>Ga0315336_1001687_pt1 | contig 39811 bp, 26 predicted proteins | sample ASW5metaG_FD_204512 | JGI IMG/M metagenome (GOLD analysis project Ga0315336, IMG submission 204512) | Ammonia-oxidizing marine archaeal communities from Monterey Bay, California, United States - ASW #5 | ecosystem: Environmental > Aquatic > Marine > Intertidal zone | place: USA: California... | reverse complement strand
CATCAAAAGCCACTACGCCGATCCCAAGCCTTTCGCCTGGACCAAAACCGCCGACCAAATCCTCGCCTCCCTCGCCCGCTTCTGTAAGCGAACTTTAGAAACAGGACACTAGTATTCTGTTCACCTTTTCGGAAGCCGTTAGCCCGATCCGGCTGGCTGCACAGAATTGAAGGAGACTGTTGACCCTGCCCCCTCGCGGCTCAGAGCCTCGGTCGCCGGTTACTTTTTCGAACCGGATGTGTGAGCAGCGCGAAGCATTCGCTCAGCAAAGTCGCGCAGGAACTCTTCACGCCATCGGTTGACGGTGACTGCGCCCAAATGCGGCCCTTCAGTGAAAGCGCGATCCGGGTCGTCGGTCCACCAATTCGGATGTCGCGCGGACGGTCGACTCGCAGCATCTGGCCGCGGATCGACACTGGTGAATGCGCCCTCCAGTCTGTCCAGCTCAGCAGCGGTGCTCTTCGTTCGATAGGACCAGCGTTTGGTAGCCTTCGGCACAAATCGAAAGCGGTAGCCCCAGGGCCCTTCGGATGCCGCCGGGAACTCCTGCCGGTCCACCACAAGGCTTGCTGCAGCGCCTTTTGGTCCCGGCAACACAAGTTCCAGCAGACCGAACGTCTCAATCTCATCGCCAAAGGTCGTGAGCCGGTCGAAGACGAGCTTAGGGCGATCCCATGCTCGTACAAAGCGGCCGCCCCACCCGGGCCGGGAAGGGTTCGCGGGAGTTCCCATCATGTAGGTGACCGACGGCGTGTCGCCCATCTTGATCACGCCGCCCAAGTGCCCCATGAAGTAGTCGCCCAGCGCGCCGCGTCCCCGGATGTGTGTTTCGACAAAGCTCCGGTTACCTAGATCGCCCGACTGATCTCCGCCCTCGAACCAGCCGCGGTAGGTGGAATTGTTCTCGATGATCCAGAGATCCGGGTGATTCTGCTCGATGTAGTCATAGGCCGCCGGGCTCCACTTCTTGTTCGGGCCGGCGATAAAGTACACGCGCAACTTGTCTTTGATGGACGGATCATCGTGCAAAGCTTGAGCGACATCCTCGATCGTGCCCCACACCAGTACGTAGAGCGGCCGCGGATCGTCGCGCCGAGCGCACTCAATGATCCAGTCGGAACCCTCCGTGGGGCTGTTGTAGCCGGTGCCGACGGCGAACTCGGTCTCGCCCTGTTTCGTGATCGACCGCAGTTCGTCGGGAGTCGGGTATCGGTCGGACCAGGTGCGCAGATTCGGGTAGTCGGCCTCGTATTGCTCGATCACTTCCAAGATGTGCCGCTTACGGCCCGGCCCCCACGGCGATGAGACGAGGCCTTCTACGTCGAAGAGGTCGGAGTAGACCAGGAAGTGCACCATCGACTGGAAGTCGTCCGGGTCCGAGCCGCCGATGTCCGTGGAGACCAGGACACGGTGACGCCCGTCCGCGTCGGGACCAGGCTGCTGGGCGCATGCAAGCCCCGGTGACATCGATAGGCCAAGCGCCCCGGTCAAGAATTGCCGTCTGGTCGTGAAAGGCATGCCACTCACACGGTTTGTCAGCTCAGCGTACGCTGAATTGCCTCCAAATCTTATCCGTCCGAATCTCGAATGCCGCCACATTTGGTTCGTTCACTCGCTAACGGGTGTTGTATCCACCCAGTCCACTCTGGCTAGATCATCGCCTCGTCGCCACAACGCGGTCACCTCGATCTCGGCGCCGAGCCGGTCTCCGCTGCGGCAGCCACCATGCAGCAAACAACGGCCGCAACCACTGGACAGCGGATCGATCGCAACGCACCCCTGGAGAGGCTCATCAGAGTCTGCTTCTTCAAGTTCATACCCCACCGATCAAACTAGACTCCACATCTAGTCCATTCACCTTTGTCCCAGTCTGTTTGTCGTCGGCTCCACGGGGACGTGTTCGAGGGGCGAGCGACAGCATATGTTGGTTTAGTTGCTCCGACGACCGGCCGTCTCCTTAGATACCACCCAGCCTTCACTCGATATTGCAGATGACGCGCTGGTACCGGGTGAGCGCAGGTGTACCGTCGTCGGTCACTTCCAAGATGATGTGGACCTGCTTCCCGGACTCGTTCGGCGCGACAAAGCTGGCTCTGTCGAGCGAATCACCATTGGCGATGGTCAAGGTAGCGTCGACGGAATCGGCTTCAACGTACTGCCACCATTGGACGGCGAGATCGTTGCCATCCGGGTCGGAGGCAGTAGCGTCAAGTTTCACCGTATCGCCCGCCTTCACGTCGCGGTTCAATTCGCCCTTCACCTTGACGACCGGCGGGTGGTTGGCCTCGTTGAACGGCTTGACGCACCAATCCGCCCGAGCCGCAAAGTCGTCCTGCAGCACATCCGCCCAGCGCCACATCGGCTTGAAGTACTCCCGTCGCTGTTCCGCAGTCGTGGTCGAACCCTCGCGCAGGCTGTTGCGCCCCCACGCCGAGGATCCGTACCAGCGACCCTCGGGATATTCATATCCCTCCACCGGCACCGGATCGAGCCAGGTGTTCTCACGCACTCGGACATAACGCCCGCCCCAGCCGCCCCAGTCCGGGGACTCCAGACTGCGCAACCCGGTCACAATCGTATGCATGAAGGCGGGCGAGTCGCCCTCGGAGCGGAAGGCCCCGTCTTCGTGCGCCTCGTAGAGCGCGGTCAACGGCCCATGATTCTCCAGAATGTGCTCCGTCATCCAGGAGCCGACAAAGTACGGCTGCATCTCCTCCGGCAGCACTTGGTCCCAGCGATAGGCGATCGCCTCGAACTGGTCGGAGATGATGGTCGGAATCTCATACCTGCCCCAATGCGGCCGGATGTAGTCCTGATAAGTCGCGTCCTGCTCCCAGATGAAGAAGAAGCGCAGCTTCTCGGCCACCTCAGCCATCCGCTCTGGATGCTCTTGCTCGATAGTCTTCAGCGCCCGCGCGATCGTGTTCGTTCCACCCCACGCCTGCAGCCAAATCGGCCGCTCGTCCGTTGCGTCCAGCAGCACATCCACGATCAGCCCAGAGCCCGCCGTTACCTCTTCCATCTCTCCTTCGGACTCCACGTTCCCCAGTTTCGTCCGCTCCCGCAGGAACTCTGGGGTCGGATACTCGGGGTCATGCTTGAGCAGGTTGGGGTGGACTTGCGCATAGGCCTCCAAGAAGCGGTCGAGCCAGTCATCGCCGGCCCAACGGTGTCCGTGCGCGTGGTACTGGGAGCTGGAGGTGACGATACCCTCGATGTCCCACTCATTGGCGTAGAGCAAGAACCGGACCATCGAACACTGGTCATCGATCTCTCCGTCGCTGGTAATGATGACGCGCGGCTTCTCGACCGGGTCAGCCGCCGTGGCGACCACTGGGGTGGGGGAAGGCCCGCCGCAGGCGGCATGAAGCGCGAGAAAGAGGGATACGTAAGCGAGTGATTTGGCGCGATGGTTGATGGGCTTGAATCGTTTCATATGGGTTCTCTACCTGGAGGTCAAGAGTGTTCATGGAACTACGTCCACAATTACGCGCTTGTATCGGGTAAGCCGTGGCGTGCCGTGATCGGTGACAGCGAGAATGATATGCATGGTGCCCGTGCCGGGGCGCATGACCCGGCTGGTCTTGACTTTGAGCCAAGCTTTGGGCTGGTCAAATCCGACGATATCGTGCATCACGCCAGTCCGGGAGTTCGACATTGCGCGCGTACCTGCCTCCTGGTAACAGAACCACTCGAAGGAAAGCGCATCACCGTCGGGATCGGCCGAGGCCGTTGCGCTCAGGTCCACGCGTTCGCCCGGCTTGGCTGTGATCATGGCCGGATGGTCAAGCTTCGGAACCGGCGGGTGGTTCGCCTCGCCGTAGGGTTTTATCGTCCAGTCCATGCGTGCGGCGAAGTCGTTTTGGTAGGCGGAACGCCAACGCCAAATCGTTGCGTGGTTGGTGGTGTGCCACTCGCCGTCTTTCCCCAAAACTTCATCTTGGACATTGGTCCAAATCGGCCTGGTCTCGGGCTCCAGGAACCACTTTTCCATGCGCGGCGTATACAACTCGTAGCGACCACCCCAACCGCCCCAGTTTGGATGTTCGGGATCGCTCAGACCGTTGTTGATCAGATTGAGATACGAGGGCGTGTCGCCTTCCATCATGAATTCCCAACGGGGATACTCGGCGCCCAAGGGGCCCTTCCTGCGAACGTTCCGCTCAAGCCATTCATTGCTAACCAGTGAGAAGTCGGCGCCGCCGAAGCGACCGTGAAATCGGTCGCCGCCGATAGCAATCCATGTCGCGTGGTGGAAGCCGCCGCCCGCGTTGACACCGGGAGTCACTATGTAGAACAGGTTCGGGAACTCCTTGCGAATCCACGGGCCGCTATCGTCCTGGTCGGAGATGGAATAGACACGGAGTCTTGAGACGAACCGGGCGAGTTCGTCCGCAGATCGCGTCGCGCGCACCATCCAAAGCGCTTGGGCAAGCACGTTGGGACCACCCCACACGGTCACCCATAGTGGCCTTGAATCCTCCCTGTCGACGGCTCGAATCAGCAGCTCGGCCCCCGGCGAATCCTTGTCCTTACCTACGCCATCCATCCCATCAAATGAGATGCCCTTCGAGATGCGCTCACGCAGGTCCTCCGCTGTGGGGTATCCGGGTTCGTGCCGTTCCAGGTTGTCGCGCACCTTCCCGTAGGCGTCGACAATCCTCCGGATATGCTCCGGAGCGACTCTGTTCTGACTTCCCGCCGGAGTGGCGACAAGGCCCTCGATATCCATATGGTTCGCGTAGGTCATCAGACGAACCATGGACATTTGGTCATCTGGATCGCCCCCAATGTCGGTCAATACGAAAACTCGGGGATTGGGTTCGGCAGCGAGCGTCGGGGAGCAAGCGCCGACAACGAGGAGGGCGAGGAGGCCAGCAATAGGGAGATGTCTCATCGTCTTGGATGACTCCAGTTAAGGATCAATTCGCGTGGCGAGCTTGCCAGCGGGGATAGTCTTCCTCTAGCAGCGAGGCCGCCCAGGAGCCGTGGTAGCTGTAGCCGCTTCGCCTCTCGTAGCCGACTTCCATGAAGTCGTAACGGTAGACCGAGTCTCGGTCCAGGTATAGCGGTCGATCGGTCACGAGCTCGTAGAAGCGCGCCCAGACGAGCGGAGCGTCGGGGTCTTTGACCGTCACCCGCTCCGTTCGGCCGTCGGGTCTGCGAATTCGATCGACCCGCATTCCGGATATTGCGACCGAGCGCAGCCATGCGACCGCCCCCTCGATGGCCGCAGCAATCTCGGGAGTGGGTTCCTCCACCGACATCAGGAAGCGCACGATATCCACCGTTTCGCCGCCGGAAAGCGACGGCGGTTCATAGGCGCGCGCCCAGGCGGGCTTCAAGGTCGTCTCATCGTGCTGGGCGCACCACCCGGTGAGTGATCCATTCTGACAGACCTGGGTCTTCAGGATCACTTCGATTCCACGAGCCACTGCAGCGGTCGCCTTATCACGGCGCTCCTGGTTGACGAAGCCGTAGGGTGCAGTGCCGCCGGCAACGGCGCGTAGGAGCGTCAAGACGTTGGCCATCGCGTCGTCGTTGTAGGTGATGTGCGAGTAGTATCCGTCACGCAGCGGGAAGAACTGCGGCCAGCCTCCGTTCGGGTACTGTGCGGCGAACAGGTAGTCCATCCCGCGCTCGAAGGCTTGTCGGTACTTCGCCTCGCCGGTCACGTCAGCCACCAAGGCCAGGAAGCGCATCGGCGTCGTGGTGGCGCCGTTGTCGATGGTCGGATGCTCCAACGCCTTTGCAGAAGCCGGCGGCGTCAGTAGATCAGTATTCTTGGGCCATCCGCCCTCCGGCGACTGATAGAGCATGACGCTGTCCGCGGCCGCGCGAGCGTCCGCGGATGCGTACCACTCCGTCGGCTGACGAAAAACCTCACCGCCCCATTTCACCTGGGCGGAGGCCGCCGCAGCGCTGAATGCGGCTAGCAAAATCAGCAACGTCGCCATCGGCGCGACGCTTCTCTTTGCTGTGTTTTTGGGCACACTGTCCTCCCGTCCGGCTTTGGCAGGCGACGAATGGCTACCTCAGCGTGTTTACGTTGTTCTCCGGCTTCGTGTAGTCCACGAACACTGTTGGATCGGTTCCGTTTAGGTACTCCTCGACGTCGGTGTAGCCGTCGCGGTCTCCATCCAGCGTCGGATCCGCCGCAGACCGAGGATCGAGCCCAAACTTCTCTTCCCAAGCGTCAGGCATGCCGTCATCGTCGCCGTCAGGCGAGCGCTCCGCCCTCGCCAACTCGGGCCAACCTCCCACGTCCTCCGGCGAGTCGATGATGCCGGACGGCCTGGACGCATCAATTTCTGGATGCCGTTGCTTGTATCCCGCTCCTTCGTACGTCGCTTCGCCTCGGCGGGTCTCCTCGACAATGCGTCGATCGATCGCATCTCGCTTGGGCAATGTAGCGCCCGCATCGCGCAAGACCGCGAGATAGGCCTCTTCTGGTGTCTGCTCGTGGATCGGCATAGCCGGCCAAGGCTCGTCGAGCTTCAAGACGGAGACGTGCGTGTCGCCGTGTTGCGGTTGCACGCCGCCCTTCCAGTTTTCTCGCGTGACGGCGGGATTCCCATGCATTAAATTGCCCGCGATGAACCACTGACCAAAATCCGCAGCCTCGTCACGGGACGAGGGGTTGGCGATTCGGTGCGACACCTCGCCCGGAATCGTCGCCGGACCAGGCTTGTAGTAGTTGCCGACCATGTTGATGACACAGTGGCTGAACTTCGAGTTGCCTTGCTGGTGTTTCTCGCCTCCGTAGGCGCTGTTGATGCCCCAATTGAAGACCACGTTGTTGCGATGGTCCGTATATCCGCAGCCTGAAGCGAACCGAGGGTTTCGGCTGCTGTGGTGCGCCAGCAAGTTGTGGTGGTAGGTGCTGTATTTGGACCCCCAGATTCCGCCGAACCCGTGATGGCCTTTGACGTGGTTCGATTTGTAGAGGCTCTCCGAGATCAGGCACCACTGGACCGTCACGTTTTCGCCGTGATAGAGCGAGACCGCTTCATCGATGCTCCAACTCGCAGATACGTGGTCAAGAATGATGTTCTTGTGGTAACGGCTCGATATCGCGTCGTCATCGTCGCCGGACTCGTCGCCAAGCCGGACGCGAATGTATCGGATCACCACCTCGTCGGCGTCGATCTGAATCGGATGCTTCCGCAACGCGACGCCGTCGCCCGGTGCTGTCTGACCGGCGATGGTGATGTAGGGATGTGAGATCCTCAGCGGGCTTTGCAGGATTATCGTGCCCGAGACGCGGAAGGCGACGACCCTCGGGCCTTCGGCTTCGACAGCGGCGCGCAAGCTCCCGGGGCCGGCGTCGTCCAGGTTCGTCACCGCGATCACCGGCCCTCCCCTGCCGCCTCGGGTCATCGAGCCATGGCCTTCTGCTCCAGGAAAAGCAGGTATGTCCGGAGTCTGCCCAAGGGATTGAGAGACAAGGGTCGCCGCGACCATGCAACCCAGCACTGCGAGAACAAGGCGTGCGGCATGAAAAGAGTACATCTTGGATCTCCGGTGCGATTGCGAGCCGAGGGCGACTGCTCCCCACGTACCCCAATTTTCGCTGCTACTATCTCGCGCCTCTTCCTTCATTGGCGAATAAACTTACGGTATTCTAAGGTGGCCTTGAAGAGGTTCGACAACGCGCGGCCGGAGTTCTCCCCTTACGGTTTCACCTGCGAGCTGTGGACGCCGGCGCGAATGCCCCGACCGGACCGGCACAACGAGATCGAGGTCAACCTCCTCAGATCCGGCTCGCTTACTTATCTGCTCGGCGGACGCCGCACGACCATTGAGGCCAGGAGACTGGCGGTTTTCTGGGCGGCAATCCCGCATCAGATTGTGGACTTCGATGGCGCGGAATCGTACTTCGTCGTGACGCTCCCACTCGGCGGCTTCTTAGCGGCGGGACTCGACCTGAGCCTGGTGAATCGGATTCTTGAGGGCGAGTTGGTGATCGATTCCACCCTCGATCGTTGCGACGAGTTGAAATTCCGCCAATGGGAACAGGAACTGCGGCAGAGCGATCCGGCTGTTGAACGAGCAGCTTGGCTGGAGGTTCAGGCTCGGCTGCTGCGCCTGGCCCGAGTCGCAGCGAAGCGCCGCGCGCCGAGGCATCCTGATCTGGCGCTGTCGCGAGCGGATCGGCTTGCTTGCTACATCGCTCGGAACTACCATCAGCCACTGACCTCAGAGCGTATCGCCGCAGCCAACGGCCTGCATGCCAACTACGCCATGAACCTGTTTCGTCGCGCGTTCGGCACGACGATGAGTACGTTCATCACGCAGCACCGCATCTCGCACGCCCAACGGTTGCTCGTGACCACAGGCGATGCCATCGTCTCCATCGGGTTCGCCGCAGGTTTCCAAAGCCTAAGCCGATTCAACGAGGCGTTCAAAGCGGCCTGTGGGTGCTCGGCACGGGAGTATCGAAGGGAAAACCGAAGGACGGTGCAATACAAAAGCGGTAGCCCCAGTTCCGAGTACGGGAAAGTCGCACCTGAGGCTTCGGAGTGAACACTTTCCTACTCGTTCGCGCACCTGAGAACCGCTCCGCAGCCATTCGGCGACGGATTCCTCATGACAACGCGATTTCAAGAGATCTAAGTGCCAGAAAGCGAATCAAGTCACCGTTGATCTGCAACATGAGAGATTATTGTCTTCTCCGCAAAATGGGTCACGGGCGGGATTTGGACGCGCAGTCCGACCATGAATAGCGACGTCCTCCGACGGCGCATCCGAGCGCGGCGGATGCTGGCGGAATGGACGCAGGTCGACCCGCCTCAGAAGTGATTGTCGTCAGCGGGCCCACGGCCCAACCGCTGCCGGAGTTCCCGGTCCAGGTCCTCCAGCTTGGTGCGTGAGTCGGTGAGCACGGCGATTGCCTCCTCCGTCTTGCCCTCCAGCTTCGTGTCCTCCCAGGTTCGCACCCAGTCCTCCGCCCACTTCAGGAACTCGAAGCGCTGACTCCCCGCGGTGATTCCGTTTCGGGCGCTGAGCGCCGTCACGTGGAGGCGTTCCGGAAATAGAGGCTCTCCGGTGGCTACGCGCGCCGAGATGTCCATGACCCCCGTGATCACTTCCAACAGGTCCTCCATTGCACATCTGATCGTGGTGAGCAGCTGGTCGCGGGCGCCATGGTCAGCCAAGAGCATTTTGAGCAAGGCTTCGTCCTGGGTTGCCGGCGGCGTCGCGCGCTCGCTGAGCCAGTGAGTCAGCGCGTTGCTGCCAGCATCGGTGATCGAGTACACCGTGCGGCCCCTGCGGCCTGTGTATTCCCTGGAGGCGTCGGCCAACCCATGGGCCACGAGATTCTTGGGCTCCGCGTAAAGGCGGCTCTCCGTACGCGGCCAGTATCTTCGTATCGCGCTCGTTCGCATGTAGCCGGTCAGCTCGTAGGCGGGCCACGGCCGGATGGCAAGAACCCCCAGAGCTCATAGGACGGTCTGTCACCCCTAAAGGGAGTAGCGAAAAGGGTGAGATTCCCCGCCCCCAGCGCGGTCTTCCACGAAGACAATAGGAATGATGGCCATGGCGACAAAGCTCAACCGCCGGAGCGCCGAGCAGGCGCTGCGCAACTGCACGGTCGTCGATCCCCCGCTTGACGCGCTGATCGCCGCGCTGCGCTCCTACGGGGCCTCCGGCGAACTCGATGTCGATAACCTAACCGCACGATACGAGCAACCGTTTGAACCGCCCTACTGGCGTTTCCTGCTGGAGACGCCGGCGGCGACGCTGGGCGAAGCGCCTGCCGCGGCTCGCCGGCTGGCGATCTCAGCCAAGGCGCCGGACTTCGCCCGTCTCGGCGAGCTGACCTCATTGGAAGCGGTGCTTATCTCCAATTTCCACCCGAGAGCGCTAGCGTCTCTAGCCGCTCTACCTAAACTGAAATGCCTTGCGCTCTGGAGCGGTCCTCTTGCAAGCCTTCAGGGCTTCGGGTCGCTCAAGGGGCTGGAGCATTTGATCGTATACGGGGCAAGTCGACTGCGCTCTCTCGACGGTCTCGATGAGCTTCGTTCGCTCAAGACCCTTCGCCTCGAGGGCATTCCCGGCGTCAAGCGGCTCGATCCGCTGGGCGCGCTCGATCAGCTACAGGGCCTAGAGCTGAACGCGGGAGTTCAATCGGGGACGTTGCCCGACCGCACGAAGTTTGAATCGTTGAACCCGCTGCGCGGCCTCAGCAGCTTGAAGATGCTGCGCATGTGGGGAGTCCGCGCCGAGGACGACGACCTCGGCCCGATCGCGGGTCTCGGCCCATTTGAGGACATCGAGCTCCCGGAGCGCACGTTTCCGCTGGAAGCGATGGCGGCGGCCGCCGCCGCGCATCCTCAACTCCTCCGAAAATGGAGCGAACCGCTTCGCACGGTCGTCCCATGCGGTAGGTGCGGCGAGAAGAAGGCCGTGCTGATAGGACGCGGCACACGCGATGTTTGTTCAAGGTGCCTTCCGCGCAATATCGAGGAGTTCTTCGCGGCCTTTGAGGCGCGAGTGGAAGAATCGCGCCGGAAGCTTCGGTAGCGTCTGTAGCCCGTAGCGATCAGCGGCGCTCGATCGCCGGCACGAGTAACTGACCCCCAAGAGCCGCGCTTGCGTCCGCCATCATCCGTCCTGGGTCACGTTTTCCCGCAGCCTAGCTGATGTTCAACTGCTGTAGTTTGTCGTAGAGCAATCTGCGGCTGATACCAAGCCGGGCCGCTGCGTCCGTACGGTTGCCCTTCGATTCGGTGAGCGCGCGATCGATCAGCCTCCGTTCGAGGCTTCTCACGATGGCGTGAAAACCGGCTTCCAAGGGAACAGAGTCAAAGGGATCGGACTGGAAGTTCGTCTCCGCCGGCTCCAGGTGCTCAAGGGCGATCGGAGCTCCTCGTGAAAGGATAGCGGCCCTCTCAAGAGCATGCTCAAGCTCTCGAACATTCCCGGGCCACGTCCGCGAACGCAGAACGTCGAGAGCGTCCTCGGTTACGGAAGTTGCCGGCGTATCGAGGCGCTGGGAGATCTTGCGCAGCAGCGCCTCGGCGAGCTCGGGGACATCCTCGACGCGATCTCGTAGCGGCGGCAACGAGATGGAGACAACATTGAGCCGATAGTACAAGTCCTCTCGAAATCGCCCGTCCTTCACAGCCGCTTCCAAATCGACGTGCGTCGCCGCGACCACCCGTACATCCAGCCGAATGCTTTGCCCCGACCCGACTCGCTCGATCGATCGCTCCTGCAGCGCGCGAAGCAGCCGCACCTGCGTCTCCGGGGCGAGATCTCCCACCTCATCCAGGAACAGCGTTCCTCCCCGCGCGGCCTCGAAGCGGCCAATCCGCCGCTTCGCCGCGCCGGTGAAAGCTCCTTTCTCGTGACCGAATAACTCGCTCTCGATCAGCCCGGCAGGGATGGCTCCGCAGTTGATCGCGATGAATCGGCCCTCAGAGCGCTTGCTGTGATGGTGAATCTCGCGAGCCACCAGTTCCTTGCCCGAGCCCGACTCGCCGCGAATCAGAACCGTCGACTCGGTCGGAGCGACGCGGCCAATCAGCTTATAGACTTGCTGCATCGTCGGGCTTGAGCCGATTAAGCGGCCGTCAACGTCCGTCTCGTCCAATCGGTAGGATTCGAGCAAACGAGCCCGCCGGCGCGACTCCAACGCCCGACCGATCTGTAGCAGCAGCTCGTCGAAGCGCAGGGGTTTCGGCAAGTAATCGTAGGCTCCGAGCTTCATGGCCTCGATGGCAATCGACGATGCCCCATAGGCGGTCATTACAAGCACCGCTGGTGCGTCTTCTCGATTCTCTAGAAGGCGCAGCAAGCTCAAGCCATCCAGTTTTGGCATACGAATGTCGAGCAACGCCACGTCGAACGCCGGTGAGGGCCGCTCAAGAAGTCGTCGGGCCGCCTCTCCGTCAGAGACGGCGGTCACTCCGTAACTCTCGTCTTCGAGCAATTCCGTCAGCGCCTTCCGCGCTTGGTCGTCGTCTTCGGCAACGAGAATCCGTATCGGCTCGCTCACGAGTGCTCCTTGGTTGAGGCTGGCAGGGTAACCCGAAACACCGTTCGCCCAGGTTCGCTCTCAAGGCTCAAATCGCCTCCGTGGCGCCGCGCGATCTCGCGCGAAACGGCCAGGCCGAGACCGGAGCCGGTGTCCTTGGTTGTGAAGTAGAGGTCGAAGATCTTCTCACGTACAGCCGAATCCATTCCGGAGCCGCGGTCGGCTACATCAATCTCGACGTTCTGAGCCTTGTTGCGGATCGCCACGTCAATCACGCTGTCCTCCGGCGAAGCCTCGACCGCGTTGAGCAACAGGTTCAAGAGCACTTGCTCGATCTGCGAGGCGTCGACCTCGGCTTCGCACTCATTCGCGTTCTTTAGGTCCATGTTGATTCGGACGTTCTTCCGTGTAGCTCGCTCCTCCCCCATACCTACCGCGCGCCTAATGGCGGGCTCGAGTTTCTGCCTCGCTCGCTCGTCGGCGCCGGGCCGCCCGAAGGCAAGCAGTCTGGTGAGGATTCCATCCAATCGATCGACTTCGGACACGGCGGCGTCGATCGGTTCCGTCTCGCCCTCTTGCCTGCGAGCTCGCCGCGCCAGCAGCTCCAGAGTAAGACGCAACGAGTTGAGCGGGTTCCGAATCTCGTGAGCTACCCCGCCTACGACTCGGCCGAGCGCCGCGAGGCGCTCCTGCTGCCTCACGTGTTGCTCCAGCGCGTCGCGCGAGCTCGCCATCTTGTTGATCGCTTCGGCGAGGGTGCCCAGGTCGCCGGATCCGGTCGGAAGCCGATAAGACAGATCGGACTCCAGGCGTTCCAGGCCTTGGTGCAGGTTCTCTACGCCGCCGCGAAGGTGCAGGGAGATCGAGAGCAAAGCGCCGAAGCCCAGTAGCGCCGACAGAGCCAAACCTCCGAGCAACCAAGTGCGTTGAGAAGGAACGGCGTTGTTCACGTTCGGTAGTCGCTTCAGCGCCCAGGCCCGAATCGGCCCGGCGTCGTCTGGAGCCGCCGCGGAGACTAGGATATCCGCTCCATCGTCGGTCCGGTTGGCTCCGTTCCCTTGCGGCGACAACAAGAACGACGTTTCCGAAGCAGACAAGGGCGGCAGCTCGATCCCACCCGACGTTCCTGCCTTGCCCAGGATGCGACCTGACAGCACAAATCCCCCTTGCAGCCCGTCGTAAGACCGCAAGACGGTCGCTGTCAGCGCTTTCAGCGACAGGTCTTGCGCTTCGAGCGGCAGCGCCTCGAGATCGGCGTCTTCACGGAAAGCCATCCGCTCCCGATACTGCCGAGCCAGCTCTGCCGCCGCCGTCGCGCACTGTTGCTCAGCTTCGGCCACGATCCGTTGCTCCGCCCCAACAAGGACATCACGCACTAAGATGGCCGTCAGCGCGAGCAGTGAAATCGCCGCTACGCCAGTAACGGCAAGCTGGCCTCGAAGCGTGTTTACGGCCGGCATCAAAGCTTCGGCGGCGTCGGGATGCGCACGGCGGCCTGCGCCAAACTCTCGAGGCCCGACACGATCTCACGCGCGGCCTCCGCCAAATCGCGGGCCTTGGCGTATTCCTCTTGTTCGTAAGCGGAGCGCGCGCTTTGGTAAAGCCGCTTGCCCGCACGGATGTATTCCTCCGCGTACGGGTCTGCGCTTTGCCGGGCGAAATGCTCCCCCTGCATCAGATCGAAATAGGTGCCCTCTAGCTCTCTCGCAGCCCGCTCCTGAGTGTCCGACCGTCCCGGCCCATCGGCCATGGCGTCCTCAATCTGCTCGCTTGCGTCGAGAAAGTCGTCGATCGCCGAGGTAAGACGTCCGAAGAGATATCTATCTCCCACCGACTTTCGTGCCCGGTTCAACAGCTCAGCAACCCGTTCGTGGATAAACTCACGCTCCTCGTTGGCGACGGAACTGGTGGCGTAGTCGTTCAGCCGCGAGGACAACTTGTTGAGCTCCCGAATCTGCTTCTCGAGACGATCGTCAGCCCGCGCTAAAACGGCAGACAGCAGGAGGGTTGCTACGAGAACGCGGGTTAGTGAGGAATGCGGCATTAGAAGCTCCAGCGAAGTCCCGCCTGCAGTCGCCGCGGCGAGCGAGCCGAGGTTGGCTGCCCGAATAACGGCGAACTCATGTTGCCGACGAATCCGCGGGGGTTCACTGTATTCAAGAGGTTGAACGCATCGATAGTCAAGGCCAGGCTTGTCGGCTCGCCGCCAAGACCTCGCACTGACGGCACTTTGAGCGTCTTTGAAAGGCGCAAGTCCAACTCAGTCGAAGGGGCCCCGCGTTCGCTGTTCCGGCCCACCCCCAGCGGACGATCTCCGATGAGGCCGTCGCCGTTGTCGTCTTGGCCCGTCGTCAAGGTGTAGGGTGACGCCGAGTCCGATTCAAACACCACTCCCAACTTAAACCAGTTCTTGACGTCAAATGAGCCGACGACGTCCAAACGATGCCGGCGCTCGAAGCCTGCTGGACCCCACTCTCGGCTCAGATCTCTGCTGTCGGCTGGCAACGCGTCGTCGTCCGCGACGTTGTTGTACGCTCGTCCCCAGCTATAGCGGATCATGCCTTGGAAGAACTCAGTCAACCTCCCTCGCACTTGCGCGTTCAGGTTGTGACTCTCTTCGCGCGCGGAGGACTCCAGCCGGCGGTGAATGCCGACTTCGGAATCCGGCCGAATCCCAAGATTCGGCAGTGGAGCGTTCAGGTCGCGCGAACGCAGCAGCCCGACGCCGGCCGAGCTCCTCCAGTTCACCGACAGAACGCCTTTCTCCGTCAGCCGACGTTCCACGCTCGCGCTGTACTGAGCCACGTAGGGCGTCGCCAACTCCGGGGCCCACGTGACGAGATTCGGCGTTAGAGCGTCGCCGATTCCCGGAGTCGACTTTGGATCTGGATAGGAAGGCTTTCGCAGCAGAACCTCGCGCAACCGGACGCCGTCGAATCTCAGTCGATCCTCGTACGCGCCCGAACCAATGTTGTCGTAGAAGATTCCGCCGCCGACCCGAATCGTAGTTAGGCTCTTAGGCCCGAGTGCGACGGCCAACGATGCGCGCGGGGCAAAATTGTCGGGGTCGGCTCCGTAGCTCTGCCGGTCGTAGCGAACGCCCAGGGCCAGTGTCGACCGCTCATTGATTCGGATGTTGTCTTGGATAAAGCCGGCAACGGCTACGTTCCAGAACTTCAGGCTTGGGTCGCCGGAGCGCAAAGAATAGGAGAGAGGGAGGCCTGCTTCGAAGTCCGCCAACGTCGCGAAACGGAAAGTCCCGCCGAAGTTGTTGCGGTCAACAAACCGGGTGCGATCCAGGTCGCGCAGCAGGACGCCCATGCGCAGAGCGTGCGCCCCCTTCTGGTAGGAGAAGACACCTGAACTCTCGACATACATCTTGGTCTCTCGGCTGTCTCGCTGCGCTCCGCCTGCGGTGAACGCGTCCTGAACTACCACGCGCGGTGCGCCGTTCAGGCTCCAATCACGGCCGGTTCTCCGCCCAACTCGCCCGGTCCAGTTCATCAGGCTAGACGGACCGAGGACTCTGAGGTAGTTCCAATAGACGGCGTGGTCGCTGCCCTCTTCGTTCGAGCCGACCTCTGGGAGAGAGAATCCGCCCACGCCGTTATTGCTTTCTGATTCATGCTCGTACTCGTAACGCAGCCAAAGGGCCTTTTCGTAGCTTGGGTGATAGTCCCAACGGGCGGACATCTCCGTTTCGATCTCCGGCGCGAGAAGCGACTGCCGATAGACTCCGTCGGGGGTCGTCGCGAAGATAGTCTTGGACTCGCGGTCTCGATCGTGCTCACCGCTCAGGACAAACGAGTGGCTTCCCCCCTTGCCGATGGGTCCAACCAAGTTACCCTCTATGGCGAAGCGGCTCTGTTCCGGCCGCTCAATCGCAAACGCGTTCCGGGCGTCGAATAAGCTGTTCCGCACTCTCAGGTTGAGTTGTCCGTGCAGACTATCGGCTCCCTGTTTCGTAATGACTTCGATTCGAGTGCTGCCGGGGCGCGAAAACTCCGCCGAGTACGGGTCTTTGTTGATACGGATCTCCTGAATCGCCGAGGGCGAAACTCCAAGCTTGGAAGTTTCCATGCCGTCTACTACCAGCCCGCCGCCGTCGCTGCCGAACGAGCCGCCGTCCAATAATCCTTGGAGCGCTCCGACAACGTCGCCGTCCAAGGCCGGAAGTAGTTGCAGTGCGTCATTGGATAGCTGCACCCAGTTGGCGTTCTCCGCTGGATCCGTCGAACCCGCATGAGGATCCGTCGCAACGACTTCAACCGATTCGATCTGTTGCGCTAACAGCAATACGCATTCGATGTCGGTTTGTGAACTATTGACGATCAGCTCCTGAATACACGGTTCGAAGTCCGGAGCTGAAATACCGAGGTGGTAGTCGCCCGCGAGAACAGGCTCAATGGCAAACTCCCCCGCTGAGTTAGTTAGGGTTTGTTGCAGCCCGAGGGGGCCCGACAGCTCCACGATCGCGTGCTCGATGACCCCGCCGCTCGGATCCAGCGCGACGCCTGCAATTCTCAGGTCCTCCGACCTTACAACGCTAGCTGCGAGGAATAGCGTGATCGCCAAGCGGATGTGTGATCGATAGAAGTTGGTCATCGCGACCAGATGACTGCACCTGGTGCGCCAATCAAGAACTCGCTGAAAACAAATGATTAATGAAACCAATCCGACAGCCCGTACGAGAGGATCCCGCACAACGGCGTCCGCTTTCTTCACACGGGATCGAGACGCTTCTTGGCCCCGGGATCGGAAGGTCTGTTACGTTTCCGCCGGGGTTCGGCCCTCTTCGGGCGTCCCCCCGGCGAAGGCGAAGGCTAGACCGCGTTACCCGGTCGACGACCGGTGCTGAGGGAGAGATGTTCGTATCATCCTTGGTCTAGATACCAGGGGTAGCGACGAATTCCCTGTCTGCCGGCCTCGCGAGCGGCCTATCTCCTAGTTGCCTTACTTTTCGGAAGCTTCCTTACTTTCTCGACTCCGTCTCTCCCAGCCTGCTAACAGACCGACTAGAGCGGCAGCCGCGCTTGTTTCCTCGCGAGCCGTAGTTCCGCGGACCGTTAATCCGCCGATCGTTGGTTTGCGGCGACTCGGACTTCCCAAGCTCGAAAGATCCTATTAAACGTGGAACGGTTTGGCCAAACCCTTTGTTCCTTCGGTTTCAGACTATCAGGGGGGTGCAAGGTTTTCGGGGTCTCGGCGACGACCGGGTTACGGAAGTCATTGAAAACAAATCGAAGAATAAATCTCAGACTGCTGTGAACGGCAGATTCCTCATGTAAGCGACGCTGGTAAACGACGCCGGCGGCCCGTCAGTTTGGCGCTTCGTAGCCGCCGGGGACAGGCACGGCAGGATTACCGCAAAGATGCCGCATGACCTCGATCTCCGCCGCGGTCAAGTGAGCGTGGTTGTGATAGAGAAAACGCTTCAGGCCAGCTTGGCGGGAGGCCCCGAGGATCCGAATGAAATCTCCGGAGCCCATAGGGTCGCCACGGTGGGGCCGCCGACCCACGTCCACCCACGGTACGACCTGCTCGGGGCGATCGACCGCGGCTAGCGCGGCCTTGGTCTCCTTGATGACCACCTGCTCGAAGAACTCCTCCGGGAAGCCGCGCTCGAAATCGAATGCGCTTTTCACGCCGGGCAGCTCGATACCGAAGACACCTTTTACAACCGCAAGGGCGGCCTCGTCCGAAAGGCCGGGATTCCATTCGGTCAACGTGCGCATCCAGCGGTAGACGCTTCCATAGAATCCGTCGACGCCGCGATGCCAGAAGTAATGCTTGGGCAGCAGGTAGTCTAGATACTTCATCAAGCCGCGAAAGTCATAGCCGCATAGCGGTGCGAACGCGGCGGAGCGAGGCCCCATGCCCAGACACAGATCCGCGCGCTGTTCGTGCATCAGCCCCTTGAGCATCTTGACGGTGTCGGTGAGTACCTCGGTGCGGAAGCGGACCCACGACATCAGATCGGGGTCGGAACCCAAGAGTCCGGCCGTGCCGGCAGACTCGGCTTCGCTGTAGGACCGCACCGCCTGTTCGTTTAGGTCCTGCAACCGCGCCCTCAGGCGCTGAGCCGCCTGACGCAGTTCGTCGAAATCGTAGTGCATCGATTCCGCCAGCGCCCGCACGGTCTCGGGCAGGTCGGCAAAGATGTCAGAACGGTGGCCGGGCTCGATCTCATAGCCCCATTCGGGCCCATCGATAATGCCGCCGTCCACTTCCGGGAACTGCGCGAGAGTGTCGACGGCGCGGGCCGCCCAGGCATAGGGGCTGGCAAAGCGGTGATACTTGTCCCGAGCGCCCGGGCCTTCACCTGCATTGGGGGCAAAGATCAGTATCGACCACCTTCTGCGCTTCGCCTCGGCGAAGAGGCGATCCAATTTGCGCCGCCGATCCGCGAACATCTGCTGGGGCGGCGGCGGCGGCTGGACACCCAGCCGCTTGTAGTGGCGTGCGTCCGGTTGGAAGATGGCGTGATACCGGCCTTGGCCGTCCTGGAACACCATCCTGCCGATGACAATGCCGCGGACGCCCAGTACCTCCCAGGCGTCGAAGACACGTTCGTAATTGTCGAGGATGGTCTCGACCGGCTGGCCGAATCGCATCCATGCCTCTAGACGGGCTGGGTCGTCGGGCATTGGGTAAGTCCTAGCTCCAAACCTAAGGTAAGCAACACGCGGCAGACGTTCGGCGCCTCACGCGTATGCGTGCGTATCGTCTGATTATGATCCATCGCGCAGAGCGACGAACCGACTCCTCGCAAGCCGCCCGGTTTTGGTTCGGAGTCCTCGCAGCGGCGCCAAAGCGGCTGGCCGCTTGTACCGTCCCTGTCGTCATGCCCGGTCCCGCTGCAGGCTGCGTCTCAACGCTTGGCGCACTCGATGAAGTCGAGAGTTGTAGACTTGGTACACCAGGAAGGAACATCGCATGGGATCTGATAAGTCGTTAGCCGCAAAAACCCTCACGCGCCGCACCGTATTCCAAGCCGGAGGCATGGTCACTGCGGGCGGCCTGTTCGGACTCGCACCAGCCACTGCTGCGACGACCGGCATGCCGCCTCGCGGCGGCGGTCCCGAGGTCTATACCAGCCTCGGCGTGGAGCCTTTCATCAACTGCACGTCGACCTATACGATCAACGGCGGATCGCGACAGCTTCCGGAAGTAATTCGAGCTGTCGAGCAAGCCGGCCACTATCATGTGAATCTCGACGAGTTGATGGTGAAAGCCGGCGCCCGAATCGCCGAGCTTCTCGATGCGGAAGGCGCTATGGTCAGCTCCGGCGCGGCCGGCGCCGTGACCTGCGGGACGATCGCCTGCGTCGCGGGCGGCGATCCCGAAAAAATGAAGCAACTGCCCAACACTACCGGCCTGAAGAACGAATGTATCGTGCCGAAGTGGTCCCGCAGCTACTATGACCAAGCGGTGCGCAACGTTGGCGTCCGGATGATCGAGGTCGAAACCGTCGCAGACCTCGCAGCGGCATTCACCCCCCGCACCGCTCTGGCACACGCACAAGTCAGTATTGCTCGAAAGGGAAACCCCTTTTCGCTACAGCAATTCGTCAGGGCGTGCCACGAGCACAACGTGCCCGTACTTATCGACGCCGCGGCCGACCTGCCCCTGCGGCCCAATCCCTTCCTCGAGGCCGGCGTCGATCTCGTCGCCTATAGCGGAGGCAAGATCCTCCAGGGTCCACAGACATCAGGCATTCTTATGGGACGGCGGGACCTTGTCGCCGCAGCTTACGCCGGCAGTTCGCCCCACATTACCTTCGGGCGCGCCATCAAGGTGAGCAAAGAAGAGGTTGTCGGACTCGTGACCGCTGTCGAGTACCTCGCCCAAAAGCGTGATCGGGACGCCGAAGACCGCGAGTGGGTAACTTGGTTTGAGCACATCAAGGCCCGCATCGAGCAGGTAGCCGGCGTCAAAGGCGAGATTGTGCTGCCTGACCGACCGGCCTATTATCCGGTGCTGTTCGTCGAGTGGGACCCCCGCAAGATCGGCTACTCCAACGCCGAACTGGGGCGCGAGATGCTGAAGGGGTCGCCGCGTATCATGACCCACGCCGAGGGGCAAGGCCACCGTTTCGTGCTGCGGCCCGCGGCAATGTATCCAGGGGAGCACGAGGTCGTCGCCGAACGTCTCTACGAAGTGCTCAAGAACGCCCCGGGCCCCAAGCCCAAACCGAAGCGGCAGCCGGCGAGCGTAGATGTCAGCGGACACTGGCTGGCCGATTTGGAGTTCGTTGCGAGCAGCACGCGGCTGCACATCTATCTGGACGCCGACGGAAACGAGATTTCGGGGTCCTACAGCAGCCCTTTGGTGCGCTCCGGCACGCTGCAAGGCTACGTCGACGGCGATCGGGTAACGTTCCAGATCCGAGGACGCTACGAGGCGACTACCTTCGACTACCAGTTCGAAGGGGACGCCGCTGCCGACGAGATCAGCGGGATTGTTGAGCTAGGCTGGGAGTACGGCCGTGCGAAATGGCGGGCTCGCCGGGCTTAGCCGCCGCGGTGTGACTCTAGGGGCCTGTGCCGTTGAAGAATACGAGTGAGGGACTCGCCCCCACACAGGTCTGGCTCGAAGACGCCGAAGCGACGGCTCAGCGCTTAGAGATTCCACGACTCCCACGAAGCTCGGATCGTACTGCCGCCGACACCTGACGACGACAAGCCCTCCAACCTTCGTTCGGGCTGCCATCGATCAGGAGGTCGGATCCGGCTTCTTCGCGAGCGCCTGACGGTCGATCCGAGGCCCTTCGGCGCCGGCTTCAGCGTGGCTGCGCGATTTCACGACACCGAAGGGGCGACTCGTACTCTTAGCCCGCAGCAACAGCGTGAGCGAACGTTCCCTAGAATGACCTAGTGACCTTGAGGCAGCTCAAGAAAGAGACCCGAGTCCTGCCGAGAGCGTTCTTCGACCGCCCCGCTGAAGCGGTTGCGCGAGATCTGCTCGGAACCGTGCTCGTTCGCCGCGCCAACGGAGCGACGTTAGCCGGCCGCATCGTCGAAACCGAAGCCTATCTCGGCCAAGGAGACCGCGCCGCGCACAGCGCCCGAGGCGTCACCGAGAGAACTCGCGTCATCTTCGGCCCGCCGGCCCGAGCCTACGTCTACCTTATCTACGGCATGCACTACTGCCTCAACCTGGTCGCCGAGCCGGAAGGCACGGCCGGATGCGTGCTGTTGCGCGCTCTAGAGCCGCTGTGCGGCGTCGATGAGATGCGCCGCCTCCGCCCCAAGGCCCGCCGTGATCGAGACCTCGCTTCCGGCCCAGCTAAGCTGACCCAGGCGCTCGGCGTCACGCTCGACGACTACGGTCGAGACGTATTGAGAGGCGACTTGACCGTGCGCGCCTTCCACTATCCGACGATGCACAAAACCGCGATTGGCCCACGGATCGGAATCAACGAGAGCCGCGAGCTTCCGCTACGCTTCCACATCGCCGACAATGAGCACGTCAGCGTACGCTGACGGAGGATCTCGGAGAATCGCGTGTCGCTCGTCTTCCATCTCGACATGGACGCCTTCTTCGTTTCGGTCGAAGAGCTCTTCGATCCGAGCTTGAAGGGCAAGCCTGTCGTCGTTGGCGGCCGCTCCAACGAGCGCGGTGTGGTCTCGGCCGCCTCCTACGCGGTACGGAAATTCGGTGTTCGCTCGGCGATGCCGTTGCGAGAGGCCTATCGCCGCTGCCCGCAGGCCGTCTTCTTGGAAGGCACGCCGGGGCGCTATCGCGAGTACTCGCAGAAGGTCTACGAGGTGCTCAAGCGTTTTTCGCCGACGGTAGCAATGGCCTCGATCGACGAAGCATACCTCGACTTGAGCGGAACGGAAAGGTTGCTCGGACCGCCCTTAGCCGCCGCGCACAGGCTGCATGCGGCGATTCGGGACGAGACAGGGCTGCCCTGCTCGATCGGCGCTGGTCAGTCGAGGCTCATCGCCAAAATCGGCTCCGGGCTGGCCAAACCGAACGGTGTCCTTTGGGTGCTCGACGGGTCGGAGCAGCCGTTCCTGGCGCCGCTCGACATCTCCAAGATCCCCGGGGTCGGCAAGGTGATGCAGAAGAGCCTGCGGTCCTGCGGGGTGCATCGCATCGGCCAGATCGCCGCGCTCGAAACGTCGTTTCTCGAAGAGCGGTGGGGCAAGCACGGTCTCGCGCTCGCGGGTAAGGCGCGCGGACTTGACGCCGGCGGCTGGTTTTCCGGTGAGATCGGCACACGCGACCAGCCCAAGTCGATCAGCCATGAGACGACCTTTACCGAAGACACCAAGGACGAAGCCCTGCTTCAGGCGACGCTCGCCAAGCTGGTCCAACTCGTCGCGCGGCGCTTGCGCGAGCACGGACTCTGGACGCGCACGATTCAGCTCAAGCTGCGCTATTCGGACTTCACGACGATCACCCGCGCCCACACGGTCGAAGAGGCAACGCAGCTCGATACGGTCATCCTCGACGCGGTCCAAACGCTGTTTCGCCGCAATTGGAAGCGGCCCATGCCGATTCGACTGCTGGGCGTCCACGTGGGCTCACTGCACGACGAGGCCGGCCAGCTTGGACTTCTTGACGGCGAAGAGCGCAAGAAGTGGGGAGCGGCGCTCGAAGCCGCTGATCGGCTGCGCGATCGATTTGGGGAGTCGGCGGTGGGGTTGGCTGCCGCCATGCGCCACGGCAGGCGCGAGCGCGTCCACGAAAACCCTGCCGGCCTGCCGGGAGGGGCCAAAGACGATGAGTGAAGAGCTCGCCCGAGACATCGTCCGGACGCTTCGCGACGCAGGCCGTGAAGCCTATTTCGTCGGCGGCTGCGTGCGCGACCGTCTGCTGGGCCGAGAGCCCAAAGACTACGACGTAGCCACCGCCGCCCCGTCCGACGAGGTGCGCGCGCTCTTTCCCGATGGCCACGCAGTGGGCGCGAGCTTCGGAGTGATTCTTGTCAGGAGGGATGAAGCAGAGGTCGAGGTCGCAACCTTCCGCCAAGACCTCGGTTACCACGACGGTCGCCGGCCCGATCGTGTGGTCTTCACGCCCAGCGCCGAAGAGGACGCCCAGCGTCGCGACTTCACCGTCAACGGGTTGTTCTACGATCCAGTCGAAGATCGCGTTGTCGACTACGTGAGTGGGCGCGCCGATCTCGAGGCTCGCTTGCTGCGAGCGGTCGGCGATCCTGAGGTCAGGTTCGCCGAAGATAAGCTCCGAATGCTGCGAGCGGTGCGCTTTGCAGCTCACCTTAGTTTTGAGATTGAACCGGATACAAAGAGCGCGATTCGACGTAATGCCCCCAAGATTCACGAAATCTCGACCGAACGCGTGCGCGATGAGATCAATTGCATATTGACCGAAGGCGGAGCTCGACGCGGTTTCGAGCTGCTCGAAGAGACCGGCCTGCTTCAGGCGATCCTGCCCGAGGTTGCCGCCTTGCGCGGCGTTGAGCAGTCCCCAGAGCATCATCCCGAGGGCGATGTCTGGACCCACACGCTGCTGATGCTCGAAGGTCTCGAAGCGGGCTGTTCGAAGACGCTGGCGATGGGCGTATTGCTGCACGACATAGGCAAACCAGGCACGTTTCAAAGGGCCGCCGATCGGATACGGTTCCATGGGCACGTCGAACTCGGCATCGAGATCGCCGGTCGAATCTGTCGGCGGCTGCGCTATTCAAACGCCGAGAGCGAGCAGATCCAAGCGCTGGTCGCTAACCACATGAAGTTCATGCATCTGACGCAGATGCGCCCAGGAAAACTGAAGCGGTTTCTCCGCGCCGAAAGGTTCGAAGAGCACCTGGAGTTGCACCGCCTCGACTGCGCCTCGAGCCATGGCAAGTTGGACAATTGGCGCTTTGCTCGAGACAGAATCGCCGAGCTTGGCTCTGAAGAGTTGCGGCCGCCACCGTTGTTGACGGGAGATGATTTAATCAAAGAAGGACTCAAACCAAGTCCTCTTTTTAGCGAATTATTGGAAGAAATAGAGGAAGCCCAACTCGACGGAAAGATCACGAGCCGGGAGGAGGCCTGCGCCTGGCTACGCCGCCGCCAAGCTCATCAGCGAGCAGAATCAGCCCAGCGGCCTTGAAAAAAACATCCTCGGCAGTATACTTGAAGACGGCGCCCGGGTAGCACGGGGCCGGAAGCGACATGCAGCGTTTTGGCGGGTATTGGCTTAAATAGCCCTGCAGCCCGGCGGGTGTGACGTCGCCTCATTGAGAAGAATCAGCAGCACCGAGGATCTTGTGTCCCTAAAGCAGCACCCCGAGGACCAGCTCATTACCGTTTTTGCGTCGCACAACTTCGATGCTGAGTCCGAAGCAGAAACCGTACAGTCCCTGTTGCGCTCCGCCGATTTGGAGTCGCTCATTGTTCGCGAGAACGTAGTCGAGTTGCCGACCGGAAACGTAGAGGTCCGCGTTCTAGCCGACGTGGCTGAAGAGGCTCGCCGCGTAATCGACGAAGCCGCCCGTGAAGGGAGCGGCGAAGGTTGAGGCACGGCCGCTACTACGCATCCCTTACTCTCATCCTGCTTGCCGCCGCCGCTCTGATTCGACTGGATCGGCCGGCTCGCGAGGCACCGCGCCTCGTTGTCATGTTGGTCGTCGACCAGATGCGCTACGACTTCTTGACGCGTTTCAACCCACTCTACGATAGCGGCTTCGAGCGATTGCTCGATCAGGGCGCGGTCTTCTCTGACGTGCGCTATGACCATGCGGCGACCAGCACTGGTCCGGGTCATGCGACGATCGCAACCGGAGCGCATCCCTCCGACAGCGGAATCGTCAGCAACTCCTGGTACGACTCAGTCCTCGGCGAAGAGGTCAACTGCATTCGCGACGACGACTATCGAGCCGTCGGCGGTCTGGGTTCGAGGGCTTCTCCGCTCAACCTCTTGGCGGGCACGATCGGCGACGGGCTAAAGCAGGAAGTCGCCGGGACGAAGGTCGTCGGCGTCTCTTGGAAGGACCGTTCGGCGATTCTTAGCACCGGACGCGATGCGGACGCCGCCTATTGGTTCTCGACCGATTGCGGTTGCTTCGTTACGAGCTCCTACTACTATCCCGAGGCGCCTGAATGGCTGACCGCGTTCAACAGTCGCAACCCGGCCGATGCCTGGACTGGTAAGAGCTGGGTCCGCCTTGTCGACGACGACGCGTTCTACCGCGATCGGTCGCGCGAAGACGGCTTTCCGACTGAGGCCGACGGCCTCGACTTGTCGTTCCCTCATCGGCTTCCCGAAACGGCCGGCAAGCCATACTACGACGCGCTGAGCGGCACGCCCTTCAATGATGAACTGGTGCTCGGAGCGGCCCTCGAGGCCATGCGGGCTCACGATCTCGGCGCGGACTCGGAGCCTGACGTGCTCGCTCTCGGCCTCTCTGCTACGGACGCAGTCGGACACCGCTACGGGCCCTTCAGCCAGGAGGCGATGGATCAACATCTGAGGCTCGATCGGCTGCTTGGCCGCTTGCTCGACGAGCTCGACTCCCGCGTTGGCCTCGAGCACGTCGTAGTCGCTTTGACGGCTGATCACGGCTCCATCCCGCTCGTCGAGTTTCTGTCTCGCCAAGGGATCGACGCCGGGCGAGTTCGCAGCGCCGAGCTCAGCGACGCCGTCAACTCGGCTCTGGGGGGAGACTACGTCCTAAGTCGCGCGGCGGGAGGACTGTACCTCGATTTCGACGCATTGGAGGCGAACGGAAGGGACCGCGCCGCCGCTGAGCGAACAGCACGCGAGGCGTTGCTCGGAACCGGCCTCGTCGGCGAGGTCTACACTCACGCGGATCTAAACCGAAAGGACGCCGCGGGCGACGACCCCTACCTCCGGCTCTTCCGCAATTCGTTCTACGCGCAGCGCAGCCCGCATCTGCTGCTTCGGCTCAAGGAAGGTTATTACTCGGGCGGCCGCTACGGCACCGGCCACGGTACTTCCCACGACTACGACCGCCACGTACCACTCATTCTCTTTGGCCAGGGCATTCGAGCCGGCCGCTACGACGCCGAAGCAGGCCCCGAGGACATCGCCCCCACGTTGGGCGCGATTTTGGGCGTCGAGGTCCCGACCCACGACGACACGCGCATCCTGCGCGAGGCTCTTCAGTAGGCCCTACAATAGTGCCGTGTCGGGTACCAAGGGAGCGATCTCTCCGTCTGAACATCGCCTGCTGCGCGACGAACGCACCGGAGCGCGGGTGAATCAGCTCACCGCTCATCCTTCAATCAATCACCCCGCCTATTTCCTTAATAGCTCGTTCTCGGCAGATCAGCGCAGCCTGTACTTCACCTCCTATCGGACTGGCGAGGCGCAGCTCTTTGAGGTCGGGTTCCCGAACGGTGAGATTCGGCAGCTCACCGCCGACGAGCCGATTCATCCGTTCTCTCCGACCGTAGCCGCTTCCGGCGAAATCTTCTTCGTGCGCGGCGGCGCGATTTGGGCGCTCGACCCGAAAGGGCTCGAGGAGCGTCCGATCGCCGATTTTGCGGGCCAACTTGGCGAGTGCTCGCTCAGCGGCAATGAAGCGTGGTTCGTGGCCGCCTGTCGCCGCGACGAGGGTTGGGGCGTTGCGTTGGGAAAGACCGACGGTTCCGAGCAAAGCTTCATCCCGTTCCCTCGGACGATCATCCACCCGCAGTTCTGCCCTATTGATTCAGAGTGGATCGAGTTTGCCGGAGACCCCGCGCCGCGCATGCATCGCGTGCGGCGCGACGGTACGGGTCTGGAGTGTCTCTACGAGCACGACAACGAAGAATTCCTGGTTCATGAGACGTTCCTAGGGCAAAGCCGCGACATTGTCTTCACGGTCTGGCCTAGGGCGCTCAAGCGGCTCGACTGGAAGACGCGAGAGATCGCAACCATCGCCGATTTCAACGCCTGGCACATTACGCCCAATCGAGTCGGGACGAAGGTCTTGTGCGACACCGTCCATCCCGACATTGGGCTGCAGCTTGTCGACGTGGCAACAGGAGATCGGAAGACCATCTGTTACTCGCAGGCGACGAGCCAGGGCACGCAATGGAAGACGTCGCGTTACGCACTGGCGGAGGACTGGGCCGCGGCCCAGTCCTCCGCAGACAAAGACCGGGCGCTGAGTTGGATGGAGATGGCGACCGACTCCGTCTACGGGCCGCAGTGGACGCACCCGCATCCCTCGTTCTCCCCCGACGAAACAATGGTCGTCTATGCCTCCGACCGCAGCGGCAGTACGCAAGTCTACGTCGCCGAGACCGAGCCCTAGGGCAATGGGGCAGGGGATTTCACGGGCGCCGGCAACAATGACAAACGCCGCGAAACCGTACATCTCGCAACATTGTCGGTCTAGCGTGAAACGAGCATCTGGCGCCCGTCGCCCTCGCCCGTAAACAGCGCGGCGGCGTGCTACTCTGAAACGAACGACCTTGAACGCCTGCTAGGCCTAGCCGACTGCTGAAGATCGCTGTTTCGCTGTTTCTTCTTCGAATCTGCTCCCCTCGCCAGCTTTCACTGTTCGACAGGAGAATTATTATGAAGCGACTTTACGTCGGAAACCTCAGCTTCGACTCAACCGAAGATGACGTACGCGACGCCTTTTCCGCATTTGGAGAGGTTACCTCGACTCACATGGTGACGGATCGTGACACCGGTCGTCCTCGTGGATTCGGATTCGTCGAGATGGCGGACTCAGAGCAGGCCGACGCGGCAATCGCCGGGCTCAACGGAACAAACCTCGGAGGCCGTGATCTGACGGTCAATGAGGCGCGCCCGCGCCCCGAACGCGGCGGCGGCGGCGGCGGCGGCCGCGGCGGATCCCGCTGGTAGAACTCTACCCTCTCAACGAGGGCTGGCTTTTCTCCAGTATTCAGACGATTCGGCTTCGCCGAATCGTCTGAATACTGGAGGAGTCGTCTTTTGCTCAGCTCTTTTTTCGAAGAAAGCGGACAACGCTGGTCCACCTGATTCTACGAGCCGTTGACGCAATCAACGCTGCCACATCCCGGTCGTCATCCTTACTGCCTTCTCCCGCAGCCGCCTCCTACGGAAGCCGGGGCCGCTAGGCAAATCAGCATCTGATCGGATTCAAGCTTCGAGTTGCACCAGGTCCCTTGCGCCTGGACTGACCTTGCGTGTCTGCGGATCGCGCCAACGGTCGAGAACCGATACCTGGTGGACGCATCCGACGGTGCAATACGGCGCGCAGGATTTTTCCGTGTTGTACTCGCGACGGATGTCCTCAACCGTATACTCCTCGAGCGGCGTACCGGGATAACCTCGCTGCTGCGAGCAGTAGTGCACAAGTCCGTCTTCGCAAACGTAGAGATAGCGCCCGCCTGCACGGCAGCGCCACCAGTTGTTCGGCTTGCCCTCAACCAGATTCTTCTGGAACGGGTTGTACTTGTTGATGCGCCCGAACGAGCTCTTCGCCATGTCGCCGACCTCTTCGAAGATCTGCTGCTGCAGCGGCTCGAGAGGACGAAGCTGGCCGTCTCCATCGTGGATCACTCCGACTGTGCCGCCGAAACCGAGTTCCTGTGCTCGGCGCGTGATCTCCAACGCGTCCTCCGGAAAGTCAACGCCAGAGCCCAGCACGGAATTGATGTTCACGTGGAACTCGGCATGCTCGGCAAGGAGTTCCAGCCTTTTATCGAGCGTCTCTAGGCTCTTCTTTGAGACATCGTCGGGCTGCACGTTGTCGATCGATATTTGCAGGTGATCGAGGCCCGCGCGGTTAAGCCGTTTTATCCGGTCGGCGTTTAACAAGAACCCGTTGGTGATCGTTCCCGCGATGATGCCGTGCGAGCGCACGTGCGCGATCAGCTCGTCGAGATCCGGGTGCAGTAGCGGCTCACCGCCGCTCTGAGTGATGATAGCGGAGCCCAGCTTCGCCAGGTGATCAACCCGCTTCTTGAGAGCATCGATCGGCGTAGGGGACGAGTGATCGTCGTACTCGTTGCAGTAGGTGCAAGCTAGGTTGCAACGCCGTGTGGGGATCATGTGGACGAGGAGTGGATGATCAGCGTCCGAGAGTCCCCGGATCACCATCCCAGTCTCCCTAATCCGTCGTGATACCCCCCTCCAACGCTTCTTCGTCTGATTCGTCTTTGCCATAAATGATTTGCCCGCGTTCATGAAGAAAGGCGCAAAAGGCGCGCCGGCGGGCTCTTTCCTGTCGACGGGCACGGAGGCTGCGGCGTTTCCTTGGCGCCACGCGCGGCCTGCAACTGAAAAGGCTTGGCGGGGAGCCGCCTACAAGACAGGCGACTTGCTAAGCTGCATGAAATCGCCATGAGGCTCGTCTTCCTTGCCATCGCCCTGCTGCATGCCGGCGCCGCTTTCGGGCAGACATTTCGCGACGTCGAGTTCGCGCGGCCCGGCGGAGAGCCCTTGTTGCTCGACGCCTTCGTACCGGAGGGGGACGGGCCTTTTCCAGCGGCGATCCTGGTTCATGGGGGCGGTTTCGAAGCGGGCGACAAGCAGACTTACATCAACTACATCTTCGAGCCGCTGAGCAAGGCAGGCTTTGCTTGGTTCTCGATCAACTATCGACTCTCGCCGCAACACAAGTTCCCGGCCGCGACCGACGATGTGGAGCAAGCGATTCGATGGCTGCGCCGCAACGCCGCCCGGTACAAAGTTGACACAAAGCGGATCGCGTTGGTCGGCGAGTCGGCTGGTGGACATCTGGTTTCCTACGTCGGCGCGCGCAACCACGACCGCGCCCGCGTCGACGCCGTAGTTTCGCTTTACGGGATCCACGACTTTGTGGCGTTCGCGGTGCACTATCGCGGAGACTCCGCCGTCACGGAGCGCTTCCTCGGGCAGCGCGGGCTGACCGCCGAGAACGTCGAAGTCTTCGTCGCGGCGTCGCCGATCGCGCACGTGGGCGCCGACTCGCCGCCCTTCCTGATGATCCACGGAACCGAAGACAAGGGCGTCCCCTATGAGCAGTCTGTGCATATGTGCGAGGCTCTGCGCGCGAAGGGGGTCCGCTGCGACGTCGTCGCGCTCAAGGCCGGCCACGGGATGGATCACTGGGAACCCGATCCCGACCTGCACTTCTACAAGCAGAGAATGGTCGAATGGCTGCGCGAGATACTGCAATGAGCGGCCAGCCTGAGCCTTGCCATCCTCTCCGCCAAGCCCCGTCAAGGGCGCCCCGCTGAGTGACGCGGTCCCCGCAACGACGGACGGTCGACGCGGCCAGCGGCCGACGGCGGCAGCATGATCGGGGAAGCGATTGCGAATACGCCTACTGGATACCCCCGATCCCCCGACACGGCTCTCGGAAGCAACGTCTCCCGCCTAGGAGGCAACCCAGCTTGCCTGGATGGATTCATGCCTACGCCAGATCCCGGAACCAAAGGCAAGCCCTGATATCCTAGGTCAGCACATCGGGCATCGCGGCTTTGTTGTCGCGTCGCACTGGCTCAGTGAGATTCCGGACGGCTTCGCACCGCGGGACGTCTGGATGGCGCCCGATCGGAAGAGCCTGGACTGATAAAGATTGCGAGATCGAACGTGAAAGCAGTGCTAGCTACCTCACAGCCCAGCCGCCTCTCGGTGAAGCTGTCTTTGCCCGGATCGTCAGAACGGAAATCCTGGCGGAACGAAAGGGCGCCCGGTCTAGTTACCCGTTCCATTCGATGGGGATCGTTGGCCTCTCGTAGTGTTGCCGTCCTGCTGCTGGCGATGCAGTTCGTCTCAGCGCAAGATGACGCGGATGCACCGGACGCAGGCGAGATCGATATCTCTCCTGCGAGCATTGCCCAGCAGATTGAACGAATCAATGCTGACGAGCAGCTCGATGACGGAGTTCGCGAGACGGTCCTCACACGCTACGCCGATACCCTGAAGAACGTCGAGGCCGCTCGATCCTTCCGCCTAGATACACGGCGGTTTGAACGAGACGCAGCCGACGCCGGAAAGCTTGTAGCAGAGCTCCAAGACATCCTCCGCCATCCTCCCAAAGCGCTCGTCCTCCAGCCCGCCGACACGGTGACGACCACGCAGCTCGAACAGGCGCTGACGCAAGCCCAAGCTGACTTAGAAACAAAACGAGCGGCTTCGGCAAGCCTAGAGCAAGCGGCACAGCGACGCACTCTCCGGCGCACGGAGATCGCGAAGCAAGTCAGCGCCCTCAACCAGCAAACGTCAGCTATCGAGGACGAGACTCGAATAACCCAGCAGACCGTATCGGATTCGCTGTTACAGCGCTCCATCCTAGCCAACCTGCAAGCGCAGCGCAGAGCGATTCAGGGGGAGTTGGAAGCGCTGCGAGCAGAGCTCTCCTCCTATGACGCACGCGTACCGCTGCTGCCCTTGCGCCGGGATCGCGCTCAACGCCAGGTCGCCCAGGCCAGCCGGCTGGTTGCCGAGTTGGAGGAAATCATCCACGAGAAGACCCTCGCCGAGACCGAGCGGTACTTCGCGGACATCGGCAAGCAATGCGAAGAGGCGATTCAGAACCATCCGGAGCTCACTGAGCTGGCGAGAGAAGTTCAGAGTTACGCGGTTCTTTTGGCAGGCCCGGAAGGCGTCCGAGTAAAAGCTGAGGCGGCCACGCGTGAACTCGGCCTTAGGCGGACCCAGGCAGCACAGCTGGTCAGCATCTCTCAGTTGACACGGCGGAAGTTCGATGCTGCCGGGATGAGCCGCTCCGCCACCCAATGGTTCCCCGAGATCCCAGCGGACTTCCCTGAGATGGCCGGGCTCGGGTCGGAGACGGAGGCGCGAGCGATCCTGCTTCCGAATGTAGATCATCAGCGCATCTTGTTGGAGGAAACACGCGCAAAGCTGGAAGATCTGGAGACTGAAGTAGAGGCTGGGCTTGTTCAGTTTGCAGATGCCGTTCAGGGGCCTGTCTCACCAGAAACCGAAGAGCTGGTAAGAGAGCTCTTGAGGACTCGCCGTGAGCTTCTCGATTCGCTCATCGTTCAATACACACGCTACTTCTCTCAGCTCCAGGAGCTCGACTCCGAGTCTAGAAAGCTTCATGCAGACATAGAAGAGTTCTCGGACTACCTGCTGCAGCGGGTGCTCTGGGTCCGCAGCGTCTCAGGCTCCTCGATGATTCCGATCGGAGACACCCTGCGCGCCTTCGGTTGGTTGTTCGCAAACGAGGACTGGCCCGCAAGCTTGCGGCATTCCTGGAACGCCCTGGCAGGTAGTTGGAAGAAAGGGCTTGCTGCATTGCTCCTGCTGGCGCTCCTTCTTGCAGCACGGCCTTGGTTGAAGAGATGGCTCGTGCGCCTGGCTGAGCAGGCGAACCGAGAGGATAACTTTTCGTTCTTCCCTACGGTTCAAGCCTTCTGCGCGACTCTCGTCCTCGCAGCGCCGCTGAGCTGGGCCATGCATCTGCTGAGTCAATTCCTCGTCCTGGGTCAGCCGGCAGAAGTGGCGCTTGCCGTAGGGGAAGCTATTTCGCGTGGGGCCGCCGGATCTTTTGGATTGCTGATTCTCTTCGAAGCTGTAGGTCCCTCGGGCTTAGGGAAAGCGCATCTCGGCTGGCCCCGCAGTACGAATACGCAGGTCAGAGCCCACCTTCGCCGCGCCATTCCGATTCTGCTCGTCTCAATAATTGTCGCTACAACCTTTGGGAACTCCTTGCTGGAGTTCGTTGGGTCTGCAGAAGAGATAGCGTTTACCAACTCGCTCGGGCGGTTGGCGTTTCTCGTTTTTGTTCTGACGTCGGCCGTGTTCGTATTTCAGGTTCTACGTCCTAGCCAACCGTTGCTCAGAGAACAGGCGCAACCGGGCCAGGGAATGGCGAGACGATACGCCCGCGTCTTTTGGCTTCCTATTTTTGGATTGGTTTCATTCCTAGGATTCACTCTAGCGTTGGCCGGCTACTACCTGACGGCGTTCATCCTCGTCCAGCGAATGTGGCATACGCTGCTTATCGTAGTGTCGCTCCTGTTTGTCACGGAGTTGATGCGTCGCTGGCGGTTCCTTCGTCGAAAGCGGCTCCTGGTTAAACAGCAGGAACAATCCGCCGGCGAGGCCGAGCCCGAACTTCCGGGAGCGAGCAAGACTACAAAGGGACACGGTCCAGACCTCGATCTTGCCGACCGCCAAGTGCGGCAACTGACTCGGGCCACTGTCGCGATTGCGACGCTGCTCGGGATGTATTCGGTTTGGTCGGACATCTTGCCTTCACTCAATATTCTGGACAGAATCTCTGTCTTCCCGAGCGTGGCGCTTCTGACTGAGGAGGAATTGTCAGCGGTGCAGTCGGCGCCTGAACAAACGCAATCTCAGAGCGAATCTGCGTCGACTCCGACGCCCGGTGCGCTGCCGGTGGCGGCGCCTGCCCAGGATTCTGAGACGGCGACGGAGCGATCTCTGGCTCCTGGCGCCCGGCCGGACTTTCTTTCTCTCGCTGAACTTCTACTGGCCTTGATAGCGTTGACCGTCACGGTTTCCATCGCGAGAGACCTCCCCGGACTGCTTGAGTACACAGTGTTAGAGCGCCTGCCCCTCGACAGCGGAGATCGTTTCGCGATAACAACGATCATTCGTTACATCGTGCTGTTCGTCGGCGTCGCAATCGCGGCCAAAGAACTCGGCCTTACCTGGTCGAGCATTCAATGGCTGGCAGCCGCGTTCTCGTTCGGCTTGGCTTTCGGCTTGCAGGAGATCTTTGCCAACGTTGTCTCCGGACTGATCATCCTGATCGAGCGCCCGATGCGCATAGGGGATGCGGTCGAGATCGGAAACCTAAGCGGCATCGTCTCGACGATTCAGATGCGCGCCACTACCATCACGACTTGGAATCGTAGCGAACTGATTGTGCCAAACAAGGAATTCGTCACCGGCAAACTGATCAACTGGACGCTCTCCAACCGTTGCGCTCGGGTTGAAGTTCCGGCCAGAGTAGCCTACGGCAGTGACGTAGCGATGGTCCGAAGAGCTATGTTGGAGGTCGCTCAGAAACACCCCGATGTGCTGAAGGATCCCGCGCCATACGTCTTCTTCGGCTCGTTCGGTGAAAGCGCTTTGATGTTCGAGCTAAGAGCGTATATCGACTACGGCTATGGCCGCTTGAAGGCTCAGGACGAATTGCATACCGGCGTGGAGAAAGCTTTCCGCGAGCACGGCATCAAGTTTGCTCTACCGCAGTTAGATCTGCATCTCACCGGGCAACAAGCCGCCGGTCCGGCTCTCGCGGAGTAGTCCGCTCGACTAAGCCCGTCTCGGGCAGGCGCATTTACCCGAGGATTCGCTAGCGGTCGACAACCGACCCGTCGTCGGCATCGTACGTCTCGGCCGGGCGGTAGTCGTGCCCGAGCTGGGAGCTCACGAAGTCGTCGTCCAACTCGATGCCGAGCCCTGGCCCCGTCGGCAAATCCAAATATCCGTCTCGAACCGCGAACGGCTTCTCTAAATAGCCTTCGCCGAGGCTGACTTGCTCCTGAACGAGAAAGTTCGGAATCGACGCGGCCAACTGAACTCCCGAGGCCAGTGAGATCGGCCCTAGCGGGTTGTGTGGAGCCATCGCCGCATAGTAGGCCTCCGCCATCCCGGCGATCGTTCGCGTTTCCGAAATCCCGCCGGCATGAGCGATATCCGGTTGCAGGATCGACGCAGCGCCGGCCTCGAGCACCTCGCGAAAGCCCCACTTCGTAAAAACGCGCTCGCCCGTCGCGATGGGCAGGTAAGTCGACCGCGCGATGTCCGCCATGATGTCGTGGTTCTGCGCTTGGCAAGGCTCTTCGATAAACATCGGCTGGTAAGGCTCCAACCCTTTGATGAGGATCTTCGCGCTCTGCGGCGGAATCGCTCCATGGAAATCGATGCCGACGTCGGATTCGTCGCCGGCGGCCTCGCGCAGCTCCGCGAACTTCTCGACCGAGTAGGCGATCGACGCCGGAGTTTCCACGATTCGGTACGGACGCTTCTTTGCGGGGCCGGTCTTGAATGCTCGAAATCCCTTGGCGTAGTCCTCTTTGATCTGCTCCGGCGTCCGCGCGTGCGAATAGACGCGCACGCGTTCGCGGGTCGGACCGCCGAAGAACTCGTACACCGGAATCCCGAGCGCCTTCCCCTTGATGTCCCACAGCGCTACATCCACTCCCGACAGCGCCGAAGTGAGCACCGGGCCGCCGCGATAGAAGGCGTGGCGGTAGATGGCTTGCCAATGAAACTGCACCCGCCGAGGATCTTTGCCGATCAGATAGGGCTCCATCTCACGAACAGCTTCAGCGGTCGTCTTGCCGCGTGATTCGACAAGCGGTTCGCCAAGGCCGACGATGCCCGCATCCGTGTGAATCTTCAGAAACACCCAACGCGGCTTCACGCGCAGCAGCTCAAGCTTGGTGATGAGCAAGCGCTCGCGCGGCCCGATCGGCGTGCCCGAGCCGGCGCGATCTTGAGCGCGGAGATAGTGCGGTTCGAAAGCGGCGGTCGCTAAGGCCCCGCCTACCGCGGCCAGAAAGCACCTTCGAGTCATTGAACCAGCTCCATGCTTATTTGGGCGCACACGCTCAATAGTCATACCAAGAGCCAATCAGAAAAAGCGACCGGGCACGCGTTATACCTGTCCGCTTCGTCCAGCGGCGCCCGGTCATCGTCGAATCAGGTTGCCTGGGCGACGACTGGAACAAAAACGCGGTTCCTCATCCTAGTTGCCGAACTCAATCACCGCTCGAATCTTTCGCTTTACCCCACGGTAGTAAGTCCCGTAGTTAGGACTCGCCAAATTGGCTTGGAGATCCTGCGGATTGAAGGTGTTTAGGAGGTTGAAGAGCCGCAACCCCACGCGGAAGCGTCGCGTTCTGCCCCTATACTTGAGGGCCACTTTCTTGGTTACCTGCAGATCGATGGTGTTGAAGATCGGAAAACGGCCCGCGCGGTTTCGCGCGCCGACAAAGTCCCGGTCTTCGTTGACGTTCGAGTAGGGAAATCCGCTCCTCAGCTCCCAAACCGGAATCGCGACCAGGCCCCAAGGCAACCCTACCTCCGCCCAGGTCACAAGACGATTCGGGACATCGAACGGGAGCGGCGCTCGCTCATTCGGGCGAATCAGCGCAACCGGCGGCGGACCGTACACGGAGCTCAAGTCGTTCAAGTCGCCGACCGCCGAGGAGTGTACATAAGAAGTGGTCAGGTGGCCGGTGCCGGTGAGCCGATACCTTACCGTAACTTCGTACTCGCGATAGTAGTCTCGTCCGCTGTTGCTCAACGTAAGAGCGCCGTCCGTCTCGATCGGGCCGCTAGGGAGAATCGGGTTGACCAGAAAGTTACGAGTCGTTCTTCGTTGCTGATACCCGGCACGGAAGAACAAGTTGTTTACGAGTTCTCGATCCAACTGCAGGCTCCACCCGAAAGTCCTGGCATTGCGGATTCCGCCGTCAATCCGCGGGATAAACCGGACCGTGGAGTCCTCGCCTCCAGGCCCGAACCGGGTCGCGATGCGCTGCGGCAGTGATTCAAAAGTGGGCACAAGTAGGCTGACGCGGTCAATGAATAGTCCGGTTCCTCCGCGGAGCACTGTCTGAGTCTCACCCCCAAACGCATAGGCGAATCCGGCTCGGTAGGAGGGGTTCCAGTCGCCGGCGATCGAATCCCGTTCGAGCCGCGCACCCAGGTCGAAGGTGAGCGATGCGGAAGCCGACCACTTATCCTGCAAGAACATAGAGAAGTCGTTCTTACTCGCACGCACCGTGGTAGGGGGAGTAAAGCGCAACTCGGAAACCGGCCGGTCATCAATCCCAAGCCAAGTGACCGAGTTATACGTCTGGTCGCCGCTATAAGACTCTACCCCGAACTCGACGCCCGTCTTGAGTTGGTGCTTGCCGACAGGAGCGAAGTGATAGTGCTCAGACAGCTTGCGGCGAATCGTGTTACGCGCCTGTCGACTGAAGAAAGCTCCGCTGGCCCGTTCAAGCCCAATCACGGACGGGTCATAGCTAAGCGGCTTCACATCACCATCGAGCTCCTGGTAGGAGAGGTTCGACAGCAACAGCCCGCCGGATTCGAATTCGTGACTATCCTTCAGCGCTACGAGGACTCCACGCCTCCGCAGGTCCGGTGTTGATTGCTGCGGCGTAAACGCGTTGAGGCCGAAGAAATTGAGCTTTTCGGGATAGACCACCACCGTCGCCGCCGCGTGATTGCGGTCTGTGACTTGGGCGTCGAACTGGTTGAATACGGTCAACGCCTCCCGTTCGACATCTCTCTCGAGCAACGGCAGGTTGGCGTCTTCTTGGTCGGTGCGAACGAATTGGTACTCGGTGGAGTGCAGGAGTCCGAACCGACCGTTCTTGAGAGGAATATTCACCGTGAGGCGGGGCGTGCTCGATTCGATCCCCACGATGGAGCCGTCCCTGCGACGCGTGCGCGGGATGAAGTTCTGGAGGTCAAACCGAAATTTCTCCAGGTCGGCCGCCCGAGTCTCGACTGTGGACACGGCGCCGACGAAGCCGCCGTATTGCGCATCATACGGAGTCGAGAGAACTTCGACGGCAGAGACGACGCTCAACGGCAGGCCGATTTCAGAAGTCCGGCCGACAGGATCGGTGATGTCGACGTTGTTCAACTGCGAGCCGCTCTGCGAGGCGCGAACGCCGTTCATGTTTATCTGACCGCCTTCGCCTCGAAGTACGCCGGGGATAAGCGGCATCACGTCCTCGATACTGCGGTTCACCTTGGGTGCGTTGTCCATGGTGGAAACTCCCACGGATCCGGAGGAGGAGGTCTGAGTGGGATCGATCTCTATCGTGGACGCAGTGACCTCAACCGATTCGACAACTGTGTCAACCTCCATCTCGATATCGATGCGTAAGGGCTGTGCTTCCGAGGGTAGACAAACGATATCGCTCTGGCCGCTCAGCCCAGGCGCCTCGCCGACGATGATATAGCAGCCCGGAGCGACGCCAGCAAAGCGAAAGTTCCCGAACCGGTCGGTTTGGACCGATGCCGGTTCCGACTCTTCCGGCTGTCCTTCCACTTCCTCAATGGAAACAGACTCCAGCCGCATCTCAGCGCCGGCCGCGCCCAACCGCTGGCCATCGGGTCCCGCGATCACGGCTTGTCCGATGATGACGGCGGCGGGCCCCTGAGAGTACAGCGCACATGGAAGCAACCATAGAGCTATCAGAGTCGTTATGAACGTGACAACCAATGGCTTAGCTCGCCCCAACTGTCAGGGTAGCAGTCCGCTCCGGCGGATTCTGAAGCACGGTCACAGCGCACGACCGGCCGGGATGCCAGCGAATCGCGGGCAGATCACGCGCCTGCTGCAGACTGCTCCATAATTGAGGAGTGGTAATACTTGCAACAACCCTCCTTCTAGCTGCCTTCCTATTTCCCGGGACTCTTTCGGCGCAGGCCGGACTCGACGCCTATCGAATCCACACCTACGCGGGGTCGGATCCCGTTCTAGACGGCGGACCCGCCGTCGACGCGTTGCTCAACTCTCCTGAGGACGTCGCCGCCGACGCGCAGGGCGTCGTCTACATCGCTGACAGGCGCAACGGTCTGATACGGCGCATCGACCCGAATACGGGCGTGATCAGCAGCGTTGCCGGAACGGTGACTACGCCTGGAAGCGGCACGCTCGCAACGGAACTGTTCATCGATCCCGTGGCAGTGGCGATCTCACCGGGCGGAGTCCTCCACTTCTGCACGTCGAATCAGGTCTACCGGCTCAATGCCGATGGCACGGCCGACGTCATCGCCGGCGCAAGATCGGGGAGCGGCCCGGGCGACGGAGGGCCCGCCGTCGAAGCGATCTTCGGGATCATCAGCGGCCTGACCTTCGGCCCCGACGGCTCCTACTACGTCTCTGATTTCTTACGTAACGTCGTTCGCAAAGTTGGGCCCGACGGCGTGATCGAGCGCTTCGCGGGCACGGGACCACGGGGGTTCAGCGGCGATGGCGGTCAGGCGAACGCTGCCGAGCTCGCGTCGCCGAGCAAGATCGATCTGGACGCCCAAGGCAATCTCTACATCGCTGACCGGCGCAACAACCGCATCCGCAAAGTTGCTCCCGACGGCACAATCAGCACCGTAACCGGAGACGGTAGGAACGGTGTGTTCGGTCTGGGTGGTCCCGCCGCGGACGGCGGCGTCGGAAGTCCGCTGGCGGTGACGGCTGGTCCTAACGGGTCGGTGTTTGTCTCGAACTTCACTGAAGTTTTTGAGATCGACGCCGACGGCGTCTTGAACCGACGAATCGGAGGCGCGGGCATCGCCGCGTTATGGGGGCTGGCTGCGCCTGCGGACGGAACGCTGCTCATCGTCGACTCCGACCATCATCGAGTCGTCCGAGCAGGGACGGACGGCATCGTGAATACGATCGCGGGAAAGGATCACCTGCTCGGCGACGACGGTCCGGCCATTGAAGCACAGCTCTTCGAGCCGATCGGCATCGACTTGGATTCCCAGGGAAATCTCTACATCGCCGACAACGAGAACTCTGCGATTCGCCGCGTGGCGGTCGACGGCGGCATCACAACCGTTGCCGGCGGCCAGACGTTGGGCCCGCATGGGGACGGCGGACCGGCGCTTGCTGCAAACCTCAACGGCGCAGTCGACGCGGCGATTCATCCCAACGGCGAGCTCTACGTGCTGGACGGCAGACGCAGAGTGCGTAAAGTCGACTCCCAGGGAGTCATCACCACTTTTGCAGGCGGCGCCCCATTCGGCACGACGGGGGAAGGAGTTCCCGCGGACGAAGTGGACTTGAGATTCCCGGTCGATATCACCTTCGATCCCGACGGAAATCTCTACATCACCGACCTCTCCGCCAACACCGTACAAAAGGTCGATACGAGCGGAATCATAACCACGGTCGCGGGCAACGGCTCAAGGGGATTCAGCGGCGACGGCGGGCCCGCCGTGCAAGCCCAGCTCGAGAGCCCGGCC
>Ga0315336_1001686_pt1 | contig 39815 bp, 36 predicted proteins | sample ASW5metaG_FD_204512 | JGI IMG/M metagenome (GOLD analysis project Ga0315336, IMG submission 204512) | Ammonia-oxidizing marine archaeal communities from Monterey Bay, California, United States - ASW #5 | ecosystem: Environmental > Aquatic > Marine > Intertidal zone | place: USA: California... | reverse complement strand
AAGAAGAAGGTCGCCAAGACGACTTCTGTGAAGAAGAAGGTCGTAAAGAAGGCGGCAAAGAAGAAGGTTGCAAAGAAGGCGGCTAAGAAGAAGAAAGTAATTAAGAAGAAAAATATTAAGAAAAAGACAAAGCCTGGATCAGGCAGGCGAACCAAGAAATAAATTCGTCTCCGTCTGAAACGCTTGAAGGTTTTGGCGTGAATTTGTAACAAGTAACCTAGTTGAGCTTGGCACTGTTACGGTTTATCTGATGAGCATTCCTAATCTGTGAAACTAGCCAAGTCATATTCCTTCTGTAAATAAATCACATGCCGTATCTCCGATATTCGAGAGACAAACGCGGTTACGAGCACACTTATGTCCTGCACGGTTCGCGTGCAGGTGGACGACCACGTATTTTGTATTGGTTTCGAACGCCACCACATGTCGTTGTTGGTCGTGATGCTCTAGATGAAGAGGCAACGCAAGCGATTGAAGCTAGTCATCCTGGTCTGGATTTCGATTGGCCGAAAATGCGTCGAGAAAGACCTAAGCCACCATCGCGTTCGGTGGGAATGCCAGAGCGTATGCAAAAGGGAAATCGCCGATCAGGGCCAGCGCCTGTAAAAGCTTCTCCCAGGGTTTCTGCAAAAAGGGTTCCTGCGGCAGAGGTGGCGGCGAAAACGACCTCTGGCTCGGTTTCACAAGTCGTGCCTGAGCCGTCGGAGAGGGCGGCATCGCTTGAATCAGTTATAAGTACTTCTTCAACGCAACCACAGGAGCATCCGGTATCAGCGTTACTTGGAGATGAAATGCTTGTTAAATTGCGGTCTGCGTATGAAGAGCTTGACCAGCAACTCCAGAGTGCTCAATTAACTGAACCTTCGAAAAATGAATTAGTAAGTCGTGTTCAGTCTTTGAATCCAGATAGTTGGCTTGCCGGAGAAGAAGTAATTCTTCGTATTGAGAAATTTGATTCAGAAGTGGCAGCTATTCAGGGCCTTTTGAGCAATGCGTAGGGGTTTAAGCCATATTTCATAGAGGTATTTGTTACAGGTTCGTGCTGAAGAGGGCTATAATGCGAGCATATGGAGGCGAAGATGCTTAGAGCGTTACAGCGTCGAACAGTTTTAACGCTAGCGTTGGTCCTTGCTGTGGTTGGTGTTTTCTCTGCTCAATCACAGGAAGCTTCTAGCCAGCAGACACCTTCTGTAGATCAACCAACGGTTTTCCGTTCTGGTATCACCCTGGTGACCACAGACGTGATCGTGCGTGATGGAGACGGTGTGTTTCTCCCAGATCTGACGGTGGACGACTTTCAGGTCTTTGAAGATGATATTCCCCAAGATGTTGAATCGCTGGTTCTAATACATGGTGGCCGAGTATTTAATCAGCTGTTACCCCCCCCGCCTCCCCAAGAGGGCATCGTTCTGCCGCCGACGCGTGCACGAAATGATACCGCTGGTCGTATTTTCATATTGTTTGTTGATGACTTGCATATCGTGACTCGAGATACCCCGCGGATGCGAGAGGTCTTCTCGCAAGTGGCTGACAATCTGATTCATGAAGGAGACTTGTTCGCTATCGTGTCGACAGGGCCATCGTCGATTAGGGTCGATATGACGTATGACCGTAGTCGACTCGCCCAAACGACCGACTTGATCACTGGTGATGGGTTTAGTCCGAACGAACTCATCCAAACTGTCGCACCGGGCTCTCGTGGGCCGGCGGAACTGAATTGGCGTGCCCATACATCCTTTAAGGCTGCGGCAGAAGTTATTAAAGCGTTGGAAGGGATACCCAATCGAAGGAAATCGTTTATCTATTTTAGCGGTGGATATGACTTCAACCCGTTTGAACATGAGCGGATATTTGGTCAGTCAGTGCTATATAACGATATGCGACGTTCTGGCCCGATGTACGGTTTTGGTGGTAATCGGGAACGAGTGGCGTCAATGTACGAGGGAGTCGAGGATCCAATGATGGATCCGTTCGAGCAGATTTCTAGACAAGGTTCGGTGTTTGCTGACTTTGAATTAGCCATGGAAATTGCAGAGCTCACCAAAGTTGCGAACCGAGCCAATGTGTCGTTTTATACGGTTGATCCGAGAGGGCTGATAGCTGGGCCTGACCCGGACTATGTTGGTGGGATGGAATATTGGAATGATTACCAGTTTACGACGCAAAACAGCCTCCGGTCACTTGCAGAATTGACCGGTGGTAAGGCGATAGTGAATCGGAATGATTTTGATGATGCATTCAGGGAAATAGATGCCGAGACTAGTGATTACTATGTTGTTGGCTTCTATTCAAGTAACCCAGACCCGACGTTTCGTACACGGCGATTACGTGTTGATATTAATCGGGAAGATGTGAATGTTCAGCACCGTACCCATTACACCTATGCACGTCCGAATGAAGGGAATAGAGAAATACCGACCCCCTAGATTTATTGCCAATTGGTTAGTGTTATTTTGGGCGGTCGGCTTTTATGTCGGCGGCCCTTTTTACTTTGTGGGTCTTTAGTTCGGTGCTAATGATGTTGGTGAAATTTGGCGTTTATCGCCCATTTGTGCTTGTGTTCAGCATTCTGCTGTTCATAGAACTACCGGTATGTGCTCAGCAAAATCCAGGGGCTTTAGGCCCCCTTCAATTCGAAAAAGAAATCGTTAAGGCCGCGCTCGCGGCTGCCCGTGAACTTGAGCCAGTCGTTATAGAGGACCAAGTAGCATTATGCGAAATCCCAGCTCCACCTTTTGCGGAATCGGTTCGGGCGGAAGCATTTCGTGAACGATTCGAACGGCTCGGTCTGACGGAGGTTCGTATTGACGCCGTCGGTAATGTAATTGGTGTTCGTGCCGGCGAAGAACGTCGACCAAATCTCGTAATGAGTGCCCACCTCGATACCGTGTTTCCTCAAGAAACAGACGTTACGGTTGTTCGGGAAGGCACCATATTGAAGGGGCCTGGCATTGGCGACGACTGCCGCGGGTTAGCCGTATTACTCGGGGTTATACGGGCTTTGGATACGGCAGGTCTCACGACGACGGGAAGCATCACTTTTGTCGGAACAGTCGGAGAAGAAGGGCTTGGAGATTTACGTGGCGTGAAACACTTATTTGCGACGGAGTTAGCTGGCCAGATAGACCGCTTTGTGTCGATAGATGGACCGGGTCTCGGGATCACGAATGGAGCGGTTGGTTCCATTCGCTACCGCGTGACATTTCGAGGTCCCGGTGGTCACAGCTTTGGTGCATTCGGGCTGGCAAGCCCAGTACATGCGGTCGGTCGATTTATTAGCAGCGTGTCTGATTTCGAGGTGCCAGATATTCCCCGAACGACTTTTACAGTTGGTCGTGTGGGTGGGGGTACTTCAGTGAATGCGATTGCCTCCGAAGCGTGGGCTGAAATTGATCTTCGGTCAAGTGACATTACTGCTTTGGAACGACTTCAATTGATGCTGTTACGGGCGGTTGATCAAGCGTTAGCTGCAGAGAATAGGCGATGGGGCAGGGGGAGCAGTCTAACCGTTGATGTATCAAAAATTGGGGAACGACCAGCTGGCCTGATGGACCCGTCAACGGCGATCGTTCGTACTGCACGAAGCGTGTCGGAGGTACTCGGGATTCGTTCGCGACTATTTTCAGGTTCAACGGATGCAAATATACCGATTAGTCTTGGGATTCCGGCTATTACGATTGATGGTGGCGGCAGTGGAACTGGGGCTCATTCGGAACAGGAAATATTTGATACGGAAAATAGTACGCAAGGGACACAGAGGGCGACGTTACTCGCAGTAGCGTTAACTGAGCCGTGAGACTACCGGTTGGTCTCTAGTTGTTTTAGATAGGGAAAGTGTTTTCGTTCTGTTAGAATGGCCGGCATCTCATACATACGGAAGGAGATAGGGCGCTGAAGGCAGGCTCGGCACAGACGTTTCGGATATCGGCGAGTCTGTTGTTCGTCGTCCTGCTGTGCGCATTCATTAGCGGTCAATCCCTTTCGATGATGTTGTGGCAGTCCTCGTCTGCCCCTCTAGATCCTGAGCCGGTTACAGTTCCAGCGGTTGTAGAGGAAACTCAGCCGAGTAATCCCGTAGAACCGCGCGTACTTGACGTGTCTGATTTGCCTAGCCACCGTCTACGAGCCGAGGCGGCAGTTGTCTATAACCCGGAGACACATGAGATTGTCTGGGCGACAGATGCGCAACAGCAACGGCCCATCGCCAGTATTACGAAGGTGATGACTGCTTTGGTCGTTCTTGACCAACAAATAGATTTAACTCGTGATGTTGTTGTGTCAGCGCGGGATGTCCGTCGCGCCTCGACCACGTATTTGAGGCGCCGAGAACGAGTCACACTAGATAATCTTATGCATTTGGCATTAATCGCTTCTGACAACGCTGCTGCTCGTGTTTTAGCGCGTGCCACGGGTTTGGGTACGAAGGAATTTGTCCAATCGATGAACCTGAAGGCTGACGAGCTCGGGCTTCAAGATACTCAGTTCGTGGATCCATCCGGTTTGCACGAAGACAATCTGTCTACGCCCTACGACGTCGCGCGGTTGATTACAGCGGCGAGTCGAGAGCCGGCGATAGCTCGGATTATGGGCAACCGAACCTACCGACTGCGAACTAGTCGTCGAGGCTTAACGATACGTAACACCAATCGTTTGTTGCGGGGGCGCTATTCGATTCAAGCCGGCAAGACGGGGTATATTGATGAGGCGGGATATTGTCTGGCCGCTGTAATTAAGTTGCCTAATCGAGACCCTCTGGCCGTTGTTGTTCTTGGAGCCGGTTCGAATTCTGGGCGTTTCACAGAAGTGCGTCGTCTCGTTGATTGGGTTTCAACGAAAGGCCAGTCTCTTATTGAGCCTGTCACGCTTCGCGCGGATTGAGCACTCTCCGCTTTCCCTTCGAGGGCTTGGCTCTAACGCTATGATTCCGTAATTGTTTCGAGTATTAGCGAGCCGTTGGTTCTAAGTGTCCAATTTTGGGCGATTTGATGGTTGTAGAGGAGAGGAAGATTTATGCGTGATGTGATCATCATAGGATCTGGTCCGGCTGGTTTAACTGCGGCGGTGTATACAGCGCGGGCAAACCTTAACCCGCTGCTTATCGAAGGATTAGAGGCGGGTGGCCAATTGATGATGACGACAGAGGTCGAGAATTATCCGGGTTTTCGGTCCGGTGTTTTAGGCCCTGACCTAATGGCTGAAATGAGGGCGCAGGCTGAACGTTTTGGCACGGAAATTGTACAAGGTGATGTGTCTGCGCTTGAACTTGGCTCGGCGCCGTTCACGGTGTCGACCAATACCGGGACGCATCAAACGAAATCATTGATCCTTGCGACGGGTGCCACGGCACGTCTTTTGGGGCTCGAATCTGAAAGAAAATTGATGGGGCATGGTGTGTCCACGTGCGCAACGTGCGACGGTTATTTTTTTCGTGATAAGCCCATCGTGGTCGTTGGTGGTGGTGACTCTGCAATGGAGGAAGCAACATTTCTAACAAAGTTCGCGTCTCACGTGACCCTTGTGCATCGTCGAGAGGAATTTCGTGCATCGAAGATCATGCAAGACAAAGCCAGGGCGAACGGAAAAATTTCTTTTGAATTAAACACCGTTATTGAAGAGATAAGAGGAATTGAATTAGGTGTCGTTAATGGTGTTACGCTTCGAAATACGACGAGTGGATTGGGCAAAGATTTAGAAGTGGAAGGTGTGTTTGTTGCTATCGGACATACGCCAAATACAAGCTTGGTTCATGGTCAAATTGAGCTCGATGACAACGGCTATATAATTCCGCAGCGAGGCACGGAAACAAGCGTTCGTGGCGTGTTCGCCTGTGGTGATGTGCAGGACCATGTGTACCGTCAGGCGATCACGGCTGCGGGATCTGGTTGTATGGCTGCTATAGATGCGGAACGCTACCTTGAGAGTACCGCTGTCTAAATAATTGCTTCAGATCTATCAGAGTCGGTTGCTATTTAGCCATCGCGAGACACTACTCAATCCAACCGCCTCCCAATACGAGGTCTCCGTCATAGATCACTACGGCTTGCCCGGGTGCAATGGCCTGCTGTGGATGGTCAAATTCAAGTTCTAATTCCTTGTCATCGGCCCACACGCGGCACAGCGCAACAGGATGGTGATGTCGAATTTGAGCTGATACATGAGCTCCATGTGGTGGGGCTTTGAGAATCCAGTTTACGTTAGAGGCGGTCAGGCGCGTGCGCTCAAGCGCATGCCTAGGACCGACGGTAACTGTACTTGATTGTGCGTCGAGAGCCGTGACGTATAGAGGCTTATCACTGGATAAGCCAAGTCCTTTACGCTGACCGATGGTAAATCGATGGATGCCAGCATGCTGACCGATAGTATCGCCGGCATGGTTCACGATGTTTCCAGAGGTACTGATTTCAGGGCTTCGGCTTTCGACGAAGTCGGCATACTGCCCATCGGGGACGAAGCAGATCTCATGACTATCCGGTTTGTCAGCCACATTGAGTCCGTAGGTTCGTGCATGCTCTCTGACGGCGCTTTTCGTGAGCTCACCAAGAGGAAAGCAGGCCCTCGATAGTTGCTCCTGTGTCAAAGAAAAAAGAAAGTATGTCTGATCTTTATTGTCGTCGATAGCCCGGCGCAATTGGTAAATATCTGAGCCGTCATCAGTCGATAATTTAGCTACGCGCGCGTAGTGGCCTGTCGCAACGTAGTCGGCGTCGAGACCGCGTGCGCGCTCGAGTAAACTTGAGAATTTAAGGTCACTGTTACATTGAACGCAAGGGATAGGCGTTCTGGCATTGACATACTCTTGCACAAAGTGAGAAATGACGTGTTCTTCGAACTGTCGTTCAAAATTCACAATATAGTGCGGTATGCCTAGTCGTACTGCTACTCGTCTCGCATCAGCAAGGTCGTCCAGTGTGCAGCAAGAACCGAATTCATACTTACCATTCACCTGGTCGTAAAGTTGCATGGACAACCCGATTACGTCATGCCCATCGGTGGTAAGTAGTGCTGCGGCTACTGAGGAGTCAACACCACCAGACATAGCTGCTACGATTCGCATTAGGTTCTCGAAGCGTGGCGACCAGACAATTGGCGTAACTTGGACACGATGGGTGGCAATGATTCGACGACTCGGGTTACATGTTCCTCCGTATTTCCAAGGCCGAGACTGAATCGAATCGAACTTTGCGCTCGTTGAGGAGAAAATCCCATTGCGCGAAGTACATGAGATGGTTCTAGCGTCCCTGACGAACAGGCGGATCCTGTAGAGACAGCTATTCCTTCCAAATCGAGAGCAATAAGAAGGGCTTCAGCCTCGATACCATCGAAACTGATATTAGTGGTGTTACTGACCCGTTGACCCGTACCGTTTAGCTCGGAACCGGAAACATTACAGAGGATTTCGGACTCGAGACGGTCTCTTAGTCGGCGAAGCCGGGATGTTTCACCAGGCAATTTGTCTACTGCAACTTGAGCGGCAACACCAAGTCCAGCAATGCCGGCGACATTTTCAGTTCCAGCGCGGCGATTTCTTTCTTGGCGGCCACCGGTAAGACTTGAGGTGAGTCGAGTCCCTCTTCGTACCCACAGTGCCCCGACGCCTTTTGGGCCATTAAACTTATGTCCAGAAATTGAAAGAAGGTCAGCCCCAAGTTCACTTGTACTGAGACGGTATTTTCCAGCGGTCTGCACAGCATCGGTGTGGAACAATGCTCCGTGAGTGTGAGCGATTGAAGCTAGCTCAGTGATGGGTTGAAGTGTCCCGATTTCATTGTTTGCGTGCATAACAGAAACGAGCGCAGTTTGGTCAGTGATAGCGGTTTCGAGATCGGATGGATTCACAATACCTGAGGCCCCGACGGGAAGATAAGTTGCTGTCCATCCATGTCGTGTGAGATCCTTGATGGTGTTTAAGACAGCTTCATGCTCGATTGTAGAAGCAATTAAGTGACGCCGGCCGCTTGGACTCGAAACACCAGCCGCTCCACGAATCGCAAGGTTGTCAGATTCTGTGCCCCCGCCGGTAAACACTATTTCTACTGGCTTCGCACCGAGTAGGGCAGCGACAGAGGCACGTGCGTCGTCCAGCAAGGCCTTTGCGGACTGTCCAAATGTATGCACGCTTGATGCGTTGCCATAGCAGTCTCGCAGTACATTAGAAACTGTATCTACGACAGTAGAATCGACCGGTGTGGTGGCATTATGGTCTAGGTAGATGCGCATCTACTCTGATCCTACCATCGCCCCTAACCCTCAGCAACGAAGGGACTAGACAGGCTGGAGGCGCTTTCGTATACTGCGTTGCTGGTTGCACTAATCGTTGAATTCTAATGGCTGCCAGCGACACTTCAATAAGAATAAACCGGAGATGTCCCCATGTGGAAACGCGATGAAGCAGTTCGTCCTTCGAGTGCGGGAGCGGCTACGATCAATGAACAGGGACAGTCTGTATCAACAACGTCAGCTGTAAGAAATGCGAGCGAAGATACGAAAACCAATATTAGGGATGTCGTCAATGTCGGGAAGTCAGTTGTAATTAAAGGTGAGGTTAACGGCAGTGAAGACCTCACAATCGAAGGTCAAGTCGACGGCAAGATTGAACTTCGCCAGCATATGCTGACTATTGGCCCGAATGGACGAATCACGGCAGAGGTCTTTGCAAAGTCAGTGGTCATTCTTGGTGCCGTCGTGGGTAATGTGACGGCGACTGAAAAAGTCAACATCCGAGAGAGTGGTTCAGTGGATGGAGATATTACGGCTCCGCGTGTTGCGATTGCGGAAGGCGCACACTTTCGTGGCAATGTGGATATGTCGACGAAAAAACCTACGTCGACGGTGAAAAAAGAGGCTGAGACGGTTCGACCGGCAAAGTCGGCATCAAAGACCGTAGGACCTCGAACAGCATAGTCTTTTCACTGTCATGGTGAGTTGGCATTTAGCTGATTTTCCGACAATCAGGTAGCGTGAACTCCCTACGTTGTTATGCGGGTAAATACCCGTGGAAGATTGTAGTTCAACATCGGGTGGTGCCTAGCCGGTGTCACCGTCAATTTAGAGTCCCGTCTGGTAATTGAGGAACTATGTCGCGTCCGGTGGTCGCTCTACTCACAGATTTCGGGACGTCGGATCATTATTCAGGTGTACTGAAGGGAGTAGTGCTCGATATATGTCCCGATGCGAATATTGTTGATATTGCTCATGATATTCCACCTCATGATGTGAATACCGCGAGTTTAGAGCTTGCTGCGTCTTATAAGTATTTTCCTTCTGGGACAGTTTTCCTCGTAGTGGTGGACCCTGGCGTTGGCTCAGTTCGACGGGCTCTAGCCGCTGATATTGGAAACTATCGGTTCGTTGCACCTGATAATGGCGTTATTACGGAGGTTTTTCGTGAGAATTCCCCGCAGCTTGTCGTGGAACTTACAGAACGACGTTATGCACGACCAACGGTGAGTCGTACTTTCGAGGGCCGAGATCGGTTTGCGCCGGCGGCTGCATGGATCGCGAAAGGTGTTCATTTACGAGCTTTTGGGCGTCAACTCTCGGATTATCAATTGCTTGAGGCTCGTGAGCCGTTGGTCGAAAACGATCGAATCGTTGGAGAAGTGTTACTAATCGATCGATTTGGCAATATCGTGACAAATATAGACCGAGAGACGTTCAACCGTTTAGCGGAGCGGGGTTCGATACAAGTTGAAATAGGTAATAAATGTATCGGTCGTGTGGTAGAGACTTATTCAGATATTGGAGTTGATGAAGTATGTGGCTTGTTCGGGAGTTCTGAAAGATTAGAATTTGCTGCGAATGCGGAGAGTGCTGCGCAGCGTCTAACTATTGAGTCTGGGGTTCAGGTCATCGTGCGTCGGGGAAATTAATTTACTAATTTGGATTACGTATAACAGGTAGGGATAAAAGACCCGTGATTAATTTTGATCTTAACGAAGAACAGTTATTGCTTGAGAAGTCAGTTCGTGAATGGGGAGCGCGTGAAATCGCTCCACGAATACGAGAATTGGATCGAGCTCATAAATTTGACCCAAATATCGTTATTCAGATGGCGGAATTAGGCTTGCTCGGAATCTGCGTGCCAACGCAGTACGGTGGTTCGGGTATGGATTATCTGAGTTTCGGACTTGCCTGTGAAGAGGCCGAGTATGTGGACACATCACTGCGCGTGATTCTGTCCGTGCACGTGGGTTTGAACTGTCTGAGTTTGTTGACATGGGGTACAGAGGAACAGAAACAGCGCTATCTCGTTCCTCAGGCGCAAGGGAAAAAGATAGCCAGTTACGGGCTTACGGAGCCAGGAGCTGGGAGTGATGTCCGCGGCATTCAGACTGTTGCGGTAAAGCAGGGCGACAATTTTTTTCTGAGTGGTGAAAAAATGTGGATTTCCCTTGGTGATGTTGCCGATCACTTTCTTGTTTTTGCATACAGTGACCTTGAGAAAAAGAAAAAACGTGACGCATCCGGGATTAGTGCTTTTATTGTTGAGCGAGAGTTTGAAGGGTTCTCAAGTGGCACGCTAACTGAGAAGTGGGGGATTTTGGCTGGGAATACCGGCTATTTCAAGATGGATGAGGTCAAAGTGCCGTCCAGTAATCTACTGGGTCAAGAGGGTGAAGGTTTTAAGATTGCAATGGCTGCGCTTGATCAAGGACGTCTGAGCGTAGCGGCTGGTGCGACTGGTCTAATCCGCGCATGCAGAGATGCAAGTGTTTCCTATGCGAAGGAGCGCAATACGTTTGGTGTCGCTATTGGACAACATCAGTTGGTAAAGGAAATGATCTCGCAAATGGAGTCGGACTACCAAGCATCTCGATTGCTTTGGCAACGATCAGCGTGGCTGAAGAATATCGGTAGGCGAAATACCCGCGAAACGGGCTTAGCCAAGTGGTTCAGTACGGTAGCCTCTGAGCGGGCAGCTGCTGATTCTGTTCAGATTCATGGTGCGAATGGGTATTCTGATGAATATCCGGTAGGTCGGTTTTACCGCAATTGTAAAGGTGCTGTTATCTATGAAGGAACCAGGGAGATTCATAAGTTGATGCAGGCAGACTATGCCCTTGGTTACCGTGTGGATAAACCAACTCGTTGTGCATTGCCTGCCTATCGAGAAGGAGTATAAGAGTGGTTTCGAACTGGCCAGAATTGGCTCCAGCGTTTTTGCAAGTTGTTGAAGAGGCCGCTATCGCCTGCGCCCATACGATGGGGCAGGGTGATCGGCACCGGTCAGATCATGTCGCGGTTGAAGCAATGAGGTCCAGACTTGACTCCGTCCCGATCGACGGTCGCGTTGTGATTGGCGAAGGAGAGCGTGACAAGGCACCGATGCTTTACATAGGTGAAGAGGTCGGTCGCGGGGCCAAAGGTGAGGCCGGATTGACACAGGTCGATATTGCAGTCGATCCATTGGAAGGCACAAATTTATGTGCCACCGGGGCCCCTCGGGCCATTGCAGTGTTAGCGGCATCTGAGCGTGGGGGGTTATTGCATGCCCCAGACGTTTATATGGAAAAATTGGTTGTAGGTGCTCAGTCGAAAGAGGCTGTTGATCTCGATGCCCCAGTGGCTCACAACCTCCAGCAGATTGCAAAGTGTCTCGATCGTGACGTCGAAGACTTGGTTGTTGTCGTTCTTGATCGCACACGTCATGAACAGTTGATTGAAGAAATCAGAAATGCCGGCGCACGGATTCGACTCATAGGAGATGGTGATCTGACGGCTGCGATAGGGGCAGCTGTGGTTGGTAGTGGTGTAGATGTTGTTATGGGAAGTGGCGGCGCACCAGAGGGTGTCTTGGCAGCAGCTGCGATGCGATGTCTTGGCGGTGAAATTTTTGGCCGCTTAGTATTGGATAGTGACGAGAAAAAAGAGCGCGCAAGCGCTATGGGTGTTAACGATTTTAATAAGGTGTATACATCTGCCGACCTTGCTTCAGGCGAAAATATTATTTTTGCTGCCACCGGTGTGACTGAAGGGTCCCTGATGAAGGGTGTGCGATTTTTTGGTGAAGGATGTCGCACCAGTTCAGTGGTCATGCAGAGCAAGCCACACCAAGTGCAGTTCATCGATACGATTCATGTGAAGGAGCAGGCTAATCGCAGGGGATTGCGTCTTTAGAAGCTTCCCGTTGGTCGCTTCCTGGAAGTTTCGTGTGTAGATAATGGTGACGCTATTCGAGTTTCGAAGTCTGATGTGACTGGACGTTCTTAGAAGACTAATGAAACGTATGACAAGTCGAGGTTGGTACTTCGGCGTCGGTTTTGTAGGCAGCATGCTACTAGTCGTAGGGCAGGTGTTGCTCGCACAGCAGGACGTCGCGCCGCAGTATGAAGCCCTCGCGCTTAATGACGATGCCACTGGCTGGTCAGAGCGATTGCGAGAGTGCGCGACTACTCTTAGTCTGCTACAGAGAACAGCAACCGGCGTCAGCACAGCTACTCCCTTAGCGGATGGACGGCCTTTACGGGCTGACCAGTTCCCTCGGTTTCTCCGGCCTACGCATCAGGGTGATTTCGGGTTTTATAACTTCTTGTTTCTTGGGGATCACGAGGTGGTAACTTTTCGTCGGCGTGATCCTAATATCGAAGAAGGTTACGTTGTTGAAACGTGGGCGCGTACTGGAACTGATCAGGTCGATGGACGATTGGTAAGTGTGTTTAACCCGTCGTGGACTATCGATTTGCTTCATGAATCGTTACGTCGGTATGCGTGGGGGGTTGACCGGCCTAGGATATTCTGGGGAGAACTGGTAATTCCTTCCGGCCTCCAGATTACAGAGCCTGATGATGCGGAAATAATCGGGGAGACGGCAACAGAGACGGTTAATGTGTTTTTGTCGATTGTGCCGCCGAATATTCCGGTGTCAGAGATTGTTCAAGTGAATGAGAAAGTGCAATTTACGTCCCACGCGGTCAATATTTTCGTTCCGGATTTCGGCGATACGCGCGTGCATGGCGGAGATTCTGATTTCGGCGAGCATCTCATTACACGAGTGTTTTATGAGTATTTTGATGATGTTTACGATGTCGTTGCAGTCATGAGTCAGGCGACGCAGTTCACAGAGTTTTCCGCGTTTCATGGCAATGTTCAGAACGATATCAGAGGCATTGGGTTGAGCCTGTTCGATAATTCGTGGTTTTACGGTAGTGCCGGCGTTTTGAAAGCGGTGGAAGGTTACCCGCCCGGTGGTTGGGCGACCCTCTCCACGGTCCTCCACGAACAGGGCCACCAGTATGGGGAGTACACAAATACATGGAAGGAAGTGGGGCCTCTATTAGAAGTCGAGACCGCTATCGATCGGAAAGGTCATGAGCCAAGTGGACACACGCCGCTCTTGTACCCGGGTGCGTTCACATATGGCGCAGTGTTGGAAGGGGGGGTGCGTGTTACTGAAGTAGGAGGCGAGTACAGTATCGAACGCACTACTCCGCTCGTAACCTACAATCCACTGACTTTGTATCGGATGGGATTAATTCCCCCCGAAGATCTGCCAACGTACCAGGTGTTTCTTAATCAAGGTCAATTCAATGAGAAAGAAAGTGTCGTGCCAGATCTCAATGCGCCAGTGGAAGGAGGCAGCATTGAAGTGACGGTCAACGATATGTTGGCAGCAGATGGTGTTCGCGCCGGCCCGGTTGTCGATCGACTTAAACGTGCTCTTGTCTATGTGTCTCGTTCTGGTCTTGTTCCACCAGAGGAAATGCATATTGTGAATTACTTTGCTAAGCGACTTGGGGAAGCGTCCGGGGTGACGACTTATGACCGCTTTCCCGGTTTTACGGAGGCGACGGATGGCAAATCTACTATGACGACGGATATTGATCCAAGAGGTTCAATAGATACGTTGGAAACAGTTGGGGTTACTCGACACCTAGGCAAGATTGAGGCAAGCGCGGATGTGCACTGCGCAAAGATCGGTACCCACGCATTAATTGGTTTCGCATTTGATGAGGAGATCGGTGGGTGTGTGGAAGCTGGAACGACGGTGAAGTTGGAGGGGGCATTGACTCTGACTGACCGTAATGATTACACCGCCGTTTGTTTTAAGGCGATTCGCTATGGTGATTCAAGTGACGACGGTTTGTTTGTATGCGGGAGTGTCAACGGCGGGAACCGTTTTGCCGTGGAGATGTTTTTTCCTGAGAATCGTCCAGGCGGATGGAAATTCAGTGCCTATGCTTTTTTTTCTGATTCTGGATCTCAATATCCACGAAGTACGTACACCGGAGGTATTGAGGTATTGCCGCAGACAGACTAGGTATCTAGTTCAGGGTCTTTGTACTTTTTACGGCGAGTAGGACGGTTTTTCTTTTCTTCGTGAACGCCGCCCCGTTGTCTTGGAAGCGGAACTCGGGGCCGTTTTTGGCGGGTTGGCTGACGCTTTCGCTTAGGACGCATCGGTTGCGCTTTATATGCTGTGGACGTTACTTATCTAACGATCGATCCAGACCAACCGTCGGAGCAGGCGTTGCGGCTAGCAGCCTCTGAATTATCACACGGTCGAGTGGTCGCTTATCCAACTGATACTTTATATGGCTTGGCCGCAGACCCTCGAAATGCTGATGCCGTCGATTGTATTTATCGATTGAAAGGGAGAGCGTCAGTCGCGCCGCTTCCACTGATTGCCGCCGATATTGATCAGGTTAACGCTTGTGTAAAGGAGTCGTCTCCGCTTGCCTGTCGCCTCGCGGAAGGTTTCTGGCCTGGACCTCTGACGCTTATTTACGATGCTGGCGCGACATTAGCTCCAGCGATGTTAGCCGGAGGGAAGACAGTTGCTCTACGGGTTCCGGCTCATCCTGTTGCTGCTGGAATTGCACGAGTATTCTGTCACCCAGTGACTGCGACGAGTGCCAATCGCAGTGGTGGTTATCCATTGAGCGAGGCCTCACAGGTTGCCAAAGAGCTTCCTCATGGCCTATCTCTTATCCTCGACGGAGGATCGACCACCGGCGGTTTGCCTTCGACAATTATTGACGCCCGTGGCTCGGAGCCAGTGCTTATTCGGCCGGGCATTGTACCGTGGGACCACGTGCTACAATCGCTCGCGTGAAAAGCTCCGCGGTGGTGGTCTTTGCTGTTGTCGGGAATGAGTGAGTTCCAATAGATCCGTTTTCTTTTCGGACAGCGGGGTCGCGGGGCAATTGAAACGTTACTGTCATTGGACGAGCTCACGGATCTCGTCGCCGCACCAGACGGCAGTTTTATTTTCCGCGGTGTGCAAGGGCACCGGAACTTTAATCTTGTAGAGGACCAGTATTCGTGAAGATTAGGCTTTGGTCGGGTTTTGTAATCGTCTGGTTGGTATCAATAAGTTGCGGTACTCGTGTTCCGATCGTGACGACACCAGAATATCCTGACTTTATTTTCCCTGGCATCCCAACGACTTATAGTGGCGGACTTCAACTGCAGGATCAACAGAGCGCTTGGGCGTTCCTGCAGACCGGAGATTTGAACACCGCTGAACTTCGGTTCGAAGAATTACTGGAAGTCGAGAATCATTTCTTTCCAGCAATGACCGGCTTGGGTTGGGTAGATTTAGCAGAGGGCCGCTTTCAAGAAGCCGCTGATCAGTTTCGTTTAGCGTTAGACCAGAAAAAAGATTATGTGCCGGCACTGGTGGGATATGGCGATGCGCTCTATAGACTGAATGACATTGTGAATGCGTTGCAAGTGTTTCGACGTGCAGTGGAGAGTCAGCCGTCGTTACTGCGGGTCGAGCGTTTAGTTGCCGAGCTAAGTCTGCAGGTAATGACCGATCGGTTGGTTAGAGCTCGGCAATCCGGGAAAGACGGTCGACTTACTGATTCTGAACAGGCTTACCGCGAAGTCATTCAAGCTTCACCAGATAGTGCATTTTTGTATGTTGAGTTAGCCAGAATCAAACAGCAACAAAATGAGTTACCTGAAGCGCTGGTTGTGATCGGACAAGCGCTGGCATTGGATGACACGTCCGCGGAAGCCTTCCTTCTTCAGGGTGATCTATTTGAATTGAATGGCGAATTGGAACTGGCTGTCTCTGCTTATGCACGGGCGAATACGATAGCGCCCAGCGAACTGACTTCGGACGCGTTATCCCGTGTTCGCAGCGTCTTGAGAGCAGTGGACCTTCCAATGGAGTATCAAGAAATCGTGACGAAAGTCGAGATTACGCGAGGAGAGCTAGCTGCTCTGCTCGGGGTTGAGTTAAGCGAACTCCTAAGCGATGCTGGAAGTGGAGTATCGACACCTATCTTCACGGACACTCGTAACCATTGGGCAAGTCAATGGGTCATCGAGGTTGCTCGAGCTGGGGTTATGCGTGTGGACGGGCGCTATCAATTTGAACCAGAGCGAGTAGTTCGACGTGGGGATCTCGCTGAAATTATTGCTGCGACATTGCTGCTTATTGCTGAAATCGATCCGGAATCAGGACGACGATGGCGAGCGGCAAGACCACGCTTCACTGATTTGACATCAGGGCACCTGAATTTCGACAGTGCATCAATCGCGGTTGGTGCGGATATTCTTGATGTGTACGAGAATGATCGTTTTTCACCAATTCGTGTGGTCAGTGGGAGAGATGCTGCCGATGTCGTGGCGAAACTGACGGATCTGCTTGAAAGAGTTCGGTAGTTATATGTCGGTATGGACCGCTCCAAATCAGCTCACGCTTTTTAGATTGTTACTCGTTCCATGCCTTGTGATTTGTGTGCTCTATGGGTTTAATGGCATGGCTCTGGCTGCCTTTACTGTCGCTGGTGTGACAGATGCACTCGATGGATTGATCGCGAGACGAATGGGCCAGCGTACAACGTTAGGCGCGTGGCTCGATCCAATGGCAGATAAGCTGTTGTTGGTATCAACGTTTGTTGTCCTGACGATGCCGCTTGGATTACCAAATCAGCTTCCGCTGTGGTTTACGGTTTTAGTGATTAGTCGTGATGTGTGTATTGTTTTAACCGTTGCGGTTGTGAACCTTGCGATTGAGCGGCGGGTATTTTATCCGAGCTTACTCGGGAAAACGGCAACGGTGCTTTATGTTATTACTGGTGCTGTGACGTTGTTCTTCAATTACATGAATCAGAAATCAGTGTTGGTTGATGTGATGGTGTATGCAGCCCTGGTATTTACGGTCGCATCTGGGCTTCACTACATCGTCCATGCTGCACGGCTGGTTAACGATGGCTAGCTGTTAGTTGGCACTACTACGTGCTAATTTTTTACGGAAATACTTAATTGTGGTCGAAAGACCTGCGTTGATTGGGACGATAGGTTCCCAATTAAGGAGCGTTCGTGCGCGGGTTATGTCTGGTTGCCGTATTTGTGGATCGTCAGTTGGTAATCCTTTGTGAACGATACGGGAAGATGAATTGGTCGCTTTGATAATATTTTCAGCGAGCTGAAGGATTGTCATTTCTGTGGGGTTACCGATATTGACTGGGCTATTAATATCGGACTCGGCAAGTGCGACGAGTCCGGTGACTAAATCACTGATGTAGCAAAAACTTCGTGTTTGGTCACCCTTGCCATAAACTGTGACTTCTTCATCGCAAAGTGCTTGTGAAATAAAGTTGGGAATTGCGCGACCATCACGCACGCGCATCCTTGGACCGTAGGTGTTAAATATACGTACGATCTTTGTATCGATACCATGGTACCGGTGGTACGCTGTCGTCATTGCCTCAGCAAACCGCTTGGCCTCATCGTAAACGCCGCGAGGGCCAATCGGATTGACATTTCCCCAGTAACTTTCTTCCTGAGGGTGTTCGAGTGGGTCGCCGTATACTTCGGACGTTGACGCGAGAATGAATCGAGCACCTTTAGCCTTAGCAAGTCCAAGCGCATTATGTGTTCCTAACGCACCAACTTTTAATGTCGGAATAGGGAAGTCAAGGTAGTCGATTGGACTTGCGGGAGAAGCCCAGTGAAATACGAAATCAACGGGCCCATCTACGGTGATGTAGTTCGTTACATCGTGCTTAATGAATAGGAAATCACGACTGCTTAGATGAGCGATGTTATCGATGTCGCCAGTAAGTAGATTGTCGATTCCGACGACAGAATAATTTCGATCAAGAAGTGCTTCGCTTAAATGAGAACCGATGAAACCGGCTGCCCCTGTTATTACGACTCTTGGCATAAATTAGTAGGCGTGTCGATAAAACGATAAATGAATAATAGTCAGCCACATAATCTTGAAGTCCAATGCCACAGACCAGTTCTCAATGTAATACAAATCGTACTCGATCCGCTTCTCGATGGAAGTATTGCCTCTCCACCCGTTGACTTGAGCCCAACCTGTAATACCAGATTTAACTTTGTGGCGAAGCATATACTGAGGGACTCTGTCTTTGAACTGGTCAACAAAAAAAGGTCGCTCAGGCCGTGGTCCAACAAGTGACATGTCACCCATTAGAACGTTCCAAAGCTGTGGCAGTTCATCAAGACTGAACCGCCTGAGAACTTTTCCGACAACGGTTCGTCTTGGGTCGTTTTCACTCGCCCAAACGGGGCCAGATTCACTTTCAGCGTCCTGGTGCATCGAGCGGAATTTAAGTAATTCAAAAGGCTGACCGTCGAGGCCCATCCGTTCCTGCCGATAAAGAATGGAACCGTCTGAGGATAATCGAATAGCGGCGGCAATTATCGTCATAGGTCCAGAAAGAAGGACCAGAGCTGCGGACGAGCACCCAATGTCGATTACTCTTTTGATCGCGCTGTTGAAGCCTCTTAGCGGAACGTCATTGACATTGATAAGTGGTATGCCGTCTAGTTCTTCGAGTCTTGCGCGTAGCGTTACAAATTGAAGAAAGTCCGGGATGACTTTTACGTCAACGCATTCTCTGTTCGAAATTTCGATCAGCTGTAGCATGTTGACGTGCTGATCAAGTGGAAGTGCTACGTAAAGTTGGTCAATATGTTCTTCCTTAAAGATTTGCTCGGCCTCTGCCAGGGAACCGAGTAAGGGAAGACCACGATAGCCTAGTTGATTGTCATCATTCGTATCATCGATGAATCCAGTAATCTTGTATCCAAATTCTGCATGTCTTAGAAATCGATCCGCAACGTGTCTACCGAGTTCACCGGTGCCAGCTATCAAAACATTTCGTAGTCCTAGTCCTGCCTTGAAACGGCGTCGCATTAGAGCACGTGCCATGTCACGAGATGTGTAACTGAGACCGACGTTAAAAATAATAAAGAAAGCCCATACAAGCCGTGATACTTCGTATGCCCCGATTTCTCTAGCTGCCGAGGAAGCAAAGTATGCTTGGGTTGTTAATGTACCCAATAGGCCGACCATAACTGTGAGTAGCGTGCCGACTAGGACGGCAAAGAAGTCGTCGACACGAGTTCGATTTCGCCTGAGTCGGTACGCACCCTGAAGATGAAAGGAGATTGGGATGACCAGCCCAATAAATGGCATTAACGTCAGGTACTGATTAAAAGGCGGCTGTCCTTTTGGTGCCGGAAACAACCCTGTTTCGAACCGAGCAAGGTACGCTAACGCGAAGGCTGCCATGCCTAGCAGTATGTCAAGCGAAACATACGTAGTGATGAGTGTTCGTGTTTGCCGAATCATGTGAGCTCGGAAGCCAGTGTTTCAAGCGCAGCGCGCATGTGTTGATGAAATACCGTCGGCGAAAAACGAGAGGCTGCCGCATGTAAGCGCCAGGGGTCGAAGTCTCGTTGGATTACTGTTTGCATAGCATTAGCAAAAGACTGAGCGTTGTTTTGTTTGACCAGCAGCCCAGTCTCATGAGTGACAGTTTCCAGTGCTCCACCCCGTGCTAGTGCGATGACTGGTCGACCGCACGCTTGTGCTTCCAATGGTGCGATACCGAAATCTTCCTCGCCGGTCAGTAAAAAGCCTTCTGATTCCCTGTAGAGTTCCCGCAATTCTTCTTTAGTTTGGTGGGACATGAATTTTACAGTTGAACCTGCGTGCGATCTGAGTCGTTTAGCCTCAGGACCTGTACCGACCACACGCAGTTCGATTCCGGCCAGTCGACAGGCATCGATTGCCACATCGACGCGTTTGTAAGGGACAAGAGCCGATACGACAACAAAATATCCTCTCGATTTCGACCCGTTTGGACGGTAGAAACTCGTGTCAACGGGTGGGTATATAACTTTAGCTTCTCGATTATAGTATCGGCCTATTCTGCTCGCAACATATTGCGAAATAGCGACATACTGGTCTACTCGTCCTGCAGTAGCCGTGTCCCACCTCGCTAGCTTGGTCATAGCCATGCGATAGAGGCTACTTTGCCATCGGCCCACTTGTTCAACGCCAAAATAAGCATCGAATTGGTCCCAAGCGTAGCGCATTGGGGTGAAGCAATAGCAGAGATGTCGAGCCCTACCAGTCGATATGGCCGCTTTCGCGGCACAATGGCTTGTACTGATCACAATGTCGTAATCGTCAAGATCAAGCTGCTCTATAGCGGCAGGAAAGATCGGTAAGTAGTTTCGATAGCGGGTTCTAGAGAATGGAAGGTACTGCACAAACGTATGGCGAGGTCGATGAGATTCAATTTGAGCCGACACACTGCCGCTCGTGTGCATAAGCGTGAATAATTGTGAGTCAGGAACGAGTGTAAGGATGTGCTCGAGTGCGCTTTCGCCACCACGCATTCCTGTGAGCCAATCATGAACCACGGCCACGCGCAGAGAACCTAGATTTGCCGGCGGTATTTCCAGTTGACTGTTCAGCGTTCGGCTCCTACTTCTTGGTAGACCTGTTTGACTCGATTGATGGAGTGTTCCCAGGAAAAGTGCTCGACGCGGATACGGCCTTTTCGCTTAAGGTCGCTTATTACGTCGCTATCTTCTAGGGCCGTTACAATACCGTCTGCAATCGCTTTCACCTCATACGGATCTACGAGGATTGCCGCATCACCTAGAACTTCCGGTAGTGACGAAGTGCCGGATGCCACAACTGGTGTGTCACTAGCCAATGCTTCTAGTGGTGAGAGCCCGAAACCTTCGTAGAGAGACGGGATTACAAAGACACTTGCTAGTCGATAAAGCACCGCCAAGTTCGCTTCGGTCTGGAAACCAAGAAACCGCACATACTTGCGTAGCCCATGCTGATGTACTGCGCGGCGAAGCTTGGAGTATTGAGAGACCTCACTGCCAGTTACTAGGAGTCCAACGTCGTCGAGTCCGAGTTTGTGGACAAGCGCGAAAGCATCGATGAGGCGCTCGATGTTTTTATGCGGCTTTATGTTGCCAGCATACATTACAAATCGGTTTGGTAATTGATACCGATCGTGCAACCGCGTCATTTCAATTTCACTTGGTACAATTTTAAAACGCTCGTCTATTGCGTTAGGGATAACAGTTACTTTTTCTTCTGGTATGTCGAAATATCGAACGATGTCTTTCTTGGAGAACTCAGATACGGTTATTACTCGCCGCGCTTTGTGAGTTGCAGTCCACAAGTTTGTCCACGCGTATGCGTGCGCGATTCTATTTGGTAGATATTGCGGAAACTTCAGATGGATACAGTCGTGGATAGTCACAATAGATCGACAGGGTGTCAGCAGTGGTAACACATAATGAGGGGTATGGAAAAGTGTCGCACCACTACGCCACAGGCTACTTGGTATCGTAATTTGTTCAGTTAGAGAATAATTTGAAGCGGATTGAACATGGCCAGTGAAATTTGCCCCAAGAGAGGCTACTCGTTCGAGGTCATTTTTTCTGCAAAGAAGAACGTACTCGTTCTTCTTGTCTTTTCGTGCTAATTCACGAATAAGGTTTCGAACGTATGTTCCAATTCCGTAGTCGTGCAATTTCCTGATGTCAATCGCTATTCGCACGGTTAACTATAACGAAGGCGCCGACTACCGTTTGTCTGTATGTTTATTCAGTTGGGGGTAGCTGATGGCGGAGTCGAAGCAACCAACGCAAAGGCGCGTGCCATCGTGGATGGTGTTTCGCGTAGAAGGCAAGATGACTTTTTCGGTAAAGGTAGTGAGTTGCTAGTGGATCGTTTGAGCCGGATTGGCCACCGATATGAACTACCTCGGCATCCGGAGTAAACAAGATACGGTGGCCAACGGCACGTAGCGCCGCGCAGAAATCTACGTCCTCGGTATACAGGAAATAACGTTCATCGAGCCATCCGACGGTGTCGCCGTCAGTACGTCTCACAAGCATACAGGCGCCACTTATCCAATCCGGATAGTGGGTAGTATGAGTTTTTCGCTTTAGCCAACTAGTGAAGAATGGAAATTGTTCAGTGATGCCGAGAGTGACTAGTTTTTGCCATGCTTCATTCCACGGGGAAATCATTCGGCCGAAGGACAATTCAACTTGGCCACGTAAATTGATAAGTCTCGGTCCAGCAGCGGCTACGTCCGAGTTGTCGTCAAATGCAGACACAAGATTGTCGATGCTGTTCGGCGCAGGCACAGTGTCGCTGTTGAGTAACAGTACGAGCTCGCTTTGAGAGGAATCGATTGCCGCATTGTTTGCTGCTGAAAATCCGGCATTGAAGTCCATTCGGATGATTCGGAGCGATGGCCACTTTGTGCGAATTAAATCTACTGTTCCGTCGCTTGACGCGTTGTCAACTACGATTATCTGATGAGAAATCTTTGGTGGTGAATCATGCAAGGCTTTGAGGCAACGCACTAATGTGTCTCGTGTGTTGTAACTGACGATAACGATAGTAAGGCGGAAGTCGCTGTCTACCGTCATTATGAGGGACACTGCTTTACGGCATTCAGTAGCACGTCTAATGTGTTTTGGGCAGCGCGGGCCCAGGTGAGTTTCGCTAGAACTGGTTTTGCGTTAGTAAGTAGCGCGTGGCGAAGACTAGTGTCGGTAAGCAGGTCTAGTAGACCGGTTGTTACAGAATCAACGTCGGTAGGTTGTACGTAAAGCACGGAGTCTTTATAGATCTCCCTTGCGACAGGGGTATCACCAACGAGAGCTGGTACGTCTGTAGCCAGTGCTTCGAGAGGAGTCATACCAAATCCTTCGTACTCAGATAGAAAAGCAAATACAGACGCATCACGATAGAGCTGTGCTAATTCAGATTCTTCAATATATGAAAGGAATTGAATGCGTTCGGCGACTCCATGTGTTTCGGAAAGTTTGGTCAGATCTTGGTGTGGTTGGGTTCTATTCGGTCCAACAATGACCAGACGCGTATGTGGTCGTCGTCTGGCGATATGCCCGAATGCGGAAATCAGTGTTGGGAGATTCCGTCGATTAAATACGGCTCCAACATAGAGAATAATTTGGTCGTTGTTATTAGAAAGTGACGGTGTGATAAGTGCTTTTGATGAGATCCCGTTATAAATGACACTGATATCACTTGGTTTAACGTTTAGATAATCGATCAGTTCTTTTTTGCAAAAATCAGAGACAGTAATGATCGTTTGTGCTCGCGTTATCGATTGACGGGCTAGCCAACGACGTCGAAAGCCCTCCCTCGAACCAAACCATTCAGGGTGGGAGAAGAAAGAGATGTCGTGAAGGGTTACCACGCTCGGCACGGCGATTCGTAAAGGAAGCGAGTAGCTAGGCCCGAAAAAGACATCAAGATGATCAGAATTTGCTTGATTGGCTAAGGCGGTTTGTTCCCACCAGACACTGCCTGTTCCGGGCACCACTCGGTGCGTTATCCTGGCACCGACGTTGTTACACAAAGACTCCGAGTTAAGCGGGGTTGGGGTGTAGACGACGATTTCGCATTCTTTCGCTGTAGAAAGCAGAGTCCATTCTTGGCATAAGTTACCTAGATAGCGTCCGGTACCTGTTGGTTGTCCAAAAAGCTCTCGACCATCGACTCCAATTCTCATATTGCACGTTTCCGTTAACGTCTTGCTTCTCGAACGGCTATGGCTTTTTGATACGCTGCACACAATGCTTGGGCAGAGGCTTTCCACGTAAAGAGTTGTGCCTGGTCGATACCACGTGTAATACATTGCATTGCTAATGTTTCGTCGGTCAGTATCTGGGTTATTGCTCCAGCTATATTTGATGGGTCTATTGGATCCACGAGTAGGCCTGCCTCGCCCAATACTTCAGGTAGAGCACCTCGATTCGAACTCACGACAGGCACACCCATAGTCATCGCCTCTAAGACGGGAAGGCCAAAACCCTCATCGATCGACGGCATGACCAAAAGTAGAGCATCCGTGTAGAGTGACTTTAGAGTCGAACGATCGACATATCCAGGACAGCGTACACGACCGGCCAACGGCAAGCGCTCAAGCCGTGGTCCCCACTGTGCTTCGTCTGGCTTTGTACCGACCATTACTAAATCAGGGGTGTCTTGGCGACGAGTCAGCAGTAGTTCGTACGCGTCAAGAAGACCGCTAATATTCTTTCGTGGGGCTAATGTTCCAACAAACAGTAGATGACCACTGCTTGGCAAGCGACTTCGCGGTGACCAGTCAGGCGCACCATTCCAACAGACTGAAATCATATTGGGTGAAATTCCGAGTCGACGCTCGACTTCAAGGGCAGTGTGATGAGATGGGACGACGACTTGATCTGCCGTTCGGGCATGCTGCTTGACCAGTGAAGGGTAATCTCGACGTATTTCACCGCTAGATCGGTTACCGTGATCCAAAAAGTCAAGATCGTGGATTGTAATAACTGTCGCGGCAGTGCGGGTCGGAAGTAATAGCGGATGGGGAGAGTGCACGACGTCGTAACCTCGCCCTGTCAATAATTCCACCGGCGGCCAATTGAGGCGGTGCCAGGCAAGGTTTAATAGGGTGACGGGAATCCTTCGGTCGACCGTTTGAATGCTTTCAGGCAATCCGTGGCTATGTTGAAGTCGGTCTTTCCAGGAAGCGCTAAATGCTGTTATTTCAAGTAGTTCTGGATTGTGTTCTCCGATCGGGCTGGCTTCCGAGAGCGCGGAGACTAACTGGTGGACGAATTCACCAACTCCTGTTCGGTCACGGAGGGCCGGCCGATAGTCAATCAATACACGCACGTTCGCCGCGATGGTACCATGCGTGTTAGCCTTACGGATTTTTGAGGCTACGAACTAGGACTTTGCTGAGATGAAGCTTGCGGTTATTGGAACTGGCTATGTCGGATTGGTAGTGGGGGCTTGCCTCGCCGAGAACGGTAATGAGGTGGTGTGCGTTGATAACGATTTGAGGAAAATCCGTGGGTTGAAACGAGGAAAGGTCCCAATCTACGAGCCAGGTTTAAATGAATTGGTTGTTCGGAATCAAGAGGAGCAGCGTTTACGTTTTTCGACGTCGCTAAACAGGTCGGTTAAGAATGCTCAGGTGATCTTTATTGCTGTAGGGACACCCGAAGGTGAAGACGGATCCGCAGATCTTAAATACGTTACTGCTGTTGCAAGGGACTTGGCTCGAGCGATGAACGGGTACAAGGTGATAGTCACCAAAAGCACCGTTCCTGTCGGCACGGCAGCGCGATTACGCGAAGTGATTCGTCGAGAAACCACACATCCATTTAGCGTGGTCAGCAATCCTGAATTTTTGAAGCAAGGGGCCGCGATTGACGACTTCATGCGGCCTGATCGCGTAGTGATTGGCGCTGAGGACCCTCGTGCAGCTGAACTGATGCAAATACTGTATGCGCCATTTACGCGAACGGGTGCTCCGATTCAATTGATGGACTGTGCTAGCGCGGAACTCTGTAAATATTCATCAAATGCCATGTTAGCAACACGCGTTTCATTTATGAATGAGATTGCAAATGTGTGCGAGTTGTTCGGTGCGGATGTTGACAAAGTACGACATGCGATGGCCTCAGATCGTCGGATTGGACCATCATTTCTTTTTCCTGGCATCGGTTATGGGGGAAGCTGTTTTCCAAAAGATGTCAAGGCTCTGATTAAGTTTTCCAGAGACGAGGGGTATCGCTGCCGGATCCTTGAATCAGTCGAATCAGTTAATGAGGGTCAGAAGTTACGTCTTGTTGAGAAGATGCAGAAGCATTTTCAGTCCTTGAGTGGAAAGACGATTGGAATTTGGGGATTGTCGTTTAAACCTCGTACCGATGATATGCGTGAGGCCCCAGCTGTAGTGATAATTGATGCGCTTTTGAGGCAAGGGGCACGAGTACAAGCTTATGATCCTGAAGCTGAAGCTACTGCCCGACGAATTTTCGGAGATAAAATCAGCTACGCACCTCATAGTTATGACGCGGTGAAAGGAGTGGACGCACTTGCCGTGTTGACCGAGTGGAATGAATTCCGAGAACCGGATTTTTCACGGATGCGTTCGCTGATGCGACACGCTGTAATCTTCGATGGCCGAAATGTGTTTGATGTCGAGCACATAAGGTCCGAAGGATTTACGTACTACTCGATCGGGAGGTAAGGGGTGCACCCCATGCTTCGCCTCTCCCGTTATGCACTCCCTCATCGGGGGCGGCTCGGCGTCGCCGTAGTTGCGATGACCGTCTATGCCGCCGCGGCCGGTGGGTTGGTCTATCTGTTTAAGCCTATTTTTGACGATTTATTGCTGGCCGTAGTACCCGATCGATCTCGATTCGTGACTGTTGTTGCTGCGATAGTTGGTTTTAGTCTTGCGAAGGGGATAGGAGCGTATTTCTCAACCTATTTGATGACCGATGTCGGTCAGAGGCTTGTTCGTGATCTTCGGAATGAGTTATTTGGCCATATTCTCGGTCAATCCGCGGGCTTCTTCTCCCAGCAAACGACTGGTGGTTTGATGTCTAGGATGATGAACGACATAACCCGTATTCAACAGGTGGTGTCTGAGACATTAGGTGACCTTCTTCGCGAATCGATCACTGTGGTTGTTCTCGCTGGGTTATTGGTCTTTATCGATTCACGTCTCGCGCTAGTGTCCATTATTTGCGCTCCGTTGGTTGTTTACCCGTTAATTCGACTTGGTCGGAGGGTTCGGCGCACGACGCGACGGACCCAGGAAGAAATGGAGCATCTGTCGCACATTACTGTTGAAGCATTTAGCGGTCACCGTATCGTGAAAGCATTTTCTGCTGAACGGTTTGAACAGGATCGATTTATCCGAGCCTCGGAGAGGTTGTATCGGATAACAATGAAGGTGACAAGCACCTTGTCGGTGCTCCCGCCGTTAATGGAATGGCTCGGGGCACTCGGAATTGCTGCTGTGTTGTGGTACGGCATGAGTCGCATCGGTACTGGTGACATGACCGCTGGTGATTTCACGACATTTGTTGGGGCTCTGTTGATGATGTACGGGCCCGTTAAGAAATTGAGTCGAGTAAATGCCAACATTCAACAGGCGATCGCAGCGTCAGAACGAGTGTTTGAGATGTTAGACACGCATAGCGAGGTCCATGACCGATCTGAAGCGACACCACTTAGACCATTGCGGAAGGGTATTGTTTTTGAGGATGTTGCTTTTTCGTATGCTGACTCGCCTACCGACCTTATTTTGCAGAATCTTTCATTTGAGGTCGAAGCAGGCCAGGTTGTGGCAATTGTTGGATTGAGTGGAGCAGGCAAGACAACTCTGGTCAATCTCGTGCCGCGATTTTACGATGTGAGCGGGGGCGCTATCTTAGTCGACGGTATTGATATTCGTAACGTAACGTTGTCATCACTGCGTGCCCAGATTGGTATTGTGACGCAAGACACGGTCTTGTTCGATGACACGATCGCTAACAATATTGCTTATGCGTTACCGAATGCCGACCGAGTCAGGGTTGAAGCCGTTGCACGTGCGGCGCATGCGCATGAATTTATTGTTCGGTTGGCGTCTGGATACGACACAATGATCGGAGAGCGAGGCCAGCGTCTGTCCGGGGGGCAGCGGCAACGCATTGCCATTGCTCGTGCGCTACTTAAGGATTCTCCGATTTTAATCCTTGACGAGGCGACGTCGTCGCTGGATGCAGAGTCCGAACTTCTTGTGCAGGATGCGTTAGCTAAATTACTACTCAACCGGACATCCTTTGTTATCGCTCATCGTTTATCGACGGTACGTCGTGCCGATGCAATTATCGTGCTCGACGAAGGGCGTGTATGTGAAATTGGGAAACATGACGAGTTGCTCGCCAACCCGGATAGTCAGTACGCAAGACTTTACGCAATGCAATTATTCGGTTCTACCGAAACGGATCCGGCTAAAAGGTGAGCGTGTGAGTTATCACAAACAGGAATGGTTAAAGTAAATGCGCAGTGCAATCATTAATGAGAAGTGAGACGGCAAGGTGATTAAATCAATGACTGGGTTTGCCTCTCTCGCTCGTGAGACTGACATGATTGTTGTCAGCGTTACAGCGCGGAGCGTGAATCATCGTTATCTAGATATCCAGATTCGTGCTCCACAGGTGCTGCAGGCAGTAGAGAGCGCCATTAGAGATCTGATTCAGCAGTGCTTAGCACGTGGTCGCGTCGATCTGACAATTAGTGTTGAATTTAAATGTCGTCAGGCCGTCTCTGTTGACGTTGACGACGAACTAATGAAGGCGCTTGTTGATGCAGCGAATCGGCCAGACATTATTGATGCTGTGACCGGAAAATGGGAGGTCGGAGATTTATTACGCTTTCCTCAGGTTGTCACTGTATCCGAATCTCCTCGTCAGGTAGATGAGATATCGCATGTCGAACACGAGGTTGCTCGAATCGTCGAAGAAGCTGTTGCAGCGGTAGACAAGATGCGGTTGAAGGAAGGAGAATTCCTTCAGTCAGATCTGAGTGAAAGAATCAGGATTTTTGGTGGATTAGTGGGAAATATTGAGCAAAGCGCGAGTGAAAGTGACGATTCTTTACGTGAAAGACTGACTCAACGTGTTGAAGAACTCGCTCCAGACGTAGGTGCTGATGGAGCAGTTGTGGCGCAGGAGGTCGTGCGCTTTGTGGCTCGGTCCGATATTCATGAAGAACTTACGCGGCTTCGGGCACATATAGGGCATTGGCGAGAATTGGTTGAGGATACGGCGCCATGTGGTCGAAAGCTAGATTTTTTGCTCCAAGAAATGAACCGCGAGGTGAACACAATAGGTTCAAAGGCAATGGGTGCTGAGCCGTCAAAGCTTGTTGTGTCTGCTAAGTCTGAATTGGAAAAACTCCGTGAGCAGGTACAAAACGTTGAGTGAGTCACATAAAAATAGACCGAGATCGGAATGTCAGTGGTAGCGTCAAGTCAGGGGCGGCGTGGACTTTTGCTGGTCTTGTCGGCACCATCCGGCACTGGGAAGACAACGGTGGTTCAAAAAGTAATAGACCGATTGCCGAACATCCGGCGTTCCCGATCGTATACCTCTCGATTGCCACGGTCCGGCGAACAGGACGGTGTTGATTATAATTTTGTCGATGAGGGCGCTTTTCGACAAATGGTATCTGAAGGTGCATTTATTGAATGGGCTGATGTTTTTGGGAACCTCTACGGTACAAGTGCGGCGGACACTGAAGCCCAATTGGTTGCGGGACAGGATGTTGTGTTGGTTATAGATGTCCAGGGAGCGCAGCAGGTAAGGCAGCGGATCACGAATGTCGTATCGATCTTTCTCTTACCGCCTTCTTATTCAGCGCTGCAAGAGCGACTGTTTGAGCGGAGTCAATCAGAGATAGCTCCGGATGAATTGGATCGACGACTCGTCACAGCCAGGCAAGAGGTCGCTGCCAGACAAGATTATGACTACATTGTTATAAATGACGAGCTTGAACGATGCGTTAGTACGCTCTGTAATATTGTTACAGCAGAACGTTCAACTGCAGCAGCAATGCGGGCGAGCGCAACCCAGGTAGCAGAGACCTTTGGGACGTAGTCAGAGACGAAAACGATGGCATTGATCGCACTTGGTGTCAGTGGTGGTATTAGCGCTTATAAGTCTGTGGAAGTAGCTCGTCAGTTGCAGCGACAGGGGCATGAAGTTGTTGCTGTAATGACTGCAAATGCCAAGAACTTCATTGGACCGTTGACGTTTGAGGCGATTACGCGTCGGCGAGTACTCTTGGATCAGTACGAACCTGGTGTAAACACGGACATCGATCATATCGCGCTTGCGTCATCGATTGACTTGTTGCTTGTGGCGCCGGCGACAGCAAACGTGATTGGGAAATTTTCTCATGGGATAGCGGACGATTTTTTGTCCTCATTGTTTCTTGCGACGACTGCTCCGGTGTTAGTTGCTCCGGCGATGAATACCAATATGTATGAAAACGTTGCGGTTCAAGCCAACTGTCGTGTCTTGTTAGAGCGAGGTGTGTTGTTCATTGCACCGGATGACGGCTACCTTGCGTGTGGTTGGATCGGGAAAGGCCGCCTCGCAGAACCCGATGTGATTGTGTCTGCGGTTGGAGAATGTCTTCGGCGTGATGGGGATTGGGTAGGACGAGTTGTTCTAGTAACGGCAGGGCCAACGTATGAAGATATCGATCCGGTCCGTTATGTCGGGAACCGCTCAAGTGGACGTATGGGGTTTGCTGTGGCCGAGGAGGCGATTGCTCGTGGTGCCCGGGTGTTATTGGTGACAGGTCCCACAAAACTGGAACCTCCTGTCGGAGCTGAGGTGACGTCGGTCCGGAGTGCCGATGAGATGCATCGAGCTGTGATGAAAGCTACGAGCACTGAGCCTGTTGATGTGGTTGTAATGGCTGCTGCGGTTGCTGATTATGCGAGTGGTATAGGACCGAAGGAAATGAAGATTAGAAAAAGTGATGATGAGTTAGTTCTTCGGTTACGCAAGACCCCGGACATTCTTGCCGGCCTTGGCGAAGCTCGTGGGGATTCGTCTAAACCGTTCCTTGTTGGATTTGCGGCTGAAACCGAAGATCTTATTGAGTCCGCCTCAGAGAAACTTCGCAGCAAACGAATAGACCTAGTGGTTGCCAATGATGTGACTCAAGCCGGAGCAGGGTTTGATGTTGATACGAATATTGCGACGCTTGTGACTCGAGATAAAGTTGAACCGGTTACGAAACGATCTAAACGTGATCTGGCTCGTTTGATTTTCAACCGCATTGAATCATGTGTTCAAGATCGACTATTGGCTGCCAACCGCGTGTAGGTGTCTGTGAGGAACCGTGGACCTCTCGAGGCGCACCTTCAATTTTTCAGAGAACTCGGTGTTAACGGAGTTAGCAGTGACGGGGTGTGGCGAAGACCCGGACTATCGGCGGACTCAGGAATGACTGCTAAAGCGGAGTTGAAACGTATTCGCGAGGAGATTGGTGATTGTACACGCTGCAAACTGCACTCAGGGCGGACGAACTTAGTCTTTGGGGTAGGGAACCCGAAGGCAGATCTCATGTTCGTAGGAGAGGCTCCAGGGCGTGACGAAGACATCAAGGGCGAGCCATTTGTTGGCCGTGCTGGTCAATTGCTTACCAAAATCATTGAAGCCATCGATTTGGACCGTGACGATGTGTACATCGCAAATGTCATTAAGTGTCGTCCGCCACAGAATCGAAATCCAGAACCAGATGAAGTGGAAACGTGCGAACCGTTTCTTTTTTCTCAGATCGATGCGATTCAGCCACGGGTGATTGTGGCTCTTGGAGCATTTGCAGTGAGAACATTGCTTCGCGATGACAAGACGCCTATTTCGAAACTACGTGGACGACAATACAGTTATAGAGGCACGACGCTTATTCCAACATTTCACCCGGCGTATCTCTTACGTAGCCCGGACAAGAAGCAGTATGTTTGGGAAGATATGAAGCAGGTCCGTGCCATTCTCCGTGGGGAGTGAGCGGTTGTCGTCTCGTCCGTATTTTAACCGGTTACGACCACGAAAAACGGACAACCTGTGGCCCGCCAAATAACGGTTGCCGTGCCGGTGCCATTTCTGCCGGTCTTAACTTACGGACTACCTGATGGAATAGGCATCCCTGCCGCTGGAACTCGTGTGGTTGTCCCGCTCGCGCATCGAACTGTTATCGGTTGTGTAGTTGAGAGGGACACGCCGAGTAATAACGTATCAAATGGTCCGCGAGAGCCCATATCTGTAGAAGACAGCCAAGTCCGGGAACTCGTTGAAGTACTCGACGACGAGCCATATTTGCCGCCAGACATCTTAGAACTTGCTTGTTGGGTGGCAGAGTACTTTGTTTGTAGTTGTGGTGAAGCGATCGCCGCGGCGATGCCACCACTCGCGATGTCTGATCGAGGAAGGAGTAGAGCGTCAGTTTTTAAATATGAGAAGGTTGTACACCTCTCTGATCTTGGTCGTGATGCTTGCCTAGAAACGCCTCCCAGTGACCTCGGACAACGGCAACGACTTACCCTGCGTCGCCTGCAACAGGCGTCAGGTGGAGTTCCATTATCAATACTTAGAAGTGAAGGGATCGGAACTGATTCCGTAAATCGACTGTCACGAAGAGGGTTGGTGTTAGTGCGTTCGGTGCAGGTCGAACGAGACCCATTGGGGCGGGAGGCGGTCTCGCAGTTCGCACTGATAGATTCAGACGCTGAGCGAGAGTTAACCATTCAACAAAAACATGCGATTAAAGAATTAACAAAACTTATTGAGAAAAAAACATTTCAGGTTGCCCTTTTACATGGAGTGACTGGAAGCGGGAAAACAGAGGTTTATCTCAGACTTGCGCAGCACATGGTAATGCTTGGTCGAAGTGTGTTGATGCTTGTTCCGGAGATCGCACTCACGCCGGCGATGGTAGCAACATTTCATGGTTGCTTTGGACGCCGTGTGGCAATACAGCACAGTGGATTATCTGATGGAGAACGGCACGATCAATGGCACAGGATTCGTCGTGGAGAAGTAGACATTGTGATCGGTACTCGGTCGGCAGTGTTTGCGCCTATTGAGAATCTGGGGCTGATTATCGTGGATGAGGAACACGACGGTTCGTATAAGCAGGAGGAAACACCGAGATATCACGCACGTAGCGTGGCGATAATCAGAGCTCAACAGATTGGGGCGCTGGTGGTGTTGGGTTCGGCGACACCATCCCTTGAGACCTATCAGAATACCCGGACTGGTCGTTATCAGCTTGTTGTGATGCCCGACCGGGTACAACAACGACCTCTCCCTGAGGTTACCGTGGTCGATATGCGTCAAGAAACAGCCATATTGGGAACAGAGGTTGTCTTGAGTCGAGCATTACGTGAGGCACTGGAGTCAACAACTGAGTGCGGTAATCAGGCATTAGTGCTCCTCAATCGGCGAGGATATGCCACGGCAATGCTTTGCCGGCAGTGCGGGCGAGCATTGGAATGTCCAAATTGTAGCGTTGCGTTAACGCTTCATCGCGCTATCAATCGCGCGCGCTGTCACTATTGTGATTATTCTGTGGCCCGCCCGGAAACATGTTCGTATTGTGCTGGACCGTACTTGGAGTCGCTGGGTTTCGGGACGGAAAGAGTCGAAAGTGAAATTGCGGAAATACTACCTGGAGTATCAGTAGCCAGACTGGACCGGGATACCGCGCGTCGACGGGGGTCCGGAGCATCGCTGTTATCTCGATTTCGAGAGGGCAAGATTCAGGTGCTCATCGGCACACAAATGATCGCGAAGGGACATGATTTCCCGAAGGTTACTCTCGTTGGTGTCGTGTCTGCTGACATGGGCTTAACCGTCGCTGATTTCAGAGCCGGTGAACGGACATTCCAGCTCCTAACACAGGTAGCTGGCCGTGCAGGTCGCGGTGATTTGCCGGGACGGGCGATTATCCAGTCCTACTACCCAGACCACTACAGTATCGGCTATGCCTGCCAACAGGCATATGAGCCATTTTTTGAAGAAGAACTTCGTTTTCGGAAAGCACTGCGGTACCCGCCTACATTATCGATAGTCAATGTCGTTGCTCGAGGGCGGTCATATGACGAGGCCATCAGTAATGCGAGAGATTTGGCTACGCATCTCCGTTCGTGCGGTCATGTTTTTGAGGTAATGGGACCGGCGGTGGCTCCCATCTCAAAGATTCGTGGCCAGCATCGTGCGCAGTTGTTTCTGAAGGGGGTCAACCGCCGGGCAATGAGGGACGCAATTCGGTCAGTACTTGCGGTGCGACCGAGACTTCGACGAAAAATCATTGTCGATATCGACCCCGTCAACATGCTCTGACGGGGTTCATTAGGGGACGTCGGTTAATCCGCCGATGTCAACTGGTGCTGGTGTAAAACAAAGTACGAAGATGATCGCCGCTGCTATCGCAACCCAGCGTCGCGTCCGGTCCAACGGGGCGTCCTCGTCAAGCGTTGGCGGATGCCTTAAGCCACCGCTTAGAAGTGCTACTGCGACAAGAAGGCCAGTCACAACTAGCCAACTTGGATTAACAAACATAGTAAGGCCGACTAAAGCGACTAAAGTGATGATTGAGACGGTTTCAGATTTTCGACCGAATGTCGCGTATGAGATGTGACCTCCATCGAGTTGGGCGATTGGTAATAAGTTCAAAGCGGTGGCGAGTAACCCAAACCATGCTGCAAACCCCATGGGGTGGAGATTGATTGAATAGCCGTCCGGTGTGCCGCCCCACACGAGCCAGGCGGCTGCCTGAAAGAGCAGCGGTTCACCGAGTGTGATAAAACCCGCGCCACCGCTGGGTATTTCTGCGATTCGAGATAACCAGACACCAATGAAAAGTGTTGGTACAGCGACGATAAATCCTGCGATTGGTCCAGCGACGCCAATGTCGAAGAGGATCGCTTTTGTCGGAATGCGTTTCCGAATGCGGATCACTGCTCCAAGTGTTCCAGTAATAAATGGAGCAGGTAGGAAGTACGGTGCTGACGCATCGATCTTGTAATACCGGCAGGCGTAGTAGTGTCCGAGTTCGTGCGTCCCAAGAATGGCTAAGATCGTCCAGCTGTACCACGCACCGTGGATCCATGCTACTTCCGGAAGTTCTGAAGATGAAAAATTTGTGAGGAACCCTGCGTAATGCAGACGTCCCCAGAACATCGTTGTGAGTACGGTGGCGAGAAAGAGTACAACAGGAACCAACTGGCGCCCTCTGGGGCCGAGGCGTTCAAATAAATTGATAAGAATTTCTTTAAAGCGGATCTGATTCACGACTTTAATGTTGAACAATCAAGGAAATTATGAGCTTCTTGTGACAAGACGACTATTGTGGGCTTGGTTAGCCGTCGATATTCTGGAGTTCTTTACCAGGCTTAAACCGAATGGTTCGACCAGGCGGAATGCGTACTTCCTTGCCTGTTCGGGGGTTTCGACCGATACCCCGTTTACGGGGTTTTACTTGAAATACACCGAATCCACGCAATTCAATTCGCTCACCGCGTTGCATCGACATGCGCATGGCATCAAGTACCGCGTCAACAGCGACTTCGGATTTCACTTTTGTGATGTCCGCGGCCTTCGACACTTCATTGACAATGTCGACTTTGATCATGGTTATCCTGCTCCTCGGTATGTGTAAACATCATAGATACTATAATTTACGGCTGTCAAGGGCACGGTAAACTAGTTAGCGAAATGGCAATGAAGGGAGTTCGGGGCGCTCAAGGGAACCGTGTTGTACTAATCGGTCGTCCTAATGTCGGGAAGTCGACCCTATTTAATAGGGTCTCAGGTGCTCGTTCGGCGATTGTGGCTCCTGTGGCAGGAACCACGAGAGACATTCTCCGACAACCTGTCGAATGGCTCGCTAGAGAGTTTGAGTTAGTCGATACGGGCGGACTGTTTGGAGCAAGTAGTGACCCGTTACACGAAGAGGTCGCGAAGCATGGTCTGAGAGAAATCGAAACGGCAGCCGTGATCGTTGTGTTGGTCGATGGGCAGGATGGACTAATGCCAGCCGATGAGGTGGTGGTGACGCATGCGCGCAGGATTGGAGTCCCATTGGTATTGGCTGTGAACAAGGTCGACAACCCGCAGCTACAAGATCGGTCAGCCGAGTTTTTTAAACTTGCGATTTCGCCAGTAGTAACCATTGCCGCCGAACATGGCCTAGGGGTCGGCGATCTTCTTGATGAGGTTGTAGCGAGACTGCCGGGTCAGCGACGTATAAAGAGCAAAAGTCAACTGAGCGTCAGTGATGACGTGATTGAATCTCCAGAAGGCAGCGCTGAGATCCGTCTAGCGATTGTTGGTCGGCCGAATGTCGGGAAGTCGTCTCTTGTCAATCGGTTGGTTCGAGAAGAGCGCGTATTAGTGAGTGATCTTCCAGGAACCACGCGAGATGCGATCGATACTGTCGTTGGGTGGCATGGGCGCCGTATCCGATTGGTCGATACGGCAGGGATTCGTAAGCCAGGAAAAGTTGCCCAGTCAGGACAGGTCGAATCGGTCAGCACGCTACTTGCCCGCCGTGCATTGAAGCGGGCAGACGTTGCAATCGTGCTTATCGATGCGACTGCCGGTGTAACGAAGCAGGATGCCGCGGTTGTTGGTGAAGCGGAGCGGGCTGGTTGCAGCATCATCATTGCGGTAAATAAATGGGACCTCGTGAAGAAGGAGGGGGCCGACTACGTGAAGACATTCGATGCGGATCTACGGGACAATCTCAAATTTGCTGATTTTGCCCCGATTCTTCATATTTCCGCACTGACCGGAGAACGTATACAACAGGTTTTCGTTCGGGGTTTGAAAGTGATTGAGGATCGCGCCAAGCATGTGTCAACGGCAGAACTTAACCGGATGGTGACCAAGGCGACAGCTCGGCATCAACCCCATAGTCGCCGTGGAAAAGAAGTCAAGGTTTTGTATGCCACTCAAGTGTCGTCGCGGCCACCGACATTTGTGTTCTTCACCAATATAGAGACTCGGTTTCATTTTTCGTACCAGCGGTTTCTCCGGAATCAATTGCGCCGGGCGTTTGGATTTGAAGGGTCTCCGATTTGGTTGAAAGCTCGGGCTCGTCGAGTCCAACCGCGGCGTGGTCGTCGGTCGTGATGTTTTGCGGACGAGTAATTTGGCTGGCTGCTATACTCGCGCGAACCCGATTAGCAGGGTGATCCAGAGACAAATGGCGGTTGAGATTCCAAAGCGGTCGGTCTTTAAGGCAAGCGACGTGTGTTCAATTGCTGAGGTGCAGCCTTATGTGCTGAAGTCTTGGGAAGCTGAGTTTCCAGCGCTTGGAAAGTCGAAAGGTGATGCCCGTGTATATCGGCGTGCGGATGTGGAGACGGTGCTTGAGATAAAGCGACTGTTATACGAAGAAGGACTCACGCTCGGTGCAGCACGTCGAAAATTGGGCGCCGGGGTAGAAGTTGAAGATACTGAAGAATCCGTCAATGAATCACTTGGCAGCGATGCGAGGAAGCGGATAAACCTGGCAAAGAAGGGGCTCCGATCGATACTGGAACTGTTATCTGAACATGGATCGAAGAAACCTGGATTATTCGACGATGAACCAGTATCTGGTAGCGGACTGGCGAAAGAGCTATCTAATAAACAACAAGTTAAGAAAAAAGTAGGACGTAAGCCGAGAGTGGCTCGTGCACCGAAAAAGAAAACAGGTCGGGGATAGATATTGGCGTGCAGGCAAAACACCGGTCGTTAATAGGATTCACCAATCGGTTTTAAATCATTTTTTAGTTGGCGGTAATTAGGTTGGAATTTCGCCAAGGAAAACCCCGCATCAGTCATGCGTCGGATAGTGGTCTAGGTCGCTGACATGTCGAAAAAAATCCTATCGCGGAGCCCGTGGTGGGGAGTCACGATTTCGATAGCATCGGGATTGTCTATTATCCCAGCCTCGAGTTTTTCGCCAACATGATTGGTAGTTCGTACTACCAAGGCATCTACGGAGACAAGTAGCTCGGAGACGTACAGGCCACGATCACGGCCCCGATTCTGGACCTGCTGTAGCCCAGCGTGGGTGCGCTTTGTTCCATTCTTGCGCAAGGCGCTGGCTCTCGGCGCGTTGGTCAGCGGTAAGTCTTTCGTAGATGCTGTTTCGATTTTTAATTGCGCGCTCGCGTGCTTCGTCGTTGCTTCGTTCGGAGGCAAGAGTGAACCATAGGTACGCCTGCACATCATTTTGCGGTACACCTTTACCTTTGTCGTACATGAGGCCAAGGTTGTACAGCGCCCCGACTACTCCCTGTTCTGCTGCCAACCGATACCAGGTAAATGCTTGCGCGTGATCCTGTGGCACACCTTGGCCAACGTCATACGCATAGCCGAGGTTGAATTGTGCTTGGGAAAAGTTCTGATCGGCTGCCAATTGATACCAGCGAACAGCTTCTGTTTGGTCTTTCACCACACCGTTTCCTGTGAAGTACATGTAACCGAGGGATGTTTGCGCATCAGGGAGACCATTTTCTGCGGCCAACCGAAATAGCCGTGCGGCTTCTACGAAATCTCGTCGGAGACCTGACCCGGTCATATGGAGAATAGCGAGATTGTTTTGCGCTTGGTCAAGCCCTTGGTCTGCCGCCAACCGAAACCATTTGGCGGCTTCTGCATCATCGGGTGCTACACCTTGCCCTTGCCGATAAAGAATTCCGAGGTTGTACTGTGCTTCGGCATCACCCCGTTCTGCCTTTGCTTGCAGTGTTTTAACAGATTCTTGCTGTGTGACACCCACTACGGACATCCCTGCCATCAGAACCACTATGGCGAGTAGGTACGCAGAACCTCGAGTCATTAGAGTTACTGTATTTCAAGAATTGGTTGTTGTCTTTCTATTTGAAAAAATCCAAAGACAACTGGAGAGATTATCTGTCCACAGTTAGCCACGCTGCGGATAGATATGACGAACGTTGAGCCCATTAAGTCGGAACGTAACGCTGACGCGTTTCTCTTTCAACTCATAATGATAATTGTTTGCCTCGTGGTTAAAAAATGTCAGAATGCCGTTCCTAATTTAAGGAGGCAATGTATGGCAACGGCGGAACTGCGAGAAGTAGGGCTTATGCATGTTCAAATTGGAGACTTTATTGAGGTTGGTGATGGTCCTCGGGGTAAGCGGTTGGTAGTGGACGTACCTGGGGTCACATTGGAGAGCGACCGCGTGAAGGCGTCATTAGCGACGAACGATGCTGCTGATTGGGGTACCTTGAGCAATGATGGCAAGTTGATCGCGTTGGACGTTCGCTTCACGCTGAAGACGGATGACGGCGCTTATATTTATGTTGAGTACGGTGGCCGTGCCGATTTTGAGACGCTAATCGTCGCTGCTGCGCCTACCTTCCAAACGGGCAGCGAGAAGTACAGCTGGTTAAACAGCGTGCAGGCGGTGGCCGCGGGACAAGCAAATCTTGAGACCGGAAAGCTCGTGTATCGGCTCTACGAAGTAAAGGTTACGGCGGAAGAGGGTCTTGTTTAAGCGCTTCTATTTTAAGCCCGGGCCAACTAACTAAGAACCATCAAGGAAAGGTGTTACTTATGAGCTCAAGATTCATTTTAGTCGCTGTTGTGATTTCTGTGATCGGGCTATTGGCTGTGTGTGAAGCTCAGGTCGCAGAAGGAGAGCGAATTGTAGAGATCTGGACGTGTACTTTAAACGACGGTTACTCGATGGAAGATATTGAAAGCCTGAGTGCCCGTTGGTTTGATCTCATTCTGTCAGAGGGGGCGAGAGATGTGGACTCGTATAGGCTGTCTCACCTTGTTGGAACAATGCGTGGCCACGAATCAGCGGAAGATGTAACGTCGGATTTTTTATTCGTAGACAGTTTTCCTGATGTGGACAGTTGGATGGCTGCAAAGCGGGCCGAGACGACGACGGAGGGACAAGAGATTATGGCCGGCTTCACGGAATCGAATACCTGCGGCACGAATACTCTCTACCGTCGGAGTAGCCAGCCTTAAAGGATTAATAGTTTTTCAGTCACTTGTTACGAAATATAGGCATTAGTAGGGGCTTCAACAGACGGTATTTGTAAAAACACGTTAAGATTTTCACGGTTCGGGATGTGGCGCAGCTTGGTAGCGCACCTGACTGGGGGTCAGGGGGTCGCTGGTTCAAATCCAGTCATCCCGACCATTTTCCT
>Ga0315336_1001685_pt1 | contig 39816 bp, 37 predicted proteins | sample ASW5metaG_FD_204512 | JGI IMG/M metagenome (GOLD analysis project Ga0315336, IMG submission 204512) | Ammonia-oxidizing marine archaeal communities from Monterey Bay, California, United States - ASW #5 | ecosystem: Environmental > Aquatic > Marine > Intertidal zone | place: USA: California... | reverse complement strand
CCTGCTGAAGAGGCCCCTGCTGAAGAAACTCCTGCTGCGGAAGAAACACCTCAGGACGAAACTGGGGAAGACGACCAAGGAACCCCGGAAGACAAACGATAAGCGCCTCATTATTTCGATTACAGCATATTTTTTCTCTTGATAAGAAAGCTATATTTCTGCCATATTTTTGTGATTGAAACCATGTTTCGTGAATAAAAAATTTAATCGGTTGGGAAGCTTATGAAGATCGCTTTAGTGGACGATGATCTAAATCTGAGTGAAAGTTTGACTTTGGCCCTAAAGCACGAAGGCTATGATGTATCCCCTTACGAAAATGGTTTGAAGGCTCTGCAAGGTGTCACGCGTAATCCTGTCGATATAGCGATTGTTGACATTAAAATGCCGGTTATGGATGGCTATGAATTTTTGGAAAAAATCAGAAGTTTGGAAAAAACGGGAAAAAAGAAGCATATGCCCATAATATTTCTAACCTCAAAGGGCGATCCATGTGATGAAGTCGTTGGTCTAAAAATGGGCGCCGAAGACTACATAAAAAAACCATTCAATCAAAGAGTGCTCCTCGAGAGAATTAAAAAAATAGGTAGAATGCTAGATGCTCCCGAAAACGCAAAAGAAGAAACGATGAGCATTAAGACAAATGAAGGCGAACTAATCCTTAACACATCAAGGCACTCGTGCATCTGGAAAGGATCGAAGGTTGATCTGACCGTGACTGAGTTTCGCCTGTTAAAAGCACTGGTTCGTCATCCAGGCCATGTCAAGAATCGAGATCAACTAATTGATTCCGCTAGAGGTGAAGATATTCATGTCGAGGAGCGTACTATCGATAGCCACGTCAAAAGAATAAGAAGAAAGTTTAAACAAGTTGATCCGAAATTTTCCCGAATCAAAACTATTTATGGTATCGGTTATAGTTTCGAGCTAAAATAAAGTTCACAGCAAGCTAGTCAACTAAATAAAAGCTAATGGTTGTTACGACACGAGCAATTTTTTTGATTTTTTCAGTGTCACTGTAATCTTTACCAACATCGCGAATATAAAATCCGCCTTGACGTGCGTTTTTTATTCTTCCGACCGTCGCGTCGGCATTTTGCGCAAACTCGTTAGCGGCAATGCGAGCGTTCTCAGTGGCTTCCTTAAGCATATCCGGCTTAATCTCGTTAAGCTTTGTAAAGCGGTATATAGGTAATTGGTTGTCAATTTTTACGCCTGCAGCAATAAGTTCATTTATATTGCTTCGGACTTCTTTAACCTTGTACACTTTATTCGTTTGCACCACCACTTTTCCGCTCAGTAAATTCTTTGTGTCTACTAGCACATTATCCTCATTTCTATACTCTGTAATGAAGTAGTCGAATGCATCCGTACTGATTTCTGATTCCTCAAACCCCTTTTCTTTAAGGAGATTAACTATTTTAGCCTGATGTTCACCCGCATTCTTATAAAGCTTCTGAAGTTCTGCAACACCCTGATTGCTTACCCGATTGCTTACTGAAAATCCTATACTCCAATTGGCTGTATCCGCCGTTATTTGACGTTCCGCAAGACCTTTTACTTCTGCCGCATTAGCGCCGACTTTGGCTTTATAGAGTGTGTTGCTCATGAAATAGCCTGCAATGATAATGCCCAAACTAAGAAATATGCCTAAATAAAATCGTCCGAAATCTTTTTGCATTGTCACTTACCAATCAAGAAATGGTTTCTAAAGTCCGAGGAATAATATTAAAAAAGGAACCAAAGCAAGCCAATGATTTCTCTCTTCTAATTCTATAGGTTTGCCATTCCCCTGGGGTGCCTCGCTTGCATCACTTGTTTGAATTTCAACTCTCCTATTTCTTGCCTCCCGCGTTCCATTTGCCGTCAAAATAATGGGGCGATGCTCCCCCATTCCAATAATCTCTATGTTTTCTCTAGGAATTCCCTGTAGAGCTATTGCGTTTTTGACCGCTCGAGCACGTTTCCTCGAAAGCAAATGATTATAATTATTCCCACCAGATAAATCAGCATGTCCAATGATCCGAAAAGTAAAATCACCTGGTTTTTGGTTCGCAGAGATTATATCAGTTATTTGACTTTTGGAATCTTCAGAAAGTAAATGACTATCAAAATCAAAAAAGACAAGATTTGGATTTTTAGCATTGGCCGAAAAAGGAAGTAAAAAAAATAAAACAAAGACAAGATATGAAAGAGTGTGTTTCCTAGAAAAGAGTTGTTCCATGTTACAAAACCAAGATTAATTTTAATTTAAAAAATTCAATAGCTAAAAAGTCATGATACCGAATAAATTGTCGGAGCTTTGTCTTTAGTGTGGTTTTTTTATGACATTAATTAATTGGATATATCTTAATAAAATGATTTTTGCTAAAAATATCGAATCAACCTATATGGATCGAAAATGAAAAAAATCTTTTTCGCAATTTTTCCGTCAATCTTGGTAACCGCTTTTGCTTGGACAATAAGTAATGTCCTGATCAAGCCAGAGGAGGCAAAAAATATTATCTCAGTTAATCCCGTTCCGATGAAAAAAGAAAAAGCACAAGAACCTCCCATTCAAAATATTTCTCAAGAATTTTCTCTTGGAGAGAAACAGGCAAAAAAGTGCAAAGCCTGCCATAGTTTAAAAAAGGATAAAAAAATAAAGATTGGGCCACCGTTGTGGAGTATAGTGGGCGCAAAAAAAGCACGAACAACAAATTTTAAATATTCAGAAAAATTACAGAATCTTGATGGAATATGGAACGAGGAGGAACTATCTAAATTTATAAAAGCACCAAATCAGTATATACCTAAAACAAAAATGTTATTTAAGGGGATTAAAAACGACGAGGATCGAAAAAATTTAATTATCTTTCTAAAAACATTAACCGATGAAAATAATAAAAATTAATGACTCAAACTATAGATAAAGATCTCATAATATTTGCTAACCGTCTGGCTAACGAAAGTAGAAAAATTTTAAGAAACTATTTTCGAAAGAAGATTAAAATTAGATACAAATCTGATCAAAGCCCCGTAACCGAAGCAGACACAAAAGTTGAAAAAAAACTCCGGATGCTGATTCAGAGAAAATACCCAAAACACGGAATAATAGGTGAAGAATTCGAGAATATTCAGATAAATGCCGAGTATCTGTGGTGTTTAGACCCACTTGACGGTACAGCTGCATTTATAACTGGCAAGCCATTATTTGGAACGCTGATAGGGCTTTTAAGAGAAAAAATTCCAATCTTTGGAATTATTGAACACCCCATTTTAGGCGAAAGATGGTCTGGCGGTATAAATAATCCTGCAAAATTAAACGGAAAAAACACTAAGGTCAGAAAATGTAAAAATATATCAAATGCTATGCTATATGCGACGTCTCCAGAAATGTTTGAAGGAAAAAATAAAAAGTCTTTTCAAAGATTAAGTACAATGGCCAAAAAAACCCAATATGGAGCAGATTGTTATGCTTATGGTCTTTTAGCCAGTGGCCATATTGACTTAATTGCTGAAGCAAAAATGAAACCATGTGATTTTCTTGCATTGGTGCCTGTAGTAAGAGCTTCTGGAGGGATAATAAGCGATTGGGATGGAAAGCCTCTTAACATCAATTCAGGCGGTTGTGTACTCGCAAGTGGTAACTCAAAAATTCATAATCAAGCCTTAAAAATTATAAACGGGAAGTAAATTGGAAGAAAGTTTTGGAAAAAAGGTCCTGAGAGGAAAAAATATCTTTATTTTCTTTCTCTCTCTATGCATTTCACCAGCATCGGCTAATGAAAAGAATCAAGGCTTTGCTCATGGAATCGCCATGCATGGAGATTTAAAATATTCTACTAATTTTAAACATTTTGACTACGCTGATCCATCTTCTATTAAAAACGGATCATTCATCACCTATTCCATTGGAACTTTTGATAGCCTTAATAATTTTATTTTAAAGGGCGTGGGTGCTGAAGGACTTTGGTATTTACATGAAACATTAATGACAAGATCTACTGATGAGCCCTTTTCACTCTACGGTCTCGTTGCAGAAGGAATTAAAACACCAAAGGATCGATCATGGGTAGTATTCAAAATTAGATCAGGGGCAAGGTTTCATGACGGCAAAAAAATAACTACCGATGATGTTATATTCTCCTTTAAAACACTTACGGAAAAGGGCCATCCATTCTATAAAAGTTATTTTAGGGATATAGAAAACGTAGAAAAAATAACTGAAAAAGAAGTTAAATTTACATTCAAAAAAAATGGGAACCGTGAATTACCTTTGATCATAGCCGAGGGACTACCGATACTATCTAAAGATTATTGGAGTAAAAATGATTTCACAAAAGCGAGCTTGAATCCCCCTATCGGAAGTGGACCATATAAAATTAAAAAAGTAGATCCAGGTCGATCCATAACCTACGAAAGATATGAGAATTATTGGGCAAAAAATCTTCCGATAAATCGTGGAAAATACAACTTTAATGAAATCCGCTTTGACTACTACCGCGATCAAACAGTAGCAATGGAAGCGTTCAAAGCAGGATCCTATGATTTCCGTTTTGAAAACCAGGCAAAATCCTGGGCTATTAATTATTCTTTCCCTGCAAGAAAAAACGATCTTGTTGTAGTGGAAGAGATAGAACATGAACAGCCAACAGGCATGCAGGGATTTGCATTTAACACTAGAAAAGAAATTTTTAAGGACCGAAGAGTGCGTGAAGCACTTGCATACGCTTTTGATTTTGAATGGTCTAATAGAAATCTTTTCTTCGGTGCATATACAAGAACGAACAGTTATTTTTCTAACTCGGAGCTTGCGTCTAGCGGGCTCCCCAGCGAAGAAGAATTGGAAATTTTGATAAAATACAAAAACGAAATTCCAAAAGAAGTATTAACAAAGATCTATAAAGCCCCATCAACTGAAAATGCAAATAATTTGAGACAAAATCTACGAAAGGCAAGAAGAATACTAAAAGAGGCTGGGTGGGTTATAAAAGACGGAATCCTGGCCAATAAAAATTTGGAACAAATGAAGTTTGAAATTCTTCTTTTTAATCCACAGTGGGAAAGAATTGCAGGCCCTTTCAAAAAAAATCTTGAACGACTAGGAGTCAAAGCAACAATCAGAACCATTATCGACTCTTCGCAAATAGAAAAACGTCAAGAACAATTTGATTTTGATATGATTGTAGTAGCAGTTGGACAAAGTTTATCACCAGGGAATGAACAAAAAGACTTATGGTCATCAACTGCGGCAAACACATCCGGAAGCAGAAATTACATGGGAATTCAAAGTACCGCTATTGATGAATTAATTGAAAATATTATTTCTACTCCAAATAGAAAGACACTCGTTAACAATACACGGGCTCTAGATCGCATACTACTTTGGGGACACTATGTAATTCCACACTGGCACATAAAAAATTTTCGAGTAGCTTACTGGAATAAGTTTGAGAAACCCAAAATATCTCCTAAATATGATTTGGGTTTAGATTTTTGGTGGATTAGCCAAAAGAAAGAGGAAAATTTAGAAAAGAAACTAACTCATAATCAATCTAAGTCAGAAAACACTAAAGGAGAGGGGCAATTTAGTAGTTGGGTCTTATTTAGTTTGTTTATAGCGGTGGTTGGCTTTTTAATAATTAGAAATCGGAAAAAGGATTCAGCATAACTTAAATGATCACATATATTATTAGACGTCTATTTTTAATAATCCCAACACTGCTGGGTATTATGCTTGTTAATTTTCTGATAATCCAAGCTGCGCCTGGCGGTCCAGTTGAAAAAGTAATATCCCAAATCAAAGGAACAGATATTGAGGCAACTGCAAAATTTGCAGGCACCTCAAAAGGTGATACTACTTCAAGCAAGCAACGGTCTACTGGACAAAAAATTTCTGATAAATATAGAGGATCCCAAGGTTTGGATCCCGAGCTCATCAAAACGATAGAAAAACAGTTTGGCTTTGATAAGCCAGCCCATCAAAGATTCTTACTTATGGTTCGAGACTACGCTTCTCTTGACTTTGGTGATAGTTTTTTTCGCGGCCAATCCGTAATCGAATTAATTAAGGACAAGCTGCCTGTCTCCATCTCATTAGGACTCTGGACAACCTTGATTGTTTATTTAATCTCTATTCCACTAGGAATCACAAAAGCTGTTAGGGATGGAAGTAGATTTGATTTGTGGACTAGCGCGGGAATTATCGTGGGCTATGCAGTCCCCGGTTTCTTATTTGCTATTTTCTTGATTGTATTTTTTGCTGGAGGAAGTTTCTTTGATTTCTTCCCTTTAAGAGGATTAACTTCCGAAAATTGGGAATCACTATCATTAATCAATAAAATTTCTGATTATTTTTGGCATATTACATTGCCAGTTTTATCCATGACCATTGCGGGTTTTGCTAGTTTAACGATGTTAACCAAAAATTCATTTCTGGATGAAATTAATAAACAATATGTAATCACAGCGAGATCCAAGGGGTTGAGCGAAAAAAAAGTTTTACGTAAACATATTTTCCGAAATGCAATGCTAATCGTAATTGCTGGATTCCCGAGTGCTTTTATAAGTATTTTATTCACCGGATCTCTGCTTATCGAAGTTATTTTCTCCCTAGACGGTCTAGGATTATTAGGTTTCGAAGCTGCGATTGGCAGAGATTATCCTGTTATTTTTGGTACTTTATTTATCTATACCCTAATTGGTCTACTCCTCAAGTTATTAAGCGATTTAGCCTACGTCATTATCGATCCACGAATTGATTTTGAGGAGAGAAATGTTTAGGCAGATAAAAAAAGGGAAATCCCTATTTTCTGGCTTTACACCAATTACGATAAGGAGAATCGAGAATTTTAAAGCCAATAAAAGAGGGTATTTTTCTCTTTGGATCTTTCTGTTTGTCCTATTCTCAACACTTTTTGCAGAATTTATCGCAAACGATAAACCGCTATTAGTAAAATACAAAGGAGAGCTGTTTTTTCCGGTACTGATATCTTACCCAGAAACAGATTTTGGAGGAGAGTTTGATAGTGAAACCGACTACCGAGATCCCTTCGTTGATGATCTAATCAATGAAGAAGGCTGGATTCTTTGGCCTCCTATAAAATATTCTTACGACACGATTAACTATGATCTTCCAGTTCCAGCCCCCTCACCACCTTCGTGGGAAAATTTGCTCGGGACGGATGATCAGGGGCGAGATGTCTTAGCGAGACTAATTTACGGAAGCCGGATTTCAATATTATTTGGATTGGTCCTAACAGTTGTATCGTCTTTCATAGGAATTTTTGCTGGTGCAATACAGGGATACCTAGGCGGGCTTACTGATCTTTTCTTTCAAAGGTTTGTGGAAATTTGGTCAGGGCTTCCCGTTCTATTTCTACTCATTATTTTATCCAGTCTGGTAGAACCAAATTTCTGGTGGTTACTCGGGATTATGGTGTTGTTTAGTTGGATGGCGCTGGAAGGAGTGGTAAGAGCAGAATTCTTAAGGGCCAGAAATTTTGAATATGTAAGAGCCGCACAAGCTCTTGGGGTTAGCGACCTGGTGATCATGTTTCGGCATCTCTTACCAAACGCTATGGTTGCAACATTAACTTTTCTCCCTTTTATACTAAGTGGTGCAATTACTACACTTACTTCATTGGACTTTCTTGGATTTGGACTGCCTCCTGGTTCGCCATCACTTGGTGAAATGTTAGCTCAAGGGAAAACAAACCTACAAGCACCCTGGTTGGGAGTAACGGTTTTTGTCACGCTTGCTTTAATTTTAAGCTTACTAATTTTTATCGGAGAAGCTGTCAGGGATGCATTCGATCCAAGGAGAATATTAAAATAATGAAAAAAGAAGCATTATTATCAGTCAGAGATCTATCAGTAGCTTTCCAAACAAGAATTGCTGGAGGGATCAAAAAGGTTCTTGTAGTAAAAAATATATCCTTTGATATCTTTCAAGGAGAAACTGTTGCTCTTGTTGGAGAAAGTGGCTGTGGAAAAACTGTATCTGCTCAATCAATTCTAAAATTACTTCCCTATCCCGCAGCGTTACATCCTAGTGGAAATATTTTCTTCAGAGATCAAGACCTACTAAAAACTGAAGAAAATAAACTAAGAAATATTCGGGGAAATAAAATTAGTATGATTTTCCAAGAACCAATGACGTCTTTAAACCCACTGCATACGGTTGAAAGACAAATTTCCGAAATTCTATTTACCCATTCCTTGCAAACAAAAGAAAAAATTAAAGAGAGGGTGCTTGAGTTGTTAAAAATGGTGCAACTCAAAGATACCGAAAGAAAATTAAACAGTTATCCTCATGAGTTGTCAGGTGGAGAGAGGCAAAGAATTATGATTGCCATGGCTATTGCGAATAATCCTGACTTACTAATCGCAGATGAACCAACAACCGCCCTAGATGTAACAATCCAATCCGAGATTCTCCGGCTTTTAAGGAATCTAAGAAATAAATTAGGAATGTCAGTTCTGCTAATTACGCATGAGCTAAATATTGTGAAAAAATATGCTGATAAAGTATACGTAATGAAGGACGGAAAAATAATCGAATCCGGAAAAACAAAAAGGGTTTTTACAACTCCAAGAAATCAATACACAAAGAATCTCATTAAATCTGAACCAACACCAAAATCTACTACTCTTGGGAAAGGCAAAAAGAATCTATTAATTGACGTAAAAAATCTGAACGTTTGGTTTCCTATAAAGAAAGGTATCATTAAAAGAGTAAGTGGTCATATAAAAGCAGTATCCGATCTAAATTTTTCCATTGCATCTGGGTCAACACTTGGAGTCGTTGGTGAAAGTGGATGTGGCAAAACTTCTCTGGGTTTAGCACTGCTCAGACTCATACCCAGCACGGGAACAATTCGCTATTCCGGATCAAGAATTGATGCTTGGAAAACAAAAGATATGAGATCCTTGCGAAAAGAAATGCAAATTGTTTTTCAAGATCCATTCGGTTCTCTAAGCCCAAGAATGTCGGTGAGGCAAATTATTGAGGAAGGATTAAACGTTCATAGTTTTGCTAATAAATCTAATCGTGAAAAAAATAAAATTATCAATCAGTCGCTCCACGCTGTTGAATTAGATCCAAAAATTTCCGATCGTTATCCTCATGAATTTTCTGGAGGACAAAGGCAAAGAATTGCCATTGCTAGAGCGCTCGCCTTAAAACCAAAGTTTCTACTTCTAGATGAGCCTACTAGTGCCCTAGACAGAACAATTCAGGTGCAAATAATAAATCTTTTGAAAAATTTACAAAAAGAAATGCATCTCACTTACTTATTCATTAGTCACGATTTAAAGGTGGTGCGATCACTGGCCGATCAAATTCTAGTGATGAGATCTGGAAAAATTCTAGAACACGGTGAGTCAAGCCAAGTTTTTGATCGACCTAAAAACCCCTACACGCAAAAGTTAATTAATTCAGCGCTGAATTTAGATAGCTAATCTATCCCCTTTTAAATTTAGCCGCTTCTTCCGACCCGCCAGTAGCATTTCCTTCACTATATGAGTGCGCGCCTGTTCCAGCTAATTTTCCACCTTGTACGATTAAGTATTCATCCCTAATGGGTTTTTTTGCAAACCAACATTCAAGTATTTCTCTAACACCAGCAGCATAACGAGCCTGAGCAGATAGAGATGTACCAGAAGTGTGAGGTGTCATGGCATGATTTGGCATTGTCCTCCAAGGATGGTCCTTTGGTGCCGGCTGTGGAAACCAAACATCTCCTGCATATCCAGCTAACTGTCCACTTTCAAGAGCCTTAGCAACTGCATTTCTATCACAGATCTTTCCTCTTGCGGTATTTATCAAATAGGAGCCTTTTTTCATTTTACCCAACATTGCTTCATCAAACAAATGCTCAGTTTCAGGATGAAGAGGACAATTAATTGTCACCACATCGCATACCTTAACCATCGATTCTACGCTATCATGAAACGTTAAATTCAACTCCTTTTCAACATCGTCAGGAAGCTTGTGTCTATCAAAATAGTGAAGCTTCACATCAAAAGGTTTCAATTTTCTAAGAACCGCAAGTCCAATACGCCCAGATGCAACTGTTCCAATATTCATTCCTTCGACGTCATAAGATCTTGAAACACAATCAGCGATATTCCACCCTTTTTTGATAACCCAGTTGTAGGAAGGTATATAGTTCCTAACCAAAGCAAGAATCATCATCACCACGTGCTCTGAAACGGAAATACTATTACAATAAGTAACCTCGCAAACAGTCATATCGTTATCGATTGCAGCTTGCAAATCTACATGATCTGAACCAATGCCAGCAGTAATAGCTAACTTTAAATTAGGTGATTTTTTGATTCTCTCCGCAGTAAGATATGCTGGCCAAAAAGGCTGTGAAATAGCAATATCAGCATCGACAATTTCTTTTTCGAAGACAGAATCTGGACCATCTTTATCGGATGTCACAATAAAAGTATGGCCTTGGTCCTCAAGGAATTTCTTTAGCCCGAGACCACCCGAAACACACCCCAATAAGTCCCCTGGAGTAAAGTCTATTGCCTCAGGAGTTGGCATGGTTTGCCCATCCGGATAAGATCCTAAGTTAGGAACATCGTCTCTTGCATATTTTGGCGGATATCCATCAACAGGATCGTCATATAACGCACAAACTATTTTAGCCATTATTCTTCCTCCCTAAAAAAATACTTATAGATTAATTGACTTCTAGGCGCGTTATACTAAGCTAAACCAATCTAAAATTCAATATTTCACAGGGGGGAAAATTGTGATGAGAAAATTTAGCTTGAAGACGTTTGTCCGTTTCCTTCCGCTTTGCTTGATCTTTGCCTTAGCTGGCATAATGTATACAAGCGTTGCGGAAACGGGAGCAATGAACGTGACACAAACTATGTTGAGTCGTGCTGCAGGTGATTCGGGAAATTTCCTACATACTAACGGAAACTATGAACAAACCCGTTTTTACCCATCAAGCCAAATCAACAAGAATAATGTTAGCAAACTGAAAGTAGCCTGGATTTTTCAAACTGAAATAGTTGAATCCATGGAAACTACTCCCATCATCGTAAATGACGTGATGTATGTAACTACATCATTTAATCACGTGTACGCTTTGAATGCTGGAACAGGAAAAGAAATTTGGCATTACAAACATAAAATGGGACCTATCACAACTTACTGTTGTGGTCCGAATAATAGAGGGGTGGCTGTCTATGACAATATGGTATACATGGGCACCTTGGACGCACAGCTAGTTGCCTTAGATGCTAGGGATGGTAGTCTCGTTTGGAAAAGTCAAATCGCTGAACCTGAACTCGGCTACAGTGAAACTATGGCTCCAACTGCCGTCAATGGTAAAATCCTAATAGGAACTAATGGCGGAGAGTATGGAATACGTGGTTTCGTGAAAGCTTACGATGCTAAAAGTGGTAACTTGCTCTGGACATTCCACAGTATACCTACAAATTCTGTTGGCGTTTGGGCAACACACGATGCAACAGGTCGTAACATGCTTCGCGATATCGCTGCTGAGAAAGAAGCTCTTAAAAGGCTAGGAGATCCCTACAAGACATTAGGTGGGGGTGTTTGGCAAAATCCTGCTGTAGATCTTAAAACAAATAGGGTCTTTTTTGTTGTAGGAAACCCATCTCCTGATCTTGATGGATCTATAAGACCTGGCGATAATCTCTACACGAACTCATTGGTAGCGGTTGACTTAGATACGGGCAAGTATGTATGCCATTTCCAATACATTGCGCATGATGTTTGGGATTTGGACGCAGTGAGCCCAGTGATACTAACCGATGTTAAGGATAAGTCTGGTAATACAGTACCGGGTGCTCTTCACGGTGGTAAGACTGGTCATGTCTATGTACATAATAGAGATGATTGCAGCCTTATCCGCTACTCCGATGCAATGGTTCCACAGGAAAATATGTGGGTACTTCCAACTAAGGATGGTGCACGCATGTTGCCGGGAGCGAATGGTGGAGTTGAATGGTCACCTATGACTATTGATGCAAAGCTAGGGTTAACTTATGCGATTAACTTGCATCAACCTATGACATACCACGTTGAAAGCACACCTTATCCTGGTGGAAAACTATGGCTTGGAGGTGCTTTTAAGGTTATTCCTGGCGAACGACAATACGGAAACGTAACAGCGGTGGACTACAATACCGGAAAGATCAAATGGCAAGTTGAAACCGAACAGCCAATGATCGGCGGAATTATGGCTACTGCAGGAGGACTTGTGTTTACCGGCGAAGGTAATGGAACATTCTCTGCACTTGATTCAGCAAATGGAAGGAAACTATGGTCCTTTCAAGCTGGTGCAGGCGTGAATGCGCCGCCATCTTCTTATACCGTTAATGGTAAACAATATATTGTTGTTGGCGCAGGCGGTAATGTTCAGCTAAACTTTAAACGCGGTAATAATATTATTGCATTTACTCTGGCTGACTAAGTACTAAGATAAAACAAAACACGGCCGCATTCCTTTTTTATAATGCGGTCGTTTTTTTTGAAAGAAACTAGAAGTGGGATATTTATGCAAAGATATTTTTGGATTCTTTTGGTAGCTATAATCTTCAATCTAGAAACAAACAAAGTATTAGCTGAGGATACAGAAGGCTTGTTAAAAGAACAAATAACTCTATGCGAAAGCTGCCACGGTGCAAAAGGAAGTTCTCAAGATCCACAATTCCCGATTCTAGCGGGACAACATTTTTATTATCTCTATGTACAACTTAAAGATTATAAAGAAGGCAGCAGGAAAAATGAAATCATGAGCAATATTGTCGCCGATTTAAGCAAAGAAGATATGAAAGCTCTTGCACAGTATTTTTCTGAACAAAGTTGGCCACTGATCCAAGTCGAAAGTCAACCCGAGTTAACCGAACAAGGAGAGGTAGCTTCCGAATCAGGGCAGTGCGTACAATGTCATTTAGGTGGTTATGAAGGAGAAAGTCGTATTCCAAGGTTAGCGGGCCAACACCCGGAATACCTTGAAAAAACCATGCTCGACTTCAAAGAAAGAATCAGGACTAATTCAGCAGCAAAATCATCGTTACTTGATGCATTTAAAGCTATCGACATCAAAGCTATGGCAGTTTTCTTGGGAGGCCTGCAGGTGCACGAAAAAAGCCATGGATCTGAAATCCAATGACCCAATGCTCTAAGAATAATTACACAACCTTGATTTTCTGCGGTGTTATTCTTTTAGCCTCACTTTTTCCATCAGTAATCTTTGCTAAGCCCGATCAAAAACCTTCTCTGATTGTCGCTAATAGCGATCAAGCTCCCGATTACAGGAGACTAAATTTTCAGCTTTTTGACGCATGTAAGGAAGGTAATGTTAAATTAATAACCAAACTTTTAAAACAAGGCGCAAGTGTAAAAGCACGAAACCGCTTTGGAAATACTGCTCTTTTTTACGCAGCCAGAAGCGGAAATCTAGAAGCAGTAAAAATCTTATTACAAAATGATTCTGACATTAATCAGCAAAATTTACGAGGAAGAACAGTGCTGGTGGACAGCTTATACCGAAAAAAATACACGGTAGCAAAATTTTTAATCCAAAATGGGGCGGATGTAACGATTAATCCGATGGTATCAAAATCTAGTAGCGAGCAAAATTCCTCAGCAGTTGCGGTTGCAAGTTTTCATAAAAACGTAGAAATCGTGGAGATGCTTCTTAAAAATGGTGCCGCTGCAGATATTATCGACAATACTGAAAAGTCTGCCATCTTGTATGCGGCAGCTAATGGTTCCATAAAAATCGTCAGTTTGCTGATCGATTATGGCGTCGACGTAAATAAGCAATACAAAAATGATCTCACACCACTCATGTGGGCAGCCGGGTATGGGCATCTTGATGTTGTAAAAATGCTCGTAAACCACGGTGCCAAATTAAACGTCAAAGATAATCGGGGCTATAACGCTTTAACCATAGCTAAAAGGAACGATCATCAGGAAGTAGTGAAATTTCTAGAAAAGAAAAAATAAATAAATGGAAGAAAGTTTTGGCGACCGTACTAAAGTTCATTCAAGAACATCGAACCTTAAGTTTAATCGCAGCATTTCTCTTTTTTTTGCCTGAAGTTCTTCTAGGATCTTTTATTGTCTATGCATTTTTAGTGTCTGTTTCTGGAAATGATTGGTTAGGGTTACTGGAATAACATTGTGGTCACAACAAAGTGTACCGAGTTTAAATAAACAAGTTATAAATTTTTTTAAGAAAAGAGAAGGCTAATGCAAAAAAAACAACTAATGAAAATTTCGGGGTATATATTTGCCGTTGTCGGTGCCTTTCATGCGGCAAGGCTTTTCTTTCACTATAATATAATAATCGCCGACTGGTTCATGCCCGAATGGTTATCGCTAGTAGTGGGACTCCTCTTGCTCACATTATCGGTATTGATACTAAAGAATAAATAATTTTCAAGTAAATGGCGGAGGGAGAGGGATTCGAACCCTCGATACGGTTACCCGCATACACGCTTTCCAAGCGAGCGCCTTCAGCCACTCGGCCACCCCTCCACGATCTTTAATATGCTTTTCCTAATAACCTAATTCTGATCAACCTTCAATGCCTGAATAAACACGGACTGGGGAATTTCAACCCGACCAAATTGGCGCATGCGTTTTTTTCCCTTTTTCTGCTTCTTCAGCAATTTCTGCCGCCTGGTAATATCCCCTCCGTAAAGCTTCTCCGTTACGTCCTTACGAAATGCATTCACAGTTTCACGAGCAATAATTTTTCCGCCGATTGCAGCTTGGATAGGAATCTTGAACTGATGACGAGGAATGAGATTTTTCAATCGCGCCGTCATGGCCTTGCCCCTGGAAATGGCGTTCGACCTATGGCAAATAAAAGTAAAAGCGTCGACTGGCTCCAAGTTAACAAGAATAGATACCCTTGCCAGATCTCCCTCGATATATCCTGTTAATTGATAATCAAAACTTGCGTATCCGCTGCTAACGGATTTTAGCCGATCATAAAAATCAAAAACAATTTCATTGAGCGGAAGCACATAAACCAACATTGTTCTTTTTCCTACATAAGTTAGACTCTCTTGCTTGCCTCTTCGATCAGTGCAAAGTTTTAGTACGCCTCCGAGATACTGTTCTGGGACTAAGATCGTTGCCTTGATCCAGGGCTCCTCCATTAATTTAACGCTTGAAGGATCTGGCATATCGGCAGGGTTATGGAGCTCGAGTATTTTGTTTTTGGTTGTATGTATTCTATAAATGACGCTCGGAGAAGTTGTAATAATTTCCAGACCAAACTCGCGCTTCAGTCTTTCTTGAATAATCTCTAGATGCAGTAAGCCTAAAAAGCCACAACGAAATCCTAGGCCGAGCGCTGTCGAATTTTCAGCTTCATATTGAAAACTTGAATCATTGAGGCGTAATTTTGCAAGACTTTCACGCAAATCTTCATAATCATCTGAATCAAGGGGAAAAAAACCGCAAAATACAACCGGCGTACTGGGCTTAAATCCAGCAAGAGGCTTCGATGCAACATCATCATTATTTGTTAAGGTGTCTCCAATTTTACAATCCGCAACGTGTTTAATATTCGCGGTAATATAGCCAATCTCACCTGGTCCCAATGCATCAACCGCCTGATTTTTAGGAGTGAAGATCCCTACACGATCAATTTCATAAATAGCATTCGTAGCAAGCATTTTAATTTTAACACCCTTTTTTATTGAGCCATCATGCATACGGAGCAAAATAACAACTCCCATATATTGATCGTACCAACTATCAATTAAAAGAGCCCTGAGAGGGGATTCTTTTTTTCCTAACGGATGAGGAAACTTCTTAACCATCGTCTCCAATACTTGTTTCACGCCATTTCCTGTTTTCGCAGAAATATTGTGTAAATTTGAACAATCTAAACCTATAACCTCTTCAATTTGTTTCTTCACTTGTTCCGGTTCGGCAGCTGGGAGATCAACTTTGTTTAAAACAGGGATAATTTCATGATGATTTTCAATTGCCTGATATACATTTGCTAGGGTTTGCGCCTCTACACCTTGGGTAGAATCGACAACAAGCAAAGATCCCTCACACGCCGCAAGAGATCTACTAACTTCATAAGAAAAGTCTACATGACCAGGGGTATCGATAAGATTGAGTATATAATTCTTGCCATCCTCAGCCTTATAGTTCAAACGGACGGTCTGGGCTTTAATAGTAATCCCTCTTTCCCTTTCAATATCCATGGTATCAAGAATTTGATCGTGCATTTCGCGAGCCGCGAGACCACCACAAATTTGTATTAGCCGATCCGCTAAGGTTGATTTTCCATGATCAATGTGTGCAATTATAGAAAAATTTCTTATCAGATCGAGTTGAGTCATTTACTATAATAAAAACTGATGTCAGTCTCGAAGCACTGCACCAATTTCCTTTTTGATCTTTAGGACAATCTTTTCGGATAATTGGTTGATTTCTTCCTCGGTAAGCGTTTTGTCGGTCGGTTGTAAACAAACCGATATTGCATATGATTTTTTTCCCTGAGGAATCTCTCCACCTTGATAGATATCAAAAACTTTAACATTATCAATGAGTTGCGTATCTACGTTTTTAACAAGATTCATAATTTCTTTTGATGTTACTTTTTGATCGACAATAAACGCGAAATCTCTATCAACACTTTGTAATGAGGATAGGGTTAAATTAGAATCTTGCTTTTTCTTTTCTGCAACAAGGTCAGTTAATGAATCTATATACAACTCAAATCCGATCACTGTATCTTTAAGATCGAACTCAGATAAAACCTCAGGATGCAATGCTCCGAAACTTGCTAAGAGTGATTTATCCTTTTTATGAAAGGATGCAGACTGACCAGGATGATACCATTTAGGGATTGTATTTGAGATTTCGATATTTTCTTCCGAAAGTTTAAAAAGTTGCATACACGAAAGTATGTCAGCTTTGATATCGTAAAAATCAAATTTTTGTGATGTTCTTCGCCAGTGACGATCACTGCCTCCGATTCGAATACCCGCTGCACATAATTTTTGTCCATCTTCTTCAAGGCTCGAATAACTCGGACCAATCTCAAATAAAGAAAAATTCTTGTTACCACGATCAAGATTTTCTTTCGCAGCGGTTAAAAGGTTCGGCAGAATGCTTGGTCGCATCATATCTAAATCGGAGCTAATTGGATTCAATAATTTCAAATTCTGATTTTCCCCGCCGAATAAAGCTGCAGATTTTCCTTTCATGAAAGACCATGTAATAACCTCATAAAATCCTCGTGTCGCAAAGTTCTTTCTAACCACATGCTCAATTTTTTTTCGGCTCGACAACCCTGATAAGGGAGAAGGTATAATTTTTCCGAACGGTTCATCAGGAATATTATCGTAACCATAAATTCGCAAAACCTCTTCTACCAAATCTGCTGATACAGAAATATCATTTCGCCAAGATGGAACCTCAACGGAAAAAGAATTATTTTTTTCTTTTAAATTAAAGCCCAGAGACTCGAGAATAGTTCTTACTTTTTGTGCAGTAATGTCTAGACCGGTTAATCTTGGAATTTCTTTTAAATTAAAATTAATTGTCTTTTTTACAAAATCGTTTTTTCCCGCGAGTACTATTTCGCTAGCTTCACCCCCACAAATATCAATGATCATTTGAGTTGCCGATTCTATACCCGATAAAACAGATTCTGGATCAACGCCACGCTCGAATCGAAAACGAGAATCCGAATCAATCATTAATTGTCTTCCGGTGGCACTAATGCTTTTGGGATCAAAATATGCACACTCAAGAAAAGTATCTGTCGTTTGATTGCTGCAGCTACCCTCCTCTCCACCAATAACCCCTCCTAAGCTTAAAATCTTTTTCTCATCTCGAATAACCACCATGTCCTTTTTCAAAGAATATGTTTTACCGTCCAAAGCTCTTAACTTTTCACCGTCTCTGCTGAAATTGACTTTTAAGTTCCCATTAATTTTCTTCGAATCAAATACATGCAAAGGGCGGTTTAAATTAAGTGTAAAATAGTTGGTAATATCAACCAATGCAGAAACCGGCCTCAATCCGACCGAGGATAATCTATCGGACAACCATTTTGGACTATCAATATTTTTTAGATTCCGAATATAACGTCCTGCAAAAATTGGGCACGATGCTGATTCTTTCTTTGAAAAATCTAAATGGATATCAATTGGACTTTTAAATTTTCCACCAACTTTCTTTTCAGATAGAGGTTTCAGTTTACCTAAACCAGTAGCTGATAAATCTCTCGCAATTCCTCTCACACCCAAACAATCTGCCCTATTGGGAGTGATATCGACGGTAATTAAAAAATCATTTAATCCTAAAAATTTTGAACAGTGTTCGCCAGTCACAGCGCTGTCTGGAAGCTCAAGAATACCTTCATGATCATCCCCCAAAGCAAGATCGCGCGCAGAACATAACATTCCATAACTCTCCACTCCACGTATCTTAACCTTACTTATCTTGTCACCGGTAGAAGGGATCGTGGTGTCCAAATCTGCAAAAACGCCTTTCATTCCTTTCCTAACATTTGGCGCACCGCAAACCACCTCAACTAATTTTTTTCCTGTGTTAACTTCGCAAATTTGAAGTTTGTCTGCATCTGGGTGTTTTTGAACATCAGTAATCTCAGCTACGATAAAAGACTTTAAAGCCTCCTGCTGATCGGTGGATTCTTCTACTTCCAAACCTAAATTGGTTAGTGTATTTAAAATTTTTTCGTTTGTAGCATTGGTTTCTAGATGATCTTTTAGCCACGAGACAGTAAATTTCATATGACTAACCCATTCATAAGATCAGGGCTCTGTAAGGGTAAAAAACCGTAGTGCTTTAACCAACGAATATCAGAGTCGAAGAAAGTTCGCAGATCATATATGCCATATTTTAGCATCGTCATTCTCTCAACTCCCAAGCCAAAAGCAAATCCTTGGTATTTATTAATATCAATTCCGCATGTGGATAAAACGTTTGGATGAACCATTCCACAACCTAAAATTTCCATCCAATCAGAACCACTGCCAATTTTTAGTTTTCCTTTACTTCGATCGCAACCGATATCAACTTCAGCAGAAGGTTCTGTAAAGGGAAAATAAGAAGGTCTGAATCTCAATGGTAATTTTTTAATATTGAAAAATGATTCACAAAATTTGGTCATACAGCTTTTTAAATGTCCCATATGTGTAGAGCGATCAATAACCAAGCCCTCAATTTGATGAAACATGGGGGTATGGGTAATATCCGAATCACATCGATACGTTCTGCCTGGGGCTATAATTCTGATCGGAAGTTTATTGGCTTTCATAACCCTAACCTGAACTGGGGAGGTGTGTGTGCGAAGCAAAGGTCTCTTCTGCTGATCTCCTTTAAAATAGAAAGTATCGTGCATTTGCCTAGCTGGATGCTCTTCAGGAATATTGAGTGCCGAGAAATTGTGGAAATCATCCTCAATATCCGGACCCTCAACAACTGAAAAATCCATCTGGGAAAAAATTGAGGTAATTTCATCAATTGTCTGGGATGTTGGGTGTATTTTTCCTTCTAATACTTTCTCTGGCTCTGGATCTAACGTAACATCGATATTCTTATCCGAAAGCTGATTAGTAATTTTTTGATTCTCGAAGTCGTTATTCTTTTTATTAATTAATTCAACAACCTCTACCTTAAATTGATTTAACTCCTTACCTTGATTCCTTCTATCTTCTGCACTCAACTCAGCAATACCTTTTATAAGCTTAGTAATGACACCCTTCTTTCCTAAGGCCTCAATCCTAAACTCTTCCAGTTTTTCTAAAGAATTAACTTTACTGAATTTTTGGAGAATCTCTGTTCTTAATAAATCGATATTTTTCATATCTTCTAAATGGAAAAAATATAAAAAAAGGTCGCTCAGCTCGACCTTCATCACAGCATAATAACAAACTATATTAAAGTGTTTTGATCAAATTACGCCTTTTTACCAAAAACTTCTTTTGCTTTTTTAGCAATAAATTCAAATGTCTTTGGTTCCTTAACAGCTAAATCAGATAGATTTTTTCTATCTATCTTTATATTTGCCTTGGACATAGCGCTTATTAATGTTGAGTAGGTTAAGCCGTGTTGACGTGATGCCGCATTAATTCTTTGAATCCATAAAGCGCGAAAATCAGACTTACGTTTTTTTCTATCTCGGTAAGAATATTGTAATCCCTTTTCAAGACGTTCCAATGCCACTCGAAAAACATTCTTGGAGCGACCCCGATAACCCTTTGTCTTTTTGAGTACTTTCTTATGTCTAGCGTGAGCTACAACTCCCCTTTTCACTCTTGCCATTCTAGTCTCCTTTTAAAATCAAGCGTATGGAATAAATTTATTAACAATACTCATATCGGATTTTGACATAAGACTGCTTTTTCTAGCCTTCAATTTCATCTTCTTAGATCGTTTCGTCATACCATGCCTCATAGAAGATTTCTTAATTACAATTTTACCTGTAGCTGTTTTACGAAAACGTTTTTTTGCACCACTTTTTGTTTTTAATTTCGGCATAACTATAAATAATAATAAAGTTACTGTTTAATTCCCAAAGTAAGCGAATGTACCGCGTTACAAAGGTTTATAACTATTGAAAAACCCAAAAGCAAGAAAACTATAATTTGATTGCAAAAGTTTAAGTATCTTATTGGGGAGCGACAACCATAATCATTTGATGTTCTTCCATTGCGGCCGCTTGTTCAACTTTACCAACTTCCTTCAAATCGCCCTCTATAACTTTTAACAAATTTGAACCAAGCTCTTTATGAGCGAATTCTCGACCTCTAAAACGCATTGTTACTTTTACCTTATTCCCTAACTTAAGAAACTTAATCATATTTCGTACTTTTACATCGTAATCATGCTTATCAATATTCGGTCTAATTTTTATTTCTTTGACTTCTATAGTTTTTTGTTTTTTCTTTGCCTCATTAATTCGCTTTTGCTCTTGATATTTATATTTCCCATAGTCAAGAATCTTGCATACAGGAGGATCCGCATTGGGAGAAACTTCGACCAAATCAAGGCCAGCTTCCTTAGACATTTGTAGAGCCTTTTCTGTTTCGACAACACCCACCATCTTACCGTTCTCATCCACCAGGCGAACCGAGGGAACGGCAATTAGTTCATTTATCTTTGGATTTGCGCTTGAACGCGCAGAATTTGGACCTCCCGTCGCTATAAAATACCCCCATTCAATAAAAATTTACTCATCTAAGATGGTCATATTTAAAAAAATTGTCAAACCCTAATCTAGTTTTTTTTTAAAAAAGAAGGCGCCGTTACCGTTTTCACAAGATTATTAATGGCCAAATCCGCTTTTATTGTCTCCTGTTTATCAGATCCCAATCTTCGAATCGTCACAGTCTTATCATTTACTTCTTTTTTACCCACAACAAACATAATCGGAATCTTTTTTAAACTATGATCTCGTACTTTATATCCAATTTTTTCATTCCTGGAGTCAATCTCAGCAAGTAGTCCAGCGGAAGAAGCTTGATCAAAAATCGAACCAGCATATTCATCCGCTTCATTAGTAATAGTTGCAACAACAAGCTGAGTAGGAGCAAGCCAAAGCGGGAGTTTACCAGCATAGTGTTCAAGCAAAATGCCAATAAAACGCTCCAATGACCCAAACAATGCTCTGTGTAACAAAACAGGTCTATGTTTTTCACCATCCTCGCCTATAAAGCTAGCATCAAGTCTTTCGGGTAAAAACATATCCACTTGAAGCGTTCCACACTGCCATTTTCTTCCAATTGCATCCTGTAAAACAAATTCAAGCTTTGGTCCATAAAAAGCCCCTTCCCCAGAATTAATATTATATTTTAGATCCAAGCTATCAATAGCTTCTGTTAAAGCTTTTTCAAGAAGATCCCATTTTTCATCAGATCCTATTCGCTTTTCTGGTCTATCGGCAAAATTAATATCTATGTCCTTAAAACCAAGATCATGGTACACCTCAATGACCATTTTTATAACCTCCTTACATTCCTCTTTCATTTGATCTTGTGAGCAAAAAATATGAGCATCATCTTGGGTAAATTCCCTAACCCTCATTAAACCTTGTAGGGCTCCGGATGGCTCATAACGATTAACCTTGCCAAACTCAGAAATTCTAAGTGGTAGTTCACGATAACTTCTTAACCCCTGCTTGAAGACTTGTATACCACCTGGACAATTCATTGGCTTCAAAGCAAAAACCCTGTCATCTTCCGTCTCGGTGATATACATGTTTTCTCGAAATGTCTCCCAATGACCAGACTTTTCCCACAATTTTCTATCCATAACCGTAGGCGTTGAAATTTCTGCATACTGAGACTTGGTTTGTTTACCCCTTATATACTCAACCAACGTTTGGAAAAGATGCCAGCCTTTGGGATGCCAAAACACCGCGCCCGGGGCTTCTTCCTGAAAATGAAATAAGTCCATATCCTTAGCCAATTTACGATGATCTCTTTTTTCAGCTTCTTCTAATCGCCTTAAGTAATTCTCAAGATCTTTTTTCGCGAACCAAGCGGTTCCATATATTCTCTGCAACATTTCATTTTTTGAATCACCTTTCCAATATGCTCCAGAAATCTTCATCAATTTAAAAAACCCTCTTGTTTTTGCCGTAGATGGAAAGTGAGGTCCTCTACAAAGATCAATAAAATCACCTTGACGATAGAGGCTTATTTCCTCTCCCTCAGGAATGTTAGAAATAATCTCCGCTTTGTATTTTTCTCCTTGTTTTTTAAAAAAATTAATTGCCTTATCACGATCCCATATCTCTCTAGTAATTTTTTCATCTCTTTTGATGATCTCACGCATGCGTTTCTCAATATTTACTAAATCATCTGGAGTAAAAGGTTCTTTCCTTGAAAAATCATAATAAAATCCATCGTCAATTGCAGGACCAATCGTGACTTGAGTTTTCGGATATAGCTCCTTAACAGCTTCTGCCATAATATGGGCCATATCGTGTCTAAGGAGTTCTAAAGATTCTTCATTCTTTTCTGTTAAAATTTTGATCTCAGCGCTTTGATTCAACTTAAAGCCTAAATCTCTAAGTTCACCATCAACTTTTGCTACAAGAGCGTCCTTAGCTAGTTTTGCGCCAATAGCCATAGCTACTTCGCCACAACTTAACGAGTTTTTAAACTTCTTTATAGTTCCATCTGGTAATTTAATTTCTATCATTGACTCATTATATTTAATTCATTTTTAAAAGATTTACAGCAGAAATAACTCTTTTTAATGATAATTGATCTAAATCGTTACTTTGTAAAATTCTGACATTCTTGCCTCTGGGTGCGCATAGGCGAGGATCAGATTCTTTAGAAAATAGAACGACCGAATGGCGCCCTAAAACTGCCGAGATATGCATCGGACCCGTATCATTTCCTATAACAAACTTAGCTTTCCTCAATAAGACAACTGCCTGCTGTAGGCTTGTTTGGCCACAAAGATTCAGTCCACCTGGACATGTTTTCTCCAAACCTTTTAAAGAAAACCTATCTTCTTTATCGCCTAAAAAAATTGGACGCAATTTCTTGTAACGAAAAAAATAATTAGCAAGTTCGATATATTTTTTTCCAGGCCATCTTTTCCTCGGTCGATGTCTAGATCCTCCGTGAAAGATAATAAAATATTTACCTTGAATTTTAAATTTTGATTTATTTTTTCTAGTCCGACCCAAATTAGGACTAGGAACTTTATCAATACCCAACAAGGATAATTGTTCAGCCTGTCTATCTAACGTATGCATAAGATCCCTTTTTGGATTTTTATGTCGATGAGAACAGCCTCTTGCAATTCCGGACCATTCCGGCTTTTCAGATGGCCAAATAAAGTGAAAATAAAAATTTGAACGATCTGAAGTTTGCAAATCAAAGACTCGCTCAAATTTAAAAGAAACGATTCTTTTGCGAAGTTTTAATATATTATTCACTTGCCAAAAGTTCGGACGATTATCTAACCAAATTTGATCAAAAAACCCAGACTGTATACCTAGAGATCTAAAGGCCTTTGTCGTCAAAAGAACTATGTGTGATTCTTTATAAAATTTCCTAATCGCTTCAAATGGACCCATAGCCTGAATAAAATCACCAAGAGCGCCAAGCTTAATGACGAGTATCCTTGAACAAGAAGTAGGTTTAGAAATTTTTCTCCTCACCATACAACTTCTTCTGAAAGCATTTTATTATAAACCCATAGAGTTTTCTCACACATCTTTTCCTTAGAAAATCTTTCTTGCACAAAACTCACTCCTCGATTCGACATCATCTTTCTCTTGTCGGTCGACATATTAATCATAGATTGTATGGCACTAGCCAGCGCCTTTTCATCACCTGGGGGAGTTAATATTCCTGTTTTACCATGAAGTACATTATCCACAGCAGCGCCGTGATTAGTTGCAATTACTGGAGTTCCCATTGCCTGCGCTTCAACTATAACTCTACCAAAAGCTTCGGGATCAGTTGATGCTGATACTACAAAATCAACTAATGAATAAGCAGCGGGCATGTCATCGCAATGTTGAAAAAATTTTACCCTTTCGGTTAAATCATAATTCTTCACCAAAGATAATAACTGATTGAGATAGCTTGTTCGCCCTTGATCAGATCCAACAATAATTGCCTGTACGCTACGATTCATCAACCTCAATGCTTTTAAAAAAGTAATATGCCCCTTCCATCTAGTCAATCTTCCAGGAAATAAAATAGTTGGTCTATCAAACCCTAGTAACCATTTTTGAGTTAAGTCAGATAATCTGTCGTGAGATATTTTCTTTCGATCAAATTTATTCAAATCTATCCCTCGGTTTATAGTTACAATTTTTTGATTCGATAAATCGTAGTTTTTTCGAATATGATTAGAAATAAATTTTGAAATCCCAATAATATACTGACCCTTAGTCATTACCGAATTATACTTTTTTTTTAGAAAATTATTAGAACCAGAATAAGTTCCGTGAAAAGTTGTGAGAAAATGAATTTTACATTTTCTTGCAGCGAAAAATGCACTCCACGCAGGAAATCTACTTCTAGCATGCAAAATTTTTATATCGTTCTTCTTGATTAAGTGTATTAACCTCCATGTATTAAAATACAAAGTAAGGGGATTTTTTCGCGTAAAAGGCATTTCAATATGAATCATCTTCTTTCGCTGTAATTCTGGCAACAAATCTCCGCCAGCAGAAGAGATCATGCTGTTAAAGCCCGACTGATGTAGAGCTTCTCCAACATCCAAAGCCCCTCTTTCAGCACCACCTCCTCGCTTTTCCAAAGAAGGTATAACTTGTAAAATTGAGACAGGTTTCCTATTAATATTATTATTAGTCATGAAAAATTTTACTTATATAATTTTAACAAAAAATTGAGCAAATTAGTTCCAAAATTTTTTAATGAGAGCCCGGAAACAAGAATTGCTTACCAAAAACTGTCTGGCTCTTCTCCAGGTATTATTTTTCTAGGTGGTTTCATGTCTGACATGTTCGGCACAAAGGCTACGGAAATATACAAATTCTGTAAAAAAACAAAAAAATCATTTCTAAGATTCGACTATCTTGGTCACGGACAATCTTCTGGAAGTTTTCAGGATGGGACCATAGGTAAATGGAGAAATAATGCTATCTCGATATTGGATCATTTAACAACGGGGCCACAAATACTTATCGGCTCTAGTATGGGAGCATGGATTATGATGCTCACAGCAATTGCAAAACCAAAAAGAATTCGTGCTCTGATAGGTTTAGCATCGGCACCGGATTTTACGACACAATTGCTATTAAAAACTCTGAGCAAAGTTCAGCTAGCAAAATTAAAGCGTGAGGGACAAATAAAGATAGCATCTGAATACATCGATGAACCATATTTAATCACAAGAAATCTATTTGATGAAAGTAAGAGACATTGTATCTTAGGAAAAAAGGTAAAAATTCACTGCCCGATACGATTATTACACGGGCTAAAGGATAAAGACGTACCTCCACTATTCTCTCTACGTCTTGCAAATAATATTGTTTCGAAAGATATAACAGTAACCTTTATAAAGAATGGGGATCACAGACTGTCTGATAAAAATAGCCTGAAACAAATTCTTAATACTCTTAGGGATCTATTTTAGGAGCTTAATTTATAGATCTGTGGATTGCATTTAATCCGATCTTATAATTTTTATAAGTTAGGTCAATCCTGAGCTCTTTTTTAATCTTTTTATTTCGAACTCTCTTATTATCCTTATAAAAACTCTTTCCTAAACTGCTTAACACTGCATCTTTAAATTTTATCGGACTTGGTAATTCTTTCTTTAACAACCGATAACCATAAACCACTACATCCTGAGGGGGTGACGGAAGATCATCGCATACATTATAGATACTTCCGGGATTAGGTTTTTTTATTGAGGCTAATAAAACTTTGGCAATATCTAAAACATGGATTCTTGAAAAAAATTGACCTTTTTTTATTATGATTCTAGCTTTATTCCTCTTTATAGACTCTAATGCATTTCTTCCTGGTCCATAAATACCAGCTAATCTAAAAATATGAACCGGAATCTCATAATCATTATAAACTTTCATCCATTTTTTTTCGGCATTTAATCGCCTACGAGCTCGCATTTCTAGTGGCCTAAGAGGAAAAGATTCATCAACCCATTTTCCATTCCAATTTCCATAAACTGATGTAGAAGAAAGATAACCAACCCACTGTAAAGTTTTTGAATGCGCTAAGTCCAAAAAATGTTTCTGTAAAGTAGGATCGCCTAATTTATCTGGAGGTATAGAAATTAAGATATGGGTTAAATTTTTGAAATACTTATTTGGCACTAAAGTACTTCTAGAAAATTTTAGCAGCGTGCCTCCTGGCATTCGCTTTCTTTCTTTCTGAGAAAAATATGTGCCAAAGATTTTCCACTTTTGTCGATCTAGTCTTCTAAAAAGAGCCTGAGCTGTGTAACCAAATCCAAAAAATAAAATTTTCTTTTTTTTAATCATGCACCTCTTCTTTAAACTTAAAAATAATTCTAAAAATCAAGGTTGGAATAATGTCCTACAGGAGGAAAATTAGCGATTTTCTCTTCTAGTATTGGTTTAAAACTTTTTCTTGATTTAATCCGAACATACCAGGTTTTAGCCTCCTGATAATCTTCCCATGCTATATCACCTATATAATCAATCGTAGAAATAAACGAAGCTGCAGTAATATCCGCAAGTGAAAAATCATCTCCAGCTAACCATTTTCTTTTTTCAATTAAAAAACAGATGTACTGCATATGGTTTCGTAAATTTTTTACTCCCTCTTGGATTACCTTAGAATCTGGCGCGCCTAAGCTAGAAAAATTTTTAAAAATTTTTTCGTAAATAAGTTTTGACATTACTTCTTTGGCAAATTTATCATCGAACCACCCAACAATTCTCCTAATTTCTGCTTTCGAATAAATATCTTTGCCGATAAGATTTGGTTCAGGGGTTTTTTCTTCAATAAACTCGCATATCGCATTACTCTCAGAAATAGCAATTCCATCATCATCAATAAATACAGGGACTTTTCCTGCCGGATTAAGTTTTATGAATTTTTCTCTCTTTTCCCAAACCGGTTCATTTCTTATTTCAAAATCAATATTTTTTTCACGAAGAAAAAAACTAACTTTTCTACTAAAGGGAGATAGGGGCATTTGGTAAAGTGTGCGCATTATCAAGAATAATAGCTCAGGAAAGGTAAAAATTTAATTGGTAAGATTAAATTAATTTAAATCAATTTTTTTGATACAATAAAGACTATAAATTTGGAAAACAACATACAAATTTTAAATATCCTAATCCTTGCAATCATTCAGGGTGCCACGGAATTTTTTCCGGTTAGCTCATCTGCCCATTTAATCCTATTCTCAAAAATTAGTGGTCAAACAGATCAGGGGTTAGTAATTGATACTTTCCTTCATTTAGGCAGTTTTTTTGCTGTCTTGGCTTATTTTTATAATGATATACGATTAATGCTTCCACAGTTTCGTCACACTGATTCTGCAAAAAACTCTCTACTGATTAAAATCATACTTGCAACCATACCAATATTAATTGTTGGATTTTTTGTCTATGACTTTGTTGAAGAGTATTTTAGAGACCCTAAAATCATTGCCTGGACAACAATAATTTTTGCTATTCCATTATTTTACTTTGACAAAAAAAGGGGCACAAAAAATCTATTAAATAATATGCCATTATCACAATCGCTAATCATCGGACTAACGCAAACCCTAGCATTGATTCCTGGCGTTAGTAGATCCGGCATCACAATGACTGCTTCAAGATCATTAGGGTATAGCAGATCAGATAGTGCACGATTCTCTATACTTCTCTCTCTCCCTACAATCCTTGGCGCCTCGACACTCAGTCTCAATAAAGTAATTGGTTCTGGTGATTTCCAGCTCGGCCTTGAGGCTCTTATCTCTTGTATTCTGTCATTTATTACCAGCTATCTAGCAATAGCCCTCCTGATGAAATGGCTCAAAAAAGCAACATTTACACCTTTTGTGATTTATAGAATTTTATTTGGTATAATTCTCTTGTTATGGCTTTAGAAATATCGGGAGTTTTAACTATCGTTTTAGATAGGTTGGCAAAATGATCTCTGCAGACTTTGGTTTTATCGCAAGATCCGAAAAACTTAAAACATTTTTACCAACAACGTTATCCTTTTCTAACAATCGAACCTGATCAAGAGTAAGCGCTGGATTAGGTAATAGACCAAGAAAGAAACCCAGAATCTTAGACAATGATATTGGAATCGGAGCTAAATAACGCTTGAAACTGAGTTCAGTTAAAATCAGTTGTAATATTTCTCTAAATGTGTACACGGTTGGCCCACCTAAATGAATAATCTTGCCTTCATATTTATTTGTATTTATCCAAATCTTATTAACTGCCCTAGCTACATCACCCACATAAACTGGTTGAAAGCGAATCCCTCTGAGTTTCAATAAATTAATTTTGTTTTTAAAAAAACACTCCTTAAGAAAAACTTTAAAATTACATCCTAAGATCGGGAATATAGGGAAAAGTTTAAGCATAGTGGCAAACTTATTAAAAAATTGATCCTCAGGACCAAATATTACGCTTGGTCTAATAATGGTAGTTCTTGAAAAAATACCGAGAGCAGTCTGCTCACCTAACCATTTTGTTCTTGCATACTTTGATTTAGAATTATGCTCGGCTCCAATTGCTGAAAAATGAATCAAGCTTTTTACTGATAATTGATCACAGACTTTTGAGATTTTCTTTGCCAGCACACAATGAACCTCATGAAAACCGCTTTTAAAACTATAAAAATTTTCAGACAAAATTCCAGTAAGATTAATTACATAATCTACGCCATCGGATGCTTGAAAAATTGAGTCTTCTTTGGAATAATCCACCTCTAGAGGAAGAATCTGCCCAACATCTCCAGAAACCCTCAAAAACTCTGTTGCCGCAACATTTCTTGTCGCAACCCTTACCCTAAAGCCCTCCTGGGACAAAAGCCTAGTTATATATCTCCCAAGAAATCCAGATCCTCCAAATATAATGACCTGTTTATTATGCATGCACTCAAAGACCTTAAAATTCTAGAAGTTGCTAAAATAATTACTTTTATTTATTTTTTGTCAAATTTGAACTAAACTTGACACCTAAATAAATACTACTATGTAACACAATTCTTAGAAGATTTGCTTATTGAATAATGAAAAAAACAGTTCCAGAAAAAAACAAGCCTCAAGCCCTGAAATCTCTAGAACTATATAGTGACGACATACCAAAAAATATCAATTTTGGTAAGAGCGTTTCTGTTGATACTGAAACTATGGGGCTCAGCACTACCAGGGATCGACTTTGCCTTGTTCAGTTGTGTACAGCTCAAGGAAATTGTTTTTTTGTAAAATTTGATAAAAAAAAATATAATGCACCAAATTTAAAAAAACTACTCGAGAATCCAAAGATAACAAAAATTTTTCACTTTGCCCGTTTTGACGTTGCGGCCTTATTTCACTACATCGGTGCAGAGTGCAATCCGATATACTGCACCAAAATTGCTTCTAAGCTTACACGTACGTTTACTAATAAACACGGCCTAAAGGATCTTTGCAGATCGCTGATAAAAGTTAACATTTCCAAAGAACAGCAAACCTCAGATTGGGGAGCAAAAGAACTTACGCAAGATCAACTGTATTATGCAGCATCAGATGTACTGTATTTAGAGGAACTGAAAAAAAAGCTAGATGCCTTGTTAAAACGTGAAAATAGATTAGAAATAGCAAAGGCTTGTTTTAGATTTCTTCCAACCAGAGCAAAGCTAGATTTATACGGCTGGATCGAGCAAGATATTTTTGAACACTCATCATAATCTAGCCATTAAAGTCTTCACCTTGAAAAAAAATAAGAAAAATAATTTAAGAAAAGTAAATTACCTAGGCTCCGCAAAAAGGGCTCTGGAAATAGAGTCCCAAGCCCTGCAAAAGCTCAAAAAGAGTATAGGCAAAGAATTCCTATCGGTAATAAATGTTTTATCGAAAATTAAAGGAAGAATTATCATTTCTGGTGTTGGTAAAAGTGGCCATGTTGGAAAAAAAATTGCAGCAACTCTTTCTTCTACAGGCACTCCTTCTATGTTCATTCACCCAACAGAGGCTAGCCATGGGGATTTAGGCATGATTACTAAATCTGATGCGATAATACTTTTATCCAATTCTGGAGAGAGTCCGGAACTAGACGATATGATTACTTATGCAAAAAGATATAATTTGCCTTTAGTTGGAATAACGTCAAAGAGGAAGAGCACACTAGTTAATAGTACTGAAAAAATTTTACTACTTCCAGAATTTAGAGAAGCGTGTCCTCTAAAACTAGCGCCCACAACATCAACCACAATGATGATGGCCCTTGGCGATGCTTTGGCAATATCATTATTAGAAAAAAGAAGTTTTTCTTCTGAAAATTTTAAGAAATTTCATCCCGGAGGCCAGCTTGGCAGCAAAATGCAGACGGTGAAAGATTTAATGCACAAGGGAAGAGAAATGCCTTTGATAGAATCAAACAAGAAAATGGGAAGCATGCTAATACTGATGACTGAAAAAAGGCTGGGCTGCGTGGGTATTGTTAATCAAAAAAAATCCCTAATTGGGGTAGTTACCGATGGTGACTTGAGAAGAAATATGAATAAAAACCTACTAGAGAAAAAAATCGCCGATATTATGAACAAAAAACCAAAAGTTATTTCCCAAGAAAAGTTAGCAGTTGAAGCGTTAAATTTAATGAATAAACATAAAATAACGCAACTCTTTGTAACCAATAGAAGTATACCAATGGGGGTAATTCATATTCATGATTTGTACAGGGTGGGTATAAAATAACCTGGATGGTAGTATAAGATGGATTCTAATCCTCAAGAGCAAATAGAAAAAGAATATCCAAGGAGACATCATGAAAAGCTGAAAAAAAAATTTACAGCTTTAAAACTAGTTTTTTTACTGTCTTCGATTCTTATCATTCTGTCTATTACCCTATGGCCCATCATCAAGGATGGTCCAGAGAAAATATTTTTTGCCACCCAATCTATTAAAACTGATAAGAGTTCTGGCACATCACTAACTATGGAAAACGCGAGAATTTCCGGAATTAATAAAAAAAATAATAAATACTCAATCACAGCAAAAAACATAAAACAATCACCCAATCAACTGGAAATGTTTAACCTAGAAGGACCTCACGCCGAAATGATGCTTAGTGACGGTTCTAAAGTATTGATTGACTCCGAAATTGGAGAATATAATGAAGAAATTCAAAAATTGTTTTTAATGAAAAACGTAATATTTGTTCATGAAAGCGGTCATAAAATGTTAACTGAAAGCATAGAAATAAACATAGACCAAAATACCGCAAAGACAGAATCATTGGTCTCTGGAGAAGGCCCTCTAGGAAAAATTAAGTCAGATGGCTTTGTTATCAGTCAAGGAGGGAAAAAAATAACTTTCAAAGGAAATTCTAGACTAATTATAAATAAAAAATAGGATTACAAGTTTAATGAGAATTACCATCTTTTTAATAGTCTTTTTCTTTTGTCTTTCTTTAAACCCATTAAAAATCGGGGCTGAAGAATTGTTGGAGAGTAATGAGCCGATTACTATAGATTCCGATCAAATGGAATGGAACAGAGAGGAAAAAACTTATACAGCGAGCGGAAATGCAATAGCAAGACAAGGAAAAGTTAAAATCGAAGGTGATCAGATTACCGCGTTTTATAGTGAAACTGAAAAGAACAACAAGATTGATACAATAAATATCATTGGAAACGTTAAGATCATAAATGAAGGTTACACAGCTTTCGGTGATCGCGGAACATACAAAGTAAAAGAAGGTTTTTTAACCCTGAAGGGTAAGAATTTAAAGTTAGAATCTGGAGAAGATGAGCTGACGGCTAAAGATAGTCTAGATTACTATAAAGAAAAAAATGTATTCGTAGCAAGAGGAGATGCGGTTGCTATAAGAGAAGGCAATATAATAAAATCTGACGATTTAACCGCATACCTTAGTAAAACATCTGAGGGCGGGAATAATAAAATAGAAAAAGTATTTGCAAGTAACAATGTAATCATTAAGACTCCGAAAGAAACCGCCACAGGCGACAAGGGAAGTTACGAAACAAAGACGGGGATAGTTAATATTTATGGATCAGTGGTTATTACTAGAGGAACAGACAAAGTCTATGGCGAATATGGTCAAGTTAATTTAAATACTGGTATAAGCAAAATATTAGGATCACCAAAGAAAAGCGAGAAAGGTAAAAAACAAGTAAGGGCAATATTTACCTTTGACGATGACAAAAAGGACAAAAAAAATTAATAGCCGCGCAGGAATCTATGAAAGAACAAATAGATACTAATCTAGAACTCGTTTCCAACGACACTGGGCTTGTAATTAAGAATATTGGAAAAAATTACGGCAAAAGACCCATATTGAGAGATATTAGTTTAGAAGTAAAAAAGGGAGAAGCGGTCGCTATATTAGGACCCAACGGAGCAGGAAAAACTACAACGTTTCATATAATCACTGGATTACTTTTTGCCGATTACGGAGAAGTGCTTCTAGACGGACACGATTTAACTTTATTACCTATGTATCGACGAGCAAGATTGGGTGTAGGGTATCTTCCTCAAGAAGCTTCTGTATTTCGAGGCCTTTCTGTTGAACAAAACATACTATCAATACTAGAAATTTCGGAAAAACTTAAAACAAAAAGGAAAGCAAAGCTTGAAACACTTCTGGGTGAATTTGAAATTTCCCACCTAAGAAAAGCCTCAGTACAAACCCTTTCAGGAGGAGAAAGAAGAAGAGTGGAGATTGCAAGATGTTTGGCATCTAATCCAACATATATATTACTTGATGAACCGCTTGCTGGAATCGATCCAAAATCCGTTTTAGACATAGCAAAACTTATTAAAAATCTCAAAGATCGTGGAATCGGCTTATTAATCACAGATCATAATGCCAGGGATACGCTAGACATTGTAGATCGAGCCTACATTCTAAACGAAGGCAAAATTTTAAAAGAAGGAATCCCCTCAGAAATCAAGGCTGATCCACGAGTTAGACTTGCTTATCTTGGTGAAAATTTTTAAACCAGACAAGAATCTCGACTCATTTTTATTATTAACTACCAAATTATGAAAATAGCAATTCAACCTACTCAAAAACAAACCAGGGGTTTAAGTCTAACGCCTCATCTTCAGCAAGCAATAAGACTATTAGAATTTTCTAATGTAGGATTATCAAAATATTTAGAAGATGAAGTAGAGCAGAATCCTTTTCTAGAACTTAAATATTCTTCTAATCAAATAAAGAGAAAGCCTCAACCGTCGAAATATAAAGGTAGTTTCAAAAAATACTCTTTTTCACAAGGAAAAATATCAAAATCATCCAATAGCATCAACAATATAGGATATTTAAGTAGGCAAATTGATCCTAAAGTAGGGAAAAAGGAAAATCTACGAGACCACCTAACGAACCAACTAAATATGGAAATACGAAATGCGTTAGAAAAAAAGGTGGGGCAATATATAATCGATAGAATTGATGATGCTGGTTATTTTTCAGAAGAAGAAAGTAAAATATCTAAGAATTTAGGCGTAAAAGAAAATACGGTTAAAAATGTTATAGAAAAATTGCGATCCTTTGATCCGCCAGGAATATTTGCTAAAAATCTTTCCCAATGTCTCCTGATCCAGCTGAAGGAAAGAGGGCAATATAGCAATAAAATGGAACTTCTACTAAACAATCTTACTCTCTTAGAAAAAAGAAATTTCAATAAAATATCTAAGATTTGCGGGGTGACGGAAGCTGAACTCTCAGAAATGATTGGACTAATCAAAACTTTAAACCCTAAGCCTGGAGAAATTTTCATAAATGAGATTACTGAAACGGTAATTCCAGATATCCTGCTAAGAAAAAATAAAAAAAATAAATGGGAACTAAAGATTAATGAAGAAACACTTCCGCAAATATTTGTAAATGCAGGATATGCCCAGGAGTTAAAGAAAAAAATAAACAATGAGAAGGAAAAGAGTTTTGTTACCCAACATCTGGAATCGGCAAATTGGTTAATTAAGGCCATACAACAAAGGTCTGAAACACTTTTAAAGGTAGCTTCAAAAATAGTTCAGATACAAGAAAGATTCTTCGATCAAGGAATCGAAAAACTAAAGCCTTTAACTCTAAGAGAAATTGCCGAAAGTATTGATATACACGAAAGTACAGTCAGTCGAATTACATCCAATAAATATATCGGGACTCCAAGAAGAAACTACCAACTAAAGTTCTTTTTTTCTTCAGCGGTAAAAAGCTTAGATCTGGGAAATACTTTTTCCTCTAAATCTGTTCAATTTAAAATTAAAAAATTAATTGAGAATGAAAAAAGAGAAAAACCACTCACTGATAATGATTTAGTTAGACTGTTAAAGGAAAAAGGGATAAAGATAGCGCGCAGAACGATTACGAAATATAGAAGAAAATTAAGAATTCTAGATTCACTAAAAAGAAAAAGAGCCGAGCTACCTAAAAATTAATTATTTATCTACAACTTAAAAATGACCATAGAAAAAATGATAGGCAAAGATTCTGTATTACTTGATTTAGAAGTTAAGAATAAGAAACAATTACTAGAAGATTTGTCAAAATATATTGCATCAATCATAAGCAAAGAGGAAAGAGAAATTTTCAACATACTCCTAGAAAGAGAAAAGTTAGGCACCACAGGCGTTGGAAAAGGGGTTGCTGTACCTCATGGGAAACTACCTAAATTAGAAAGGATTCATTTACTTTTTGCAAAAACAAAGAAACCTATAGAATATGAATCAGAAGATGGACAGTCCGTTGATCTTTTCTTTCTTTTATTGGCCCCGGAAGGATCCGGTGCCGACCATTTACAAGCATTAAGTGAAATATCAAAAATGGCTAGAAATCGAGAGACAAGAAAGACTCTAAGAGAAGCAAATAACGTAGAAGAAATTATCAAGATTTTTAAATCTGCAGATCTATAAAGAAAAATAAATACTTTTAATAAAAAACCTGGTGGAGCCAAGCGGGATCGAACCGCTGACCTCTTGCATGCCATGCAAGCGCTCTCCCAGCTGAGCTATGGCCCCAGCCTGAAACTCGTTATTGTTCTTCACCACCTTTTTTTTGATTACCAACATCAATAACTTCGCTAACCTCGCCTTCATCAGTTTCAAAATTTTCTAGATCAATACTTTTGTCATCTTTTTCAACTTCATCATCAATTTTCTCGACATCTTCCGCTTGATCTTCTTCTATAACAGGGGCTTCGCTTGCACCTTCACCTTCTGAAATATCTGAAGATTCCGTTTCCGATTTAGCAACTTCAGAATCTTCTTCGGCAACTATTTCATCACTACCGACAATCTCACCTAATGGTTGCTCTGGCTTCTCTATAGACTCTTCAGCAACAGGATCCCTGCTTTTCTTGGGTCCTCTCTTAGGAAGCATGTGCTTTAGAGATTCCTCTTCTGAGAACGCAGATCCGCAATAGGGACATTCGATGTTCTTCCGATTTAGATCGAAAAACTTTCTACTACATGAAAGACAGAATCTTTTTGTGCCCCAGCTTGCTTTAATCATCACATATAATCAAAAAATAAAAATTGTTAGATAAGCATTTGCCATGAATTATGCCTTCTGTCAAAATGAAAATAGTTTGTTAAAGCTTTTTTATGTTAAATAAATGAATTTTACATCTAAACCTTCAAAGAAACTGATGGGGATAGTGACCTGTCCAAGAGATAAATCTATATCTCATCGATCAGTAATAATGGCTGCATCAGCCACAGGAAAAACAAAGATTTATGGCCTATTAAATGGTGAAGATGTAAAAAAGACTATTTATGCACTTCGCGAAATGGGTGTACCAATTAGATTAGAAACCAGCCAATATGGAATGAATGCTGAGATTTTTGGTAGCGGAATTGGTGGTTTGAAACAACCTGGAAAAATTCTTGATATGGGCAATTCTGGAACTGCTACTCGATTATTAATGGGCCTTGTAGCAACACACTCCTTCAATAGTACCTTCTCTGGTGATCGTTCTCTCCTCAGAAGACCCATGGACAGAGTCGCAAATCCGTTAGAAAAAGTAGGTGCAACGATAAAAATGCATCAAGAAAAATTCTTGCCACTAACTATTTACGGAAGCAATGATCCGTTACCTATAAAATATAAAATGCCCGTACCATCGGCACAAATAAAATCGGCAATCCTTTTTGCCGGCCTTAATACACCTGGACTAACAACGGTCATAGAACCGATTCCCAGCAGAGATCATACTGAAAAATTAATGAAACTGTTTGGCGCAAAAATTCAAGTTATAAAGAATAATAAAATTGGAAAAAAAGTTACACTGGAAGGTCATAATGAACTGCTAGGAAAAGATGTCTTTATTCCCGGAGATCCAAGCTCAGCGGCTTTTATAACAGTCGCTGCATTAATTAACCCAGGATCAAAGATAAAAATAAAAAATGTAAATATTAATCCGCTACGAACTGGTTTATATAAAGTGCTAAAAAGAATGGGGGGGAATATTAAGTTTACTAACCCACAGAAAATTTCTAATGAAGCGGTAGCAGACTTGGTGGTACATTCCAGCAATCTTAAAGGGATCAATCTTTCTGAAAAAATAGCTCCTACGATGATTGACGAATATCCGATACTGTCTATTGCAGCAGCATTTGCAAAAGGAAAAACTATTTTAAACGGCTTAAAAGAATTAAGACTTAAAGAAAGTGATAGAATACAAAGCATAGTAAATGGTCTAAAAAAATGCGGTGTAGAGGCCGAAGAAAAAAAAGATAAAATAATTATTTATGGAAACAATAATCCAGAAGGTGGATCTCGAATAAATTCAAACTTGGATCACAGAATTGCCATGTCATTTTTAATCTTCGGAACCGCAGCAAAGGAACCAATACAAGTTACAGATGCCCAAAAAATTGGAACAAGTTTTCCAAATTTCTTAAAAACCATGAACCAACTTGGAGCAAAAATAATTAGATGATAAGTGAAGGATAGCATGTATCCCATAATTACTATAGATGGAACAGCAGCAGCTGGAAAAGGAACGTTAGCAAAAAAGATTTCCCGTTTATATAACTTTGCTCACCTAGAAAGCGGGCTACTATACCGAGCACTTGCTTATCAAATGATAAAAACAGGAGCGAAACCAAAAGATAAGTTGATCATGGAGAGCGCAAAATCGATGAAGTTTTCTGATCTTAAGAATCCAAAACTAAGAGATGACAAAGTAGCAAAAACCGCATCTATCGTAGCTAAAAATCCAAAAGTAAGGAAATTGTTAGTCGTGTTTCAAAGAAATTTTGGAACAAATCCCCCAAAAAATGCAAAAGGCAGTGTAATTGACGGAAGAGACATAGGAACCATCGTTTTTCCAAATACACCATATAAAATCTTTATAACAGCAAATTTAGAAAAAAGAGCAATGAGAAGACACAAAGAGTTGCAGGAAAGAGGAATCAGGAGTATATATGGCGACGTTTTAAAAGACCTAAAAATGAGAGATATGAGGGATAAAAAACGAAAAATAGCACCTTTAAAAATGGCGAAGGGAGCATATCTCATAGATAGCTCTGATATGCTGATTGAGGATGTTTTTAAAAAAGGCATTAGTTGGTTAAAAGAACAAGGACTCCAACCTGGAATTAAATAAGGAAAGAATTTTATGGGCAATATGAATCTGTATAAAGAGACAAAAGGTGGGGAATTTTTTAAGCTTTTGGAAGAGTCTTTTAAAAAGTCCTCTAAGCTAGAAGGTTTTGTAAAAAAAGGGAAAGTAGTAGCAGTTGAAAATGACAGCATCATCGTTGATGTTGGACTAAAATCAGAAGGAATAGTTCCCTTGAGGGAGCTTGATCCTACAAAAAGTAAAGAAATTAAGGCTGGTGATAATATAGAGGTCTTTGTCGAAAGGTTTGAAGGTAGAAGTGGTAACGCCATTTTGAGCTACGAAAAAGCTCAAAGAGAAGATGCATGGGAGATTCTTTCAAAATCCTTCGAAAATAAAGAAGTGGTTACCGGTATAATCAAAGGGAAAATTCGTGGAGGTTTCTCCGTAGAATTATCCAAAACTTTAGCTTTTCTTCCTGGAAGTCAGCTAGATGTGCGACCCATTGACGTTGAAAGCATAATGAATAAACCGCAAACTTTTCAAATTATTAAGATGGATAAAAAAAGAAACAATATAGTTGTTTCTCGTAGGTCTGTTATAGAGGGAAATCGACAAGTTGAAAGAGGATTGCTTCTTTCAAAAATAAAAGAGGGCGATATTCTTGAGGGAATGGTAAAGAATTTAACTGATTATGGAGCATTTGTTGATCTTGGAGGTATGGATGGCCTGATACATGTAACGGATATTTCATGGCAACGAATAGAACATCCGTCAGAAATTCTTTCTTTAGGAAAGAAAATAAAAGTAAAGATTATTAAATTTGATCAAGAACAGCAAAAAATTAGCCTGGGACTGAAACAACTTCAGCCTGATCCCTGGGATAAACTAATTGGAAAATACGTAGAAAATAATAAATATACGGGCAAGGTAACCAAGGTAACTGATTACGGAGCATTTGTAGAACTAGAGCCCGGAATAGAAGGACTCATACATATTTCTGAAATGACCTGGAGCAAGAGTAATATACATCCTGGTAAAATAGTCTCAAACAGTCAAGACATTGAAATAATTATTCTAGATATAGATAAAGAAAAAAGAAGAATCGGTTTAGGATTAAAGCAGTGTCAAGAAAATCCATGGAAAAAATTCTCGGAAACTTATCCCAAAAATACCGAGATTGAGGGAACGGTAAAACATATAGCAGAATTTGGTCTCTTTATTGGTTTACCAACGAACGTAGATGGTATGGTTCACTTATCAGATTTGGATTGGGAACAAGCCGGAGAAGAAGCAATCAAAAAATATAAAAAAGGTGATAAAGTTAAGGCAAAAATTATTGATATTGATCCTGAAAGTCAAAAAATATCCCTTGGGATTAAGCAACTAGTAAAAAATCCACTTAAATCCAGTTTCAAGGATACCAAAATTGGGGACACGATAACATGCAATATTACCAGACTAGAAGAAGATGGAATTCATATTAATACAGCCAATAAACTACAAGGGTATATTGAAAAATTAGATCTTTCTCAGGAGAAAAGTGAACAAAGAGTAGATAGATTTGCTGTGGGAGAAAGAGTAGATGCAGTTATCACAAAG
>Ga0315336_1001683_pt1 | contig 39885 bp, 53 predicted proteins | sample ASW5metaG_FD_204512 | JGI IMG/M metagenome (GOLD analysis project Ga0315336, IMG submission 204512) | Ammonia-oxidizing marine archaeal communities from Monterey Bay, California, United States - ASW #5 | ecosystem: Environmental > Aquatic > Marine > Intertidal zone | place: USA: California... | reverse complement strand
ACCGATAGGTCACGTCGGCGGCTCGAGACCAGGTCCGAGGCCGCCGCGCGCTAGAAACGGCGGAGGCGCTTGGGGGGTCGGCGGACCCCTCCCCCTCCCGTTTCCCCCCTCACTCCCCCCGCGGAAACTGCGGAAAGTCCTACTCTCGAATTTAAAAATCGCTGCACGCGTGTTGTGTGGAGTTCCGCGGCGCGTCGTCGTCGAGGTGCGCGGTCCCCTTTCTCGAACGTGATCGGAGGCGTGATGTCGTCGAAGAGTGTTCCGGAGGCGCGGCGCGCGGAGGCGTCGCGGAGGGTGTTCGGTCGCGGTCGCTGGCGCCTGAAGGCGGCGGCGCTCGGCGTGAAGGCGGCGCGGCGTGTTCTTCCTTCGTTGCGGCTCGAGGCCTTCGTGCACCTCGACGAAGCGGCAAGTCTCGGCGAGAGGGCCGAGCTCCGAGAGGCGGCGCGAGCGGCGTTCGTTCGGCGTGAGTGGAGTCCGACGGCGAGCGGAGGTGAATCGTGAACGGCGAAGCGATCTCCGCGGCCTGGCGGACTTGGGTGGAAACGGAGGAGGCGTCGAAGGCTCTCGACCCGGAGACGCTCCGAACGTCCGTGAACGTGAGTCTCTACCTCCGGAACCGGATCGAGGCGGCGTATCTCGCCGGCGTCGAAGCGGCGGAGGACCACCGGGTTCAGGCGACCGTTTCGGTGCACTCCGCTCGAGGCCGATACGTCGATGATCGGCTCGAGGCCGTGAGTGAACGAGCGGAGCGCGCGGCGACTCTGGCGCGCGTGATTCGGGACCTCTGGGAATCGGAGCCGGCGGAGGATCTCGATAGGTCGGCGCTCCTGGCGCTCCTCGAGGTCGCGCGGAACGAGCTCGGCCAGGCGTTCGCGGAGCTCCCGGACGAGGAGAGGGTTACGGCGGAGCTCAACGAGGCGACGGACACGGACGCGCCGGGTCCGGAGGTGTCGAGACGATGAACCTTCCTCCTCCGACTACGGGTTTCGACTTCGACGTTTCGACGGGTCGAGGGTTCCGCGCGGTCGCGCGTGTTACGGCGGCGAACGGGATCGCCGATCGCTCCGACCTCCGCGCCTTCGGATTCAGTCACGTCGAGGAGCTCCTTCCTCGAGGTCGCCGCTTCTGGTTCGAAGTGATGGAGATGAACGACCAGGCGAACGGAACAACGCGCGTCCGTCTCCGGCGCGGACACGTCCTCACACTCGACACGGTCCGAGAAATGGAGTTCTCCCGATGACGCTCGACAAGCACGAACCGCGGTCGAAGGCCTCTCTCGCCGCTCACCTCGCGAAGGCGATCGCGGGAAGTCTCTCCGCTCGCCTGGTCGAGGATCTTGATATCTGGACGACCGGCGAAGCGGAGCGGGCCGGCGAAGCGGTCGGCGGAGCTCTCTTCGCTTGTGTGAAAGGAATCGAGGAGCTCGGCCGCCGGGAGAGGACCGCGGACGAGCGGACTCCCGACCAGGTCGCCGCGGCGGTCCGCGGACCCGACTATTCGCTTTGTTGCGGTTGCGGCGGAACCGGCGTGTTCGCCGGGTCGACTTGCGCGCTCTGCGGATTCGTCGGCGTCGCGCTCCGCGGGAAGGACCTCGAGGAGGTCGTTACGAACGAGGCCGAGGTCGCCGAGGCGGTCGAGTTCCTGTCCGGGAAGTCGATAGGAACGTCTCTCCGGCCGTTCGAAAGAGTGGCGATCGTTCCCGGCGAGATTTGGATTACGAAGGCGGCGCGCGAGCGCTACGGAGACGCGATCCTCCGCGCGGTCGCCGGTTCTCCCGACGCGACGATTCACGAGGTCGAGGACGGAGAGCGGCCGTGAAAGACGACAACGCCGTTCCGACGGTCGGACAGTTCCTCGACGAACAGCAACGGAAACAGTTCGACGCGATCGTTCGCGAGATCCGAGGTCGCGCGCTCCGCGACGCGATTCGCGACGTTTGCCGATTCTGCCGAGGAGGCGGAACGTTCCGCGAGCTCCCGGAAGAGAGCGGCGGTCCGTCGTCCTACTGGATCCATCGTTCGAAGCGGTCGCGGACGGGTTCGATGCAACCCTGTTCCGCCGGTTCCATTTGGCGCCGGCTCGCCGCGGAGCGACTTTGAAGACAGGAACGGACGCGGTCGTCGCTTGCCTAGCGGTTCTCGCCGTGTTCCTCCTGATCACGGTTCCGCCGGCCGTGTTCCTCTTCCTCGAGGCTCGGCGACAACGAGGGGAGAGGCGGCCGTGAGAATGTCGTTCGGAACGAGCGTCGAGAGAGAGCGGTTCGTGATCGCGCGGCGCTCTCCGTGTTTCGAAGCGGAGGAGACGATCGATCCGCGGTTCGCCTGGCGCGCGGATCTCTGGTCGTTCGTCCTCACGGCGAACACCGGGTTCGAGTGAGAGGCGTTCTTTCGGGGCCGTGCGCTCTGGCACCTCTCTGTAGCGACCTGGCCGGCGGTCGGTGCGGCCTCTCCGCTCCTGTTCTCGGAGTGGAATCGGCGGACGCGGAGCGCGGCTAAGGCGGTCGCGCTCACGATTCTCGCGAGACACGGCGCCGGGAAGCCGATCGTCGAACCGGGAAGGACGACGCTCAACGTCCGAAAGCGGATGACAGTCGCGGAACACGAGCTCTTGGTACGCGACGCGACACGGAACGCGGAGAGGTGTCGTTCGCGCCTGGTCGTCGCGCGTATGTTGCAGGCGGAGGAGCGGAACAAGAGGGAGACGACGTGAGTGGTTCGAAGAGAGGCCGACAGTCGCCGAGCGATCGGAGAGGATCGCGGCCGGCGTTCGTGAACGAACCCTCGCCGGCGGCGGTCGAGGGTCCGGAGTTCGAGGTCGCGGCGGAGTTCTCTCCCGGCGAACTCGTGAACTATGAACACGCCGTTCGCGTCGTCGTCTGGCGCGGCGGCCTGGTCGAGGTCCGCCATCATGTTGAGGGCCGATGGAGAACTCGCGGCGTCTCCCGCCTGATCACGGAGCACGCTATGCACCGGACGATCGCTCACCTCGTTCAGGAGCGTTGAACGATGGGCGAGCACGCGCCGGCTCCGGAGAGGTGTCCGGGATGCGGCGAGCGCGGACCATTCGACCGCCTGATGTCACACCGCGCCGGAACGTCCGGCGCTCTCCTCGTTCGGTTCGAGTGTCGCGTTTGTTACTCGACGTTCGAGGTCGAGGCGAAGCGGACCGGACCTACAAGAATCGAAAGAGACATGCCGTGAATCCTCGGAGAATGAGCGAACAGCAGAAGGTCGAGGCGAACCTTCGGACGATCACGAAGGCTCTCGAGACGACGTATCAGTTCCTCGATTGTGCGGAAACGTCGGTCCTCCTCGAGGCTTTGAAACGGCAAGGAGGGAGAGTCGAGACGGAACAAGAGGCCGCGCTCGTCGTCGTCCTCGCGAAACTAGCGGACCTCCTCGTGAATTGTCGAAGGCTCACGCGCCGACGTAACGAGCTCACGGCCGCAAGTATGCAGGCGCCTCCGGACTTCCGACAAAGGCGTCCGAGGTGACGCTCTCCGAGGTGTTCCGCGACCGCTCCGTTCGGTTGTACCTCGGCGACGCGTTCGAACTCCTGGCGGACGACCTGGCGGACGACTCCGTCGCCGCCGTGTTGACGGATGTTCCGTACGCGTCGGGAACGCGCGCCGAGGCTAAGAAGAACTCGAGCGGCGCCATGTTGAGAGGCGGCCGGTTCGCTAAGGCGCCGCTCGCTAATGATCAGATGACAACGCCGGGTTTCGTGTGGATGCTCCGCGAGTTCGCTCGAGCGGCGCGGATGAAGCTCGTCGAGGGCGGCTCCTTCGCGACGTTCATCGACTGGCGCCAATATCCGAACCTGATCGGCGCTCTCGAGTCGGCGGACCTCCGCCTGAATCAGGTCGTCGTTTGGGATAAGGAGGTTCTCGGCCTCGGAAACGGGTTCCGCTCTCAACACGAGTTCCTCGTTCACACAAGTCGCGGCGTTCCGCGAATCTGTTCGAGGTCGACGGGAAACGTCCTTCGTTGTCGGCGGAGTGAGGAGACGGAACATCCGTCGCCGAAACCTGTAGCGCTCCTCGAGCGGATCCTCGAGGTGATCACGGAACCCGGAGACCTGGTCGTCGATCCGTTCGCCGGGTCCGGGTCGACGCTCGTCGCTTGTAGGAACATCGGTCGCCGAGCGATCGGCGTCGAGATCGATCCGACGTTCGCCGAGGTCGCGAGGAACCGCCTGCAACAGAAGTCCCTATTCGGAGACCTCTCGTGACGGAATGGACTTGCATACACTCCGTAGCTCTCGGCAATCCGACGGTTCTCGGAGAGGGAGAGGAGACGCCTCCGGCGCTCTACCGTCGCCGCCTCGAGCGCGGCCGCTACGCCGTCGCCGTTTCGCTTCACGTCGAACCGGAGGATCCGGAGAGGTCCGGACTCGGCGGCGCTCTCTTCTGGCACGCGACCGCCTGGATTCCCGGAGTTCCGTCCGCTCTTTGGTTAAACCCTCACCGACTCTTGATCCGCGCGACTCTCCTCGAGGTGTTCGGCGCCGCCGGCCGCGGCGCGAACTCCGTTCCGGTTGAATGGACGGGTCGCTACGCGTATCACGTACGGGTCGAGATCACGGACGCCGAGCGCGGCCTTCTCCCGGAGGCCTGGCGCGAAGGAACGAGGAGCGGAGAACATGAACGACGCCGAGAGAACCGAGGACGACCAGGCGGAGCCGGAGACGGAGGAGACGACGACGAGGAACGTTCTCGAGCCGAGCGCCGAGGCGGCGGCGCGCGCGGAGGTCGAGGAGATCCTCTCGACGTCGAAGCTCCGCGGGCCGGAGCTCGCCGATCAACGCCGGTTCCTCCTCCGCCGTCGCGACCTGGTCTAACGCCGGACGAGGTCGAGTTCCTCGCCGTCGCGAGGAGAGGAGTTCCGCTCTTGACGGACTACTGCACGCGCGCTCCGGACCGGATCCTCGGACTCGAGCTCTCGCCGTGTTGCTCGAGACACGACGTCGACTATTCGGAACAGGTCGTTTCGCGCCTGGTCGCCGACCTCCGGTTCCTCGCGTGTTTTGTGCTCCGCGGATGGCGCGAAGGCGGAGTTCGAGGCGTCGCGAAAACGCCGTTCTACGTCGCTATCGGACTCGTGTACTTCACGGTCGTCCGCGTCTTCGGCGGTCACTATTGGCGCCTGGCGCGGCCGCCTGTTCACGCGCGCTCTCCGGCTCGAGCGGTTCGCCGCCGGCGCCGTCTGAAGAACGCGGAGAGACTTAGGGACCGCCGGTTCGCGATCGACCCGGCGACGGGGACACTTACGCAACACGCCGCGCGGCGTTTTGCGAACTTGATCGAAAGGGAGTTAGACGACGAATGAGAACGAACCTCCTCCTCCTGATCCTGGTCGCCGCCTCGGCGACCGGCTGCAACACGCTCGCCGGACTCACTGGCATAGGAACGAGTCTCGAGTTCCGAGGCGACGCCGCGGCCTTCTACGTCGCGACGACCGGGAAGGCGCCGGACGCCGCCGCGATCGGCGCTTCGACGATGGAACTCGAGTATTTCACGACGGCGGACAAGGCGGTCGAACTCCTGATCGACGAAACGGACGCCGACGGCGCGAGCCGATATCGACAGTTCGGATCCGGCTCCGACTCCTCGGCCGCGGAGCGCGCGCGCGGTCGCGACAACGATCGGTTTCAAGCTCAAACGGAGGCGTTCGTTTCGATCCTGGCCGGCGTCCTCGCTTCCCAAACCGGAGGCCTGATCGGCGGCTCTCGAGCTCCGCCGGCCGCGCCGGGATCTCCGGCTCCGGTTCCTCCGCCTGAAGGCGTCGAGGCTCCGGAATCCGATACGGCCGCGGTCCTCTCCTTGATCCTCTCCCGGCTCGAGGCGCTCGAGTCCTCCTCTCCGGCCGAGATCGACGCCGAGGCTCTCCGCGCCGCGGCCGCCGGAGGTTCTCCGTGAAGGCGCTCCTCCTCCTCCTGGCGGTCCTCTCTTCGGCCGTCGCTCACGCTGGCGAGTATCTCCTCACGCCTACGTCCGTTACGTCGCCGGCCGGAGACACGTTCGAACACGCGTCGCCTCTCGCTTGGGCGATGTTCGAGGCGGACGCCGGCTCGACGGCGACGCTATCTCCTGGCGCGTACGTTCCCTGGGATGGATTCGGACACAAGAACGACCCGTTCCGCCTCCTCGAGGTCCGCGGCGCCGGCGACGCGCCGAGCGCCGTCCGGCTCCTTCGCCAGTCGACGGATACGATCTCGTTTGCGAACCCGGACCTGCATTCGAACCTCACGCTCCGGAACCTGACAATCGAGGGTTCTTCGCGCTCCGCCGTGATGTACCTCTCGAATCCGCAAATTCACCTCGGCGTCGACGGTCCGTTTCGGAATCACCGCTTCGTCGACGTCGTGATCGAGGGCGGATGGAATCACGGAACCGGCGAAGGCGTTGAAACGAAGTGGGGAATCCTCGGCAACAAAACGGCCGCCTGGTCGTTCATCGGCGGCGCCGTCCGCGGGATCCGTTGGGAACACGCGTTCTACTTTCACCAAACGCTCGGCGATCACCTGATCGACGGGACGACAATCGAGAACGTCGGACGGACGTTCGTACAGGTCGCGAACCGGCCGACCGAGAACGGCGGCGCCTTCGGGTTCGGCCTGTTCACTATTCGAAACGTCGTCGCTCGAGGCGCCGGCCTGGCGGACGGCGGATCCGGTTTCACGTTCTCAGGTCACGCCGGAACCGTCTGGATCTCGAATACGGTCGTCGAGGCGTCGCCTCTCGGCCTTCCGTCCGGCGGAGCTCTCGTCGTCTGGCCGGAGAAAGGGAACTCGAACCGGCGGAACGGCGTTCTCGTCGTCGAGGGATGCCGCTTCAACGTGAGTCCTTGTAAGGCGCCTCTCGTTCAAATCTCTGCGGTCGACCTCCTCGTGATGACGCGGAACCGGCTCTCCGTCTGGCCTCATCCGATCGCGCTCGCCGTGAATCCGATCGGACCAGGATTCGCCGGAATGGGCGCCGAGGAGTTCCCGGCGCTCGACGCGTTCCCTCGTCCGTTCTCGACCTGGCGGACCGAAAACGACCTGATTCAAGGCGCCGTTCTCTACGGGTCCGACGTCCTCGAACTCGAGGGAGATTGAAACGGAGGCCGCCGAGGCGTTAGTGTCAAACGTGTTCGAACGATCCATCGAAGGAGATTCCGATGCAGGACGAGTTCTCAATTCCGCTCTCTCCGGCCGTGAAGGCCGCTCTCGTGAAACGAGCGAACCGGCGGATCGACCCGGCGGAATGCGACGTTGTCTATCGCCGCGAGGAGGCGTTCGTCGCTATTCGCTTCCCGAAGGACGGCGGAATCGTTCCGTCGATCGCTGGCCTCCTCGGCGACCTGGTCGCCGTCGAGAATGCGGTCGGAGTCGAGGCGCTCGCCGCGGCGCTCGAGCCGGAACCGCCGGCCGCTCCGCCGGTCGAGGAGCCTACTCCGGAGCCGGACGAGGTCGAGAACGAGGACGACGCGACGGAGGAGGTCGGCGGCGACGACGACGCTCCGGAGGACCCGGAGGCGGTCGACGAGGTCGACACCTCTCCCGCGGGTTCTCTCACGTAACGAACATTATGGAACCTCGAGGAGGATCGGCACCGGCGCCTGAATATCCGAGGAGAACCGCCGTCCGGCCGGCCCTGAAAAGGGTCGAGGAGGCGGCCGAATCGTTTATTCGGGGTCACACTCCACAAGTGTCCGCCGAACTCCTCGAGGACCTTTCTTCTCTGCTCTCCGGATCCTGGTACGACGCGAACCGCGACGAGACGATCGCGGTCGATTCGCGCTCTCTCCTCCGCGCGTCCGTTGTCGGGTTCAAGCTGCATTCCCTCTCTCGTTTCCTCTCGACTCCGGAGGTCGCTTCAAATGGCGATCGTGCATAGCGCTTCACTCTCCGTTTCCGTGATCGCGGACGTTATCGACACGGCGCTTTCGACCGCGAAGGACGAGCTCCGCGCGTCTCACGCGTTCGACCTGGTCGACGGAGCCGGCGACTCTCAGTTCGACGTCCTCTATCACGAGGCTCACACTCTCGCCGCGAGCGGGACGAAGGACTACGACCTCGCCGGCGGCGGCCTGGTCGACCGCCTCGGCGCCGCGGTTCTTATCGCGGAGCTCGCGGGAATCTTTATCAAGAACCTTGAGACGACGAACGGAATCGACCTACAGGTCGGCGCCGGGTCAAACCCGGTTACGTCGCTCTGGCTCGCGAGCGGCGACGCGATCAACGTCCGCGCGAGCGGCTCTCTCTGTCTACTCGCGAACTTGGAAGGCTACGCCGTAACGGCGTCGACGGCGGACGTTCTCCGAACTACGAACCTCTCCGGAAGTTCGACGCTCGATTACGAAATTTACCTTCTCGGCCGCTCCTCCTGATCGGGAGTCCGTTCTATGGTCCGTCCGCGGCTCGAGCTCCCGGAATTCGACGGGAACGAAGAGGACCTCTCCGCGGTCCTCGAGGGCCTCGACGCGTCCGGAGCTACGCTCGCGCGAATCGGCGAAGTCCTCGGCGGCCTGGTTCAGGGTGAAGCGATCGGCGCCGACGGGAAAAAGAGAATTCAACGCGTCGACGCGCGAACGCAAGCGATGGCGGTTAAGACGGCGCTCGAGCTCCGCGGCCTCTTAACGAAACGCGTCGCGCTCGAGGGGAACATCGTTCATCGGCACCGCGCTACGCGCGCCGCGCTCGGCGCCGGCGACCTGGCCGGAATTGACGCCGCGACTCTGAAGGCGCTCCCGGCTCCGGTTCGCGACCGCCTGATCGCGGATCTCCGGGAGTCCGGCGCGACGGTCCTCGACGCCGACGTGATCGACGCTCGGTTGATCGACGGAAACGGGGCCGTCGCTTGAACGCGGACCAGGCGGCGCGAGCTCGAGAACGCCGCGGCCTCTCCTTGGTCTATCCGGCGTTGTGGGCGACGGAGAACCGGACGTTCAACGGAGAGGCGTACACGTTCGAGGGCCGTGAGTTCCTGATCGCGATCCATAACGACAATCGCGAACACGTCGTTTTGATGAAGGGGAATCAGATCGGCGGAACGCTCGCGGCCGAAAATATCGCGTGTTGCGAGATCGACGGAGGAAACCCGGTTATGTGGGTTTTCCCTACCGACAAAATCGCGAAGAGACACGTCGCCTCGAGGTTCGATCCGATGCTAAAGGCGTCGCCGAAGGTCGCCGCGCTGTTCGACGATACGAACTCTCTCGAGGTCAAGACGAGCGGCGAAGCGGCGATTTACTTCGAAGGCTCGAATTCAAAGGCCGGAGCTCACTCCGTTCCGGTCGTCCGCCTGATCGTCGACGAACTAGATAGGTGCGACGAGGATCGCCTCGAGGAGTTCGAAAAGCGGATGTCCGGACAGGTTTCGCCGCTTCGCTTCGACCTCTCGACGCCGACGCTACCGGGTCGCGGAATCGACGAGGCGTTCGAGAACTCCGATCGGAAGTTCTGGTTCCTCGACTGTCCGGACGCCGCCTGCAACCTCTCGGGGCCTCTCGTTTGGGTCGAGGATCCTCCGGACGGTTGGCCTGATCCGGTCGCCGTCGTTCGCTGGCGCTCCTATCCACGAAACACGTTCGGAGACGTCGAGGAGCTCGAACTTCAGGCGCGCGGCGCCTGGCTCGAGTGTCGTGAGTGCGGTCACGTTTGGACGGAGGAGGAGCGTCGAGAGGCGTCGTCCGCGGGAGAGTGGATCGCGACGAACCCGGAACGCGAGACCTCCGGCTATTGGATCAACCAACTTTGTTCCCCTGTTCGGCCGCCGTCGCGGATCGTCGGCGACTTCCTTCGCGCCGTGAAGTCGGAAAAGGCGAAGAGTCTGCAAACGTTCTTCAACGGAGACCTCGGCCTCCCGTACCTCGGCAAAGGCGACGCGATCACTCGCGGCCAGGTCGAGGAGCTCATAGTTCCCGGCTCCGTTCGAAGCCTCGGAGAGACGGCGTCGCTCGCGCTCGGCGTCGATATCGGCTCCGCGAAACACGGGGCGCTCGGCGGCCGAGTCGGAGAGACTCTCGTCGCCGAGTTCTTCACGGTTAAGACGTTCGGCGATATCCGCGACCTGATCCGCGCTCGAGGCGTCGCGTCTTGTGTCGTCGACGCTCTCCCGGCGCTCGACGAAGCGGAGCGACTTTGTGCGGAGTTCCCTGGTCTCGTGTTCCGTTGCTTCACGAAGGACGGACAACGGATCCCGGATGTCTGGGACGCGACTCACGGAATCGTCGATATCTCTCGAGTGTCGCTTACGGAGTTCGTTCACCATCGAATCCGCGGCCGCTCTCTCCGGATCCTCCGGAACGAGACGGCGACGACGGCGGCGTTACACCTAACGCGCGTCGCGATCGTCGAGACGACGAACGCCGCCGGCGACCTGGTCCGCGTCGCGAAGAAGCTCTCTCGCGTCGATCACTTCCACTGGGCGACGGTTTATCTCGAGCTCGCCGCGCGTCGCCTCCGCGACGGCGGCGGAGACGTTTCGTTCGAGTCGGATCCCTCGTTCAAGGACGAACGTTCTTCTTGGGTTGACGCCGGTTTTGAAAGAGGCCTCGACTCGGCTCTCGGAATCGGCGACCTCGGCGACGTCGCTCCTCCTCTCGGATCGATCGTCGGCTCTGACAATCCGTTTCAAGACTGGTAACGAACGATGGCGGCGAGAAAAGCGAACACGATTCCGACGAAACCGGCGAAGCAAAACGACGAGTTCCTATCCGCGAAGGACGAGGCGGAACACGCCGCGGAGACGCGCTACGCGATCGACGAGGTTCTCGCCGGCGTCGAGGATCCGTGGATTGATAAGTTCAACTCTTGGGGCCGTGATGTCGCTACGAACGGACTCGGCTCGGCCGGCCTGTTCGAGAGCGAGTCCTCGGAACCTCGACAACTGATCGCATACGACGAGGCGGCGAAGGAGGGGAAACCGGGTTACGTTCGAGAGGAGGACGCGAAAGAGGGCCTGATTTTCGATCCGCGCGTGATGGGTGTTCCGATGGGAACCGCCTCGAGGATCGCGCGCTACCGAGCGGAAACCTCCGGCTCTCACGCGACGCTCGTCGGACAGTCGGTCGTCGGACTTGGAAACACGAACCTGCAAGAGCTCTGGCGCGTCGCTTCGTGGATGATGCTGCACAATCCGTTCGCCGCGAACGTGATCCGCTCTCTCGCGTTCCTCACGATCGGCGAAGGACCTACAATCTCCTGGCCTGGCGGCCGGACCTCCGGAAACCGGAAGGCGACCGCCTGGTCGAACATCGTCCGAAAGACAGGGTTCAATCAAAAGCTCCGGCGGACTGTCCGGATGACATTCGGCCTCGGAGAGTATTTCGTTCATCCGACGTTCGATCCGCTCCGGAAGGCGACCGCCGGCAAGAACCCGAATCGGATCCTCACTCTCGAGCCTGATCGGATCGCGCGTATTTGGGTGAACGACCTCGACACGGAGGACGTCCACGGATACGAAGTCGCGGCGAACACGGTTCGCGAACCTACGATCCTGAACGCGGACGAGGTCGTTCACTCGAGAATCGGCGACTTCGGAAACGTTCCGCGCGGAATCTCGATTCTCCTTCCGGCCCTGAAATACCTCCGATTCGCGGAGCTCTTTCTCGAGTCGCGACACTGGCTAACTCAAATCCGCTCGCGCCTTCCGGTCGTCCGAAAGGTCCGCGGATCGAAGGCCGCGCTCGACGCCGAGAAAATCCGGTTCAAGAAACTTCCGCCTCCGGGAACGATCGCGCTCGAGGGTGAAGGAACCGAGTGGCAATTCCCCTCCCTGAACTTGCAGTCGGCGGACGCGTCGGACGATTTCCTCCGCGTCCTCCTGGCGATCGCCGCGGCCGTCGGACTCCCGTTGTATATGGTCGGAAACGACCCGTCGTCCGGGACCTACGCCGGCGGCCTCCTGTCCGAGTCTCCTACGGTCCGGATGATTCGCGAATACCGGACTCAGGTCGAGGAGAACGTCGATTCTCTCGTCGCGACTCTCTCCGGCCAGGATGAAGGATGGAAGGTCACGTTTCCGCCTGTTCTTCGCCGAGCGATCGGCGAGAGCGCCGCGGCGTTCGTCGCGCTCACGAACGGAGAGATTTGGTCGCGGAGAACTGCATGCGAGGAATCCGGAAAGGAGTGGGAAGGGAAAGACGGAGAGCGCGCGCGGATTATGGCGGAGCGGAGCGAAGGGTTCGGCGACTCTCTCGGCCTCGACCTCGGAGGCGGCGACGACGACGAACCGGCTACCTCGACCGCCGGCGATCAGGACACGGCGCCGGGCGAAGGATCGGAGGAGCTCCCGAACACGCGACCGCCGAAGCCTCCGAAAGGGATCGCGCTTGGTAAAAAGGGATCGTCTGCACCTCGAAACTCGGGAGTCTGAAAAATGGCGGAAGTGAAAGAAGCGGTTCCAGCGACGGACACGACGAAGACCGAGGACCCGGCGACCGCTTGGGCGAAGCGAACGTCCGTCGCCGCGGTTCCTTGCAAGCTGTTCCCGTCCGGAGGCTCCGTCGACGGCGTCGGAATCTCTCCTGGGAATTACGCCGCCGTCGCTCCGGACGGAACGGTTCACGAGGTCGCCGCCGAGCTCCTCGAGGTTTTTACCGCGGCCACGAAGTAAGGGCGGCCGACGATGGCGACGCCGAAACCGGGTCAAGGAACCGTAAACGCGTCGCTCCTCCGCCTCCTCGTTCGCGCTCGAGCTCAACTCACGCGCCTCGAGCTCCGCGCGTTCCGGCGTGACGTGATCCCGGTTCTCGTCGCTCTCCGCGGCGAAATCCTCGCGTCGATAGAGAGCGCCGCGAAGAAGAAGAAAGGCCTCGGCTCCGTAACAAAGAAACAGTTCGGCGTGATCCTGAAACAGGTCGACCAGGCGGTCGCGAACGCCGGCGGCGACCTGAAGGAGAACCTCGACAAACGCCTATCCGCCGTCGCGCGCCGTGAGTCGCGGATCCTGAAGGCGGCCGTCGCGAAGTCCTCTCCGGAGATCGGCTCGATATTCACCGGCCTATCCGTCGCGGAGATCGCGAACGTCGCGAAAAAGGGACAGTCCGCGATTCGAAAACCGATCTCCGCGGCCTGGTCGAAGAAGACGACGGCCGCCGTAAAACAATCGATCGCGCTCTCGATATCGAAAGGCGAAGACCTGGCCGCCGCCGGCCGCCGCCTCTCTAAAGTGGCGGACTTTTCGAAGAGACAGGCGGCGCAAATCGCGCGGACCTCGATTCAACGGAACGCCGTCGAGGTGACGAACGCAACGGTCGCGAAAAACGAGGACCTGTTCATCGGGTCGAAGTTTATCGCGACTCTCGACCTCGATACCTGTCCGACGTGCGGAGACTTGGACGGGAATCTCTACACGTTCAAAAAACACGGGAAGGCCGCCGGCCGATACGCCGACCGGCCGGATATTCCGGTTCACCCGTACTGCCGATGTATCTACGCGCCGGTTACGAAGACCTGGCGCGAGCTCGGGTTCGACCGCGACGAGCTCTCTCCCGGAACGCGCGCTTCGATGGACGGACAGGTTCCGGAGACGCTCGATTACGACGAGTGGGTGAAGGACGCCGCTGCACAAACGCGGCCTTCGTGGATCCGATCGTTCCTCTCGCCGGAGAGGTTCGCGGCGTTCGAGCGCGGAGAGCGCCTCGAGGACTTCGCTCACGAGGTCGCGGCCTGGTCCGCGGAAAACATGAGTCTTCCTCCGTTGTCGTTCCGGCGTCGCTCGCGGGTTCTCGAGACCGAATCTCCTCGAGTTAGCCGGCGTCGCGCCGGCTCTCTCCGTCGTTCCGCGTCGTTCCGCGACAATTGACGGAGGCCGCTCCGGCGGCCGGAAATAGTGTTTCCTCTTGAACTTGCGGTCCGTTGACGGCAATTCTCAGGAGGTGGCAACCAAAACACGAACCCGGCGCGCGCGTGAAGCTCGAGACGTTTCCTCGTTCTCAGTCCGCGAAGCGAAGGTCGATCTCGAGTCGCTCCGCGTCGAAGGAATAGTCCTCCTCGGACCCGGCTCCGGCAATCCGACCAGGTCCGGAGGCGTCCGGAGCTACACACTCGACGCTATGCACGCCGCGGTCGCGGAGGGCCTCTACGACAACCTGCACGCGTTCCGGGATCACGTCACGGAGGCGGAGGACGCGGAGACAAGCGGCGTCCGGCCGACGCGCTCCTTCCTCGGAGCCTTCGGCGGCGCGCGTGTTGTCACGCTCGAGGGCGACGAGACGCGCGGAAAGATCGTCGCGGACCTCGACGTCTCCGCTAAAGAAGCTTGGTTCGCTAAGGACGCGGCGCGTCCTACCGTCGCGGCGAAGCTCGGATTCTCACATGACGCAATGATCGAGGTCGTCGATACCGGAGGCGGGAACGAAGACGTCGTTCGGATCAAGGCCGTTCGCTCCGTCGATCTCGTTACGACGCCGGCGACGACGATCAACGTTTTCGAAAGCAAAACCCGGAGGCCGAAGGCGATGGCGAAGCGACGAAAGACGACCGTTCGAGAGGCCGCGGTCGGCGACAAAGTCGAAGCGACGAATCAGTTCGGAGAAAAGGTCGTCGGAGAGGTCGTCGCGGCCGGCCCTGCTCTCCGGATCCTGGTCGGCGACCGGGTTCATACCGAGTTCGAAGGCGACGTTACAAAGCTCGAGGTGATGGCTCCTCCGGCCGCCGGCGACGCCGCTCCGGCCGCGGACGCTCCGGCGACGGAGGCGGACGAGGAGGAGGAGGTCGAAGACGAGGAGGTCGACGCCTCCGCGACGGAGGCCGAAGGCGACGAGGAGACTCCCGCCGACGCCGAAGGCGACGACGAGGAACCCGAAACGAAGGACGAGGAGGTCACCGAAGCGATGGCGGACAAGCGACTGAAGAACGAAAACGCCGAGCTCCGCGCGGAGCTCGCGAAGAGGGACCTCGACCACGCGCTCGAGGCTCTCCCTGAAGGCGCCGCCGCCATCCTCCGAACGAAGTTCGAGGGGAAGGCTCCGACGAAGGTCGAGATCGACGCCGCCGTGACGGAGGTCAAGGAGGCCGCTCGCGCCTTCGGACTCCGTACGGACGACGAGGACGCGGCTCCGGCTCCGCCGGCCGCGGTCACGGCGACACACCGCGCGCCGGAGTCGAGGCGCCGCCGGCGCTCCGACGCGGTTCGAGCGATCGAGGCGTTCTCTCGGACTGGCGGGACGTCGGACTACGCGAAGAAGAAGATCGCCGAACTCGAGGCGTCGACGAAGTAAAGAACCCGTCTTTCCGGGTCCGAAGGCGCGGCGGTTCCGCGCGAAGACGGAGACAGTTTCGAAATGACAACTTCCACCGTTCAGCAAATGCGATGGGTCGGCGGAACCGGGATTACGGCGACGTTGCCGACCGGCGCCGGCGCGGTCGTCGAGGGGCAGCCGGTCAAGCTCTCGAGCGGCGCTATGGTCGCTATCGCGGCCGACGGCGAAACCGTTTTCGCGATCGCCGCGAAGGACAACGCCGCGAGCGTCGACGGAACGTATCACATCGTTTCCGGCGACCTGTTCGAGGTCCGCGCCGGCGAGATCGTTACGGCCGGAGACGTCGTCTACGCCGAGGTTACTACCGGCGACGTGATTACGACCGGACTCTCGACCGGCGAGCGTTCGTGCGGCGTGATGCTCGAGTCTCTCGCGGATCAGGCGTACGGAACGATGGTCGCACACCTCGAGGCCGACCGCGGAATCGCTCACGCGTAAAGGGCGGAGCTCCGCCAGAAAACAGAGGAACGACCGATGCAGATCGAACAAACCTATACGGAGCCGAGCGCGCGCGCGATGGGAGTCCGCGAAGCGAAGGCACACCTCGACGACCTCCACGAAGGACGGCTCTCTCTCACGGAGAGACAGCGACTCGTGACGGACCTCCTCACGGAAGGCCGATGGGACGGACAGGTTCAGGCGGTCGCGGAGGCTCTCGGATCCGGTCACTTCGCCGCGATCACCCTCGACGCCGTCCACAATGACCTGATGTCCGGTTTCGAGGCGGTCGAGGCGACGTGGAAGGGAGTTTCGGCGACGGTTCCGCTCTCCGACTTCCGTCCTCACAACGTATCCGTTCTCGGCGGACAGGGCGTCCTTCCGAAGGTTCTCGAAAAGGAGAGCTACAAGGAAGTCGAGGTTAAGGACGAGCTCCGGACGCCTCTCACGGCGGAGAAATACGGAGCGATCGCCTCGTTCTCCCTCGAGGCGCACATGAACGCGGAGATCGCGAACCTCCGCGAGTACGGATCCGAGTTCGGGAAGGCCGCGCCGCTCACGATCAACGAAAAGGTTTTTAACCAACTGATCATGACGAACGCGAACATCTGGGACGGCGTCGCGCTGTTCCACGAAGGTTCGCACGCGAACGACCCCTCGGGCGGTTCGTCCGTGTCGCTGAATGCGACGAACATGAAGGCGGCGATCGCCAAGTTCGGACAGCAAACTGGCCTGGCCGGCCAGAAGATCAAGCTCCGGCCGCGGTTCCTGATTTGCGGTCCGAGTCTCGAGCTCGACGCCGAGGAGCTCCTCGGATCCGCTTCGTATATCGCGGCTCAAATGCCTACGGCCGCGGTCGACTTCCGCGGACAGATGAACGCGATTGGGCGCCGGATGGCGGCGACGCCGGTCGTCTCCGAGTGGATCACGGATGATTCCTGGTTCCTCTGTTCGGACCCGGCGATTCGTCCGACGATCAAGGTCGGACTCCTCGACAATCGCGAGGAGCCCGAAATCTGGATGGAGCCCCAGAACACCGGCGCTTGGTTCCTGAACGACGCGACGCGCGTGAAGGCGCGTATCGCCTTCGACGCGGAGGTCGTCGATTACCGGACGATCGTTCGCGGCTCCGCCTCCTAACGAGGGCCGACGACCAGACGGCGCGGCGGCGGAGCTCGGCGACGCGCTCCGCCGCCGTTCTCTTTTGACCAGGAGAGATAGACATGCAGCCTAGTGCCAAGGAACGAGCGACGGCCGGAATCGGAGCGGCCGGCGCCGTTCGAGCTCAGTCGACCGTGGTTAAACGCGTGATCCTCGGCGGAGGTGATCACGCCTGGCAACTCCGCGACGGCGGCGCTACCGGAACGATTCTCGGGACGTTCATTTGTGCGGCCGCGGTTCCTTATGTCGTGGACTTTCACGCGCTCTTTTCGACGGACGTTCACGCTACCGTCGGAGCCGGAACTTCGGGAACCCTCACGATCGTTTACGAATGACATTCACCTACGACGACGACGGCGCCTCCTTCACGACGAGAGACGAGCTCCGCCGGAAGATCGGAGATACGATCTCGGCGCGGCCTCTCTATACGGACGAGGAGCTCGATAACGTGTTGTCGTCGAACGGCGGAGAGGTTCTCACGGCGGCCGCGGCGTGTTGTCGAGAGCTCGCGGCCGCGGCGACGCGCGGCGCGATCTCCGGCTCTCTTCCTGGCCTCTCGATTTCGAAGGCGAACCTTCCGGACACGTACTTACGGATGGCGGCGGCGTTCGAGCTCGAGGCGGCGTCTCCTCTCAAGTCGACGCCGACGGAGATTAGCGTTATGGATTCGGCGTCCGAACAACTCGCCGTTTCGATCGACGATCGCTTCCAAGTCGAGAGCGAAGACTTCACGCCGAACGCGTAAGGAGGCTCCGGTTTGCAGTTCACGCTGAACGTCTTCACGGCCGACGATCGCGCGTTCTTCCTCGAGCTAATCGAGGAGGCCGTTACAAACGCGACGACGAAGCGGAGCGTTACCTACCATCGGCCGGAGGCCGGCGGGAAAGGCCTCGGCGTTGTCGCTACGCCGTCGGAACCGCTCGCGGTCGATATGTTCGTCGGCTCTCCGTCGAAGGGCGAATTCGTCGACGCCGAGGTCGGTCGGCGAACTTACGTCGCTCTCGGAACCGTCTTCGCCGCGGCCGGTCACGATCCGGAGCTCGACGGATCCTCCGGCGCCTGGATCGAGGAGGCCGGCGCGGCGTTTCAGGTTACGGACGTTCAGAAGGGCGACCTCGGAACGTCTCTCTATTACGTGTTCCAGACGAGGCGCTCCTAACGTGGCTCGCGCCTCTCACAAACAAGCGGCGGCCGCGATCAAATCGGCGGACCGATCGCTCGCCGCCTTTAACGTCGCGCTCGACGTTTACGTGAAGTCCGTCGGCAAGGGGTCGAACGTGGCGGTCCGGAAGTCCGCGGCCGATATCACGTACGAATCGGCGCGTCGCTCGCCTGTTCGATACGGTCGTTTTCGCGCGGCCTGGTTCGAGGCTCTCTCTCGGCTCGGAGCTCCTCAACCTACGATCCCGGCGACCGTTGCTCACCTCGGCAAGGACGGGATAGTTCGAGTGATTCACACTCGGCCGGACGTGATCGCCGCCGGACGCGCCTCCGGCTCCGTTACGATCGACGAGACGGACCGCGGAACTCGTGTCGTCGTCGGGAATCCGACTAGGTATGGTCCGTTCCTCGAGGCCGGCGGTTCTCGACAGGCGGCGAACGGCGTGATTCGCGTCGCGGTCGAGAGACACCGGAAGGCGCTCCTCGAGGACATTAAGCGGATCAACCCGGACGGAGTTCTCTAAATGGCACGCTTGAAGTTCGAGGCCTCGACGACGCTCAACGTCGCGAACATGCAGAGAACGATCGACGTAACGCGTCCGAACCTGGCGCGGAACTCCTCGTTCGAATCCTGGTCCGCCGGCGGCGCCGCGGACCCGGACGCCTGGACTTCGACACTCAACGGAGGGACGATCGCGAAGGCGACGAGCGCCGGAACGTTCCGGTTCGGCCTCTCCTCCGTCCAACTCACGCAAACGTCCGGAGGCTCCGGCGACTCGAGGGTCGAGCACGATCTTTACGACCGCGTCGGCGCCGGCTGGCAAGGACGAGAGGTCACGGCCGCCTGTTACGTGAAGTGCTCGTTCGGCACCTCGGCGAAGCTCCGTCTCGACGACGGCGTCGGAACGTCGGAGGCGGTTCACTCCGGCCTCGGCGGATGGGAACGCCTGGCGGTCACGCTCTCGGCCGACGGCGCGGCGGCCGCTCTGAAGGTCGTCCTCGAGCTCGCGAAACCTGGCGCCGGTTCCGTCGATGCCTGGTTCGACGCCGTGACGGTCGTTCACGGCGACTCGGAGGGTCTCTACGCTCCGAACCCGGAGGAGCGCGCGGCGGACTTCGTCGACTTCGACAACAACGGAGCGGCCGAAAAGATTTTCGCTCCGCGGATGGTTACGGGAACGGCGACGTTCTCCCTCACCGGAGGCGCCGCGACGGAGACGAAAACCGTAACGCTCCCTCGAGGCTTCCGGACCGTAAAGAGCGGAGTCTGCACGCTGAAACTCGCGAGCGGAACTCTCGACCTTTACCTCGTCCGGATCTCCGGACTCACGGCGACGCAAATCACGTTCATGTTCTCGGCGGCCGACGGGTCGAACCTCGGCGCGGCGGACGCTCCGATCGTCGACTTCATGGTCTTCGGCGTCGGACACGAATCGAACGCGGATCAGTATTAACGATGCCTGGAACGATCGCCGCTATCGAGGAGGACACTTATCGCGCGCTCTTGACGTTCGCGACCGAAGGCCTCTCGAGCGTTGCGGACGTTCACGAGACGAACGTGAACGAGTCGACGATCGGCGTTCCGACTTGGTTCGTCGTTCACCTCCTTTCGATGATTCCGAACGATCAGAGGAACGGCGAATTCCTAGCGACCGGAACCGTTCGCGTTCGATGCCGCTTCAAGGTCGCGCGCGCTGGCGCGTCCGTCGATCCGCGCGCCGGCTGGCGCCTGGTCCGCGCCGTGAAGGACCTGTTCCGAGGCGCCGACCTCGCGGTCCTCGACGATACAACAGGGAACGGCCGGGCGAAAATCGGAGTCCTCTCGTTCGGCGAAGTCGAGGCGAACGCTCTTGATCCGGTCGAAGGGATCGGCGAAATTCTTACCCAGGTTCCGTATTTGCTAACGGGCCTTCCGACCTAGAAGGAGTCGACGCTATGTCTACGACGGTCCGAACCTACCGACACGGGACCTTGAAGCTGAAGGACGGAACACCGCAGGAGATGACCGTTACGCTCCTTGACGGCGGATGGTCCGGAGCGATCAAGGGGAAGCCGATCATTCCGATTATCGACCGCGGGGTCGTCGATCAGGTCATTTTCGGCGACAACGAACTACTCCCGTTCTCGTTCACGACGAATTTCCGCGAGCTCTACGGAGAGTCCGCCGCCGTGTTGACGGCGACGCTCACTCCTTACGAGTTCATTACGGCGGACACGAACAACACGCTTACGACGGCGCTCCTCTCCGTCGACGCTACGCAGGAACCGTACTTGTTCGACGCGGAGCTCACGATCGCGAACCCGACGGGGTCCGGCTCCGAGGTGTTCACTTGGGGAGAGTGTTACTGTCCGTCGATCCGGTTCGAAGAGGGCCTCCCGAATAAGCTCTCATTCGAGGGAGAGTGTCAGTCCTTCACGCCGTCGTCGACGATTTGAGAGGCGGTCCGGCGTGACGATTCCGCGACGAGGACACTCCGCCGGCCGGGACTATCCTCGTCCGGTTTTCGTTCTCGCCGAGGTTGGCGCTACGCCGATCGCGAAGTTCGACCTCGTGAAGGAGAACGCGAGCGGAACCCTCGAGGTCGCCGGCGCCGGAGACGCCGTGTTCGGAGTCGCGGACTCGCAAGGCGACGCCGGCGAGAACGTTCACGTTCAGGTCGGCGGCGTTCGCGAGCTCGACACGACAGGTTCACCGGGTTTCTCCTACCGATGGGAACACGTCGTCGCCGCCGGCTCGAACCAGGTCGACAACGGGTCCGCCGGCGATCCGTACTTCGCGAGCCTGATCGAATACCGCTCCGCCGACTCGCGCGCTCGAGTCCTCCTTCACGCCGACGCGATTAAGACGTGCGCGCGCTCGATTCGGACGCAAGGAGACGAGACGATCTCCGTCGGCGACGTTACGGCGGGACGTCCTTGGGTCCGGAGCTCCTCCGACCGCCTCGAGACTCCGAGAGTCGCCGGGACGACCGCTCAACGTCCGGGATCAGGCGTCCGATACGACGGCGCGACGTATTACGACACGGACGTAAACGCGCTCCTAGTGTGGTGCGACGCTCTCTCTAGGTGGGTCGGACCAACTCAGTTCCTGCAACTCGGATACGCGCGGTCCGGTTCGATCGGCTCGTTCATCCTTCGCTTTCAAAATAACGATATGGGTTGGACTAATACGCCGTGGGTTCCGTCTCGCGCGATTGAAATTACGAACGTCGGCGTCGCTACGAAGGGCGGAACGGGCGGATCGACGTGGACTTATCGACTTCGAAAGAACGGATCCGGGACGGATCTCTGGACTCACGCCGTCGTCTCCGCGACGACCTGGACGACGAGCGTCGAGACAGTCGGCGTTACATTCGTCGCCGGCGATCGGATACAGTTTCGAGCGGACACAGGAGCTAACGAGGCGATACAGGGAGTCCTCGAGGTCGAGTTCGTTCCTGTCTACTGAAAGAAACCCGGAGGGAAACGGAAATGCAGGTCACAGGAGCGCGGAATTCGGTCGGAAAGATTCGGTTCGTTTTCGAGGATCTCGAGGACGAGGAGTCGAAGGAGAAACTCTCGGTTGAACTCGAACCGCTCCGGCTCGGATGGGACCTCGAGGTGATTCAAGAAATCGGCCTCCCTTCGGCGCCGCTAAAGATCGTCGGAAAAGGACCTGACGGACCGCAAGTGTTCCCGAACACGGAGGACGGTACTTACAAACTCCGCGACCTCGAGGGGAACGCGTTGCAGGCGGCGGCGATGATCTTCTTCGCGCTCGGCAAGGATCAGCGATTCACGTTCGCGACGGAGGCGGCGATTCGCCGGAAGGCGCCGGCAAAGTTCTGGGCGTCGATTTACAACGAACTCCGCGAGTCGCCTATTTCCGGCCGCGACTTCGGTCGCCTTCTTAAGGCTATATCCGACGGCTCCGGCGTCTCGAACGACGACGTCGACAAGGCGCGAACCGCTTTTTTACTCGGGAAGGAGGAATCACCGAACGGTTCCTCCTCCGACTCGCCTCTCAAGAGTTCGGAGCCGAGTTCGACGGAGGCTCCTTAGCGGAACAGCTTGAGATGATCGGGTTCGTCGCGGCTAAGTGTCACGTTTTTGGGAACGCAACAAATGGCGATTCTTAGCGAAGGCCTGACGATCGTTGTCGGCGCGGACACCACCGGGTTCCGGAAGGGACTTAGCTCCGCTAAGGCTCTCGCCGCCTCGACCGCCGGCTCCGTGAAGAAGTCCGCGGCGTCGATGGTCGACTCTCTCGACAAAGTGAAGAACACGTTCGACAAGCTCCGAGGAATCGCGCTCTTTTTCGGAATCGCGCTCGCCGCTCTGGTCGCGCCTGGTCTAAAGGCCGAGGACTCGTTCAAGAAACTATCGGCCGCGAACGTACTCGCCGGGAAGTCGGTCGAGAACTTACGCAAGAGCGTGAAGGCGGCCGCCGGCGACCTCGGAAAGACCTACGCCGGCGCCGCGGACAAAGCTCGCGTCGGCGTTCTCAAGTTCGCACAGACGACGAAGGGAGCTCTCGCCGGCGTCCGCGCGGCGTCGGATATCGCCGCGATCGGACTCGCGGACGAGGCGTCCGCGTTCCGTACGCTCGCGGAAACGGCCGCCTCTTTGAACCGGCCGCTCGAGACGACCGCCGAACAAATGAAGGGAGACCTCGCGAAAGCGGCGGTCCTCTCCGGCTCGTCGATCGAGGAACTCGGCGGCTCGATTCAAACTCTCTCGCGTCCGGCGCTCCGGCTCGGAACGGATATCTCCTCCCTGCTCGGAGCGATCGTCGCTCTCCGGAAGGACGGCGCGTCGCTCGCCGAGTCGACGGCAATTCTCAAGGGTTCGATGCAGTCCGTGATCAACCCGACGGAGGAACAGGCGGAGGCATGGCGCGCGCTCGGACAAGAGGCGTCGCCGATGCTGTTCTTCGGCGAACGCGTCGGCGGAACGATGGCGCTTCTAAAGGACTCGATTACGGACAACTCCGGCGCCGTCCGAACGCTCACCGGCGATTCCGAGGAGCTCCTCGGCGCGTTCTCCGGGTTTGGCGGCGGCGGCGGCGGGTTCGTACAGAACCTTCAGAAGATGAAGAACGCCGCGGTCGATTTCTCCGACGCTATCTCTACCGGCCGGAGCGAGTTCGACGACCTGAAGGCGCTTTTGCCGAGGCTCGTTAACGGCATATCGGACATGACGCGCGAGCTCGGCCTCTTCAACGATATGGCGATGACTGTTCGCGGCGTCTTTTCGGAGATCGCCGCGGTTATTCAAATCGTGAATGACACCGCTTGGTTATTCGGCGCGTTCGGAAAATCGGGTCTTGCGATGGCGGTCGGCGCCGCCTCGGAACACATGGCGGCCGGAGGGATAGTTCCCGGAACGGGATCAGGAGACAAAATACCGGCGATGCTCGAGCCGGGAGAGTTCGTAGTTCGGAAAACGGTTGCACAGGCTCTCCTTCCTTTCCTTCACGAGCTCAACTCAAAAGGAATCCGCTCGTCGGCGCTCCTGAACACGAGTTTCGCGCGCGTTCAGACGAAGGACGGACAGAACGTCCTTAGCGACATCCTGAACGTGTCGAAGCCTACGCAGGGCCGGCTACCGATCGACCCGGCGGCGATCAATCTCGCGCAACGAACCGGGAAAGGCGCTAACGAGTGGCTGGCGGAGATCGCCGGCGGGATGTTCCGTACGCTCGAGGCTCTACCTCTCCGAAACGGCGGCCAGGTTCCGCAACGGTTCGGCGACGGCGGTCCGGTTCTCCGGATGGCGGCCGGCGGTCCGGTTCCTACCTCTTCGACGAGCTCCGGCGCGAAAAACTCTCACGCCTCCTCCGGCCAGGTCCGCGCGCCGAGCTCTATTCACCTTCATGGAAACGTGAACATGAACGTCACCGGCCGCGAGATCACGCCGACCGTTCTCCGCGACACGATCGTCCCCGGAATCGAGCGTGAGGCCGGCGGAGGCCGCTCGCGGCGAAGTCGGTCGAGACGATGACAGTCGCCGCGAACGCCGTTACGTTTGCCTATCCGACGCTGGCGGCGCCGACGACGTCGGTCGTCGTCCGCGGTCCGAACTTCAACGATCGCGATACGGTCGACCGGCGCGACGTGATCGAGGAACTACCGTCCGGCGAGCTCGCGACGTTCCGGCGCGGTCCGCGGCGGTTCCTGGTCGAATGGTCTTGGGGCCTTCCGGCGCCTCTCCCGGACGACGAGAAACAGAAGCTGTTGAACTTCTGGGCCGACGTCGTCGACGGTCCGTCCGAGGAGTTCGAAGTCGAGGCGCCGAATTGGGGCGGAGCTCTGATCGAACTATTCGCCGGCGCGACGATCGCCGGCTCGACGATCACGGCCGGAGGCGGACACCTCCCCGGCGACCTGGTCCGGACGGATAGCGTCTTATACGTCGGCTGTTCTTTCGAGGACTCCGCGCTCTCGTTCGATCAGGAGCGGAACGGATGGTTCGCCGGAACCGTCCTATTCCGCGCCAAGGGAAAGACTCTCTAACGTGGCGGCTATCTCCGGCGCCGTCCGCTTCCGCGCTCTCTTCCTCTTCGAAGGCTCTCCCGTCTACGTGTCCGATCAGGACGACGTCGGCGTCGTCGCCGAGAAACGCGTTAAGGATTGGGGAACGGCGGAGCTCAACCTAGACGGCGGCGGAGACGCGCTCACGCTCACTCTCTCGAACCGCCTGATTCCGGACGTCTCCGGCTCGAGGTTCTCCGACCGTTGGCCTCTCGCGGATCCGCCGAAGGGCGTCGGCGTGATCGTGCAGCAAAGCCTCACGGAGTCGCCGGCCTGGTTCCTCTATTTCGTCGGCGCGGTCGAGGAGGTGACGGAGGTCACGGAGCGGACCGTTGTTATTCACGTCGCCTCTCCGTCGGCGGCGTACTATCGCGACCTCGGCGAAGCGATCATTCGGACGGAGTTTCCCCAGGCGGCGGATAACGCGGTCGACAAAATTAAGCCGATCGGCCTCGGGATGTTCTCCGGGTTCACGCCGCCTCTCGTTCGTCGCCGACAACGGTCGACACTGAAGGCCGGATTCCTCGCGACGGACGTTCCTCCGTTCGACCTATCGGTCGACACTAACGAGACTTGGCCGGCCGCCGGATCGCTCGAGGTGAACGACGAGGAGTTTCTATACGACCAGGCGAACGTAACGACGGACGACGTCCTCCGGATCACGGCGCGCGGTCAGAACGGAACGACGGCGACCGCGGCCGCGATCGGCGATATCGCGGCGGAAATCGCGAAGTCTCGTTGGCTGGTTTTCGACCATCCTTCAAAGGAGATCACGGCCGTTTACGGAGTGTCTTCGGACGGCGAAAAAGTCGCTCTCGATTCGAGCCTGTTCGAGGTTCACCTCGGCGACGCGGAGGATCCGCGGACCTCCGTGAAACTCACGAGCTCGAAAGGCCTGAAGGTCGACGTTCCTTCGAAGACGTCGTCTTATCGCCGGATCGAAATGGACGCGGCTGGAACGTTCGGCGAACACACTCTCGCCGCGATCCCTGGATTCTCGAACGGGTCGAGGGCGAAGAATCCGGCTATGGCGGCCGGAGAGGCGGCCGAGTGGGGCGGCGATAACTTCGCCGTGATGTCGCGAGACATTCACGATACGCTCGTCGTGAAGCGGACGAAGGCGGTTCCGGATCCCGGCGTTCCGGTCGAGTCGGTCCGGATCGGCGTCGAACATTTCGGCCTTAAGGACTTCGGATATCAGTCGACGCTAACGGCGGAGATCCTCTCTTCGGCCTCGACGCTCGTCGTCGCCGACGCGTCCGACTTGATCGCGTCCGGCGCGGCCTATCTCCTGATCGATTCGGAGCTCCTTCAAGTCCTCTCGTTCCCGGACGACCAGACGATCGCGGTCGCGCGCGGCGTACTGAACACGGCGGCGACCTCTCACGGCGAAGGGGAACGCGTCTTCGCGGCTCTCGACTCCGCGTTCAACGCGCTGTTCCCGAACGTTCAAGTTCGGATCGAGGACGACGCCGGCGTTTTTCAAACGCTCGGACCGCTCACGGACGAGAGCGCGGTTCCTCCGGACGTGACGGAGGACGCCGGCGCCTATACGGACGTTCAGGCGATTACGGCGTTTCACGGACACGAGGTCGAAGGGGGGGTCGTCGCGGCCGGTTTGTACCTAACGGCCGGATTCGACGTAGCGAACGACGATCTCGACTTCATCGGAGCCCTCTACGTCGCGACGATCCTGAACGTCGCGAACGAAAATTCGAACATCGAGTATCCGCTCTCCGCGCAAATCACGAAGGCCTATCCGCTCGGTTCGTCCGGGATCTCCTTCTGCATGCCTGCCGCGGTCGGCTCTTTGCCTGGCGCTCTGAAACAGAAGATAAAAGGCCTCCGCGTCCGGTTTGCTCACGCCGCCGCCGCCGGCGAATCGAGCTCGAGCGTTCGCGTTCGTCTTTGGATCGGCGGCGAAAAAGTAATCGACGAGGTGAAGTCTTCGAAGGGCGAAGTCGCGGCGGGAAATCCTCCGGACGTCGACTTGATCACGGCGGACCTCTCCGCGTTCCCGGACGGGTTCGACCTGAAAAAGCTCTACCAAAGGAACACGCTCCTTTGGTTCTCCGAGGTCGACGGGAACACGCGCCTTTACTTCGTCGGAATCGACGTCGTCTTCGACGAACAGCAACTTCTAGGGAGCTCGAGCGACTTCGCGAACGACCGGACCGTTCTAACTGGCTCGTTCGATCTCGTCCTCCTTCACGCCGGAACCTACGATTCCGGTTTGAGCGGCGGCGGCGCGAACCACGTTCTCGAACTCTTCGACGGTCGCTCCTGGTCGTACCTCCTGAAGGACACGAGCGCCGGTCACGTTATCCGAGGCGAAGGCGGGACGAAGGGGGGGACGGTCCGGTTCACCTCGGCGCCGAGCGGCGTGAACGACGTTCAAACGGTCGGCTGTTACTGGTCCGGGATCGACGCTCCTTCTCAAGGACGGATTACGCGAGTAACTATCCTGATCGACGCCGCTTACAAGGCGCTCGAGGTCGCGAAACCGACGATCGTTCTCCGCGATCACAAGAACAATATCTCTTACCTTCCGTCGATCGAGTCGACCGGAGTTTCCGACGAACTCGACGGCCAGAATTGGACTCGGCGCTGTTGGCGCGTTTCGTGGAAGTCCTCCGACCTTCCGCTATCCGTCGGCGGGAATGTCGTTACGGTCCGTCGGCTCATGCGAGACTTTCACGTCCGCGTTTCGGCGACCGGCTCCGGAGACTCCGCGTTCTACGCGACTTCGCTCGACTGGTTTATCGAGGTCGACCAGGCGACGACGTCGATCACGAACAGTATTAACCCGGACGCGTTCACTCGAATTCGGTACTTCGACGTCTCGCCTCACGTCGCGAGTTTCGCCGCGCTCGAGGGCCGGAAGGTCGCGCTCTCTCTCGAGAACGCGTCCGTGAGAGACGAGGATCAGTCGAAGCCGATTCTCGCCGCGCGCGTGTTCGCGCTGTTCAAGTTCACGGCGACGACCGAGGCGGAGCTCGAGCGGATCGCGGTCGACGGAACCGGAATCGAACTCACGGACAAACTCGACGCGCTCCGACAGGTCCTCACGGCCGGCTATCCGCTCCTTTCCGTTCCGACGGACGCCGTCGACGAATCCTCCTTCGCGACCGCTATCGCGAGCGGCGCTCTCGAACTCCGCGGCGTGATCGAAACGAAACAGGACGCGGCCGGCCTTCTGGCGGACCTGGCCGAACAGGCGAAGGTTTCGTTCCTCTGGGAAGGCGGGTTTGCAAAGGTCGTTTATAAACCGGAGCTAGGCTCTCTCCCGCCGGTCGCGTTCGTGTTCTCTCACTCGGCCGAGGACGTCCTTCAGGACTCCGTGATCGTCTCCTACCGAACGAAGGACTCCGTCGGAAACGTGGTTACGGTCCGCGGCCGCCGCGACTTCGTGAAAGGCGGATACGAACTCTCGAAAGAGACGGAGAACGTCGATTCTCAAACGAAATACGGTCGCCGGCCTCACGAGATCGGCGCGGACTTCCTTCAGACGGACGACGATTGTTCCGCGCTCGCCTGTCAACAATTGAACTACCGGCGCGAGATCGAAACCGTTATTCGATGGCTCTCGCCGCCGTCCGCGAAGAGTCTCCTCGTTCGCCGTGGAATGATCGTGCAGCTATCCTCTCCGATCGCGAGCTCTGATCGACTCGAGGTCCTCGGAGTCCGTACTCTTCCGGGTTCCGTTTCGGCGGGAATCCCGACGGTCGAGATCACGACAGTTCTCCGGCCGGCCGAGATTCCTTGTCCGCTCGTTACGGTTCCGTCGTTCGGCGACGACGAAGGCGGCGGAACGGGAGACGGTTCGTCCTTCACGGACGATTTCGACGACGATTTCGAATGATCAAAGGAGCGTGATTCATGGTCGACACGATCAAGACGACGGCGGCGCTCCTTGGCGACCTGGCCGGCGGAGCTCCTTCGTCGATCACGGCACAAACGATGCGGAACGCGGTCGTTACCCTCCTCGGCGACTTCACCGGGATTTCGCACTACGCCGCGAGTCCGGCGGACTTCGCGATCGCGGACTCGACGCTCACGAAGTTCACACAATTCGGATTCGAACAGCCGGCGCCGCCTACGGCCGGCGCCTCCGTTCCGGACGCCGTCGGCGATACCGTTACGATCGGAACCGACGGGACGTTCCTTGTCGAAATGTCCGCGTCGTTCGGAGCGGACGCCGAGGATTATTCTTGGTCCGTGTTTCTGAACGGATCCGAGCTCTCACCGCTCGCGATCAAGTCGCGCGCGACGACCGCCGGTCAAAGCGACGTCGTTACGTGCGCGGCCGCGGCGCCGGTCGCGCTCGTCGCCGGCGATTACCTCGAACTCTTCGCCGTCGCTCACGGTTCCGGCGCGAAGACGGCGAAGGTTCACAACGCTCACCTATCGGTTCTCCGGATCGGATAGGAAATGGCGACCGCTCACAATATCGACGAGCTCCTCGCGCTCCTGGCGGACAACACGGAGAACGCGATCTCTCCGGCGGACGTTCAGGACGTAGTGGCCTCGAAAGGCGTGTTCGGTTGCGCGCGCGCCGCGAACGTGTCCGCGAGTATCACGACGGTTTCGACGTTCTACGGGAAGGCCTCGAACCTTTGGGATACGGCCGGACCGCTCGGCGGAGGCGTCGCCTTCGACTCGAACACGGAGGAGCTCGTCCTTCCGCAAGCTGGCGTTTATTGGTTCACCTGCTCGTTCTCCTGGCGTCACTACGAAGGGACGTTTCGGAGGACCGAGTTCGCTATCGCCGTGAACGGAACCGTCTCGACGATTCGGACCGCGGCGAACTCGAAAGGGAGTCTCGCCGTCGAGGCGGTCGCGGCCGGTTGGCTCTCCGGCCTGGTCACGGTTCCGGCGGCTAACGCGCGCGCGACAATTTGGATCCGCGAGACGACGCCGAGCGCCGATCCGCGCGTCGAGATTTTGAAGTTCAATCGGGCGCTCCTCACGGCGGTCCGGGTTCGATGATTCGCGACCGGGTCGGCGCCGGCGATCTCCTTCTCGTGAGATTCCCTCCCGCGAGAACGTCGCGCGTCGGCCTGGTCCTTTACCGAAGGCGGATAACGTGACAGATCAGGACCAAGGACTCGACGCGGCGGAGGAGTGTAGGAGGGTCCTCGAGGCGGTTTCTGAACGCGCGGACTCCGTCGCGCGCCGAGCTCCGTCGAAGATGCAACTCGGATCCCTGGTAACGGCCGCGGTTATCCTCACCGGCGGCGGACAGTACCTCACGACGAAGGACGTCGCCGCGACGGCGAAGGAATATACGGACGCCGCGGAGGAGCGCCAGGCGAAGGACCTCGAGGCGGCGGAGCTCCGCTCTCACGCTCTCGTCGACGCTCACGCGAAACAGAGATTTCACGCCGGAGCGGTTTCGAAGGACACGTTCGAAGAGTTCCGGCGGACTCTGGAGACGGCGCTCGAGAACGTCGCGACGCGCGCCGACGTCCGCGCGCTCGAAACCTCGACGGATCTCCTCCGCGGCCAGGTCCGCGACCTCGAACAGAAAGTCGATAAAGTGAACGACGGGTAGAGGCTCCTTCCGGGAAGGAGGAGTTTCGGCGGGAGATAGGGGAGAGGGGAGACGTCTTGTGAAATACGTCGTCGCGCTCGCGCTGGTCGCGGCGCTCTTTTCGGGCCTTTCGTGGAACACCGGACGTTCGACGCTCGAGGCTCTCGAATCGCTTACGGAGGTCCGCGTTATGGAAACTCAGGAATTGGTCGACCGCTGGACGGCTCGACTCGGAGAGACAGGCTCGAGAGAGGTCGTCGTTCGGACGCCTCGAGAGGACGGAGAGGACGACGACACGTTTTCCGCGCGACACGAGTCCTTGGTTCAGGCTCGCGCGGCTCTCGCGCCGCCGATAGTCTGATTCGGCCGGCTCGCGTGAGGAGGGGCGGCGCCGCGCGACAAGCGGCGCCGCCTCCGTACGATCAGACCTCCGACGCGGCGCGTCGCTTAGAGAGCTCCCTACGCGTCGCTAGGATGATGAAGGCCTCGGACGCCTGGCTGGCGAGCGTGTTTGTAAGCGGAGTGACCTCGTCTCCCTCGACGGACGTTCCTTCACGGATCACGAGGACGCGCCGGCCGTCGACGTCGACACAGGTCGCCGTCCGGCCTTCGACTCCTAAAACGAAGTGGGGAATACTCGACACGGTTCAAGCCTCCTGGTTCTGGTTTCCGGACTCCGTCTATCGGGTCCGCGACCGCCTCTTCTGAATGGGAATCTTCCAACACGCTTCGAACGCCGCGCGGCCGCGATCCCATTCGCGCGACTTCCAATTCTTCGCCTTCGCGTCGATCGCTTCCCATTCTCCGCCGGCGCGGACGATCACGAAGTCGACCGAGAACGACCGCGGCGTTCCGGCCTGGCGCTCCTCCGCGGGAACCGGCGCCAGGTTCAGGAGGGGAAAACGAACCTGGCGATAGAGTCGGTCGCCGTCCTCGAGCTCCTCGAGGAGTTCGAGATAAACGCGCGCCTCCGTCTTCGACGGAAACTTGATCCCGTCGAACCGTCCGCAAACGCGACACTCGGCGACGCCGTGACGGTTCCGGCCTTCGCCGTCCTTCTCGATCGCGACTTCGGACAGGACTTTGCAGTTCGTGCAGAGAAACATCGGCCGCGCGGTTCCGTGTCCGCGACCTTTGAACTTTGCGAAACTCACCGGCGCTCGAGTTCGAAGACGCGCCGCTCGAGTGATCTCATTCGCTCCTCGAGAGACCAAAGGTGTTCGGCGGCCGTCGGCTCGGCGTCGAGAGGATTTGGAATCACCTCCGGGAGTGAAGGTGTTTCCGGCTCCTCGACCTCGAGAGTTATCGGCGCCTGGCGGACCGTCGCGCGCTCCGCGTCGACGCCTATCGCGACGTAGAACACGAGCGCGAGAGAGAGAGCGGCGGCGACGAGGCCGAACACGCCGAACGCGCGAGCGCCGTTCACGACTTCCCTCCCGCGGTCCGGACGGAAACCTCGTCCTCCGTCCATATCCGAACGCCGTCGATCTCCGTAACGCCGGCGCGGACCGCGGCGCCGATCGCTTTCTCGTTCACGATCAGGAAGTTCCGCGGAACCCTCTTCGCGTCGACGACCTCGAATTTCGCCTTTCGCCGAGTGTGAACGGTTCCGCCTCCGACAGTCTTCACGGACCGCGCCGGCGCCTCGGCGACCGGAACCTCTCGCGCCGACCTCTCGAGCGCGGCGCGTTTCCCGGCGGCCTCGAGCTCCGCCATAACGTCGCCGTCGTCCGCCGCCTCCTCCTCGGCCTGGCGCGCGGCCTCCGCCTCGGCCGCCGCCTTTGTTCGAGCGCGCGCCTCCTCCTCGGCCTTCGCCTTCCGATACTTCGACCAGGCGGCCTTTAGGTGTTTCTCGGCCTGGTCGAGCGGCGCGGATATCGAGCGATACGCGTCGTTCGTCTCCTTCACGAGACGGTTTACAGGTCCGGTCACTTCCTTTCGGCGCTCCTCGACCGCCTTCCGGAGCGTCGACACTTGCGCGAGTAGGTTCGCGCCGGCGGCGTCGCTCGCGTCGTCCGTGATCTCGAACGCGATCGCCGTCTCGACGAGCTCGAGAACGGAACCGCGCGCCTCGAGCGTTGGCGCGTCGGATCCCGGCTGGACGATTTCCGGAACGTGAATCTCTGGAATTTCGGACATAGGTGTTCCCTCCCTTTCTTTCGGGTAAAAAAAAGGCCGGAGACAAACACGCCTCCGGCCGCCGCCTCGGCCGCTCGGCCGTTTACTCCGAGACGGACTTCAGATCGTGCAACTTGCCGAGGAGCGCGGCGAGCGCTTGGTCCTCGAGGTCGCGAACCTTCTTGATCTTCCGCGACTTGCAGAACGAATTGATGATGGCGCGCGCGGCTCCGGCGATCTTTTCGTCCTCGAGGAACGTCGGAAGTTCGGCGAACATTTCGTCTCGCGAACCGAAAGGCGACGCCTCGGCGGACGGGTCCGACGGCGCCTCCTCGTCCTCCGGCTCCTCGTCCTCCGGCGTCGGATCAGGTTCGACGAGTTTCGGTCCGGCCGGTTTCGCCTTCGCCTTCGCCTTCGCCTTCGGCGCCGGCTCCTCCGGTTCCTCGGCCGGCTCCGCGACCGGAGCTCCTTCGCGCCGCTCGAGCTCGACGAGGACGCTCGCGCGCTCTCCCTTCAGTCGCTTCGAATCCGCGGCGTTCCCGTTCACGATGCCTTGTTCGAGTCGCGCCTGTTCGACGCGGAGATCCTCCGTCGAGATCCCGGCGTAAGGACCATCGGGCGGAGCGCCGTCCGATCGCGTCGCCGGCGTCGTCTCTGCCTTCGTCCGCTCGACGTCCGCGGCCGCCTCCTCCTCGGACATGATGTCCTCGAGCTCGACGGTAGCCTTCGCCTCGGCCTCCGGGTCGACGATCTTCGACTCCGACGCCTCGACAGGAAACGCCTGTTCGCGCGAGAGCTCGCCGGAGCTCATCGACTGGTAAATCGCGAGGAGCTCCGCGATTTGATCCGCCGTGAGTTCGGCGACCTGGCTATCGAACTTCCTCGTAATCATATCCGGCGTAACGGCCAGGTCCGCGAAGAGGATCAACGCCGTTCGAATCCGGTCGTCGCGCGTCTTCGCGTTTTTTAGGCCGGCCTTCATGGTCGCTTTCGCGCGCTCCTCTCCGAGCCGGATGAACCAGGAGGGAACGACTTCGAAGATGCACCGCCGAACGAGTTTCGATCCGACGCGGTTCACGAGCTCGAGCTCGTCGCGCTCGTCCGGCTGAACCCATTCCGTCCGCTTCTCTCCGTTCACGTACACTTTTCGCTGAATCAGGCGGCGGACCCGTTGAGAGGCGCGAGCGTGAACGTTCGCCTCACAGTCGATCGCATACGCCGATAGGTTGATGAAGTCCTCGTCCCGTCCTTCGACGTCGAAGCCGAACGAAATGTTCTTCCAGCAAACCGCCGCGGCGCGCGCGAGATGGATAGACGGTCCGGAGAGCGTTTTTCCTCCGCGGGGAAAACTCCACAAGGCTTCATCGGCGAGCCGGACATTCGCGCAAGCCTTCCCGATAGCCTGAACCGCCTCGGCCTCCTGGCGCGGATGATGTCGCGCCATGACGAACGCCGCTTGAATCTTCCCGGTTTCGCGAGCGATCGCGGCGGCCTGGCTAGTTCCAAGCGACTCCGCCGCAAGCTGCAAACCCGGCGAGAGGTCGGACGCCGGAGCCGGCGCCGGCGACGCCGGATCGTAGGTAGCGACCGCGTTTTCAACTTTCACGATTCATTCTCCTCGAGGTTTTGGAACGTAAAGGCGGCGGCCGGTTTCCGACGTCTTGAACGACGCGCGCCGGCCGTCAGGAAATAGTCCGAACGAGTTCTCTCCGAGCTCGCCGATAAACCGACTTTTGATCTCCTCGCGTTCATTCGAGAGAGAGCGGAGTTTCGCACCGATCGCGTGATACCTACGGCGCCAGGATTCCGACTCCTCCGGGAGTGTGACGGACACTCCGTTTTCGGTCGGATAGAGAGCGCGAACGAGCGCCGCGGTTCCTGGCGAACCGTCGATCGGAGGCGCTTTCTTTTTTTCGACGTTGTCGAACCAGAACCGCGAGAACTTTCGAACCGCGAGACGTTCGAACCTGGCGCTCCGTTCGTATTCGAACGCGCGGAGCTCCGGACCGCGGAGGAGAACTATCACGACTCCCCACCGGAGGCCGGTCACTAGCATTTGGTGCCGAAGCTGAACCTCGATGCGGAGCGGAGCGCCGTCGCGCCAGGTCGCCGAGTCGCCGACGTTATCCGTCTTGATCTCCGCGACGCCTGGTCCGCGGATGTCCTTCGCCATGATCAATCGGTCCGGCGTCGCCTGAAGGAACCCGATCTTTCGATGCCTGAACGTCGAGAACTTCCGAATCGGCGCGTAGGAATATCCGTAGTCCTCGGCCGCCCATTCCGCGATCGGATCCTCGAACCGGACTCCGAACGCGATCCGGGATCCTCCGACCGGCGGATCGAATCCGTGAACCTTTGACCCCCAGACCGTATACGCGCCGGACCATTGCGGCGTAAGTCCAAAGAGAGCCGGCGCGTCGCTCGAGCCGATCCCGGCGCGACGGCCGGCTAACCAGGCGCGACGACCGGGAAACGTCTCCACGTACGCTCGAGGCGTCGCGACGGCGTAGCCTGAATGGTCGCGCTCGATTGTCACTTCTTCGCGGTCCTCTTCTTCGCGGTCCTCTTCTTCGCCGGCCGCGCCGCGGGACTCCTCGCCGGCGGAGACTTACTCAAACCGCGCCGCGCCGGAGTCTTCTCCGGAGCGTCCGTGGCGCGCTCGCCGGCCGCGCGCGACTTCCTATCGACGACCTCGACGCGCGCCTTCGGCCTCGAACCGTCGAACAACGGGCCGAGGCTCGGCCGAGGCGGACCAAGTTCCGTCGCGGTCGAAAGAATCTCGAGAGCGAAGGCCGCGCCGCGGAATTGTGATGCCGGATGTGGAATCCTGATTTTCTCGAGCGCGGTTCCGGCGGCCGACGTCGACGACATGGCGACCAGGTCGTCGACCTTCACCTCGACGAGGATTGCTATTCGGTGCGTCGGCTCTCCGATCGCTCCTTTTTCTTCAATCTGAAACTTCACGCGTTCCCTCCGTTCGAATCTCCGAGGTCGGCGGGATCGTAGGGCGAAGGAGATTCGTCTTCGCTCGCCGCCGGAATAGGTTCGTCCGACGTAGCTCCGGCGGACGTCGGCTCCGTGATGTTCGCGACGTCTCCGCTCCTCGGCTCCGCCTGAACGACGACGTCGCCGACGGCGATCCGCTCCTCCGGGTCGACGCGAACCGCGACGACGTCCGGATCGTCCGTGAACGGGCGTCCGCCTTCGGCGAGCCCGACGGAGAGCGCGAGGCCGCGAACGGGTTTCTCCGACCACTGGCGATCGCCGGTTCCGAACGTCGCGCGTCCGCATCCTTCGACGGGCGGCGAAATGTTCGGAAAGAACACGGCCAGGCTAACCGTCTCGCCGTCCGGATAAACGCGCGTCACAAGCGCCGCCATATCGCCGTAGCTCGAGTGGTGGAAGATCACGGCGTCGGCGAGCTCCGGCGGCCTGGTCGGTTTAGGCGTCGTCTCGTTCATGGTTCGTCTCTTTCTTGTTTTCGAGTGTGGATCCGCGGACAACGCGGAGCGCAACGTTCAGAATTGCAGGCGACGGAGTGTCCGGACAGGCGGTCCGGCGCCGGAACCGTTTCCGCGCTCTGGCGGAGGAGCTCGAGGACGTGATCGGCCTCCTCGAGAGACACGATCGCGCGGACCGCGCTCACGTCGTCGGACAGGAGGACGACGGCGAACGGCGAATCGATCGCGTTACGGAACACGCTCCGAACGTCCTCGAGGAGGAACGACGAAGTCTCTCCGACGAATCTCGGCTGCATAGGACTCTCCGCGGGAAAGGGGAAAAGGTCCGGCCTTCGACTTCGGCCCAATGAAGGAGGGAGAAAGAGCGATCACTCGTTTCACTCTCGGACGAAGGCCGGACCAGGTTCAAAAGAGCAACGGGTCCGCGTTGTACGGCGGCGGTCCTCTCGCGGGTTCCCTCTACGGGTTCGAACGACGTTCGTTCGAGTGGGGAGAAACCGAACACCTCCCGGAAGAACCCTCGTCCAAGGGAACGAGAGAGTCCGGCTCGAGGGATCGCGAAAGGCTTCCGAGCTCGCGAACCCGTTGCAGATATCGAGCGTAGCAAGAGCGAACGAGAACCCGGCTCCGCCGTCTCCCTTCCCAAGGACCGGAGTTTTTTCGCCGTCGCGGCGGACGGGTTCTCGTTCGAAGTTCATTCGGGCGCCGCCTCCGGAGAGGCCTCGGCCTCGGCCAGGCGGCGGAACTTATCCGACCGGAGGCCGAACACGCCGAGGACGTCGAGAGCGGTCACGCCGGCGAAGACGGGGAGGTCGAGGGCGTCCGTAGCCTCCGAAACCTGTTCCGCCTCGGCCGCCGTGAGGTTCCGTCGTCCGGTTCGCGCCTCGGAGAGGACGCGCGCGTTAAGTCCGGAGGCCTCGGCCAGGTCGGCGCCGGTTACGCCGCTCCGCCGGCCGGTCGCGTAAGCGCGGAGGCGCTCGAGGCCGGGATTTGCGTTTGTCGTCTTCGAATTCATCGGCGGACCTTTGTGAAACCAGGAGATCGACGGCGGCCGCTCGAGCGGAGCCGGAAGGAGAGGAGAGCGCGATTCCTTACGCGCCGCACGTAGCGAGAACAACGGATCTCGTCGAGAATGATCAACGAAGGCCATTCTCGAGCGCGGCCGAGCTCTCGTAAAAAATCCTCCGGGATGCAGAACGCCGCGGCGATTTTTCGACGGAGACGCGCGACTTCCTCCGGGAGAGACGTTGGCGGCGGAGGCGTGATGTAGTGGAACGGTTTCAGGCTCGACGACGCGACGTCCTCCGGAAAGAACGTTTTCGGATCGACCAGGCGGCCACGCGGAGGGAGTTCCTTGTTCATCGTCCGGCTGTCCGGATCGAGCAATAGAGAAAAAAGAGAGCTCCCGAAAAAAGGCCCCAAGTCGCGCCGCAAGCGGCCCAAACACTTGCGGAGGAGAGAGCTCCGGCGATCAAGAAGAAACAGCCGGCGGACTCCTGGCGCCTCCAATCTTCCGAGCGTTCCATCACCGTTCACCGGCCTTCCGAGCGGCGGCGTTTTCAATAGCGGCCTCGAGTCGCTCTTCGACGGCCGCCTGATCCGGTCGCGCGCACCCCTGTCCGAACTCGAGGAACGTGAGGATCCGATTCGCGTCGTCGATCGAGAGCTCTACGTTCGGAGGAGCGTTCGACGGGAACGACACCTCGACGGCCGCCTTCCCCGTTGTGGCGGCCTCTCCGAGAGAACGCGTCGAGATCGTCGGCTCCTGGCGCTCGCGCCATCGGCGACCGGCCTCCGCGGCGCGACGCTCGAGCGCCGTTTGAACCTTCTCGATCAACGCCTCTCGACACGAGAGGCCGGCGTTTTGAGACGCCTCTTCGACCCGGAGGAGCGCCTTCGGATCGACCAGGAGAGGGAGAACCTCGTCACGGAGGATCGCGGCGAGCTCGGCTCCGGAGATGCGCGCGTCTTTCTCCGCGGCCTCTTCGCGCTCCAAAGCCTCACGGCGTCGGCGCTCGTTCTTGGCGCCGACTGTAATAGCCTGGCGTCCGCCGTAGAGGTCCGCGAGCACTTCTATAGATCCCGGTTTCGGCGCCGCGGACCGCTTATTAGCCGGAGTTCCGGTCATTACGGGCCGGTCGTCGTCGAGGTGTCGCGCGACCAGGTCGAACGCCTCCTTCGCGTTCGCGGCGACCGCTACGCGCGGTTCCTTACCGAGCGCGCGCCGGAGGAGTGTCCGCGCGCCGGAGATCCCGAAACACGACTCGCTCGGCTCCGTCGAGAGGTTCAACACGAGAGCGGCCGCGGCGTACGCGCCGGCGGGACTTCTACCATATGCGGCGACTCCGGCCTTCGCGGCGGCGTCCGGACTCATGCTGCACCGCCTTCAAGCGCTTCGAGCTCGAGCCGGCGCGCGGAGAGCTCCTCGTTCTCGGCCGTCGTCCGAAGGCGACTCGCCGCGAGGATCTCAATTCGGCGTCGAACGCGAGCGATAGCGTCGGCCTCCTCCGCGGCGTCCTCCTCGGCGTCGAACGCGTCGGAGGCCTCTCCGAGCGCCGTAAGGTCGATCGCCGTAGCCGGCGCCGCGTCGCCTTCGAGAATCCGGTCGGCGCCGTCGGAGCGCCGCTCGAGGATCCGGAACGCCGAGGTGATCGTCTGCACCGAGCGCTCGAACAGGAGATTCGCGAAATCGCGACGGAGGACGCGTATCGTCCGGCCGTCGACGCGGAACGTCGATCCGTCTTCGCGCGCTCCGGACCAGGCGGCGCCGGCCTCCGCACAGGTCAACACGGCGCCGGCCGCTAGTTCGTCGATCACGCGCGCCATCGGCGTACGACGGTCGCTCTTTTCGGCCGGACCGTTCTCTCGGGGGTCGTTCATGGTCTTTCGGGTCCTTCTCTGGTGCCTCGAGGTCGCTCCCCACGAGCGCCGCCGGACACACCTTGATTCCGGAAACCTACTGACTTTCCGGAAGAACGACCTCGACTTTCCGGAAACAATCGACCAGGATCGCCGCTCGTGAGTTCTAACCCTCGTCCATCGGGTCCGATCGCCGGAGCGCCAGGTCCCCACGCCTGGCACAAACTCTATCGGTCGACCGCCGCGCGCCTCCTGGCGCTGCACGCGTCGCCGGAGGCGCTCACAAACCCTCGAACCGGCGAACCGCTAGCGTTCCGAGGCTCCGCGCTCTCGCCGATCCTCGTCTTCCTGGCGCTCCTCGACGAGGCCGCGCTACGCGAAGAACCGTACGTGATAGCGCTCCCGCTCCGAGAACTCTCCGCCAGGACAGGACTCGGACGGTCGACCGTGTCGCGCGCGCTCACAACGCTCGAGGCCGGCGGATTGATAGCGAGAGGCGAGACCAGAACAGGGAACGAACCCGTCGAGGTGACGCTCCTCGGACCGCCTGGTTCGCCGTCCTACGTACCTCCTCCGAAGGCCTCCGAACCCTCGGAGGATTCCGGAAAGGCGTTGTCCGCACGAACAACGCCTTTCCAGAAGGTTTCCGGAAGACCGTTCCCCACTACGGGAACGGAGCGTTTCCCACTAGGGGAACGCCTTTCCGGAAACTCCGAGCCTAATCCCCTGCCTAGCAACGGAATACAGGAGGCCGAACCGCCCCTCAGAGGTTCAGAGTTTAAGAAGGAACGTTCCCCTCCGTATGCAGAAGAGGACGGCGGAAACCGTAGCGTTGTGAAGGAGCTCCTCGAGCGCCTCGGAGGCTCTCCCGGAGAGGTGGGAATAGCCTCCTCCGTCCTATCGCTCGAACAGGCAAAGACGCTCACGGACGAAGCTAAGAGGCGCGGACTTCACGGAAGACAGATCGCCGGTTTCCTCCGCGATCGAGCGCTTAAAGAACTCTTTCCGGAACGCGTCGACGAGGACTCAAACGGAACCGCGGAAAGTGTTCAGGAGTCCCCCTCTTGATTCCGAACCGTCGACTCTGCTATATCGCTCGTGTGGAGTGTGGAAAGACGAAGGGGACGGTCCGGAATCCGCGACTCGTCCGGCGCCTGAAGGGGAAGACGGGCGCGTTACCGTCTCGAAACGGGTCGGAGCTCTCCGGCCGCGAGTTCAACAGAACGTCTATTATCGGACCTATCTTTCGACCCCCCAACGCGTTACCGATAGGTCACGTCGGCGGCTCGAGACCAGGTCCGAGGCCGCCGCGCGCTAGAAACGGCGGAGGCGCTTGGGGGGTCGGCGGACCCCTCCCCCTCCCGTTTCCCCCCTCACTCCCCCCGCGGAAA
>Ga0315336_1001682_pt1 | contig 39905 bp, 32 predicted proteins | sample ASW5metaG_FD_204512 | JGI IMG/M metagenome (GOLD analysis project Ga0315336, IMG submission 204512) | Ammonia-oxidizing marine archaeal communities from Monterey Bay, California, United States - ASW #5 | ecosystem: Environmental > Aquatic > Marine > Intertidal zone | place: USA: California... | reverse complement strand
GCAGGGAAGCTACCTGAGCAGTTCCAGTTTTTCCGATCACGTCTCGATCTGGAATGTGAGCCCGTTTACCTGTTCCTTGGCGATTCACAGCCATCCACAAACCTCGATGAAGAGTTTCAATTGTTTCAGGTTGCAATTGAATCTCTGCTACAGGAGAAGAAACGACTTCCGCCCAATCACCATTCTCATGCGTAGCTTTCAGTAATCGCGGAACAATTAGTTTCCCTCCATTCGCTATGGCAGCCATCATTACTGCCAGCGACATTGGGGTAAGTGAGACCGGTCCCTGACCAATTGAAACTGAAATTGTTTCGCCTGGATACCAACGCTCTTCCTGATTCTCCCGTTTCCACTCTCGTGAGGGTACAAGGCCTTTTCTTTCATGCGAAAGACCAATACCACTAAGCTCGCCGAGACCAAAGGCCTTAGCCCATTTATGAATAATGTCAATGTCGAGCATGCTTCCAAGTGTGTAAAAATATGTATTACAGGACTTCTCGATTGCCTCATCCATTGTCACCGTGCCGTGTCGTGTATTACATCGGTAGAAACGGTCATAAAAAGTGGCTCCGCCCTGACAACGCACTTTAAAATCAGGCGTAACTATACCTTCTTCTAAAGAAGCGACCGCTATAATGAGTTTAAAAGTTGAACCTGGCGAGTATAATCCTTGAATCGATCGATTCTGTAACGGCTTAAGACTATTATTGTTAAGTTCGGACCAGGTTTTATGCTTGATCCCGAGTGCAAAATCGTTCGGATTGTAGCCAGGAAGACTGACTAGCGCTAAAACTTCACCAGTTTCTGGATCAAGGACTACTGCTGCCCCCGAAAATCCCTCAATGCTAAATGCATCCTCAGTTGCTTTCTGAAGATCGATATCGATGGTTAACTTAAGTTGATCTCCTATTATCGGCACTACCTCGTTTAGGATTTCAATTTCACGACCGATACTGTTTATGAGCCTCGTCTGTGTTCCATCTTTGCCCATAAGAAATGCGTTATAAGCTTCTTCGATCCCAGATTGACCAACGATTGAGCTCTTATTTGATAATTTAGGTGTAAATAGATTAACTTGTGATTCCCTTAATTCTCCAACATACCCAAATAGGTGGGAACCTAGGCGACCATAAGGATAATGCCGTGCAGGAACTTCCTCAATAACTACACCTGGAAGTTCAACCATATGCGCAAAAATAGAAGCTACTTCATTCATTGATACATCAGGAACAAGGATGAATGGTTGATATGGCGGTAAATCATGATTTTCCTCTACTAAGTCATAAAGGGGTTGCGGCTCAATCTCCAGCAGCTCTGCTAGCAACCTAATTGACTGATTGGGATCCTGGACATGTTCACGTACAAACGAAACACTGAACTGAAAGCGGTTCTCAATTAGCACACGATCAAAGCGATCAAACACAGTACCGCGCGGTGCTCGCAAACTAAAGATGCGCTGATAATTATTATCAGCCATCTGAGCAAATCGGTTATATTGCCCAACCTGAAAATTCCAAAAAATAGCTAGAAGCAGGGAAAAGATAAGGGCCACGCTGATTGTAAATTTCTTTAATAAACGCTTGTTGTCCTGCCGCCTTGTTCGAATAATATTTTTATACATTCGCTTCTAATTCATAATCCATTCTCGTCGAATGAACGAGCGTCTAGAAATTTTATTGCTTCGTTTTCGAATATTTTTAATTAAATAAAACAACAGCTCGGCTAACCCCCCAACGATCATATTCGCTGTAGCCTGATATAAAAAATTGTCAAATGATAGAAGAGGATCAACAGCAATAGACTGCACCCTATTTAAAAGCAGTCCATAAACCATAAGAAAAAACAATGTACTCATTAAGCTCGCGACAAACAGGAGCGCTAGCCGATACCATAAAGTGTCGACAATAAATCGTGTCGCTGTAAGTCCCACTAACAACCCAATCGTGCTTTTGACCAACCCATTCACGCCGATAATCCCACCAGATAAAATATCCTGCAATAAGCCGCCAATGGAACCAACAACAATCCCAACTACCGCCCCTCGAAATAAAGCTATAAACACAATCGCGATGAAAACCACATCGAAAGGTATAAACGCATTTGTAATCAACCTCATAAAGGTTGTCTGAACAAATAACGCGAACAGTAGTAGAAAACCTATTTGCGATACCTTCATTAATTCTCTACACCTAATTCTATCGATGATTCACTAGACATAATAACCAGAACATTCTCTAACTTAAGGAAGTTGACAGTAGGTGTGATAAAAATTGTTTGGTATAAGCCTTCTCCAGCTTCATGCTTAGAAATCACGCCAACTTCAAACCCTTTTGGATAGATACCATCAATTCCAGAAGTTATAATTCGATCGCCTTCTTTTACATCCTCGAGATTCGATACGTACTCCATTCGAAGCAGCTGATCGTCATTTAAACCCATAACAATCCCCGATGCACGACTGCGCTCGATGAGTGCGCCCACAGCGGCATTGCGGTCAATTAAAAGTTGAACTTTAGCTGCTCTCGTGCCTGGTTCACCCATAATTCGGCCAACGATACCACTTGGAGTTATTACAGCTAAGTCTCCTCGCAGTCCATCTCGCTTTCCTCGAGATATTGTCAGAGTACGAAAATATGGTGTGGCATCAGATGCAATTACCCGTGCGCTAATATTCGGAAATGTCGTCGTTTGCCGAAATTCTAAAATCTTAGCTAAGTCGTAGGACTGATTAACAACTGCACGTTGCTCTTGAAGTTGCAACTTAAGGGTAGCAATTTCAACACTTAAGGCTTCGTTCTGAGCTTTTAGATCAAGAAGGGCACCATACTTAGACCAAACTGTAGCGACATCGTCATGTGCCGATGTTACAATTCGCTGTGTTCCGGTAAACATATTAAATACAACGTTCTCCAGAACACTCATTTCTGAATTGGCAGTTGCCTGCATAGAGATTAAGAGGATATGGCCAATACTAAAAACCAAAAATATTGATCCAGTACGCTTAGGAATATTTAACACCGCGTTGGCCTAAAATTTTTCCTTCTAAGATTAAGTTGTACGAAAAGGCGAGATCACTCCTGAGAAATTTTCCGAAGAAGAGCAAAATCTCCGAGCATCATTCCAGCACCACGCACGACAGAAGATAACGGTTCTTCGGCCATCGTTAACGGCAAGCCGGTCTCCTCGCGAAGCCTTTTATCGAGATTCTTAAGTAACGCCCCACCGCCAGTGATCACAATCCCACGATCAACGATATCAGCTGATAATTCTGGTGGAGTTCGCTCTAACGCAACACGCACAGCATCAACGATCACATTGACTGTTTCCCTAAGTGCCTCTCGAATTTCTTCATCACTAACGGTAATTGTCTTGGGAATGCCTTCTATTAAATGACGTCCCTTGATTTCCATAAATTCCGGTTCATCAAGAGGAGCGGCCGAACCAATCTGCATCTTAATCCGCTCAGAAGTGCGTTCGCCAATTAGTAAATTGTATTTCTTACGTATGTAATGAGTGATAGCATGATCCATTTCATTACCAGCAACCCGAACCGCTCGGCTGTACACTATGCCAGCTAGAGAAATTACAGCAATGTCTGTTGTGCCACCGCCAATATCAACAATCATATTTCCAGATGGCTCAGTAATTGGCATGCCCGCCCCAATAGCTGCTGCCATTGCTTCCTCTACTAAGTAGACTTCGCTTGCCTTAGCACGGTAAGCGCTGTCCTTTACAGCACGCTTCTCAACCTGCGTTATTTCTGAAGGCACTCCGATAATAATGCGTGGACGCACCCACAACTTACGATTGTGTACTCTACTGATGAAATAAGTTAACATTCTCTCGGTTATCTCAAAATCAGCAATGACGCCATCCTTCATTGGCTTTATAGCAACAATGTCACCTGGCGTTCGACCTAACATTTCCTTGGCTGCGTGACCAACAGCTTCGATCGCTCCAGTAACCTTATTAATAGCAACGATTGAAGGCTCATCCAGCACAATACCTTTACCACGCGCATACACACAGGTATTGGCAGTTCCGAGATCAATAGCCAGATCATTGGAAAAGAGTGAAAACAGCGAGCGAATATTAAAGTAGGAACTCAAAAGGAATATCTATAATAGTTAGTTCTAGCAAATATTAGCTATAAAATTTATACCATGTGCCCAAATCGTTAAGTTACTGCAAATATAACACTATAGACCAGATCCTGCCTTAAAACCCGATATACATCCCATCCACAGATGACAGGAATAGCCTAGACAGTTACAATTACCATTATGACAATGCTCGACGGTATGAGACGGAATAAAGGCTGGCTAAAATGGAGTTTAGGTTTAGTTATACTGGCATTTATCTTTTTGTACGCTCCTGGATTCGTTGATGAAACTGCCCTTCCGGGTATGCCCAACGAGATAATTGCCAAAGTTGGTGAACACGAAATCACTGTCTCACAGTTCCGCCAGATCTTCTTGGCTCAGCTCCAGCAATATCAGCTGCAAGGATCTAGTGAAGTAACCGAAGAACTCCTCCGGTCTCTCGGAATTGACCGCCAAATTCTCCAAGTCATGATCAACAGGCACGCAGCAATAAGCGAAGCCGAAAGACTTGGATTACAAGTAAGTGCTCCAGAGATACGTGAACGAATTATTTCACTGCCCTCATTTCAAGAAAACGGTCAATTTATCGGTGAACAACGCTACCGACAAATGCTCCAGTTTCAAAGCCCACCGATAACAACAGCAGAGTTTGAGAATGATATACGCTCGGACATTCTTATAGAACGTCTTCAAACCGTAGTAACAGATTGGATATCCATATCGGATGAGGAAATCGCAGAAGAATACCGCTTGCGTAACGAGAAAATTAAAGTTGAACTTGTAACTTTTCTCGGAAACGATTATCAAAACGAAGTCGAACCAACAGATGATGATATTCAATCTTTCTACACGGAAATGCCATTTAAATACCAGATTCCAGAAAAACGTAAACTACAATTCTTGCTCGTTGATCAACAGGCTATTTCTGACAATCTCACATTAACCGATGATGAAACTGAATCGTACTACAGTGCAAATATCGATCAGTACTCGACACCAGGACAACTTAGAGCCAGCCACATTCTATTAAGAACAGAAGGTTCAGAAGATGCCGATGTGCAAGCTCGAGCCATGGAGCTAATTACTCAAGCCCGTGAGGGTGCTGATTTCGCAGAGCTCGCGCGACAACATTCGGACGATGAAGGCACTGCAGATCGTGGAGGCGACCTCGGTTTGTTTGGACGAGGCGCAATGGTTCAAGAATTCGAAACAGCCGCATTCTCCCTCGATGTAGACACTATCTCAGAACCCGTCAAGAGCCCATTCGGTTATCACATTATTAAAGTTATTGAGAAACAAAATGAAACGACAGAACCAATCGATGAAGTGCGCGAATCGATTGAAACCATTATAAAACAAGAGCGGGCTTCATCCCGTGCTAATTCTATTGCACAAGCAATAATGACTGAAGTTTCATTGCCTCAAGACTTGGAACAGGCTGCTTCGTCACGTGGATTTGAGTTGCAAGAATCTACATTCGTTACACAGGGAGAACCAATCCTTGGTCTTGGACTAGCTTCTGAACTGTCAGCAGAAGCCTTTCAACTTGAGATCGGTGAAGTAACTGGTCCAGTTGACACTCCAATGGGACCGGCGTTTGTTACGGTTGTAGAACGCCAAGACCCACTTATTCCACCACTAGAGGATGTACGTGAAGAAGTGAATAAAGATGTTATAGAACAGCAAGCACTGACTCTTGCAAGCAAACGGGCAGCCGAATTCGTCAGTGAATTTAAAAAGTCTGATGATTTTTCTGCTGCGGCAAGAACTTTCAGAACAATAGCAAAACAAAGCGAACTAATGACGCGTGGATCAGCATTTCCCGAAATTGGGATTAATAGAACTCTTGAAAGAGTTGCGTTCGAATTACCTGTTGGAAGCGTTAGTGATGTGATTGAGACTGATACCCTGGCTACAATTGTACATATTATGGAACGTCAGGATGTCACAACCGAACAAATCGATACAGCAAAGGAAAGCCTTAAAGCTGAACTCCAACAGAATAAGAAGAACCAGTTTTACGAAACCTATATGGCTAAGGTTCAAGAACAATTACTTATTAATGTCGACGAGACCGCACTAGAAGCTGCAACCGGCACAACCTAAACAATATCGGCACTATCCGAAACATAATCGGAGCACCAATGCACATCGACTGTAACTGAACTAGTAATACGCATATAAGTGAATCAAATATGACAAGTCAAATTAAAACAAAACTAATCGTGAGTAGGTTTTATTTTGTTGCCGCGCTATCACTGATCGCGATAGTTCTCGGTAGCACACAAATTTCAAGCCAGAACATCGATACTGTCGCATTCGAACGTATAACAGTCATCCCAATGGATCGCGAACGCACGTTGACTGCTCAAACGGTGGTCGTACAGAACGGTCGTATTACAGATCTGGGTCCTGCGGATAGTGTGGAAATCCCATTCGGAGCAACACGAATCAATGGTGACGGTCGTTTCCTTCTACCCACCCTCGCTGAAATGCACGCACACATATCATCCAGCTTTACAGCACCATACGCTGCTGGACGATTTCAGACTCCGCTACAGGCTATTGAGCGCGTGTTGCTTATGTACGTTCTAAACGGCATTGGCACAATCCGCAATATGATTGGAGAACCGATACATATCGAGTTACGCGAAAAGGCATCACGTGGTGAAATCATTAGTCCAACCATCTATACCGCCGGGCCTCCATTTTCAGGTGCAACCGTTCAAACAGTAGAAGCGGCGATTGAAATGGTTGCCTCTCAAAAAGCATCTAACTACGACTTCATTAAGACTTTTCCCGGCATGCCGTCCCTTGAAATATTTAACACTGTGGCAAGAACTGCCAGAGAACTTGGGATACCTATCGCCGGTCACGTACCGTCAACAGTTGGTCTCGATAATGCCTTGGCAGCTAAAATTCAAACGATAGATCATCTCGATGGATATCTCCAAGCTGCGGTTGAACCTGGCGCACCAAGCCCTGCCTTCTGGGGCGAGAACCTCGCACCTTATGTCAATGAATTACGTTTTCCTCAACTTGTCGCTAAAACAAAGGCCGCAGGAACGTGGATGGTCCCGACACAGAGCCTACTCGAATCTGACTTCGCACCAGATCCTCCAGCAGTACTTTTACAACGCCCAGAAATGGTTTATGTCGCACCTAGGCTTCGCGAACAGTGGACGCGCACAAAAACATCCACTGACAACTTGTACTCGCCAGAGCATCGGGCGAAATTTATTACACTTCGCCAACAGTTGATTAAACTCTTACATGAAGCCGGCGTGGGATTCATTTTAGGCTCAGATGCCCCACAAAATTGGAGCGTTCCAGGTTTCTCAATTCATCGCGAGCTCGTTGCGCTTGTCGAATCTGGATTGACACCCTATCAAGCACTTGCTACTGGAACATACAACGTAGCGAACTTTACTGGAACTCTTGAACAGACAGGCACAATCGAAGTTGGAAAGCGCGCTGACATCCTGATACTTGATGCCAATCCGCTCATTAATATTTCGAATTCCTCAAGCATTGTTGGTGTCATGCTCAACGGGCAATGGCTACCACAAACCAAACTTGAGGAAATGATCAATGAGTAAACCTGCCATTATCAGACGTGCCAATTTTAAAGCCCTTGTAGCGTTGCTACCAATAGTCATGTTTGTTTTTGTTTAGTTAAACTAATGTTCCACGAAAACTAAAACAGATCTCTAACAAGCCTTTTAAAAATTTTTAAGCAATATTTAATAGATAGCCTGCATAAGAAGGCACGAATATTTCTCAATCATTGCATTATAAAAATAAATTATCCTTTTGCGGAAGTGGCGAAACTGGCAGACGCGCAAGCCTCAGAAGCTTGTGCCTCACAAGGGCGTGGGGGTTCAAATCCCCCCTTCCGCACCAAATTTCCTATCGATTCTACAAGACTTCTTCATCATAGTAATCGACCTTGTGTAATGGCATAACGACACTAGAGAGAACATTCAGCAGATGCCCACCGATCCGTTTGTAATAGCGTGCGGCCAAAACTAGTGCGGTCGTAGTGCTTGCGTCGTAGCCCGATTGACTGATCCGTCCGACAAGCGCTTCGCACCGATGAGCAACGTCTCGACCCTGATGAATCAATTCAATTGCACGTTCACGATTGGATGATGTGAACACTTCTGCCGCCATCTGCAATGAATTTTCCACACCTCGCCGAATTTCCTGCAATTCCTGCACGATCGCATCCTCGGGTAATGGTGCCGAATGAATATCGATGACCCCTGCTAAATTCTTAGCATAGTCACCGAGACGTTCGACGTCCTTCACAAGGCTCATTAACAACAGCGAATAGGGAACATCGGACGTGTTACCTTGAATAGAAAGGTGCGCCACGACCTTTTTTCTGATTTCTCGTTCAAGTTTATTCACCCGTACATCGTCTTGATAAATACGAGTGCGATCTTCAGCCAAGGTTTTTTCTCCAAAGCAAATCCCTCCAGCTGACAAGGTCATGTCGCAGGCCAGTTGAAGCATCTCTTTGAAAGAGGCACCCATGGCATGAAGGGGATTATCTGCACGAAAAATACTGAGCAGTTCGCTGAGCATTCTCACCTCCTCATATCACTTAAAAAACTGCATTCCATAAATCAACAGTGCTGGAAAACCGTAAAACATGGTCGCAACATAGAACAGAGCCAGCTTTCGCGATTTAACAGCAGTCGCTGCGAGTATTCGGGCGGCCTGTAATGGTAATTGACGAATCCTTTTAACAGGATAAATCAGTATCGCTCCACTGAGGTTGAAAAACAAATGCACCAGAGCTATCTCAATGCCAGCCAGAGCATTTACCCCGGATACGGCCAACGCTGCACCCATCGCAGTTATAGTTGTCCCAATATTGGCGCCGATCGTAATTGGGAACGCCTGTTCTAACCGGAGGATGCCAGCGGCAGCTAACGGAATCATAATTGATGTCGTGATCGAACTCGATTGCACCATGACAGTAACGATGATCCCAATCGCCATCGCGACCAGCGCATTTGAACCAAGCGCACTGGACACCGCAGTTTCAATGCGCGAAATTACCAAGGAACGCATCAACCCCACGATTAGCCAAAGTGCCAGAAAGATCAGCGCCGCACTGATACCGACCAAGAAAAAAGCTTGCCCCCAATCTGCGTCGAACATTGCTTCCGCCGAGCTCTGGATCGGAGTAAAACCAACGTCCAACAATGCCTTAAACGGGCTCTCGTATGTAAAACCACCTATCCCGACAACTAAAGCGGAGAGAAATCTTGCGATACTCTGCAGATAGCCTGTCATCAATTCCAATGGCAGTAAGACCATTACCGCCAAGATATTAAAAAAGTCATGGCAGCCGGCCACCGCGAACGCTTTCTCAAACTCGTCGCGCCGTCCCATGTGCGCCAATGAAACAATCGCGCACGTAACCGTCGTTCCAATATTTGCACCCATAATCATTGGAACAGCATTAGCCAACGGCAGAGGATTTTCAGGTGCAGCCACCAACCCAACGATCATAGATGTCGACACCGATGAACTCTGCACTAGCGTCGTAGCCAGCACTCCTACGAATATCCCAACGAAGGGATTTGCTGTCAGACTGAAAAAGCTGTCTAAGAAATCTTTTCCGAACAACTTGAATCCATCGCCGAGCCCTTTGACGCCAAGCAAAAATACGAGCAGCAGCAACAGAACAGCTATCACTCTCCAGATCACAGCTGGCAGCTTCTGTTGTTCAGAAAACGAATCGATCGTCATTGAGTTATACGAGCTGAGCCAGGAAATGTCCGTATGAACAACTTTTTACCGCTATGGAATTGTAAGGTCTTGAGAATGCAAGTCATACAAGAAGTAGCAACACATTACTAATGACGTATCGCATATATGTTTTAAAAAGTTTGAATTCATGCGTTGACTAGAAGTTTTCGGAATAGACTTTTTAACCATAGTGACCAAAGAACTGCTCGGCGAAAGGCCAGTCATTTCTCGCAGACCTGTGCCACGCCAAAAAGATTAATATGCGACTAGAACGGGTGCATGTCAAGACAGAAAACACTATATCTAGTTTTAATACTAAAAAGAAACCCAAGATATAGTGAAAGTGCAGTTTCTAGCTCTCTATAGCCCTAAGCGCAGCTACAGAATTCAAGCGTGCGCTATTTCGTCGAAGAGATTCGATATGGTCGCGATGTCTACTGACCAGGATCCACTGTGTCTACACCGGGTCGTGCCAGCTCGTATGGTGCACCTGTTCCGGACGAACCCAGAAAAAGCTTGGTTCCGTCAGACGTGGTAATGTCCCGACCATTCGCCCGATTAGTCCCATCCTTCGCCTGATAACCATCAACCATAACTTTTTCACCTGGCAGGAGTGACTCTCTCGTGAAGCCCCGGCGAAATAACACGTTCGGTGTGCCAGCTTCAAATGCCCATGGTTCGGTTGTGCCATCGTCCAGATTAACATCAATGTGTATCCAAACGTGTGGATTAACCCACTCGACTTTTGCGACCGTTCCACTGAACTCGACTGGCCTCTCGGCATCGAACTCGGCAGCGAACGCATGATGCGCTGACACTGTGGCAGGATTTCCTGCCAACCACACACTAATTCCACCAACTACAATTAGGACCCCAATCACATGCAATGCTTTCATGGGTATTGCCTCCTCTTGCTAACGCTTAGGAATCATTTCTTCCCAAATCCAATAGTGCTTACAAACAAAATGCTACTTGCTAACGCCGATACCAATCGTGTAGAAGATCGCCAGACGGAACCTTTCGGGTGATATCGACGATGATCGTCTCACCTTCCCATCGCTTCACTAATTGCTCCCGACGAAGGTGACCGTACATAAATTCTTCTGAAAATTCGATACAGGGATAGTCAATTACCGTAGCACTTGGTTCCAGACGACGATACAAAGGCATAGCAATCGTCCAGGGTCGGGTAAATGTCTCCGAATCAGTAATTGTTACCTCGTACCAAATGGCATCCGATGACAGAGGAGAAAAGCGTTCGGTGAGCTTAAGAGACTCGCTGTGAAAGTTGCCAGCCCGATCGAACCATGTCTTGCCATTGAAATAATCCACATCAACAACCAACGTGTCCCCTTCCCACCGGCCGACTGAATGCCCCATGAACGTATAGTCTGGAGGACCAGTAACATCGTTAAGATGTATAACCCGTGCAGCATTTGAAAATCCGAATGTCATCTGAATTTTGTCATTGCCCTGCACAATCTGAAACGGGTAAGGCATATACATCGCACGCGGGATCCCCGGTAAGTAGCACTTAAGTTCAGGGTCGCGGTCGATCCAATTCGCGCCATTTTCTTGCTTCACAAGAAGAGACTCCGGTTTATATGGAATCAGACCGTCACCTCCAACAACACCAATGGAACCAGGTACTCCTGCCGCTGCACCCAGGGCCATCACAGGAGCGGCGGGCACCTTAGCAAATTCGTAAGGGTACACGCCCTCTTGCATTACCATCCCCGGACGCGGTTCGTGCGCTTCTAAATCCCAATGTGCCTCGTTGAGAGCTTGCCAGACACCATTAAAATTTGGATGACCGTCTGGTGTCTCAGTCGAACGGGAACTCTCCGCCTGGGTTTGGCCCTGGGAAGTGGTTCTCGTCACAACAAGCGAGATGACAGCACCCACAATGGTGGCAACAAGCGCTGTCACAACTGTCGAACTCTTAAGCCACTTTTGCATCGTTACTCCTTAGTTCTTCTCAATTATTCCTCTGCGAGGCCACCTATACAAGTGGCAGTATCTAAAGAGAACGGATCAGGGCCACTCCCTTTTTCAAACGCCTCGTCATCCATCCGTGCACCAATAAGCAACGCCGGCAACCCGTAGTTCCCTTCGTGACAACGAGGCTCATAGTAGATCCGATTCTGCTCATCGGCTTGGCGCTTCATTTCCTGACGAATTGTCCATGGTGCCGTCCATACCGTTGGGTCCTCGATCGTTATCTCGTACTCCAGCGTATCTGCGTCAACACGTGTGTACCTTTCGACCAATTTGCGGTTCGCACCTGATCCACGAAACGGAAACTTCGGCGAAAAATTTGTTGTCTCGATAACCAAGGTATCGCCCTCCCATCGACCACGTGAGTCGCCGTGACGTAGACGCACTTGTGCCGGTGGATGACTTCCGCTTAAATAAACAACGCGTTGATACCCTTGGCCCTGCCCTGTGTCATAACCGATTGCGATTGAATCCTCACCTTGAACGATACGACGATGTCCTCTGAAATCTGGGGTAACACCCAACATGCACCGATCACCCAAACTTTGGTCTTCGGGTCCGGTATGGCGATTCATACGGGACGTATTGTAGAACGGCACGACATCAAATCGACGTGGTGATGGTGGTCCATATTTTCCACCTCGACAACCCGGTCCATTTTTTTCGCAAGTCTCGGTGTTCTGTAAAAGCATAAGACGCCATTCGCTCTGGATTTCATTCTGGCGTTTGGCTTCTGGTGTCAGTTCCGGAATTCTTCCATCTGACGGATCGATCACGAGTGACGTGCGAGGACCAGCCGGCTTGGCAGAAGTGTAAACGGCGTTGTACGCCCCGGCAACATCACGTCCTTGATGGCCTTCCCGTTTGTTACGTCCAGGGTTGATCATACGAGACTGATCCCGAGCGGACCGTTCTTCATCAGTAGCAAACTCTCGATCGCCAACGTCTGGTGCACGTTCATATGGAGTGTCATATACATCTAGCCAGATTCCTCCTAAATCCGGATGACTCCAGATAGTCGTACTCGGAGCCTGACCCTCGATAGATACGACATTAAACTGGAGAAGCACCATGACTATCGCGAGCATGGTCGCTAAACCTAACGACTTCAGTAATCGTCGCTTCATCTCGATACCTCCTGAATTTGCAGTCCACTAGCGTAGTGAACTTGAAACTTGATACACCTAGACACCGATCCTGTCAATTAGAATTTGAAAGTCTGATATTAACAGCCTACTCGCTAACTTTTCGAGATATTTCTGAGTTAAGGTCAAAAGATAAGCCTAAAGGGGTCAAATACTTGACTTAGCCACGAATCATTATAAGAAGAAGAGATTAATAAAGATTAAATGAAACATTTCTAAAAAACTTGTTTTGATGACATCTTGCTACTTTCGACTGACTCTCTAGAAAATAGCGGTATAAAATAAAGGCAACAGTGAGAAACATCACAACGAAACTTTAAAAAGTTCGTCAATACGGAGGCAATTATGTGCGACGAGAAAACCACTAATGATATAAACGAACATCTGCGCAACTCAGATGCATTAACACGGCGCCAGTTTGGAGCAGTCTCTATCGGAGCAGGATTGGCAATGCTCTTGCCACGCACTGCGAATGCCCAAGCGGTAACTGAAATGGACCTAGACATCACGACTCCAGACGGTGTGGCAGATTGCTACTTCGCGCATCCATCAAGTGGGGCTCATCCGGGTGTTTTGATCTGGCCCGATGCTTTTGGACTACGTCCAGCGTTCAGACAGATGGGAAAGCGACTCGCAGAATCAGGCTACTCGGTCTTGGTAGTTAACCAGTACTACCGTTCCCAACGAGCTCCAATCGTCAGCACCACGAACTTCGCCGAAGAACGTGACACACTCATGCCCCTAATGGGATCGTTAAATCCGGATACTCAAACTAGAGACGCGATGGCCTTCGTCAGCTTTCTCGATGACCAACCAGCAGTAGACCAAAGCCGAAAAATAGGAACAATGGGATACTGCATGGGCGGACCGTTTACGATGCGAACTGCGGCAGCACTGCCAGATCGCATTGGGGCAGGCGCATCCTTCCATGGTGGCGGACTCGTGACCGACCAAACCGACAGCCCGCATCTCCTCGTTCCTAAGATGAAGGCTCACTATCTGTTCGCGATCGCCCAGAACGACGACGAGAACCAACCAGAAGCCAAGGATGTACTTCGCACCGTATTTGCTCAGGCAGGGTTGCCGGCGGAGATCGAGGTGTATGCGGAAGCGATGCACGGATGGTGTCCACCCGATTCGACTGTCTACCAGGAAGCATCAGCAGAACGAGCGTGGAGCCGATTGCTAGCTTTGTTTGAGAGTGCCTTAGCGTAGTTCAGAACTATTAGCGATTCAACGTTTTATGATAATGCAACTAAAACTGGACAAACTACTAGGCAAAACAGAGCTCATTATAATAAGAGAGCCCAATGTCTGACTTACTCATTCGTGGCTACAGAATATTCTGTATGAGATTTGAATCCAAAAAGTTAAATATATGGAATTTCTAGAACCGGACAACTGATGACTTTGGTGTCTATTCTGTCAAACAATTTGAATAACACTGCTATTGCTTCGAATCCGCTATTAAAATTGTGAAGGTCTTTGGACAGCACTGTGAACGATTAATTGCACACAGTGCTGTCCATGAAAAGTGTCTCTACTAGTCTAGTGGTTCGACCTTCGCTATTCTTGCTGTCCGCATATTGGTCATCCAAAGAACCACACGGTCAGTCGTCGGATCATGTGAAATCTTTTTTGTGTCGAACTCTGTTGGCCACTGATAGTCGACGATCTCGCCTGTTCTGGGATCCAAACGCATAAAACGCTCTGCCATGTTGCTCGGTGCATATATATAACCATTTTTATCCGGTGTGGAGGTCGTATATGGTGTCGAATACTCAGGTACTGGCCAACGCTGAATAACCTTCGTGCGAGTATTAAACATGCTGACATGATCGCTTAGATATTCAGCAAACCAATAACGATCCTGCGAGTCAATCTTGCCCCGACGACCCTTCATCCCAGACACAGGGTGCCACTCAACAGCGTTTGTCTCGACGTCGATTCCAATAATCCCACCCGGTCCACGATATGTCGCAATATATGGATTTCCCCGTGAGTCTATGACGTTGTGATAGCCACCACCGATGTCATCCGGAAGGTTCGGAGACCCTTCGTAACTAAACTCTCCATCGATCTCCATGGTTTCCGAATTGATCCTTTTCCAACCTGCCCAGACCTTACCGTCTGGACCAAGTGCAATAAACTGCCCAAGAGCCTCATCGACAACTGTTAGTTCTTCTGTTTCTGGGTCAAACTTAGTCAATGGCGAATGCCCGCTTTCAACTCGCATCGGGAACCAAATATTGTCTTCGTGATCAACAATAATGTCACGTGTGCCCTCGATCGTCCCATCAGGAACTGGCGGCATTGCATATTCCGTAAACGTGGCAGTCTTGGTATCAAACTTGCCAAGCAACTGTGCGCTCTCGTCGGTGTACCAAACGTTCCCCTGTGAATCGATCGCTGAATCGTGAGACGCAGTACTAGCCGTAGGCATATCGTATTCAGTGATGATGACCCGTGTCGCCTTACCCATTGGACGTTGTAGCGTCTTTAGCTCGTAATCCCACGTCGTTTTCCCTCCACTCAGGTTAACCGTCGCTAAATACTCAGCCAACTCAGTCCTCGGGATACCAGGCACGACTCCCCAAATGGGGTTTTGTTCAAGACTGGCTACTCTACCTTCTTCCTGAATTCTTCCCGCCCGGCCTCGACGATTATTGTTACTCACCGCTGTCCCGTCCGCATAGTAGCGAACCATACGGTCAATCGCACGCATAAACCCATCAGCATCATGTCTGGATTTCATAATCCGTTGATAGGTATGACAATACGCACAGCTCAACAACTGATGCACTAACTTGTCTTTTTCAGCCTTGGTCCCAGGCATACTCATAGCCCATTCGCGTGACGAAAGCTGAGCACTAAGGTCCGAAGCCTCTTGAAGCTGCAAATCAACAGTCGTAGGATGACCAGATATGACTGTGATCGAATCTATGTCAGTGAGGTCGTATCCTACGGCTCGAGTTGTAATGACGTATGAGCCAGGATCAAGATGAGTACGCGGAAAGCTATAAGTCCCAGTGTTATCGCTCACTACTGAAACGGTAAAATTAGATCCGTCACGCCTAGCGCTTACAACAACACCCTCCATTTCCCCTTCTCGTTCAGAACTTATAACTCCACTCAACGCTACAAGAGCACCGTCCTGTGCACTCAGCTGGCTGGGAGTAAAATAGCCAAACCCGACCACTACCACCACAAGAACAAATGCCAAAATCCCGTTTCTTAACATTCGATACCTCCTAAATTTCTCATCTTGGTGACTATCTATACCCTTTTATTACATGTTCTCATCAATTAATAAGTTGGCCTTTATTGCCGAAGAAGACGATAGCTTACCTCGATTGGCAGAGTCAGCGCTTGCTTCTATTTAGTCTCATACATAGAAAAGGCCAACGCATACTATAACTTGTGGTACTGCACCGTAGCACATCTATATAAGTCTTGTGTAAACCGTTACATCACGCCATAAAAACTATTAACAAAACATCTAAACTCAAACGCTTAAAAATATTGAGCTTTCCAAGCTAGAGTTACACTAGCTAAATCATTCTGAGGAGGGACAGATGCAAATACGCTCGTTGATTGGAATCTCTTTGATGATCATCGTGCTTCTAATGGCATATATGTACGCACAGCAACGAAACAATCTCGAACTAACGTTTCAGGATCGCGCTGAGATCCGAGAACTCTTATGGACGAACCACACCGGCTTTGACTTTGCCAACAGAGATGCCGCTAGTTTGTGGAGCAGCACATTTACGCCTGACGCTGTACTTCAAAATGGGAACACCGTTAAGACTGGAGAACAAGAAATCAGACAATACGCAAGAGATTATTTCAAGAACGATCCTCAGCGAAAGATCCGCCATTGGACCTCTACGTTTCATATAACCCCAACCGCAGAAGGAGCAATGCTCTCTGCGTTTTGGTACATCATGACACAGGAAGGTGACAAAAAAGGACTAACCCTGGGAAGCGCAGGACGATATGAAAGCCACGTCATTAAGACAACGAATGGCTGGCGCATTAAGAAGCATCACGTGTTTCACGATGGTCCTATCATGGAACATTTGCGCTAACCATGACTAAAACTTCGACAATCCTGTAATTAAAGGAACTCTTTTTCTTCCACCATGCTTGCTCATGGCCTACTGAACAAGCTTAATAGATACAAATGTGGTAGGTATTTTTTAAAACCGAAACAAGCGATTCAATTTAACGATAACAGCCCTGTTCTGAAAACCTGGAAACTCATGATTGTGAGTATAGTGTTGTTCGTTATACACAACGAACAGCTCGCTGCCAGGATGATACTCCCAACGAAAACGGACATTGGTGCTGACATTGCCAACGGAAGAGTTGTACTGCACCAGCGTACTAGCAAACATCATTGGGGTCATCGTATAGGTTAACCGAGTGGCCACAAGATGACTTGTGAATGCCCCTGCAGGTAACACCACGCGATTCACTGAAACCGTTGGGATAATTGACAATTGACTCGTCAGTGCAACAAGAGACCGACTAATACTCAAGGTGGCCTTAGAACCATCGTAAAACGTGCCGTATTCAGAGGCTACAGTTCCAGACAACATGCGCTGACGACCAAATCCGTAACTTATGCGTGCATTATTGAAATGGTAGCCTCTCACTGGAATCGTCACGTCCGAAGCAATGCGGAAGGGAACAGGAATAAATTCATAGCTGTTGTCGTATCTAATACTTAATAAGTCACTGTTATGGAACTCAATCGAAAACTCGCCGTGTTGGTTCCGTGTTTCTAGGTGACCCTCAGTGGTTTCCTTGTAGTCTACGGAACCAACCCATGACAACTGACGAACTGTCGAGTGATTTTTGGTGCGAGGACTAAATCGTAACTGAGCGAAACTTCGGCGCATATTGTCACGACGGAGGAATCCAACTTCAGGATTAAAATTGTCTCCTACAACCAGATGTTCAAACTTGGCACCATAACGATCAGCGTCATAGTCGAACTGCACTCGGTAACTATTAGCATCAACTGACCCATTCGTCCGTGTTTGTGCCCAATAGGTATTAATTGCTAAATTTGTGAAGAATGCGAATGCTCCATCTACACCATAGGTTTGATTCGTACCGATACCACTCAACGAAACGGAACGTCCAGCGAAGATAGCACCGATGCTACTGCGGCGCAGAATGTCTCGCTTGAACCGAAGCACGGAAAAATTAGTCGCAGGAGCACCAGATACCGGCTCACTACTCGTTTGAATATTCATCGCCCCAACACTGAATGACCCGACACGGCCATTCAATCTACCTCCAACATTAATTGGAACGGCCTGTCCACTACTCAAACCAACCCGACGACTGTAAAACAAGATGGGCGTATCGCCGGCACCGCCATACGGTCCTGTGCCTGATCCGCCAAACGCAAACAAACCAGCATTCTCTAGAAAAAATTCTCGTTTCTCAGGAAAGAACAGACTAAACCGTGTCAGGTTAACTTGTTGCTCATCTGCTTCTACTTGTGCAAAGTCTGTGTTATAGGTGAAATCAGCCGTAAGGTTTTGGCTAACGCCATATTTGACATCAACCCCAACATCCGCATTCAGATCAGTCGATACGCCAGGTTGAGGCACACCCGCTGAAGAAATAACATACGGCTTGATCTCTATGTTCTTGGCAGCCAAAGGAGCTTCTATACCCACAACAGTCGCTGCCATCGACACCTGCATGAGAGCACCTGGAGACACCAATCCTGGCATCGGCATCAGATAGGTTCGCTCGTTCTTCCATCGTTGTCCCCTATGAACGTTAAAACCCCATAACTGTTCGCGTCCAGGAGAGTAACGAAGCGTTTTGAAAGGTACCGCAACTTCTACGGTCCAGCCACCTTCGAACCGGCCTATCGCAGAATCGAACACACCATTCCAGTCGACATTAAATTGCGTTTCATCTGTAACCAATCCGTCTCTCCTACCTCCAACAGCACTGATATTAATGATGACTCCATTACGTCGATCGTAGAAAGTGTCGAGAATGAATCCAACGTAATCACCTTGAATGATATGTGGACCGTCTCGGCGCATATCGCTTGCCATAATTCGTGTGGGATCTTCTTCCCAACACCTAGCAACAAAGTACACCTGATCATCATCGAAAAGCAGCCAGACTTCGGTCTTATCGCTTGCCGGTGCCCCCTTTAGCGGTTCCATTTGGTAAAAGTCTGATACCGATTTCACTTCTTGGTACACATCCTCATCAAGAACTCCATCGATACGTAAGGGGCTAGTGAGACGAACAGCACGCATCGTTGCACGCCCTTGTGCATCCCTTGTAATGACCTCTGGAGACACCGGTATCGGTGGACCTTCTAAATTAAATGGTAAATCAGTAGCAGATATTTTGATTGTCGAATCCTTGGCCGGACTACTAGTTTGTGATTCCTGACCAGCAACGACACTACTTACAAAGAACAAACTGAAAAGCATGAAACTATTTACACGCATGATTACAGTTAAAGCGACATCAATACGGAGAATGATCTTTGTCACTTTTTAGAAATATACAATCTGACTGAGCTGAACATCTAGGCCAACTCCTATAGAGAGGGAGGAATTAAATTTCACTAAAATCTCAGCAACCTATTAATTTTAACAACGAATGCACGATTAAGAGTATCTGACCATCCACCGCGAAAATTATCACTAGGGCGATCCTCTGTGAACACTACAAACAGTTCACTGCCAAGAATGTACTCCCATCGCAGACGAACATTTGTACTGAATGTATTGTTTCTTGAGTTATATTGCATCAGTCCAGCCACAAACATTCGAGGTGAAAAAGTGTAGTTTACGCGAGACCGATACAGGCGCGTCGTAAACGAACCATATGGTAAGTCGATCCAATTCATCAACAAACTTGGCTCAACAGAAAACTTCGGTGCGATTGAAAGTCGACCAGACCTAAATTCGAGAGCTGTTCGGTTTCCATCATAATAAGTTCCGTACTCGAGGGAGGTGGCACCTGTCCACCGTTTTTGCGCTCCTAGCGAATAACTAATTCTTAAGTTATTAAACGCATAGTCTCCGGCAGGAATCGTGATACCTGGAGCAATGTTGAACGGCACGAGTGGACGATCAAAACTTCGTGTGCCTGTTACGTCAAACGAATCCGAACTGTGGAACTCAGTTTGAAAGTGGAACTCCTGATCGCGTGACTCGAGTATGCCTTCGGTATTCAATATATAGGCGAGACTAGTCTCAAATACATACCGTCGAATTATTGGATGATTCGTTGGTCTTGGGCTGATACGGGCCGACACGAAGGTCCGCTGAATGTCTTTACGCCTTACGAAGCCAACCTCAGGATTAAAATCATCGCCAATAAACAAATGCTGAATCTGGAATCCATACAGATCAGGCGTAAAACCAAACGTTGCCTGGTAACTGTCCTGCTTACCATTTAACCCAGGCGTTTCTGTTTGTGCGTAATAGCCAGTGAATTCTAAATTGTCATAAAACTTAAATACACTATCAAAACCATAGGCGTGATTAGATTGACCTGGTGCAACATTTGACTCAGAACGGCCTGTATAAATAACGCCTATTCCACTTCGGCGGAAGAGATCTCGCTTGAGTCGAATCACCGTAAAATTTGTTTTTGGAGTCATCGAGGCCAGCTCTTCATTGGCCTGGATATTCAAAGCTCCAATAGAAAACCGACCTACTTTCCCTGTGATCCTCCCACCGGCAAGAATAGGAATAGGTCGCCCACGATTTAAACCGATCTTGCGGCTATAGAAGATCTGAGGTGTACCCTGACTAACGCCACCGAACGTAAAGTTGCCGGTTCCTTCGAGAAAGAATTCCCGTTTCTCAGGAAACAATAGGTTAAACCTGGTGAGATTTACCTGTTGATCGTCGACCTCAACTTGGGCGAAATCTGTATTGACAGTCAAATCAGCCGTTAGATTCTGAGTTAACCCATACTTCACATCGATGCCGACATCAGCTTTAAGATCTTTATCAATCCGTGGCGTAATCGTTCGGTCGCTTGAAAACCTACTGATACCGTACGGTTTTATTTCTATATTCTTACTACCAGATGGCACCTTAATGCCAACCAGAGTCGCACCATACGATAGCTTTCCCATGCCTCCACTGCCGACTGTAATAGGCAACTTAGTCAAAAAAGCGGTTTCTGTCCGATGCCGAATAACGCGACGCATTTGCATGCCCCACACTTGTGAAACACCAGGTCTGTAACGTAATGTTTTAAATGGAATTACCATTTCTACAGTCCAACCACCATCGAACCTGCCAGTCTTTACATCCCATAGTGGATTAAAACTTGTATTCGTCGCCCCAGGAGCTTCTCCGACATAACCGTCTCCAAGGGCACCGAGAGGTGTCGTATAAAACATCATTCCATTTTGGCGGTCGTAAAAAGTGTCGAGGGCAATTCCAAAACCATCGTTCTGTCTTGCTCTGTCACGTCGCATTTCATTGGCAACGAGAGTGCGCTCCATATTTCTCTGCCAGCAACGCGCACCTATATAAATATTTTCATCATCAAACATCACCCATACTTCGGTCTTTTCAGTAGCTGGCTGCCCAGCATCGGGAAGAGTTTGGATTAAACCACTCACTGACTTTATTTCATTGTACACACGTTCATTTAAAAGACCGTCAAACTCAAGCGGGACTGTAAGCAGTGTAGCCCTGAGTGTGGCACCGCCCTCCTGATCACGTGTTATAACTTCTGGCGGAATTGGAGCTGGTGGGCCTTTAATAATAATAGATGACACCACATCATCTATACGATCATCAGAAGCTGTCGCCTGTGATGTCTCCCCTAATATCTGAGCATTTAGCCAGGACTGCGAGAGCGATAAAACGAAAAGCGTAGAACAGACAACACAGAACAGTTTGATACGCAGAAAGCTCATCTAAAAGTCTACCGACTCCAACATACAGAATATTAATCTTAAAGAATATATAAAAAGAACGACCTTCCAATGTCACAGCAGACTCATGCAGCTACCAATCCCATTGCCCGGTTGCTTCCTCCCAAAACGCCCAACATTCTTGACCAACACCAACATCCAAATACACAACTGGTAGATGGGAAAAGTTTCCTGTTGGCTTGATTAATTGCCCATTTGCATACCAGGAGGACTGGATAATGCCCCGAAATGGCATCGTCTCATCATCGTTTGATTCCACCACTGCTAAATCGATGCTTATATGCCATGCAGTATCACTTTTTCCGTCACCGGGTCCAAAAAAAGTTAACTCATCTTTATCATATTTAAGATTATAGACGGTAGGAATCGATTCAATTTGTCTGACAAATGATTCTTGCAAGCTCTCGCTGCTAGGACTCCCGCATGCTATCAACAAAACACTAGCAAGAAGCATTATAAACAGTCGCATACGCAACACCTTTGTCATCTTCCCTTTATACAATACTCAAGTACTAAGAACCTGAATCTCTCGAGATACGATACAACTTAGAAACCGTTCGTAGGATTAGACTCTTATTCGCTACCGCCGGAGTGGCTAACGTCATTTCATTAAGCGTATTCCGACCAATTAACTCGAACTCTGGTCCCGCTTGGATAACAAAAGTGTCACCATCTTCGCTCAATGCAAAGATCTTGCCATTGTAAGCCCACGGTGATGCTGTGAATATAGTGCCTGCCGTAATGCGCTTGCGCGAATAAACTTGTTGACCTGTTTTTGCATCGTAGCAGATCAAAAACCCACGGTCGAGCAGTGTGTAGTGGTAATCACCATAGACCAAAGAAGACGGATTGTAAGACCCGAGTTTAGAATTCGACCAAACTACATAGTCATTATAAGTAGCATTTTTTAGAAGTGATATATCGCCTTGAGCGCCTGGACTAATTGCATACACTGGACGCACCGAATCACGAGTGTAACCAGAATTGATATAGAGCAATCCGTGTTTGGCAAATGGTGTCGGAATCACGTAAGTCGACATACCAAACAATTCCCATAAAAGAACCCCGTCGAGACTATAAGAACGCACACCACCGGACCCCGTAGTTACAATCTCAGTCCGTAGATTGTTTTTCCACACGAAGGGTGTAGCCCAATTAGTGTGTTCGTCCCGATTTGTTCGCCAAAGCTCGTTACCTGTGACTGTGTCATATCCCGCTACAAACGATTGCTTCTCGTTGTCGTTCACAAGATACAACCTGCCATCATTTATCACTGGTGAGGCCCCTGATCCCCAGCCACCATGACGAGGCACTGACTCCATCAATGTTGACCAAACCAGTTCTCCATTTACGTTAACCGCAAACAATCCTATGCCACCTATATAAACGTAAACACGCTCACCATCAGTAACTGGTGTTTCAGACGCATAACTATTCTTTTGGTGAGTCGATTCAGTAGGCGCAATCGCGTGGAGCACTTGCTGCCAACGAAGCCGCCCACTGTCAAAATCAAAATCGTAGAGTACCCATTGGAGAACCCCGGGCGACTCAACAATGTCACGTCCTGTCATTGAACCACCTAGTGAACTTGAGCGATAGTCTCCAACCGGCCTAATAGGTTCATCCACACCTGCCGTGTTAAAAACCGTGGTAACAAATATGTGATCATTCCAAACAATTGGAGAACTCCACGAACGTCCGGGAATATCCACAGCCCAAACGATATTCTCGGTAGGCCCCCAGGTGTCTGGTAGTGCCGGATCATCAAAAGCGACACCGCCTAGCTCGCCACGAAATTGCGGCCAATTAGATTGAGCAAACACACCCGTAGCCAACAGCAAGCTAATAATGATAAAAAGTCCGATTAGTCGAATATTCATTGTCTGAGTCTCCATTCGCTCGGATCTAACTTAATTACAGAAAAATGCACAATATAAACATCCGTATCTAAACATTTTGCGTTATTTTAGCCCAGTATTCTAAGTTGCGATTAATTCAACTGCAACCAAGGAGCTACTTTTTATAAAAACATGCCTCGAAGCTTGGTTTATAAGCATTAGCAGGGTAAGATTCGATTTCATCTCTATTGTACGAACGGCACTGGATGAGCAGAAAGGGCCAAAAAATGATTAATAAAGTTCGATCCTACTGGGTGACGATGGTAATTACTCTTATCGTGCTTATGGTTGGACCTTTGGCTTGCGGCCCCGGACAAAGCGGCGGCAATGGTGTCGAGATTGATGACGATGATATTGGTGGTGTAGTGACGAGCGAGCAAGGACCTGAAGCAGGTGTTTGGGTTATTGCTGAAACGCAGGATCTGCCAACAAAGTACATTAAAAGCGTTGTCACAAATGACGAAGGCCAATATGTAATTCCAGATTTGCCAGAGGCTAATTACGACATTTGGGTTCGTGGTTATGGTCTGGTTGATTCACCTAAAACGCAATCTTTACCCGGAAACAATCTAGATCTCAATGCCATCGTGGCACCAGATGCGCATGCTGCGGCACAATACTATCCGGCTAACTATTGGTATGCCTTGCTGGAACCCCCTCCAAAGGGTGATTTTCCAGGAACTGGGCGAACTGGTAATGGCATCCCTGAAGGCAACAAAACCCAGGGAGCGTGGCTTGGAAATATCAAAATGACCAACTCCTGCACCCAATGTCATCAGATGGGAACACAGGCCACGCGTGAAATTTCTCCAGAACTGCTTAGTCAATTCGATAGTTCATACGATGCTTGGGAATACCGTACCGAAATGGGTATCAGCGGGCCTTTCATGGCGAATACGTTAGCTCCTCTTGGCCGCCAGAGAGCACTTGAGGTGTTTGCGGATTGGACGGATCGAATTGCTGGAGGCGAATTACCTGAAGTACCTCCACGTCCACAAGGCATTGAGCGTAATGTTGTAGTAACACAGTGGGAATTCTCAAGAGCAAAAGGTTTTGTTCACGATATCATTTCGACAGATCGTCGAAATCCAACCATCAACGCATATGGACCCATTGTTGGCGTAGAAGAACTGAGCGGCGATTGGATTGCACTCGCTGATCCAGTAAACCACACGGACCGACGGATACCCGTGCCAGCTCACGAAGGCTCGGTTGCAACGTGGGGACAGGATTTTCCAATACCGTCTATATACTGGGGAGATGAAGAACTTTGGGCAGCAAAAGTATCGCCTCACAACCCAATGTTTGATGCCAAAGGGCGAGTATGGATCACCGCACGTGGTGGTTGCCGTGTTTACGAGCCGTCTACAGACGAAGTTACCCACATCCCAGGCTGCCCTGTCGGTCACCATTTGCAAATCGATGACAACGAAGTGTTGTGGGGAGATGGTGGTGGTGGTGCCTGGTTTGATATTCGTATATGGGATGAGACTGGTGACGAGGAAGCCGCCGCCGGACGAATTGGGAACATCATAGACGCTAACGGCAATGGTCAACTTGACGAAGGTTGGGTAGCAGCCGATCAACCACTTGACCCGTCCAAGGATAAGGCGATGAACTGGGGTCAGGCCTATTCGGTAATCCCAAATCCAACTGACGGATCCGTGTGGATTTCATACTCCGTTATTCCAGGCGTTCTTACACGGTATGATCCAGAAACGAAACTATCCGAAGTATATGAAGTGCCCTACATGGATCCAACCGTGGAAATAGAGGGTTATCTTCCACATGGAATCGATGTAGATCGAAGCACGGGAGTCATTTGGACAGGATTGAACAGCGGTCATTATGCTGAATTCGATCGGCGAAAATGCACAGCGCCTCTGAATGGTCCAGAAGCCACAGGCCGTCATTGCCCGGAGGGCTGGACTCTTCACCAAGCACCAGGACCAAACTTCAAGGGTGTAACTGAATCGGGAAGTGCTGATTCCTTCTATCTAAACTGGGTCGATTGGTACAATACATCCGGTCTTGGTGACAACACACCGATCTTAGCGGGAACTGGATCCGACTCTCTAATCGCATTCGATGATGGAGAATGGGTCATTCTGCGTGTCCCATATCCCCTGGGGTTCCATCCACGTGGCCTCGATGGTCGAATTGATGATCCAGATATTGGTTGGAAAGGACGAGGACTTTGGTCCACTCAAGCTGCGCAAGCTACGTGGCACCAAGAAGGCGGGAAGGGCGAACGTCCAAAGGTTGCACAGTTTCAAGTTCGCCCAGATCCACTCGCAAAATAGTTAGTTTATTAGTGACATATAGAAAAAGGGTCAGGAGTCTTTTGCCAAACTAATTATCATTGGCAAAGGTCCTTGACCTTTTTCTTTTATTGGCCTTGATTAAACACTCCTGTTAATTTTGTCGCTTTTACCTAAACAGTAAATTCAGGCAATGGTGTGGTAGCATAATTGATGATTTAACTACTGTCATAGCAAACAGCGACACGAGGAGATCAAAAATGCGCGCATTTTTCTTAAAACTTGCACTTATTGCCATTTCAATAATTTGTATGATTACTGGAGTCGCTATAGCTCAGGGAAAAAGCGGCGGTAATTCAGAAGCTGCAAACCTTAAGAATCCTATAGATATGACAGCAGAATCGATCGAAGCCGGAGAAAAGCTATACATGCGGCGATGCCGTGGTTGTCATGGACGAGATGCTACAGGCGGTCCTCCTAAAGAAGCAGGTGCGACATCACCGTCCAACCTTATCGATAATCATTATGAGCATGGCTCAACAGATGGAGAGATCTATTATGTCATCCGAAATGGTATTCCACCTGAACTAGTCATGGAACCGTGGGATGATCGTTTAGATGAAACTGATACATGGAATGTAGTGAACTATCTCAAATCACTGTCAGCAGCTGATTAGGGTATAACTGCTACATTTGGCCATATTAAAAATCTAGATTTAATCTATATCTGTCACTCAAGAGTCAGACAAAGCGAACCCAGAAGACTTGTCCACTTTAAAAGTGCAACACATAGAAACAGGTCTTAAAATTAAGTCGTTGTTTGGTCGTCCCCAAATTTAGATCTGTAATTGAACACACTAGAGATAAAGAACCAACGATGCCATATTCCTTTTTTTCTTAATCGGTCAAGTTTATCCAACGAACCCATAGGCCTACTAAGCCAATCACTATCCCGACGACCACCACGCCATACTTTTCGCCGATCAGGCTGTACGCGACGTTCAAAGAGCACGACTGGTGGTATTTCAAAAGCCATATTATGAACATCAAATTTATTACTCATACACAGTTTATCGGCACAATACGTCTTAACCATAGTGTTGCAACCAATCGTTATGCTATGGACTAAAACACTCTAATTTGAGGGAACGAAAAGACAGACTGGGCAATAAACTCTTGGACCGGAGCAAAATTTCTACACACTAATTAATAGCCAAGGATCAACAAGATGCTCTAGATAAGACCTGCTCCAGGTAATACAACCAGACCTGTAAGGTGTAGAAGGTATAAACCAAGTAGTAACAAGCCAGCTACTCGACCTAAAGAACCATTTCTAAGAATTAACAAGACGGGCCCAATAAAGAAAACCCCCATCCACGGAAAGGCGTACCATAGTGTAAAATTTTCAACAAAGATCGGTTGAATCGTGGCCGAAAGCCCAACAATGAGAAATAGATTCAGCACGTTGGATCCGATGATGGTACCTAAAGCTAGGTCAGGTACTTTTTTAAACGCGGCGGTCACGCCAGTAACGAGCTCTGGCAGTGAAGTGCCCACTGCAACCACCGAAAATCCAATTATTGCCGATGGAATACCAAATGCAATAGCTAAGTTTTGACCAGATCTAACTAGGAAGCGCGATCCCACGATAATCAAAATAGCACCGACTAAAAAGCTTAAGATCGATTTCATCAAATACTCATGAGATTCGTTTTGTAGTGTTGTAACATCTCGCGATAACTGTGCCCGACGAATAGCGCAATAGTCCAAATAGAGGTAAGTAATAGCTAAAAAAAGTAGCACCGTGCCTAATGGCCTACTGAGCGTCCCGTTTAAAGAAAAAAGGACCACTAGTATTCCACCTGCAAACATCCAAGCAATACGCCGAGAAAAGTCTTTTAGATCAGCACTAATTGGTGTGATTAGTGCTACCGTGCCAACAATTAACCCTACATTAGAGATACTCGAACCAACCGCATTACCCAACGCAATCCCAGAATCGCCAAGCATGCTAGCAGTCACTGACACCACAATCTCTGGCGTATTTGTTGTAAGACTCACAAGAGTGCCCCCAATTACAAATCGTGGAATATTTAGGGCACGACTTATATTTATGCTTGAGTCAACGAAGCGATTACTACCAGCTGCAATCAATATAAGACTTGAGGCGATCAAGACAAAGTCTAGAAGCAAATGAATGCTCTCCTTCTACTTATGTTGAAACCAAAAACAACGAAGTCCGCTTCAAAGATAACAACCATTCCTTATTCTTGACTCTAAAACAAGCTTATCACTACTTACCGTTCATCACTTGACAGCCTGTCTAAGACATTCGTATAGTGTTGTCACAGCGTCGGGGCGACCTAATACTAGAACGCTGCTGTTAACCCACGCGGATGTCTTCCCAGGACATTGCGAAAACTAGAGTCAACACTTCATTAATAAGTTGGCTTACCGGGTGGGATATATGACACCAACTCAGCATCGTCGCCTTCTCCTTACCTTGCAACGTGAAAGATCCCAAGGATTCCAGGCATTGGAACGACTTAAAAAACTTCCTAACGAAGAGCTGCCGAAAGAAACAGTGACTAAAACGCCTGAAGTGAAAAATTCCAATGAATATAAAATTCCACGATTACATGCGAGGTCGGAACAGTAGCAACTTTACTTCTTTAATTTTTAAATTCCTAAAATAAACACTAAACAGCCACAACCAACAACCGTAATTCCAGCGAGCAGATCTGAGTACTGTGCGCTATAGTTGAAATGCTTGTTATTCAAAACATTGATACCAGTGTAGATTAAGACAACCATCACTAACATTGTACCAATTGTCAAAACACTAAAAACGGTTACTATTCCACCCAATAAAGTCCATGATTGCATCACTGCCGGCGCGAGCATTAAAGGAATAAGCGGTTCGCATGGACCAAGAGTCATTACAATAAATAGCATCCACTTTGGGATATTCAATCTAACTCCGTTGATAGATAAATTCTCGCCTTGATCAGGAAGAGACTTCGTATTGCTATTAGTGTAAGAATTGTCATGCGAATGCGTAACACCTCGGTATAAGCGTAAGCCGGCCCAAGTAGAGTAGGCTAAACCAAATCCAATTAATGATGCCACAGCCACATCGCCTCGAAATGAGTCAAACCACACAAGCGAATTAGCTGTTAGGCCAATGGCTACACCGATGGATCCGATTAATACCGAAAGAAAGACATGGCTAATGCCACACACACCAGCCAAAGCCACAATTTGAGCTAATTTCCACCTCCTGGCTAACCCTATTGCAATAAATGGTAACCAGTGGTCGACACCAAAAAACGTATGCAAGAAACCTAATGTAGCTGCTGTAATAATTAAGACCAACGGTATCGTCCTAACTAAGAATTCGTATCTTTTGCAGTTCTCAGTAAACAGCTAGTGACATGCATGCCATTGACGGCTAGTCTAGAGTGTGCTGAAGTACTAAGAAAAATTATGTCACTATTCAACTTGAAAGAAAAATTATTACAACTTCGCGAACTCCTTAGTGAATTCGGAGATGTAGTAGTCTGCTTTTCTGGTGGCGTAGACTCAAGTTTCCTGCTTGCTGAATCAGTTAACGTGCTAGGCAATCGAGCAGTCGGCTTAACAGCCACATCACCTAGCTTAGCTCCAGAAGAGGGTGCGGCCGCAGCAGCCCTCGCCAAGCAACTCGGCGCGAGACATATCTTAATTGAAACATTAGAGCTCGATGACCCACGATATGCGCTGAATCCTGTTAACCGCTGCTACTTTTGCAAGTCAGAGGTATACAGCAAGGCTGTAACTAAAGCACAACAGCTCGGAATAGTAAATGTTCTAGATGGATTCAATGCCGATGACCGAAGTGACTACCGTCCTGGATTCCAAGCTTCCCGTGAACAAGGAGTGCGTTCGCCGCTCAATGAATTAGATTTCACTAAAGCTGACATTCGAGAAGCGGCTCGTCGATTAGAACTACCAGTCTGGAACAAGCCAGCATTGGCGTGTCTGTCCAGTCGCTTCCCTTATGGCACAACCATTACTCCAAAACGTTTAACTCAGGTAGCTACTTGCGAAAAAATACTTCGAGACCTTGGATTTTCTGTTAACCGAGTTCGCTACTACCACACAACAGCTCGAATCGAAGTCGAACCTAATGAGATTCAAAGGTTAAAAAACCCAACAATTCAGCTAAAGATTGCAGAATTGTTTCAGGCTGCAGGATTTAAAAAAATCGTAGTCGACCCACGTGGTTATCGACGTGGGTCGCTCAACCTCATGAAACCTCAGATCCCGATGGTTACCACGCTTCCCGAAACAATTCCTCTACTGGAACGATCTGTAGAGAATCTGGATTGATTGCCAACTCGTGCGAAACAATTTTTTCATCTTCGGCTAGAATTTGATCTGAAACTTTTGTGTTATATCTTGGAGGAGATAGATCGTTAGTAAGAAGCTTGTCGCGAAATCTCTCAGCATCTGTTGTCACAACTGCTACTGCAAGATTTCTATACTGCAGGTGTCGACTAATCGCAGCATTAACAGCATCGACAGTTAATAATGGTAGTCGCGTTTGGATCTCATGGATGTAATAGTTGCTCTCATAAAAATTTGAATCCATCATATACCCTAATCGACGATTCGCAGTTTGAACATAAAGATTTGAATAGTTAAGCAAGAACTCTCTCGTTATTTCAAAATCCTGTTCTGTTATCCCATTTTCGACTAACATCTTTAACTCGTACAGTGCTTGCTTAAGCGCAAAATGTGCGTTGTGATGCGGTACCGGACGAATCCAGATACTAAAGGACTGTTGCCTCCTGGGAATATTAGCAACTGGGAATCTAGATCCGCCATCTTGGATAAAATTCTCAATATATGAATAATCGCCGTAGTTAAGACCTCGTTCGCCGCGCATTTTGTTCATCAAGAGTCCGTTAAAAGTTCGATGCTCGCCAAAATAAGAATTCGCAACAAGTAGTGCAAAGAAATCATCCTCGCTTCTCGTAATACCAAGGGGAAAGCCAATAGAAATAGCTGTCGCAATAGACTGTTTTTCAACAATTAAAAGCTCGATGTCCTCGAGTGCCCGAGGTGTCTCCAGTGTCGGTAAATCAGAATTGCCATCCGGCAATCCATTGGGGCCTCCTATATCAAGTGCAACCCGATCACCAAAACCACTCGGATATCCACCAGCGATACCAACCAATAAATTATTCCGCGTGTATTGACGACCATAAAATGCACGAACATCGTCCAACGTAATAGCACCGAGTCCCATCTCCGTGCCAATCTCAGGCACCCCATAAGGATGCCCTTTGTACATCAGAGTGTTGAGTGCTTGTTTGCCTAATTCCTCGTCATTATTACCCCGGAGAGTGGACACTACAGCATTGGTTAAAAAATCTTTATTCCGCTTAAAGTCAGACTCGTTGAAACCAGGCGAAATAATTAGATCGCGTAAAATTTCATAGAATGGTTCGAGATGATCGCGATGAACATGACCGCTAATAGTAGTCATCTCCTTATCTGATTGAACTGTAATCGACGCAGACCACGAGTAAAGCATCTTAGTTATTTCCTCATAACTAATAGTCTGTGTTCCACCACGCACTACCATTAAGGCAGTTAGTGCATTTAACCCATCCTTTTGAACAGGGTCATCAATTGCGCCAGTTCGAAACGCAATGTGAAAATTTATTAATGGGTCGCCTGGTATAAATAATTCAACAGGCTCCCAAACAAAATATGAGTCCGAACCTTTATCTGTTGAAGGGTTATTTTCTAATCGCTCTGATGGACCACAACTAAAGGCAATTAAACAGACCAGAAAAACAAACTTTCGTCGTTGAATCTGCTCTAACATTATTACCCTTCCTGTTTAAGCACAATTATCGTTCGATTCGTCTCGAAGAAATAAGTGGTGGCAACTTGTTGAATATCTTTTGGCGAGACGGAATTATAAAGCTGGTAAACACGATTTACGGTCTCCGGATTTTCAGTCAACTGTAGGTAGTGCCCCATCATCTCCGCAATGCTACTTGGGTTGTCTAACCCCATCGCAAATGTGTAGCGCATATGTGACTTTGTATCGGCAAGCACAGAACTGTCGACCAATTCTATTTTTAGTCGTTCTATTTCATCAATTATTGAATCTCGTACGTAGTCGATACGTTCAGAATCTGTTATCCGCGCAATGATCGTAAATAGTGGCGCGTCACGATGATCGACCACGCCTCCAGAAAGCAAATCAACCACCTGTTCTTCTAGATAAAGTTTGCGAAACAAAGGTGAGGCCTCAGAAAACAGAAGCTGTGAAAATACATCTAAAGCTGGTATGTCAATCGCTTGATCAGAAAACGCCGGAACATGGTACCCCAACATAATAAATGGCAGCGTTGGATTCGGCCATGCCACAAAATCAGTTCTCTCTCTAGTCTGTGGAGGCTCGACTGGAATATCAGGCGCAAAGTCTCTACTTTCCCAAACACCATAATGCTGTTCCACTAAATGCTTAAGCTTAACCTGATCGAAGTCACCAACTACAACGATGATGGAATTGTTCGGCCTATAATAGTGCTCGTAGAATTCTAGGCTGTAGTCGTAATGATTCGGCATATCCTGAATATCGCCGACAAGACCAATAGTTGTGTGCTTGTAAGGATGAAAAAGAAACGCGCGGTCGTATAGCTTTTCCCTAAGCAACGCTACAGGGTTTGAAAAATTAAGGTTGTACTCACCAAGTATGGCACCAGCTTCGGTTTTGAAGTCTTCTTCAGAATATTCGAGATTTAGAAATCGGTCAGACTCGATTTCGATAATCGTTTCGAGCGAATCTGAACTTGCTACAATGTGATAAGCCGTCCAGTCATCAGTAGTGAAGGCATTCGAATCCGCCCCCATCTGCTTAATGACCTTATTGTAAGCCTTAGTTGGATATTTCTTCGTTCCACGAAACATCATATGTTCGAAGAAATGTGCATAGCCAGAAAATCCTGGTTCGATCTCATTGCGAGATCCAGTTCGAACGATTGTGTAGTACGCCACAATACCCGGACTGTCATAATCTACGGCTACGACCTTAAGACCATTATCCAACTCAAAAACTGAAACCGGATAAGAAAAGACTTCATCAGTGGCTTGTCCTGTACCACAACCAACTACGATCACCGAAGCAAGAAGGAGGCCTAAAATATGTTTTATCATTGCGCTCTCCTTTGTTTGAAAGAAACCTAGCTTAGTCACTGGAAAGCTATAGCAAAGCAGCAGCTGGTCAAACTCCATTTATTAATGACTCTGAACGTGACCACATTTCCAGCATTCAGTAAATTGTATTTCAAGCTGCTCGCCGCATGAAGAACAAACTCGTGTTGCATGGAAACGATCTGATTTCTGAGAGTGCCGACGTGCGTATTCATTAGAAATTTCTACAGCGCGTTCAAATTGCTCGTCTTTGAGTACCCAAATGGAAGGGCGAGTTTCAATGTTAAAAAAACTTCCTCCTTGAAGAGGAACAAAGTCATCTCCGCGAATAACTGATCGAATTCCTGCTGATTCCAACAAACCTTTGAGGACCTGAGCATCGCCTGGCCCCTGAGCAACATATAACTTCTTGAGGTCTGACATAGAATCTAGTGACCTCTTCATAATCATCAATATCTAGCTGACCTTAATTCCTGGTTAGATATAAAAACTGCCTAGAAACTTTAGAACTAATACTCGAAAGATCATGAACCCTTATCATAAGAAATACGAGCAAAGGATCGTAACTTCTCTATCATTCACTACGCTTGCCAACCTTGTTGGTAATGCTTGGAATTGTGCACGTTAAGACTAACTATCAGCACCAATGTAACTCTTTAAAGTGCTACTTTTGAAGTGTTTATTAATGTTTTACATATCCTAACTAATAGAAAGACCCTAACGAACCAACTATATTAAAACCTATAGCTATTTGAAGTCGTTTCTTCTGTTAAACGTTTGCATCATGCTACTCTTGCTAAATATGAATTGGCTGTGCCAACAACAGTTACAAAATAACCGCCATGAATTCTAAACTATTAACTCGAGAAGAGGTTGCTTCCCTGTACAAACGCGGCCTGCTATCTCTTGTCTATGAAGCGACTCAAACACACCGTCGAGAACATGACCCTTCTGAAATCCAATGCGCATCGCTACTAAGTATCAAAACGGGTGGTTGCGCAGAAGACTGCGCTTACTGTCCACAATCCGCACACTATCAAACAGAGATTCGCTCAGAACAACTAATAAGTGTTGATGCGGTTACTCAAGCTGCTAAAAATGCCAAGTCCGGAGGGGCCGACAGATTTTGTTTAGGAGCAGCATGGCGAGAAGTTAACGACGGACCAGAATTTGACAGTGTCCTGAAAATGGTAGAGAAAATAAAATCAGCTGGGCTAGAAACATGTGTAACGCTCGGAATGCTGAAACCAGAGCAGGCTATCAGACTAAAGGAAGCTGGACTTGATTACTACAACCACAATCTTGACACTGGACGAAATTTTTACTCAAAAATCATAACAACCCGTAATTATGACGATCGATTAAACACATTATCTGCCGTGCGCAAGGCTGGAATAAAAGTATGCTGTGGTGGCATTCTTGGCATGGGTGAGAGTCACGAGGATCGAATCGATCTGCTTTACGAACTAGCGTCTCAAACCCCACAACTAGAAAGCGTTCCCATTAATACCTTAGTAGCAGTTGAAGGCACCCCTCTAGCCGCACAGAAAGAAATCCCTTGGGACGATCTCGTTCGTGTTATAGCTACAGCTCGAATCTTAATGCCACGTGCAAAGATTCGGCTTAGCGCTGGCAGGTTACACATGACAGACACTCTGCAGGCGTTTTGCTTTCTGTCTGGTGCGAACTCGATCTTCTTAGGAGACCGACTCCTCACAACACCGAACGCCCCAAGCGATCAAGACTTCGCATTACTAGAACGCCTAGGATTGCAAAGCGTTCGAGAATCAAGAGAACAAAACACCAATCCGTCATAACGATAGACAGAGGCACTGTGCCGCAGAAGATTCTTTGCAATATAGCTACACTCGTAATCCTGTAACGGTGTAGTCAGTCAGATAATCGGTCTTAACTTCAAAAATGATCACAAAATATGAAACTTATTCTGGAGTCACCTGTTTTAAAACATTTACTAGCGTCTCCAGAACCCAGGTCACTTCTGATTCAGTAATGACATACGGAGGCATAAAGTACACGAGATTTCCCAGTGGACGAATTAATAGACCTTTCTCGAGAAACGCACTGGCTAGTCGTGGACCGACTTGATCTAAGTACCCACCCGCCGCCTTAGTCTTCCGATCTGATACCAATTCGATAACCCCAACACCGCCGAGCACACGAATGTCGCCTACAGATGACAGTGCACGCAATGGTTCAAGTCCTTCTCGGAGTTGTTTTTCAAGTCTCTGAACACGCAAAATTACGTTCTCTTCTCGAAAAAGATCAAGACTTGCAACTCCTACTGCACATGCAAGCGGGTTGGCTGTGTACGAGTGCCCGTGGAAGAAAGTCTTTGTTCGATCTTCACTTAAGAAGGCTTCGTAGATTTCTTCGGTAGTAGCCGTAACCCCCAATGGCATATAACCAGCGGTTAATGCCTTCGACAAACAAATAATATCTGGCAGTACTGAGGCATGCTCGCACGCAAACATTCGACCAGTACGACCGAACCCGGTTAGCACTTCGTCTGCAATCATCAGAGTGCCGTACCGATCGCAGAGCTCGCGAACGCCAGCCAGGAATTCCACTGGCCAAACAATCATTCCACCGACACCCTGTAGCATGGGTTCTACTAGTACACCTGCCACAGCTGAGCTATGCTTCTTTAATTGACTCTCAAGACTATCCAAGCAATCGATATCACACTTAGAACGCTCTAAACCCAATGGACAACGGTAACAATAAGGTGAATGCGCACGAACTACAGGAAACAGTAAGGATTCAAAAGGCTTGGTAAAACTAGAGGCTTCGCTGACCGACATTGCCCCAACCGTGTCACCATGATAGGCATGGTCTAAAGAAATGAATAACTTTCGTTCTTTATGGCCCAAATTTTGCCAATACTGCCATGCTAATTTCAAGGCAACTTCAACCGCTGTCGAACCATCGTCGGAATAAAAAATCCTAGTTAAACCATTAGGAAGTACATCAACTAATCGTTCTGCTAATTCAACCGCTGGTTGATGAGTACACCCAGCGAAGATGACATGTTCGAGTTTCTGAACCTGTGTTATTAACGCCTCGTTTAGCTTAGGATGTGCGTGGCCATGGATATTCACCCACCAGGACGAAATACCGTCGAGAATCTTTCGACCATCCTCGGTGTAAAGATAGACCCCTTTACCCCGCGCAATGGGTATAAGGGGAGGTTGAGTCAACATCTGAGTATATGGATGCCAAAGATGAGCACGGTCACGTGCACTCAAATTATGATTATCGTTCATAAAAGAAACTCCAACAGACGTTCTTCATTATCTAATTCCTTTGTGGCCCAATCCTTAAGACTATCTACTAAAAGTGGATCAAAATAAGGCATTTCACCAACAACGTTGATCTTGCCATATGTTTCAATCGCAACTCGATTGTGGTTGTTCTTCTCGCCCACCATAACTACGCCAGCTACTGAAAGTTCGTGAGAGCGTAGGCTTGCCAAAGTTAATAGTGTATGGTTAATCGTTCCAAGCTCACTACGGGCAACTACAAGTATCGACAATCCTAATAACCGAATCAGGTCTATCATTAATTCTGAATCGTTAATTGGCACAAGAACACCTCCGGCACCTTCGATGATCCATCTATCTGATTCCGGACATCCCTTAACTAATGCAGAAAACGAATGCAAATCAATAGACTTACCCGCAAGTTGAGAGGCTAAGTGCGGAGATACCGGATGCGGCAAACGAACGCCCTGATTAAATATCTCAGCGTCTGCACACGACCCTAAACGTTTCACTTCGGCAGTATCATCATCTTGCTCAACGCCAGTCTGAATTGGTTTCCAGTAACGCAGTGAACCCAAATGACGGTATCTATGTACAAGTGCTGCGGAAACAGTCGTTTTGCCAACCGAGGTATCTGTACCCGTTACAAAGAGGCCACGGAGCATCAACCAACCTCCATAGAGCACTGTTTTAATGTCAAAACAAACCGGTCAAGATCGACTTTAGACAGATTAGCATTGACTGAAATTCGGAGACGCGCAGTACCCTCAGGCACTGAAGGAGGTCTAATGGCACGCACATCAAAACCCTTTTTTTGGAGTTCACGGGCAAGCATTGTAGCTACATGATTTTCTCCAACTACTAACGAAATAATTTGTGAATTGCCTAATGGAATGTCGAAGCCAGCAGCCACCAACTTGTTACGAAGATATTTCGATAGGGTTTGTACCCGCTCTCGCCGGTTGGGCTCATTCGCAACAATGGTTAAGCTTGCCTTAAGCGCAGCTGCGATTGCCGGTGGTGGTGCTGTTGAGAAAATAAATGGTCTGGCACACTGAATAAGATACTCGATCGTTAATTCAGACCCAGCCACAAAAGCTCCAGCAACACCAAGTGCCTTACCGGCCGTATTAATAGAAAACATTACATCATCATTAACACCGGTAGCTTTAATAAGTCCACTGCCATCCTTTCCGTATAAACCGACCGCATGTGCTTCATCAACAACGAGTACTGCTCCTGATTTGCGACAAAAATCTGCGTAATTACTTAATGGAGCTATATCCCCATCCATGCTAAAAAGTGATTCAACAACCACAAAGGCTTGACCTTTTCGATTTTCCTCATCAGCAAGCTTCGCAAGTGTATCAACGTCATTGTGGGGAAAAATGACACACTTTGCGCGTGACAGCCTAATGCCATCGATCAAACTAGCGTGATTTCGCTCGTCTGAATACACGATATCGCCTTCCTCAGGAAAAGTTGTAAGTACGGCAATATTTGCTAAATAACCACTGGAAAAGTAGAGACTCCGCTTCGTACCCTTAAAAATTGCAAATTGACGCTCAACATCCGCAAGAGTTTCGCGATGTCCTCGTAGCAATCGTGAACCAGTACTACCGCAACCTTCTCGATGCAGGGCATCAGACATCCGTTCGACAACTAATGGGTGCTTAGCTAGTCCAAGGTAATCATTTGAAGATAAGTCAATCCCTTGTGGAGATTTCAGCGTTCGAACTAACCCAAACGATTCGAGTTCGTTGAGACGCGTTCGGACACGACTTTCCAAGGATTTCGTCATGAATCGTTACAAAGATCTACCATTGCAACACTTAGCTTTAGCAGTGAAATTGAGAGTCGACATCAAATAACATAAAAACAACCTTTACTGCTAAGGAGATATCGACCCAAAATCTTTAAGGACGTGTTGACCTAAAAAGCGCTGAATCATCTCATAGATCGCGATTGTCTCCTTAGTGCTAAATCCACCGTGCCCACCTCCACGTACGGTGTGTAGATAATTCGGCACTTCAACACTATTTAGCCCTTCACGTAATCGAACAGCATGCTGATACGGAACAATGGGATCAGCATCACCGTGAATAGTGAGAATCGCTGGCAAATCTCTTCGTATGTAAGTTAGAGGCGATACCCGCTTAGCGATATCAATCCTATTTCCAAAGCTTCCAAGCCACTGAATTGCATATCCCTTCGCATTTGGCCCTTCGAGTAGTTCGACAACGTCAGTAACGCCATACCAGTTAATAACAGCTGCAACGCGTACCGGATCCGCCTTAGGTGGACCAGCAAAACTAAGCTCCGCACATTCCAAGTCCAGTCCAGTCGAAGACGGAATCATGCCAGTTGTCAGGGCAAGATGGCCACCTGCTGAGTTACCAGTAGTGACGATCCTTGACATATCAAGGTTGTACCGCTCTGCATTGCGACTGACCCAACGCAATGCACATAAACAATCTTCCACAGCAGCTGGTGCACGCGACACTTCCCCTAATCGATAACCCACATTAACCACTGCCCACCCCATCTCGAGATAGGGTAAAAACCAAAGCTGATGGCTATCTTTTACTCCAGCGACCCAACCGCCGCCATGAAAAAACATTAATACCGGTGTAGCAACATCCGTATTCCGGGGAAGATAGAGGTCAAGCTTGTTTTCGTGTCCATTTGCGATGTGATAAGTCACGTCTGGAAGTACGCGGTATTGATTCTGTAGATCTGCGAGAAATGCCGTCGTTTCACTGAGCTGTGCCGAAGCCCGATTTGATCCTATAGCTGTTAACAGCATCACTGTAATAATCACGCACTGAACTGACCTTGCTTGCATATTGCCTCCTCATAACCTTCACTAATTTTTTCTTGCTCGACCTCGACGAAAGTATTCGACCTGATACCTTTGCACATTACGATTGTGTTCTCTGAGCGTATGCGCAAATTCATGCGAACCATCGTTCCGACTAACAAAATAGAGATAACTCACGTCGTCTGGATTAAGAGCTGCCTCAATCACAGCCTGTCCAGGAGCAGCGATTGGACCAGGCGGGAGTCCAGAGTAACGATACGTATTGTACGGAGAATCGTACTTCAGATCAGCTCGACTTAAATTGCCATCATAGATGCCATCAAGTTGTAAAGAGTAGATCACCGTTGGATCGCACTGTAGTGGCATCCCGATACGTAGCCGATTGTTATAGACGGCTGCAACAAGACCGTGCTCATTAGCAGCTCCTGTTTCCTTTTGAATCAATGATGCAAGAATAA
>Ga0315336_1001681_pt1 | contig 39918 bp, 62 predicted proteins | sample ASW5metaG_FD_204512 | JGI IMG/M metagenome (GOLD analysis project Ga0315336, IMG submission 204512) | Ammonia-oxidizing marine archaeal communities from Monterey Bay, California, United States - ASW #5 | ecosystem: Environmental > Aquatic > Marine > Intertidal zone | place: USA: California... | reverse complement strand
GGAATCAGTTAAGGGATTTCGGACGAACATCACTTCCATCAGTGGAATGCTGCAAAACCCGGACTGCTGTTCGTGGCCAGTCTTTTTGAGTAGGCCGCGGTCCAGCAGCTCAGCGACAAGCTCAGCATGGTGGTCATCAGTACGCACAAACACGTGGTTTGGCGTCTGCATGTGCGATTTCAAGTTCGTAGACACTCGCTCCTCGCACGGAAGTCCGTCGCTATCGACGCCGTGTGCAATCAGGAACTCACAACCCTGTACTGGGCTGTCAACAAGTTCAAGCGAGTCAAATCGAATCGTTTGCAAAACGATTGGTCGACTTAGCTTGAATAGTTCTTCTTTATTTATCTTCTTCATCATTGATCTCCTTCCGCATAGAAGCGGTAAATTGTGTTGTCACCTTTAAGCCTGTACTTAGCCTCATACCCGTAGTTTTTGCCTTCAAGGCCGGGCTCAAAGCTTTTATCCTCAATAACGATTGCCCCAGGAAAGTGCTCAAGCAGCGTTTCTCTGCCTACCTCCAGGACAGTTTCCGGTTCGATGTATATGTTTCCCGTTGGGTTAGATACGCACGGACCTACAAACAAAAACGCCAGGACCACAAGTGTGATCCCGGCGAATGTTTCTATGCTCAACTCTTTTTGTTGTGGCATAGGCTTACTCTACTTTCTTGCAGCAACTAGCAGGAACGGTACAACCACCCGCGTACTTCATTGGGACAGAGCCAGGTTCAAAGTTCACCGAAATTCGAGTCCGGTTGACTTTGACAACCGTGGCCGTAGAACCGCAAATGGCCTTCGGTCGAATGTTGTCGACGATGACCTGGTCACCGGCTTCTAATGAATTCATCATCTGAGCCGCCGCTTGCTTTCTGCGGTACTCAAGTGTTTCTCTCAAGGTGCTCAAATCGTTATCGAGGCTGCCTGAAAGTATCGCTGTCGTCACTTCGTTAATATCCATCGTTTCTCCTTTATGTGTTTGTTAAATTCTTCCTACCACTCCCCGCGAGATCCAAGCCCTCCGTGATAACGCCTGTCGGTGCCCCCTTGGGAGTTCTCTGGCGTGTCACCGAGTTGAGCGGATCTTATGGGCAGCTTTGCCCTACAGTTTTCGCACTCGCCCCAGAAATCGCGATCCTCTGCGGTTAGTGCCGTGCCACAAGCACAGCGGTACGCTTTGTCAGCTTTTTTGTCGCTCACGGTTACCTCTCGGAAATTGACATGGTTCCCCAGTACACGCAGGCTTTGCCCGAAGCTTCAATCTTGTGTTTGATCGCTGCGAACTTCCTGTCCCACGCAGCTCCGGCGTAATCTTCCCAGATGTCCCACATGCTGACGTCATAGTCGAGCCAATTGTGGTCGTAGGCGTCACCGCACACGAACTGCACCCGGCTTCCGAACTCTTCTTCGAGTGGAGCCCCGAACGCCTCAATCACCGCAGGATCTTTCTCGACGATTGTCAGTTGCTTGACCTGCTTGCGTTCGAGAACGCGGCGTGCAGACCAGCCGAGCCCGAGCCCGGCCATTCCGACGTTGCCTTTGCCTCGCTTGACCTGGCTACGCTGAGTCATGACCTCCATGGGCGTCAGAGACATCCACGGCTCAAGCGAGCCTTGCACAGAGCACTTTTTGGCCATGATAGGGATGTAGACTTCTCGGTCGAATCCACACTGAGAATGCTTTCGACCACTTCGATACAGATCCAGCCACGTTCGTCTAGGGATTTTCGGACTTGTATCCAGGATGCCTCCAAACATTCCGAACCCTTCCCACTTGGAACCCCACCGCCACATAGGAAATGGTCGCATGTAAAAGGTGTAGTCGCCAATCTTCATGCCTTTGGTGCGAGCAGTGTGAGCATCCATGGGCTCAACCTGCATCGACAAGGGCAGCGTTTCGTACACCCAGTTCTGGTAAGTGTCGCCGTCGAACGTGATTGATGTATTCCTGTCAGGGCATTTGAATGCCTCGGTAAAGTCAACAACGGTTTCACATTTGCCGATCGTTGTTGGTAGTTCCTTTTTCTTCTTGGTCATTGTGGTCATCTCTTTTCCTTTCGTAATGTATGTCGTAGACAAAACCGTGGTCCCCGTCGAACTCCAATCGCTCGACGAGGACCCGGTGTGCCTGTTCTTCTGTATCGGCCGTTATTACAACGGTATACGCGAACGCAGGCATTTATTTGTTGCCTTTCTTTTTGGGCGTTCTTTTAGTCGCCTTTTTCTTGGGGGCCTTTTTGACGATCTCGTCGATCTCAGAGCGGCTCCTTTGCTCAACAGCACTCGACCCGGCGTTCTTGATATCTGTGATGTTTCCCATCTTGCGGGTCGGTGTAGCCCGAGCCTTGAGAATCACGTTGACACTGCCTCGTTTCTTCAGCTTGCCGGGGGCTTTCTTCTTTTTGCCTTTGTTATTCTCGCGAAGTATATCGAAACGGGGTTTTCGATTGAAAAACGAAGGCGGAATTGGATTGAGGTAGTAAGTTCCTTCGTCCAGACCCCATTCCCCGGTGTTGTCAAACTTTTGAAGGGCCTTCTTCAGCACTCCGGGCACCTGATACCGAAGAACGGTTTTCTGGGCGTGCAGAATAATCTCTGCACGGGTAGTTCCGATGTTTGCGTCAACGACGCCTGCGGTAATAGGGTTGAGTATCCTACAGAGAGACCGAGCAACCACGCATGCGGTGGGGTCTTTGCAGACCCCGTTTTTCTTGTCTTGCTTGGTAATCTGCATCGGCAGGGGTTCAAGCGGGGCACTGGTTGTCCAGCCGTCTGAAGTAACAGCACTGCGAGGACGAACAGTTTGTGCAGTTTTTCGGGTACGTTTAGCCATGGTTTCATTCCTTTTGTTGAGCAGCCTTGTGCAGGTTGCTCTGGGCACAAAAAAAGCCCGGGTACCAACATGGCATCCGGGCAAGCGTTTAATTCTGGAATTTAAGCAGCACTTAGGTGTGCCACTCTTTCCGCTCTCTAAAGATCGAACTCGGTTGCGGCATCACCTGATCTCGGTATTTGCCGCTGTACATGTCGGCGTATTCAATCGGAGTGCACGTGGTCCAATAGATCTGACAGAGTCTCATTCCCGCGTAGACTCTGACGGGCTCAACCACAGAGATTTCGAGTGTCCACGTGCCGCAAAACCCGATGTCTCCAAATCCCGCAGTAGCGTGTACGTTGATGCCTAGACGACCAACTGACGACCGTCCTTCAATGCCGGGGACGTACTTGCCTGTGTACGTCAACTCCTCGGTAGCCCCCAGATATAGCTTCCCTGGCCGCAGCACAGTTCCCTCTTTTGGGATATGAAAGCGAATTACCGAAGGGGCTTTCGCAGCGTCCAACGTTTGATCTTCTGCGTATGTCGCAAGGTGCGAGCTGAGCCGTAGATCGTAACTGTTGGGATTAAGCTGCTCTGCGTTGAATGGCGTAATGTCAATGTCGCCGCTATCAATAGCTATCTGAATGGCGTCTTTTGTTAATAGCATGTCTCCTGCTCCTGGTACAAAAAAAACGGCTGCCTGGCGGTGTCTCTTGGTGGAGCGACAACTGAAACTCTCCACACCGGCACAGGCAGCCGTTGGTTGGTAGTCCAAAAGACTTAAACGTTACTGTCGCACATGCCGTTCACCATTTCGTGAATCATTTCAGCCGCTGCGGTACGGCAGCCGGTCAAGTTAGTCAACTGACCATGCACAAGAGCCACCTCAGCGTCCACGGCGAGAATCGTACTGACGTCCTTAGCAGTGATACGAGAGCTTACGCCCTTTTTCGCCACACCCGCCAGAAGCGTCTGCGACTTGCCGGTTTGTCTGACTACAGCGGCAGCTCGACGCTTCCTGGGCTTGCTTTTTGTTGACGTCGTCCCAGATTTTGAACCGCCGTTCAACGCCGTTCTCACTTGATAGAACTGGGCCTGCGTTACAGTCTGCTTTTGCAGCTTGAATTCTTCCTGGACTTCACTCCACGTGATGCCCGGGGTATCGGAGAGAAGACTCCGCAGAAAAGCTGCCTTGTTAAATTTCTTCTTCTTGTCTGCCATCGGTTTCCCTTTCAAAGGAGGTAAATAGAATGGAGGCACCAGGAACACCCTAGCACCGCCAAATGTAATCTTCAAGGTACTTGCGTACCGAATCCATCTGTCCGTGGGGCGTTTTGTTAATGACCTGCATGCAGGATCTCAACGCCCTTGTTAAATCCCGGGCCGCCTTAGCGGATCCAGCTATGCCTGAGTAAAGCTGCCAATCGCTGGCAGACGCAGGAATCTTGCAATCTTCTCCATTCAGTGTCCGGCGGAGACACCGCTGGAATACCCCATCAGGTTCCGTATCCGCGGCACCAAAGTTTGAATTCTCCATACTGAGCTTTTCCCACGCCTTGACAGCGTCTTTTAATTCTTGAGTCATGCTGTTTCCTTGTCAGTTTTAAGTTCCAGGGGACATTCCACTTCATCGCCCTCTTGGCGGACCATGTACCAATCCGAACACTGCACGGTGTTTTTCTCGAGGTCGTACACGAGATCATCACCATAAGCACTCCCGTCGCCAGCCCCGCTGTAGTCGAAAGACTCTTCAGCCCACTCCTCAAACTCCCGCTCTAGCTCATGATGTTCCTCATGATGTTCCTTTGGCCATCCGGCCCTTTCCAGTTCCTTGACGCGTTCTCCGGTGTATTCCACGTTGACATTGCAATACCCCTGGTCATCGCCGCCGGACCAGCAGACGTTGATCTTCACAACTCCTTGCTTTTTGGCTTTTTCAACCAACTTGCGTGGCAGTGGTTGTGGTGCTAAGTCCATCCTCTACCTCCTCTTCAATTTTAAGTGTACGCGTGAGCTTGGTGCCGACTTTCCGCATCCAGGGCTCTACGGTCATGTTCTTCAACCAATCGGCTACAGTCGGAATAAACCCACAGTCTTCCATGACGTGCTGTTCACCGATCACACGGACAGGAACGACCCGTCCGGTTGAAGTTGTGATAGTTACGCCGAACTGACGTTCAGCCATAAAAATACCCTCCGAGTGATGTCGGAGGGCTCTGTGTCGAAAGTCAGCGAAGTGGGCCTTGGTCTCGTCGAACCAATTGTGGATGGCCTGATAGTCTTCAGGTTCTCCGCCCCACTTCTTCACGCTACTGAGAGCGTGGTGGTACGGGTGACTCATGTATTCTCCTTCTCCCCTGCACTTCGGATAGTCACAAGGTTTTCCTTGTACGAAGGGCCTAAGGGCATTTTGCCTGGAGCAGCATGCCCTTCGTCAATACACCGGCGGACGTACGCCCAAGCACTGGGATCGTTCACGTGGTATTCATGTGAACTGCTGCTGCCGCCTGCAAAGTTGTAGACGATGACGGCAGGCCCATACATCGCATGACGCGACATGCCCTGGCCGTCGTACTTGGTACTGGTATGCGGATCCCACCACTCGTGCTCATCGAGCACGTAGACGCGGTTTTCTCCCCAACCGAGGTCAAAGTCTTCCGATTTACGTTCTTTTGCTCCACCTTTTTTCGCGGCTTTGTCCGTAACGGACTCGTAGTCGTTCAGTTTGTGTCTGATGATCGCCATATTAGTGTCCTCTGATTTCCCACATTCCAGTTTCTACTTGCTTACCTGCTGCTCCTGCGACATGCACAGGAACTCCAGGCCCGTTCCCTTCGTCATCTTGCTGGACAAAGATTGCAGCCCCGTCGTCAAGCATAAGCACAGGCATGCCTGACTCACTGTCGTAGTAAGCATTGACGATCTTTTGTCCTTTCACGGCTGCCAAGAATTTCTTAGGCAGCCGTGTTTTCGGATCTTCTGATTTCGTTACCATTCTTTTTGATCTCCTTGTTTTTCGGCGGCATCATAGCCCGCGTTGTATTCCGCAATTTCTGCGGGAGTTAGTTCAGTTCTTGTCACCGGCTCTCCGTTGTAACTTCCATCGGGGTACCAGTGAGGATTCCGGGGGCGGGCATACCAAAAGTCCGCACCGCCTCGATCGTATAGGCTTCCGTGCCGCTGCCTATCAAACTGAATTTCTGTTTGATCTTGTGTTTCTTGTGGCATATTACTCTCCTGCGTTGATTGAAATTGATTCGTAGTTGACTTCAGTGTAATTGCTTCCATGCTCGATCGACGCTTCGTCTGTCTCCGCGTTAACTAGCAGGGTACCCTGTCCGCCGTCGTTGATCTCAAACCCGCTCGGAAGCAGGTAGTGAGCGGCATGCTCCAGGGCGTCCATCACGGTATATGTTCGCTCAGGTTCAGTTGATCCTTGGAACCGATAAGGGCGAAGCTTTTCCGGGAAGTCTTCGCGAGTCAGGACGTGCGGCTCTAGCTTTTCCAGGATCTCAGGCGAAGTTTCTTCGAAGTTGCCTCCAAAGGCGTCATGCCCTTCTTCTGCGTATGGCGTCGTTTCCAGAGAAGTCCAATTGATGGCACCGCTATCACCTTCTCCGGAGTACTCAACCGCATAACCCTTAACGTCGAATCTCTTCATCACCTCAACTATGAACTTGAGGGCGGCTTGTTGCTCGGTTCTGGTGTTTTCTTCCCACTTCTTTATACTTTCTTTTAGATCGATCAATGGGGTAGACTTTCGATCGTTATCGCTCATTTGCTTTCCTCTTAGTAAGGGGGGTTAGATTCTGCGTAGCTTGCAAACGCGGCAATTAGGCCCTGCTTAGCCGCTTCAGCACACTCTTCAATAGTTGGATAGAAGATTGGCTCATCTTTGTGTTTCAGGGCGTATCCGTTTCGCATCAGGTTCACGCGAACCTGGCAACTGATGTCAGTTGGCTCGTTATCTCTGATTGCGAGTATAGGTACCCCTGCTGGGCTACCTTGCTCGACTCCTTCGCTCTTTCTTGGCATTTTTAATCTCCTTTTCGGTTGCGTAACAATCACATTCTTCCATGCAGGGAATGCACCACCACCAGTGCTCCCCGTCCTCGCATTCGGTAAACCACCCAAAGCGATCGCCGAGCAATCGCTCTTTGCAGATACCGCACGTCGGCCACTTTTTCAAATACGGGACTTTGCGGACTCGCCTGTATTGCAGGGGGTCCTGTTCTTCTTTCTTTACTTCATCGTTTTTGTCCTTGTCTAAAGAAAAAGCCTCAGCTTTTTCGGGCTGAGGCTTTGGTTTGTTCAGAATCTGGTTGACTAGGTCATCTTTTGATGCCACATGCGGTTCTCCTATCTTGATTCATGTTATTACTCTACTCTGTTGAAGTCGTAGACGCTGCGTGGAGGCTTTGCCTTCTCTTCCACCTTCGTCTGTAAGTCTTGTCCTTTGAGCAGTAGCCGAGCACCTTTGCTCAACCTGTCTGCGAACTGGTTTAGCTCAACAGACTCTCGCGGGATCCAGTGCCAGTGCACGATAATTCCCTGAGAGGAAAACGATTTGAACAGTTGCCAGAGAGCTTTGTTCTTTAGCTTGCCCCTAGCGTCACCTCGCTCACCCTGTTTCTGCACGTACCGGGAATCCGTGAGTATGTGCACGTTTCGAAACTTGCTACCGAGGCCTTCTTTACGCAGCTGCTGCTCGCGATGTGCGTACCAGGTAAGCGGTTGAATGTAAGCCATGATCTCAGCAAAGTTCACAGTGCCGGAGCTCATGGCCCCGTACCAGGCTTTACGAGCCATCGTGTCGCTTTGGATAGAGACACAGCCCCATCCGCATTCAAAATTCCAATTGGAACCGGATCCGTCACCAATCAGCAGCAGATCCCACTTAGTTAGCGGGATGTTCAATCGTTCGAGCAAAGCCTCAAGAGTTTCATTATCCGTCTTTGAGAGCTTTGAGCTCATTTTGTTTCTCCAAAATTTCCTTAGAAACTTCTGTAAGTTGCACTTGCAGCATTGCAAGCATTTGAAAATTCTCATCAAGAATGTGAGCAGCACTCTGTAGTAAGGCTGCAAGCGATCCGGCCATGGAGTCTGGGGTTTTCTGTTCGTTGCCGTCTGCGGACAACCATAACCCCTTGCTGATTGAAGGCATGTCATTCAGGTTGCGACGATAGTCGTATACGACTACTACGCTTCGCAACTCAGGCACCTTCAAAAACGCAGCATTGCAGGCATCCCTGAAGGTAGCGTTCAAATTCTCATCAAACATGAGAGGTTGATTTTCGTCAGCATCAGGCGTCTTGGCTGTCTGCGTCGAGGTCGGCGAAGTAGTCATCAAAATTTACCTTTGGTGTTAGAGTGTATTGCTTAAAAAAGTCGTTGCCGAGGTTGGCTAGGCGAGCTGCCGCAAACGCGTACACAACCCAACTAGCCAACCACATGCTCGGTACGCAGAGGCAAACAACGCACAACATGGCAACCCACGGAGACAGACAAAAGGGGCAAACGAGTAGTTCGCCCAGCTTGTTCGTCCACATCTCTACACGAGCACGCAACGGTGCAAGTAAAGAGGAATGGTGCCATATTTCGATAATTTGCCATGTGGCCAAAGCGGCAACCACTAGAATCATGTTGGTACCTTAATGTCCTGCGACGCGTAAACCGGCAAAGAGGATGAAGGCTGCCATCACAGCAACCCCCCACTCGCCGATTATAAACAAAACAATCACAGAAATCAGGTAACATAGGCCCCACAGGGCAAGTCTATGATCCATCACCAGTATCCTCCGTTGTCGGAGGAGACCAACTATTCAGTTTAACCCGATCCGATGGAGGTGCACCTTCACCCGCTTCCAGCTCTCCGAGAGGCTTACCGTTCGGCGACGGATACTGCTCAACCAGGAGGCGGTTTTTGTTCGTAGAAAATCGAGGAGAAGGCCACCCGAGCGTTCTCAGTTGTTTTCTACGTTGATAGGCGAAAGCTGATCGACCTGGCATTGGTCTCTCCATAAATAAGGTTAATCGTTCACGCGAACAGAAGCTGAAATTGAATTCTCCTGCTCATCCACCAGTGTATCACTGGACTCTTGCGAGGGCCATATCGCTCGGTATAATGCTAAAAACAGTATACTGAGAAGGCGGCCCGTGTTCGCAACTACTGCAAGCAATAGTTCGAACAAAACCAGCAAAACGTTGCTGGGTGTCTCTTTCGTCATAAGGAACTCCTTTGAATTACGAGGAAATTAAAAACACCAAGAAAACTGCACAGCAGATCTTGGCTGAAGAGAAAGCATCCGACACCTACGGTATCGATATAGATGCACTGATGAAGACTCCGCTGATGGCCGGTTATCAACCAGGCCCAACGGATGATCCAATCGTACAACGGCTTCGAATGGCCCAGCACGTCATGGGCAAATCGGGGCACACAACGCTAAAACCTGTTCTCCCCCTGCTGCTTTCAATCAGAGGTAAACCGTACCACTTACACGACCACTTTCCTTTTGCTCCTTTCTTTCGAACACGCATGCCGCAAATGACTCTGTTGAAGACCGGTCGTCAGGTCTCCAAGTCAACCTCCTTGGCATCGCAAGGTGTTTTGTTCAGCAACTGTATCCCGTACTTCTCCACGCTGTATCTCACGCCGCTCTTCGAAATGATTCGTCGTTTTTCCCAGAACTACGTAGCTCCCTTTATCGAGACGAGTCCCGTCGGCAGGCTGTTTTCCGGTCAATCCACGATCAATAACGTGTTGCAGCGGTCTTTCAAAAACCGCAGCCAGATGATCTTTTCGTTCGCTTACTTGGACGCGGAGCGTACTCGCGGTATCTCCGCGGATAAGAACGTGATCGATGAAATCCAGGACATGGACATCTCGTTCCTGCCCGTTATCCACGAGACCGTGTCTGCCTCCCCGTGGAAGCTGCTCCAGTACGCAGGTACTCCGAAGACACTCGACAATACGATCGAGCGTTTGTGGTCCGACTCTTCGATGGCGGAGTGGATGATTAAGTGTCCTCACGGTGGGTGCGGTCACTGGAACATCCCGGCACTGGAGTACGACCTACTCAAAATGATTGGGCCAGTACATGCGGATATTGGCGAGAAATGTCCGGGCGTCCTATGTGCTAAGTGCCAAAAGCCAGTCAACCCTAGACCGCCTTATCAGGGCGGCACAGGTCGCTGGGTCCATAGGGATAAAGACAAGCGTTGGTCATTCGCCGGGTACCATGTACCTCAGATGATTATGCCCATGCACTACGCCGACCCGGAAGCCTGGTCGAAACTGGTGGACAAGTCGAAGGGCAGAGGCAACGTTCCCATTAACGTGTTTTACAACGAAGTTTGCGGGGAGTCCTGGGACTCTGGATCAAAGCTCGTCACAGTAACCGACCTGAAAAAAGCCGCCTGCTTGCCCTGGGAACGTACCGTGGACCAGGCTAGGGATCACCAAGACGGTTACCTGCACAAATTCTGTGCCGTGGACTGGGGCGGGGGCGGCGTCTCGAAGGGCAAGAGTGACCTAGCCCTTCAGTCATACACATCAATTGCAGTTTGTTGTCTTTGCCCCGACGGGCGTGTTGACGTCATCTACGGCTATCGCAGCATGAATCCACATGACCACGTTCGCGAAGCCAAGTTAATCCTTGGCATCATGAACACATTCAAGTGTAGTCACCTCGTTCACGATTACACCGGAGCCGGTACCGTCAGGGAAACCTTGATGGTGCAAGCCGGTCTTGACCCGAACAACATTTTGCCAGTCGCCTACACGGGACCAGCGAAGGGGTCCATCATTCAATACAAGCCCGCTACGGACCAACACCCCAGGCATCATTACTCGATGGACCGGAACCGTGCGTTGAACTACTCCTGTCAGTTTATCAAGTCAAACATCCTCCGCTTTTTCAAGTACGATTACCGCGGGTCTGAGGATATCGGAATGTTGCATGACTTCTTGAACCTTATCGAAGACAAAGGGGAATCCGGGGGCGGCCGGGATAGCTACAAGATTCTCAGAGATCCCGCAGGTCCGGACGATTTTGCTCAAGCCGTAACCATGGGAACTATGATGTTGTTTCAGATGAGAGGGCGGTGGCCTGACCTATCTGCTTATGAAGATATTGAAATTGGCGAGGACGTTATGTTGTCGACTCGCGGGAAGCAGGTGCTTGACTGGGATTAGTAAACTGCCAGCCGATCCAGCGAGTTGCGTAAGGCGACGGCGTCTGCGAACGGAAACGCATCGCATATCCAGCTGTGTGTGCTACGGAGCCACTCTTCCCAGGTGTACCCCTCTTCCACGTGCAACGTAGAGAAATGACGCAGGTAGTTCAGCACGATCTTATCCGAGCTGTGCGTGACTTTACGGGGCTCAAGGTTTTCATCTGCCGCGTTCACGACAACGATGTCAGTCGTCTTAGGTTTTGCTTCATTACCTCTCGTGACGAAAAATCCTGAATCGTCACATTTTAATGCTCGCTTCAACTGCATCAATCTGCGTGGCCACCGATGTGGCCACTTTTGCTTGTAGTCCCCCATTCGAATCTCGAACCGGTTGTAGAGCGAGTACACGAATGGATCGCATTCAGGCCAGGGTCTCCCCGGCTTTCTAGGTTCGTGTTTCTTTAGCTCTTCTCGCGTTACGTTGCGGTACATGTAGATTGGAAAAGCCGGTAAGCCCGCTGCGGGTGCAGTAATTTGAGCACATAACGCAGTAGCTAACGCCCACACAACTTCCATCTCTGGTCCCTCTTTTTGGAGAGCACTTTTAACTGCTGTAGTCAGTTTACAGTGATCTCGGCGAGGCCCGGGAGCGTCTGGGGGAAGTTTAAATTCCGGATTTTGCCGGAACGTACCGTCGATCAAACGAGCGTTTCGTAACTGAAACCCTTCCCCGTCCCAGCCGACGCTGGTAAGCCCCTGTACTACCTCTGGCTGCACTATTCGCATAGCAGCCTCAAAGGGATTAAATTTTTCACTCTTGAGTCGCTTTTCAGCCCTAGTAGCCAGCGTAGTTCTTTCCACATAAATTCCATTAGCAAATATGAACTCTTTCAACCAGGTCATATCCGCATCACTGGCCGGGATGTGGAATTCAAACTTATCATCACCCGCCTGGAAAAATCCCGCATATTCTTTAGTTCCAGCGGGTCGCACGATTACGTGGGTCACCCTGACAATTCCCGGCAAGAGCTCCTTACCCTTTAAGTTGAACCATTTTCCGTCTCTCTCAATGACGGTCATCCAGTGGTAATTTCGAGCGGGCGAAGGGCCTTTCCCGCTAGGTACCGTAACTTTACGAGCGACTGTACCCGCCAGATCGGGCTTCATCAATTTACGAACAAACTTCGCGGTGCTCTCATCGTACAGCTCCGCATCTCGCAGCAAGCTCAACTGCTCTCCAGGCGTGGATCGCTTGGCCCAGCTTTTTAAGGCTTGTTCGTAAGGACGTGAACTTCTAACAACCCGCCGCCAAATGTCGATCGCGGGATCATGGCAAACCCAATTTCTCCAGCGAGTGCCGCCTACCTCCTGTGGTCGTTGCCGTGAGGTAGTTGGGCCGATAAAGCTCAGGTGAGCGTTTTCGATCATCGCCTGGTGAACTACCGCGGCTGTAGGGTGTCTTTCCCACAGGATTACTTTACGTCCTCCCAGGGATGACCATTTACGCCGAGGGGAGGGAGTTTTATATCCCACACCTTTCGGGATTAACGGTTGCCTCCAGCCTACCAAAGGTAAAGCGTGAACGTTTGAACTGAAGTGTCGCATTTGTAGCTGTATAACGTTTGTAATCATGGATGTTACAACTACAGTCTCTGACGGATTAGCCATAAGCAAAGGAAGTCCAGCAAACCCAGCCGTAGCCTGGTATGCGTTGTAATCCGTGGCCCGCAGCTGCATGGTTTGACTCGGGGAAATAAGGTCTATGCCCTCTACCCGGGTTGGAGTGTTGTGGTATGGCACGACTATCAGCGGCTCTTTCATGCGTAACCGCTTACGCGTTCCGTTGAACGTTTGGCTAATATCCCCCAGCAGTTTCCTCGCCTGCTTGGGTTCCAGTAGACCGAATATCTGAGCGGGCCCTTCCAGTAGTTGTTCCGAACTCATCTGAGTAGGCCGCCAGTGCAGGTGCTTCAAAAAACTAACCTGAGCCCGGGAAGGTTTGAGCACGTTTACACGGGCGTATTCCCACACACGCAGGTATCGTGCTGCACTCGCCTTAGCCGCCCGGTACGTGCTCAGCTCCTCGGCACCCAACGGGGCTTGCATTTGCTCCGAAAGATACGTCATAGCCTCGATTTCCGTCATCCCCAGGCGGTCGGCTGCCATTGCAATTATCGACCCTGTAGCCTTACACTGAGAACAATAGTGCCATTCTTCCAGGTTTCTGTTATCCTGGTGAATGGCCCACGCCTGTGCCCCACAGTACGGACACTTGGACGTAACAGAATATTTCGCTGTCGGCTCCAGACCAATGTATGGAGCGATCGCTGAGTAAGTTATCAACGAATGGATATCGAGGAGACTCACGATGCCAAACCCTTCTTCAATTATGGACCCCACCGCGGATGTCAATAAATCGGAGCTTGCTAAGCTCTCCAGGCGTTACAATTTTCCGGATTTTGTTAAGTCCGCTGACCTGGATGCAACCATGCAACCCGGCAACCGGGTTGCTGTGACAGCTTACGCTGATCCTGTTCGAAAAAAGTTTGCTTGTCATTCGCCTGCCGCTACGTGGTTGTCTGCTGTTTATTTTCATGAAAAATCTGCTGAATACCATCCTAAGGACCAGGAGCGGATTTGTGAACGCTTTGAGCAGCTGGCAGACTACTTTGCCATTCGACCAGCGTACGACACCGTGGTGAAGCAAGCCGCAACCCTGCGAGGATCTGATCAACTGCCGGATAGCAGCTATGCCTATGTCTGGCACGCTGACGACGGTCACAAAGAACGGTATTATCCGATGACTTCCAGCCAAGAGGTCAAACACGCAGCTGAATGGTTATATGATAACCGAGATAGGATCCCCTTTGCCCATCGTAACACGATTGGCAACAAAATACTTGAAAAGGCCGCTCGCTACGGTGCCGCAATGGGCAACGAGATGACGGACTTTGTTGAAAAGCAAGCCGGACAGGGAATCCCCGATCCTTCGGAACTTTACACGCTGCTGGAACGCCGCTCGGCCCTTGCAAGCTCGCAAGAGCATCGTGATGCTATCATGAAACTCGCAGCGGCCATTAAGGATACGCCACACGTCGCACTGCAACCCGCTGAACTGGTGAAACTGGCCACAACCGTGGATATCATCGACCAGGCGATTGGGCTCCATGGTAAGTACACAAATATCCTGCCGCGTCCCGAGGACGTCATCTTCAAGGTGACGTACACGAAAGCCGCATCAGACATGGGTCAACTCTGTGCCATGCAAACCGGAAGCATCTACGAAAAAGATCAGCTGGCTAAGTTGGCTCGAGAAGATGTCGAAGGGCTGTTCGGTACTGACTTCGCAAATGAAGTATGTACAGGACTCGACGTAGACGGGGAGAAGATTGCAGAAATCGCTTCGACGCTTCCACGCCCAGACGCTGAACTACTGGAGCAATTGCTCACAGAGGCGGGACAGCACCCGCAGATGAACAAGGGAGCATCCTGGGAACCCATCAGTAACGAGACGATGGAAGAACTCGCAGAGATGTACAAGTAGTACAGAATGTCACCGCCTTCATAAAAGCCCGCCACACGTTGACTCGTGTGGCGGGCTTTTGTTTAGATTGCTACTGGCCGATGCACTTACGGGAGTCGACGATTAAGTCGATAAATTCCTGAGTAGGCACCGTAGCGGGTTTCGGGCCGCATACCACGGTATGGATGACCTTGACCCAGTCGCTATCCCGTACCTTCGCATACGCAGAGAACGGATCGAGCGGGTCCTGGTAGACAAGAATCTCCAGCTCTACATCCAATGCCAGATAAAATTTGACGTTCTTGCAGAAGAACGCCCCGTCAGACTGATCTTGACCGCAGATAAAGTTGTCGGTTTGCGACGTATCGTAGGTGTACGACACGCCTTCCATGAAGTCCATTTGGTCTTCAATCCACATCGTCAAAAATCCCAGCACCTTCAGGAGCTTGCTCTCATTGAAGAGATCCCGCGGCAGCACTCTCTTGTAAGTGAGCAGCCGGTAAGGCTCTGTGTAATCCATCATTTCTCCTTTTTGGAATGTGCTTGTCGGTATTGAAGCACAGCTGGCAAACGCTGCACGTAACGTTCTCCGTTACCCCGTTCTCCGGGGGACAGACGAGAGCATCTTTCACCCACTTCATTGTGGTCTGGGTCTTCTCACGAAACACCAGGTCCACGCCGTAGCGAGGGACGTCATCATCGTCTGTCATTAAATAAGCTCGGCGTACTCCTTTTAGCCGGGGCGGAGCACCTGTCTCCTTGTCGCAACTCCACCACAACACGAAGTTAGGTAGAGCTGCCAACTCCTTCAACGCAAGATACACATCAGGATCTCGCCAACTGCGGGTGTACGAGAAGAACACGACCTTCGGGTTACGCTTAGCGATCGTGACCCATTTACGGACGTATTCAGCTGAATAGAACTCGCCGCTTGCATGCACACGAACAACGCGTGCAAACACTGAACGAATCCAGCCACCCATGACAGCTACAAAATCCTTCAACAATGTTTCTCGGTAGTTGCGAGCCAGGGCTTCCTTTACGTTATCCCGGCAGTAGTGCTGACGCATGGCGTAGCACAACATAAGGCAGACAGCAGAAGCACCCACGCAGATCTCTTTCAATCCGCTTGGGATGCTCCACGCATGGATCAATAGGCCGAGCTTGGTGTTGCCAGGCCTAAGTCCCATCTGCACCTCCCCGCTGTTGCTGCGGTTTTGGTTCAGGGCGGTTGTTCTGAATGACAATGTCTTCCCGGGAAAACTCTTTCATCAGTTCGTAGACGGGATCAAACGAGGAGATGCCCGCCAGGTCATCAAAAGCCTCTGTGGGCGAATCGCCCCAGCTCATGCCGCCAGTGATGTTGGCAGTCCAGTCCATGCCATCCAGCCGGATATAGCTAGTGTCACGCGTCTCTACCTCAGCGTTTTCCAGCACAGCCCGATATAGGGTTACCCGTATTTCTTCCGGAGTTGCCTCGTCGCCCAGCCCGAGCGGGTAGTATTCGTCTACTACCTCAAGCAGCTCTTTATCGGGAATTGCTCGGATAACGTCCTTGATCCGTCTCTTTCTTTCATCGGTAAGCTCGCAACGCGGGCTTACCGCAAACATAAAATCAGCACCCATAGTTTTTCTCCTTAAAGTGGTCAAAACGAACATCTTCCAGTTCGTTATCTGCATTACTCATCATCATCCTCGTCCTCCTCATCTTCGTCATAATCGAACTGCGGTATTACGTCGAAAAATTGGTCGTTCCCCACCTTGCCGCCGGTGGTCTCAATCCTGTTGATGAACCGAAGACTGCAAGAGCTCTCCCACCACTCAAACAATTGAGCCACGGTTTTATCCTTGTCGTCCACTTTGACAGTGTCGTAGCCGATGTCGATCATGTCTGTGTCGGCTTCCTTGTCAGACATGATGTAGATTTTATGGCATCCCTCCCAGGCGATGCTCACTGCGGTATCAACCGCTTCCTTGACCTCGGTTAACCAAGGCTCGTTAAACGTCTGTGTTTTCGTTGTCATTGTTTTTTCCTATCTATAGTTTCCCTATTCGCTTGAGATCGCTGTCTTCTCGCCACTCCACGCGTTCCAGGGCCGGGTCAGGCAGACCTCGGCCCTTGGCCACCGCTTTAGCAATAGCTGCATAGGCAGGACGGTCATTCTCCCTCTCTTTCCAATAGATCGCTGGAAGCTGTGAGTCTGTCGCTTGTTCACAAAATCCCTCGAACTCGTCATCCCAATCTCTGGCCATCAGTCTTCCTCCAGGGGTTGTGGCGGTTCCAACCCCGCCTCGCTAAACAACTCGTAACCAGAGGCAAGTGCCTCTTCTTCGCCATCGCCGTGAAACACATCTACGACAAGACCTTCGTCTGTGAGGTAGGCACTGATCTGCATATCGCCCTGGTTGTGAGGCAGCGAGTCGATGTTAACACCCACCACCACCTCCAGGCGTTCCTGGTGTTCAACCGTCTGAAGTTGATCCTCCAGCTCTGATAACTCCTCTGTTGTTGTCCTCTTTGGTTCATCTGGGAGCAGTTCCAACTGATCTATGATCCACCGCTTGAGGATCATGTAACCCTTGTCGCCTTCAGCGAGACAATCAGTCTCAACAACAGCGGAGTCCGGCACCCAACAAGTTTGCCAGGTTGCTCCTGGGTTTTTCAGCGACGCACCGCCCTCAATCCAGATCAGCCACGCTTTTTCAGTCTTTCTGTTGACAGTTACGTCAAGTCGTACTTTTTCCATTTGTTTTCCTTTCGTTACATTGAACACCAGCCGCCAATGAGCCACTTAGTGCCCAAGTCGACTGTTTTTGATTTACAATGGGACTTGGAATATTTCTCGTCCCGTTCCCTCAGTGCAGCCACCAGCTGATCATATTTCGCTTTCAGCTTAGGCAGGCTCTTCCTTAACCGCTTCATTTCTTGCCATTGCACAACCGGGAAATCCACGTCGTAGTCTTCAGCCTGGCGGCACAACTGCTGAAGTCGCCTAAAGGCATCCTTGTAGTCTTTTCGACTCGCTACGGCCTTGTCTGACGCTTCACCAATGAGCCGATTACGAGCCGCAGACAGTTGATCGCACAAAACTCTGCGATAACTATTGTCGTGCTCGTAGCCCGTGAAGAGCATAGTTTTGAGCGGGGCCAGCACGTCATCGTGAGACCATCGATTTGCCGCCTCGCTCTTGGGCTTACCCTCAAACGTTGGCTCCTTTACCGTCTGCTCCTTGCTGGCCTTAAACCGGGCCGCAATGGCGTATTCCCACTTCTGGGCATTCTCTGCGGCGTACTCGCTGGCTGCCTCTCTACCATCGAATGTCTGTGTAACAACCTGCAAGCTTTGGATTGTACCAAAGGTGCCGTTGTAGGCATCTGCTCCGTGATCGACAGCACATTGGTGCTTAATTTCGCTCCATCTTTGCTGCACCTTGTCCACAGACATATCCTCTAAAATCATCTCTTCGTAACATGCACCCATATCATTTTTCCTTTTCTTCTGTATCTAAACCTGTGTCATAGATGACGTCATTAGGTACCCACACCCAGGCACGTATCCAAACACCAAAATCTGCCTCGGAAACATCCCAAGGCCCGGTTAGCGGATCGACATTCGTCTGCATGTCGTCCTCGTTGTGATATCTTTCACGAGCAAGCTCGTAATACACATCTGCTCGTTTGCCTTTCAGCTGCTCCCATTTTGCGAGAGCTTGCTTCATGCGGTCCTGCATTTGCAGCAGGTTGGTCATCTCGGTCGGTTGAGATGCCGGGCCGAGAGTCTCGCTCAGATGCTCTGCCAAAACCTTGACAGACATTTCGCTAAACACCTCGGCCAGTCTGAGAAAATCACTGCTCATCTGACTTATCCTTTCCGTTAACCTAGTAGCGAGCTACGGGCCTTCGAAATGTTTGGGGAAATTACGGCTGCATGTTTCCATTTTTTGGTGAAAACAACATGCTCTTTCACCAGCTCACGAGGGAGTTCCCAGTGTTTTGCTTTGTGAAGGATCCAGCGTTCAAGGGCCCACCGGTAAAATCCGGCTTTTGACAACGCGGCTGTTTCACAGAACCAGCTGACTAAGTTCTCGGCACTTTTGTGCATCCCGAACCCGATCTCCCTATCAAACATTGACGACCCGGACTTAAGAGTCCACGCCGGGTTTGGCGTGTAACACGACGTATAGGGAGCTAGCCGCCTTCCAAGGAACGTCGTTTCATACGCTTCGGTAACTTCTTCCAACTCCTTCGGCTTGAACTTGGCCGCAGTAGTGATAACCACCGCGTTGACTGCCCGAGTGTAAAGCTCGCTAACATTACTCCATTCCCATTCGTGAGCGGCGGTTTTATAGAGCTGCAAACAGTGACCCGAAATAGTCGTTTTGCCTAAGGACCGCTCATACGTTTTACGAACCCTTGGGAATCTTCGCCGGTATAGGCCGGATACTTGTACGGACATGCCTTCATCCTTTCGATGCGTAAAGATTATCAATATCGCCAATGAACCCGTCACACGCGTTGTCGTGATCGGACGGACAGCTGCCTCCGCAGTAATCGCAAAGCCGTGCGGTTACATTGGCAGCGTCAAGGCAGATCACGTGTGTCGGATCTTCCTTGTTGATGTCAGCCCAGACCAGGCAACGTAGTTCACCTTCCCAGACTTCAAACCCGGCAATCGTTCGCTGGCCTTTACCAAACTCCGCACTATCGCAAGTGCCGCAGTTGTTGTATCCCTCGAATTCAACTGATACGAGATTGTTATCTTCTGTGATTCCAATCTTGTGTCGGGTCTTGTACTCAGGATGCTGGTCAACCAGGGTAATGCCTGCGTCTTCCACGATTGTGTGGTCAGGCTCAACTTTGATCCCGCACACCTTTTCCACGTTTTTGATGTGTCGATCTACTGTGGCCGGAGCGTGGGTGTGGCGGCCAGCGGCGTAACGCCGGGCCATCCAGATCGTGTCCCGATACGCTTGCTCCAGGGCTCTTAGCTTTTTCTCAAGATGCTCGTAGCCCTTTTCATACCCGTACCTGGCGTACTCTTGAGGGCGGAGATCTTCTTCAAACGGCTTGTAATCGACGGACCACTCGAAAGCGGCTGCTTGTGCTTCGGTTTCGCGAGGGATTCTCATTGCAGGCCTCCCACACGTTCAACAGTCACAGTAATCTTGTGCAGCTGAAAATCCCTAGGCATGCCTCCGGGCCTACGCACAATGAACGTACGGTCGGCGGGCACCTGGTCTTGCGTAATGGCATCTACCATGAACATGGCAGCGTTGCCGTTCTGAAAGTTTTCCGAGATAAACGTCTCGGCTGCTTGAATAGACGCGAAGTCAACCATCAACCGGCATTTGCCCTGGTTTTCGATTTCCTTATTAGTCAACGGAATCTTGTATGACGAGTTAGCTGGTTCGCCTTCCCAGTCTCCAACGATCTTTTCCAGCTGGCTCATCTTTTCACCAGCCTCAAGTTTGTTTTCTTCAGTCATGCGTTTCCCTTTCAAAAGTGTTTCAATAGCAAACTCAGTTCTTCTTCGGTCGCTTCATCTATGAAGCACCCGTCGACCGAAAGCTGTCGCATGGGGAATTGCTTCTCCTGGGACTCTTCGGTTTCAAACGCCTCTACCACGTCGTCGATGTTGGAGAGTGCATAAATCACTACCATCCTCAACAACTCTTTTTCTCGCTCATTCATGGTCTTCTCCTGTGTGTTGATGCTCGTAGTTGACGATGTAGTCGCTCCACCAGCCACAGTCTCCGAAGTTCAGCCGCCAGATAGCGAGCCGTCCTACGTCGATGACTTCGGGGAACTCCATCACGAGGTCAATCCGTCCGCCTGATGTCACGAAGGTGTGCCAGGCGTCCGGTGTTTCCTTGATAATGTTTTCTTCGATTAGCCTTTCGCTAATCCCGGTGACCCAGTCTTTCAAATCACCACCGCACCCGTAAAAGACCAAGCCTTCGTTTTCTGTTTCCTTGAAGCGGTCTTTGAGTGTCCAGTATGAAGTCAGTTGAGGTTCCGGTGTTTTGGTTTCAGTTTTGGTCATCTGTTTCCTTTGTAATGGTCGGACTAATCGAGCTTCGGGCACGTCGTTGCACTCGATGCGAATAAGATTACATCCTGAAATAGAATCCTGGGCCCAGGCCCAGTCCTGTGCCTGTTTCTCTGTTGGGTGCGGTTCGGAATACAAATAAAAACTCCCGTTCGGAAAACGAAAGCCGTCCTTGTTTTCGATGCACGCTACCCAACCTTTGACATACTTCGGCATTATGTTCTCCTCAGGGTTTAGCTAAGCCGTACAGGTTGCCCTGCTCTATGCTGAAAGTTGATTAACTCACCGGATTTCTCCTGTTACTTTCAATTCCGGAATTTAGAATTACGGCATGAAATTCAAAGAGCACGCTACCGCCGGAACGATAGTTGCCGCCACCACCACGGTGGCTTTGGGGTTTGAGTTACTGGTGTTCCCGGTCACTCTGTTCTTCAGCTTGTTTCCTGATCTGGATACCAGCTCAATCCCACAGCGTTGGTGCTACCGAGTAGTCACCGTGGCCCTGGCATTCATGGCCTATCACGGGCTGTACCAGGAGGCAGTCACGCTGGCGATCGTCGCCATGCTGCCATTGCTGGATCATCACCGCGGGTGGACGCACCGGCTTTGGGCACCCATAGCATTCCCTGCGATTGTCCTCGCTACGTACAACCTGATCGTGTTGCACGTGCACCCGTTTGACATCCAGTGGGAAGAGCAGATCATCCAACACTGGAAGCTGCTCGTAGGGCTGGTTGTCGGGTGGTACACCCACCTGTTCCTAGATAGGAAAAAAAGGCCGCACACCCGGTAGGATGTACGGCCTTGAAGCAGTAACTGTTGCGTGGGGGTTAGTCCCCGTATATTTGCCAAAAGACGTGACCACACAGGAACCCTAATACAAAGGCTATGACGGGCCAACGCCTTGAAGACTCGTAAAGTACGACGCTGAAAGTCGCTTCCTGCTGCCCCTGGTAGATAACATAAACATCCCACGCAGCTACCACCGCGACGATGAAAACAACTAACATCCGTGTTATATGCACATAACTCATCTGAGCCTCCTTGCTCATCTAGCAGTAAAATATATTATCTCATATTTATACTTATGAGTTAAGATCAATGTTTTCAAAGAAAAGGCCGCACACCCGATAGGATGTACGGCCTTATACCTTGCCTTGCCGCTCCTCGCCCAGCCCTGCCCTGCAACGCCTGGCATCGCATTGCCATGAGAAGCCCGTCGCCACCATTTCTGATGACGACGGGAAAACCTTGCCTTGCCGCTCCTAGCCTTTGCAGCACCGTGCATCGCCCAGCCCTGCCTTGCCCAACCGAGAGAAGCCCGTCGCCACCATTTCTGATGACGACGGGAACCTTGCCTTGCCGCTCGTCGCCACACCAAGCCAAGCCCCGCAGTGCCAGACCTTGCTGCACCCGGCCATGCCTCGAGAAGCCCGCCGCCACCATCTCTGATGACGACGGGAAAACCTTGCCTCGCCGCTCCTCGCCCGGCCGCACTGCACCTTGCCATGCCCAGCCTTGCCAGACCAAGCCTTGCCTAAGCTCGCCCGGCCCAGAAATTAAACTTCGAGGAGTTCTTCCTCCTCGTTCACTTCTGCTTCTTCTTCGGTAACTACCCAGCTGGTGACTTTCCAGCGACCGTATGAACCTTTGCAGGCAGGACGGAAGTCTCCGAGGCCGATCTTGCTGCCAGCGGCATCAACGATGTCACGGAACAAACCAACCGACATCTCGTCGGTGTCGAGAGCGACATCAAACTTGAATCGCCAATCATGAATGATCGGGCGGTGGCGTATGATTCGACCACCTGTCGAAGGGTTGCGGATCGGCTGGCTATTGACCGACCAACAGCTTGGATCCCTCATCGCCATAGTCCATACACCAACGGTGCCGTTGTACTCTAAAGGGTACTCCACATCATGAAAGAAGACGCAAGCGGGAATCAACGACGTCTTCATGGTCGTGACTTTTGACTTCCCGTTCTTGAAGAACTTGCCACCCTCAATGATGCAACTGAAGATGTTCGGTTGCGGTATGACGAGCGACTCGCCGTCCATTCCGATGTACAGCTTATCCTGTGCTTGCTGCAACGGAGTTCCAAAGTCCTTAGCCGCTGAGGCCTTGGACGATCCGTTGTTGTCGTCGCCTTTGAAGGCGTTCATCAGTAACGGAGTAATTCCAGTGATTTCGATTTCAATGTTTTTCATAGCTTTTCTTTGAATGTAAAAGGCCAAAAAAAACCCCCGCACTTTTTACAGTGCGGGGGCTGCCACGGTCCGGTTCACCCTGATCTATCCACTATAATTGGCGTGTGGAATCTCCCCGGTCTCCCGCTTATCCGCTTACGAAAAGTCATTAGTTTTTCTGAGTACCCAGTCGCCACAACCGAGTAATGACCTATACGCAGCTCTCGTAAGTTTCAGCAAGATCGACGTTATTTCTTCTTCATCGAACGCACAGCAACATTCTGTGCACGAACGACCTCGCCCGCAACCGTCGTATTGCCTCGGCGAGGGGTCTTCTTGGACGTAGCCCGATGCTTGTCCTTCGCAGCAGCTTCGCAATCCTTCCAGATTGCAACGAGGCCGTGAGGCACTGTTTCCACAATGCTGTTAGGCCCAAGCTGGATCACGGCACCCAGGGCACCGTCAATCGAAAGCAGACTTTCAAGCCACGCTCGCGGATCGTCCAGCGTCTCCGCGTACTTGAGGATGACTGCCTTCAGCAGCGTATCCATCTTGAACGTCGGAGTCACCTCTGTGTCCACAGCTCGGGACATGTTCCCGTCCACATCTACGGAGAAGTCGAACGGATACGAGCCGGGCTCGATTTCCTCTCCGCCCTTCTTTCTCTCGTCGACCATCTTCTTAGCGAGCTTCTCCAGTGCGATCGCTTCAACCAAACTTAATTTCTTCGCCATGATTTTCCTCCTCCAACTGAAAATTGATGTAACTGATCTCGGCGGTAATAGCCGCTAATCGATCCTTGAAAGGGCCCAACACCGGGCCCTCGAAAATGTTTGCTTGCCACTTACATGGCCACTTGCGTGTAAATGCAGCCATCCGCGATTCATCCGATACGCGTCGTCGGATGGTATGGAATAGACTACGTAGCAACCGATTAACGGGCTCCACGTGGCTGACCCGCCGCCGCTCACTCAAACTAAGTATCTGAGTGAGCGGACTGGCGAGACCACAAGTCCGCCCGTCTTCGTCAATGAAGATAGTGAACTTACTCATTCTGACTCCCAGGGGCTGGCTTGATTCGTCGGCGGCTACGAGACTTCTCTTTGACAACGATCTCGTGCTCTTTGATTCGATCAAAGTAACTGTTGAACGTCGTCTTCATGACCTTCCTTGCGATTGAGGAGCCTTTCAGCTCTCTCGTGATCTGAGCAGCAGAACCGCCCATTTCGCCGAGAGTGCTTTCAACTTCCTGCACCAGGCCGATCAAGCCGTTAGTCTCTTCCGAGTCACCAAGCATGGTCTTTACGGTCGAGATCTTCTTAGCCAACCACAGCAGATTATCGAAACTGCTTTTGGCCAGTTGTCGATACTCCTCCGTCTCGTAAGCATTCATCGCCTTGTACTGCGTTTCCGTCAGCAACATGTCCTGGGACTTGCCGACGTTTTGAAACGAAGTCAGGGTTTCATCCTTGGCCGTCACCCGTTGAACTGTGACAAGCACGTGGTTCTCTGGGACGTCGTCACTTTCGTGAGACCGCATGATTTGCTGCACTTCCGCATGCCGCAGGTCTGCTTGTGGGCCCATTGGCGGAAGCAAGCGAACTCGCTTACCGCAGTTCTTGGCGATGGATTCCACCATCTCTTTGAAATCCAGGATCAACTCAGACGTTGCACCCTCAACGGATGCCTCAAGCCGAGCAGCTGCCTGCTTTCGAAGCATCTTGGCGGTTTCTGGTGCCACGTCAGCCAGCGTGAAGCTGGCGTCAAATGGCTCAATCTTGGGCATGTCGCATGAAATTGAATCCGCCATGCTCGCAGCAGACGGATACTTCTTTTCCACGACAGCCCAGTCGTCGCCCAGGAACGCCTCATCTGCGTTACGAATCCGATCGTAGTTCCAAGACTCAGCGACCCGCTTACCCCAGGCAAGGTACTGCTTTCGAGCTTCCTCGAATCGCTCCAAGAAATCCTCGATCTTGATGGACTCAATCAAGTATGAGCCTGATACCTTCTGGGGCTTCTCAGCTTCCCCTCCGGCGGTACTACGCAAGCTGTACTCGGGGATGGTGAACGAGTTTCGGATCTCAGTCAGCACTCGTTTGAGTGCCGCCCCCTCTTTAATCAGCGGATCCCGGGAAGCACCCAGGATTGCGTATGAACCCCGAATAACCTTCTTGTCCAGGCCGCGTTGAGCTGCGAGCACACTTTTCGCAGCATCAGTGAAACCAATACTGCCAGGCAACCACCCAGCGGTAAATTTCACGGTGCAGTACTGCACCGCAGTTCCTTCATCCTGCTGCGGCGGGGCCGCATCTTCATCCATTACCATGTGATTCTCCTTTTTGTCATAGTCGAGTGTCATTTGATTCATTAGTTTCATTCTCCATTGCTTGAGTGACACGTTTGGTCCAGCCGAGCTCCTGATACAGAATCTTTCTTACAGTTTCGTAAAGCAAAGATTTCGTACGCTTACGGTTCTCCAGCTTGGACATCAATAAATAAGCCCTCTGCTTTCGCGAGGGCGTATACGATTGGACATGCCACCAGTAGTCATCGCCTACCCACCGGTCACGGGGACCAAAGCGAACTTTGGTTGCTTCCCCGTGGTTACCGGCGTGTAGGCAAATAGAATACTCGTGCCACGTCTTTCCTTCTCGGATAATGCGATTACTCATCGGAAGCCTTTGATGGCTTGACGCGACGAGTTACCTTCTTGGGTGCAGAAGACTTCTTCTGCTTCCGGGGGTGCACAAACGGCTTGCCTGTGACACTATCCTGGATACCCTGAGCCTCTGCGTCAGCCATGAGGGCTTCCATATCCTCTCGCCGAGACTGATAGGTCGGAACGATTGACCCTGAAGCATCCCTGATTGAACACTGCATGATCTCAGCCTCAGAACAGCAAGCAGCGATATCAGCAGGAGTCCACCAATCATCTTTTGGCAGCTTACGTGCAGCGTCTTCTCCGAGCTCATGCTTTCGCAAGTACATACGCCACGCGGCGTCCTTGGCCTCACGATCAGGCCATCCAGCCCACATCAGCTTGGCACGACCAGATCGCACCATTGCCGGGTGGATATCCTTGATGCTGTTAGCACCAGCGATAATGAACAAGCTGTCCTGGTCATTCAAGAAAGTCTTGATTTGACCACTCAGCCGCCGCTCGACACCGGAGCCGTTACCGTCACTTGACGATTGATTTGCAGGGATAACCTGCTCAATTTCGTCAATTGCCAGGAACCCACCGATGGCGACAGCCGCCTTGAATGCTTGCAGCTGGTATTGCTCGCTGTTGCCGACGTACTGGTCCATGACTTCTTCCATTTTCAGGGAAGCCATAGGCAGTAGCATCTCACCGGAAATGCACTTGTGAGCAAGCGATTTACCGGTACCCGGAGGGCCAACCAGAGTCAACATCTTCCGAGGGCAGCGATCTGGCAGGTCAGGCCGGTACAGTTGATTAACTGTATGCTTCAAGTGCCCGTGGCCGACGATGTTATCGAAGCTGAACGGGTTCTTGTCCGGACGGAACATGTGCTCGAAGTCTGCCAGGGGCATGCTTTCCAGCCACTCAGTATGCTTCACGTCATCCAGCACGTAACTGACACGACACCGGACTTCACCTTCCTTGATGACGTCAGGGCTCTGGAAGTGGTGCTCTTGCTTCAGCAGTGTAAAGCCGACCGCTTGAGCATACTTACCAGACTCAGGGCGAGGAAAGCAGGCGAACTTCTCAATAAACGCCGGATGGAAGATTTCCAGCCGGTTGTCATGAGCCATGTGCACAGCTTTCTTCTTGAAAACCGTAACAGGTTCGACCACCCCGTTCTCGCTGACAGACTCCGCGAGGTACTGCGAAGTTTTCGCACGGGACAAGCCCGCAGCCGCTTGCAGCAACTCCTCTGTCACCGATTCCTCGGGGATGCCCAGATCCGTGGCGATGCCTGAAACCTCCTCCTCGTCAGGCACCGAGTGCTCGACATATTCGCAATGCACCTTCAACTCAGGTGGAGACTTGTAACCCGGAGCCGTCTGCATCAGCAGAGTGATACCGGTACTTTGGCCTACGCGAATGATCTTTTGCACAAAGATCAACAGAGCTGCGTCTATAGGCCCCTGGGCCCCGGCGGGCATCAAGTGCCGATCGAAGTTACGAACGCACAGAATACGCTGTACCGCGTCTTCTGGGGTGCTCTCGCCCATATCATCCCGGTACTGGCGTGCTCGTGCTGATGCCAGTACCTCACTCATAGCATCGTGCAGGCCGATCCTTTGAGGCTGCCCTGCGTCTCCTCCGAGACCCAGAGCTGCGATTTCAGGATCCTGCTCGGCATCTCCTCCCACCGTAATGGGATTGTCGTAAGCATCCGTCAGGCCGTCAGCGGCATCCCAGAACATGAGATCCCAGGGTTCGTCTGTTCCCTGTGTCGCCCTGGCCGCACTGGCCAGCTCAGCCAAGCACTCTTCGGGCTCTTCGCTTGTGAGGACCAGCCCTGCTTGTCCTGCGGCAAAATATTTTGCCAGTTCTTTATTCACGCTCATGTTATTCCCTTCAATTCCAGAATTTAGTTAGTGTTTTTCTGCTGCTGCTGGTGGTCCCCCTGATAAAACTCAGGCTTCTTTACCGAAGTCGTTGGGGTGCCAATTAGGGCCTGAGTCAACGGCTGCGTGGCTTTCACACACGTGCCGCCTTTGTGACCCACGGCCTCGACTGTAGTTTCACCGTCGTTGTCGATGGTTATCACGATCTTTCGACTCATTGCATGCCTCCGTTCTTTGGGGTGACTTCGATTTTCACACGACCGTCAGGAAGTGTGACTTTCTTGTAACTCCCGAACTCAGAGTTACCCGCTTTAATCTCCTTCTGTATCGTCCGCTCCGCTGCTTTCACAGCGTACGACTTTTTCAGTTCGCCTCCCCAGGAATCAGAACCTTGAGCTCCGGGCTTGTGCTGACCAACGCCAGGGCTCTTGAGCAGACCATTACCCTGGGCGTAGAAGTCCGTCATCATCAGGTACTCGCCTTTGTTGACGGGATGCGGCACAAGGCCGATCTCGTAAGCGTCGTCGCGTCCTTTGCCATCCTTGTATTTGATGACAAACTCTGCGTCGTTTCCGACAACTTCACTTGAAAGCTTGTCATAAGCTTTCTTGAATTTGTCGTCTTGAAAGAGCTTCTTTTGCTCTGCCAAGGTCCATGGCTTCTTAAGCAGATCCAGCAAATTAGCAGGAAGTGTCACTCCCTGTGCTTTTGCCGCAGCGTGTACGTCCACACCCTGCTTCTTCAATGCGGCCATCAGCTTGACCTGATAGACGCCTGGCAGCGGATAGTCGCCTACCAGCTTGCCGTGATCCGTTGCCCAGGTTCGATATGTTTTTTGGCGGACCAGTTGGAGTTCCGGACATTGCTCCTTTACGGTTAGTGCGAGGGCTTCGATGTCCGTCACACAAAATCCACTTTCGAGGTGGCTCATATTTTTTCCTTTCCTGAAATGAAAAAAGGGGCCGTCAGCGAACTGACGACCCCTCGAATTACGTTTAGCGGAATTCTTAGTTGCAGCATTTGCGACTAAAGAACTTCGCTCTCCGTGCTTGCCGACAGGCTGCACGGGATCTTGCTCGTGCTCGAGCATTACATGTAGCTGTCTTGACTGCACAAGCAGTGTTTTGGACAACACAAGCTCCTGCCTGAATTACACGGACAGGTGCGAGTAGCACAAACCGAGCTGTATTCTCGAGAGCACGTCCAGCCCGGCAGCAGCCCCTATCCGCACATGCCTTGGCGGAAACCGCTGGAGCGTCTTGTGCTTTTTCGCCCGCCACTACGGGGGACGAGGTGAAGCTGATAAAGCCCAGCATCAAGGCTAACAAAATGGTACGCATTGTAACTCCTACTGCGAAATTTTATGGTGCTCCGACGGCACCACTTACAATCTGCTGAAGCTGCTGAACGGCAGCCTCAGTTTTTCCTTCCTTTAATCGTAACAGTGACAGTTGTTGCATCAAAGCACCCACGTTCTCCAGGTAGGTTGCTTGCATTTCATCTGTCTTTGCGGTTTGAGCCCCGTAGATCGCAGAATACATTTCTGGATCATCAGCATACTCCGAATCTACTCTGTCTGACTGATCACCATCAAGAGCCAAACGAAGCATATCAAACGGTTTAACGACTCCCTCTTCTCCCAGTACTTGGCTGATGTATTCTCGGATCTCCTCCGAAAACTGAGATTCTTCTGAATCATCTGGCGGCCAGAGGAATAGAGCCTCGGTGATTCCTAGCAAAATCTCATCCGCATCCGCGGGGTCAAATTCATCCGGCTGGAAATCGTCGCCTGCAAAGATGTTACACAGCTCAATAAACCGAGTAACATCTTTATAGAAAAAGTTCGTAGTGACGACCGTGATGGCCGCCATGATCTTATCCAGCGTTTCCTTGGGCAACTCAAGGCGATAATCGTCTTCCAGTTCTCTGCGAATGGTTTCCGGCGACCAGCTCAGGGCTTCCTTGCCGTAACTATCCATGACAATCAAGAACAAAACCGAAGCAAACGCCTCTTCCGACAGCAACAAAGCTCTGTTGACGGCTTTCAAATTTGTCTGGTAAGGCTGTGTCTGACTGGAACTAGCGACTTTCTCGTGCCGATCCAGCAGTACCTTCAACAGCTTGTTTTTGGTTTTCATGATTGAAACGTCCTTGTCTGTAATCCAAGCGAGCCATTAAAACGCGGATATCGCATACGATATGCGTCAGGGCAAACTCGCCCAGGCTTGTAACGACTTCTGAATTTTTCGTGTCCCAAAAATCTGAAACGCCCGTAAAGGAAACCCAACGAGAATCGCATACCGCCAACATAACAGAGGGCTGAGCAAGCCCCGCCAGGGTAGCCTCGCTAAACGCCTCAATCTGTTCTCGGAAAAACTTCAGGATATCGTATACCTGTGCATCAGAGAATAGATTTAAGTGTGACAGCCAATCGCCAACGCCTATGACCAGATCACATTCAGTCCCTACTGCACGCTTTAGCCGCTTAATCGCGGATTCATCCAAGATTACAAATGGACTCATTGGCGTGCAGTTACCTCATACTTGGCCCGGTATGCGGCAGGTTGACAGCGAGTATGCGTAGGAGGAAGCAATTCCCCATCGTCGTCTGTCAGATTCTCGATGGTTTCGCCAAGGCTATTTACAGGATACGCCGGATCGATCGCTCGCGAGATCCCGGGCAGGCCTGTAATGCCTTCTTTGGTGACGGTTCCTAGCACGAACTCTCGTGCTTTGGCACTGCCAAGCTCTTCAATCTGAGCCCCGAACGAGTCAGCGTCAGACTCGATCAGTACCGACCCCCGACTCCCATCCCCAACTATCTCTACTTCCAATGCTCTTACGCCCATGTTTTCTCCCTTTCCTGGTTCGAACAAGTTTGGCGGTGAAGAATGTCACCGCATCAATTGTAACGCAGGCAGCCAGGAACTGCCAGAATGTCTGCACATCCATCGAATTTCTCCTTCTTTTCTCAATACCTAAGAAAAAGCGTGCAAGCCACAATAGCTTGCACGCTTAAGCCCTACTGAGTGGTACACACCAATAATGCTCGGAAATACTTCAAAAGAAGTTTTTCCAAGTCACTATCAATGTGACCACCCAGTAGGGTTATGCAGCCTCTTCTTGAGGCTGCTTTATTTCTGTCCGCATAATTTTCGTCGACTCCGGTGCGTTGACGCCAAGCTTGACGGCACCTTTGCTGGTGTCGGTCACGACTATCGTGGCGAGTACCTCGCCATCATCGGACCTGGAGAGCTCGATAGCCTCTCCTGTTTTCCTTGTTAGAACAAGCATGCCTTGTTCTCCTATTCTATGCCCCGGAGCAGAGTCGGCTCCGGGGCGGTTGTTGTTGTTGTTTGCCTACGCAGCGTCTGCGTAGGGTTCCTCCGCGGTTTCCCGCTCAGCGGCCTCGTCAAGGGCAGCCGCCGGGCTCCAGTCCGTACGGAGATAGAAATCCGCCACGTGGCGGAGCCCTTCGTCTTCCTCCGGCTCCACCGCTACGTCCGCCGGATCGGCGGCCGTGTCGACAGGTTGAAACCCGTCATGCCCCAGGCTCACTTCCTCGGCGAGTTTGTTCAACCGGTCAAACCGGCTGATGCCCTCTCGGGCATCCATGTCGATGGCGGCCAGTTCGGCCACGTCGTTCCAATTCTTAAGTCCCATGATTTTCTCCTTCATGGTGCGGCAGTACCAAAGGCACTACCTAGAAAATAAAAAAGGCCTCATCGAAGTTGACGAGGCCCAGGAAACTTCGTGGTTGTTAAGGCAGGCCACCCTGCCGACAGTGTTCTCCATCTGCTGCGTCGGGTGACGCTTACTTGGCCGTGAGGCCAGCAAGCTTCGCTTCGATGCCTCCGTGCTGGAAGTCCCAGCGATCAAAGGACATTAAAACCCCAAGGGGGTTTAGCTTGCCATCCTCATCGGCCAGTAGGTACTGACCACCTTCGACGGCCGTCCATTCCTCGTCGAAATGCTCGACGAGGATTGCGTCGCTTTTTGCATCAATCTTCTCGCCGTCACGGCGAGTAAACTGATAAACCTGTGAAGCATCCTTGCTTCCCACGTACTTCCAGGAGTACGTAGTAGCAATTAGACGCTGCCGCTGGGCAGCGGCGGCAGCCGCAGCTTCCAACTCAGCCTCAGCGGCCTCATCCGCATCGCGGATGTCCTGCTGGACTTTGTCCTTCATGTCCAGGGAGTTACCCCAGACTTGGATGATGCCACGCATTAGTGGCAGCATCTCTTTATCATGCCGCCGGAACTCCTGCAACATCGCATCCACTTGCGTGGACACGATGCCTCGCTGCACCGTCTGCACCAATGCTGGCAGGTGCTCCAGCTGGGGCTCGATTGCTCGAGCCACCATTAAAGCGTCTTGCTGCCCTTCGGCAGCCTGCAAGGTGCTGAGCGTTTGGCTCAGCTTCAGCAGGTGCTGCGGGTCGCCGGAGTCGGCTTCCCGCAAGATGCGGTTCAGAACCGCAGCCTGGGCGGTTCTGATACTCTCAGCCGAAAGCTCGACGTTGGTCTTCGCCTCCGCTTCCTGTCCCATTGCCGCCGAAGCGGCAAAACCCAAGGCCAGGGCAGCGGTACACAACACGGCAGCTTTTGTAGACTTCTTCATAACTCAATCTCCTTCATGGAAACGGCATTACCTGCGTGGCAATGCCTAAGAAAAACCCTCACAACAACATGCTGTAAGGAAGTCGCAGGTGTAGGAATCGAACCTACAGCGGGGGGCTACCCAAACGGCTCATGAAGCCGACGCCAACCATTCCTGCGATGTGCGTGTTTAACGTCCCGCCGGACGACCCAGAGCACGCTTCCCTTTCGGGCCCCTTTTTAGTGGGAGTTCGCGTGTTGGAATTCACCAGGTTTCCCCTGGATCTGCTCCGCAGTCTTGATACGGATAGCCACAGCACCCGTGTGTGGCATGAGTTGGATGGGTGTCTTATCAAGTGATTAACACCAACTCAGGGCATAAAAACCATACATCGCCTTATTTCCGCTTTGCGGAAATGAGGCGATGCGTACATTGCCTGACTTTTCGTAGCCAGGGTACGCCAGTGAAACCCATACACTGGACTGGGTTTACCGCACATATACGTGTTTAACGTCCCGCCGGACATAACCTTACTTGCCTGACTTTTCGTAGCCAGGGTACGCCAGTGAAACCCATACACTGGACTGGGTAAATGCGTGTTTAACGTCCCGCCGGACGAAAGGCTAAGGTTCCCTTCATCTAATAATGACACAAAACGGCCATTTTTTTAGATGAAGGGAACTCTTCAATTATCCCATACACTCTCTCCCCTTCCGGGGTTGTAGGCGTGGACTGACGCCTCGTTGTTCGGTCGATACGTTATCGACCTACAGTGTATGCTAGCGAGTGCTGGGCTTGAACCAGCTGCTCCTATGCTTCCGGCAAGGATGACCAATCCCACCGGTCTCTCCCTTTGCGTGGCGGTCACACCACGCAGAAGAGAATAGCAAGGTGTGTTAACCCTTCTACACCAACTCGCTTCATGTCAAATTCTGCTGTCACGCAGGACAGCAAAGTACCCGGCCCCACCAAAGGTGAGGCCTAAGAATAAGCAGCTGAGCTGCTCTTTGGCAAAGGCCGCCTTATCGGCGACCTCCGCCCCCTCGGTCACACCGAGGAGTTCAGCCAGAGGTCCGGCACTATATTCATAGTACAGAACCCCGTTAATGAGTCCCACGTAGCCCAATAATAGGGCTCCAACTAACATCAAAAAATACCGCATCACGTTCGTTCTCCTTAAACTGATTACCAGCACTTCTCGGGGAAGAGCTGGTAAGTTTCCTTGATGGAAGAGCAGGCCTTAACCTGCTCTTCCGTAACCTGACACTGCCTTGGACACCAGCCCATCTGCCACCTGGGAGCGTGGCGGGCAAGCTCCCACTGCCACTCCGTCCAGTCGGTGTAGAGCGGCTGACCACTGCTGCCGATAGGGCAGCAGTAGCCTTCATTGCGAGGGACGATGATTCGCCCCTCAGCGTAAGCCCGACGTACCGCATCCGCGGCGGTCGGGTGTCTCTGCCAATACACCTCTGTGTATCGGCAGAGAATCTTTTCAAGTTCAGCCTCGTTGCTGAACTTACAGGCCGTGAGGATAACTACCTCGTCCTCGCAGCCTGCATCAATGGCGTCCCTCATGCCGAAGCTGAGGGAGTCACTAAAGACCTTCATGACACTTCCTCCTTCGTCATGTGCCGCAAAATGGCGGCGGTTTCGGAATCGGTCAAATCATCGACTTTGAGGTCTTTGACCTCAGAGCCGATTACAAGCGGGTCGTAAGACCCAAGAACTTCAGCCGCTGCACGAGCCGCAGTGTCCACCATGTCCTGGGGGTCATGCCCCCATCCGGGAACCGGCTCGGAGTTGCAGACGACCCGCACGCCGATGACGTGCTGCTTCCGCTGAAGGATCAGCGGAACCTCCGGCTCGGCCGGAATGATCGCAGCCTCCAGCATGGCAAGCGTATCAAACATGCCAACCCCTGCTGCAAGTTTGGCAACGAATCCGCCCTTGTGGGCGAACACAACTCCGTCCCGACCTTCCAGCCGGGAGAAGTCCACCCGAGGGTGGTCTTTCCGCCGGAACAGGCTTAAGCCGTCACCCCTGTCGTCCTGCGTCACGGTTCCCGCGATCTCGCCCAACTCTTGGGCGTACATCTCCAGCCCGAGGACGGGGCTGTCAGTTCGATCAATGCACGTGGCATCGACGAACCGGAGGCCGCCGACTTCGATCACCTGTGCGTTATCACGCAGGTAATCAAGTCGCCCGATTACCTCTCCAAGGTAATCGAGCTTTTCACGCCCGATGCGACACATGAGACCCCAGAGGGCCTCGCAGTGCTCAGCGGAGAAATACACATGCCGTCCCTCGAACCACCTCAGCACGGTGGTTTCGACGGGGCTGACTCCTGCAAACAGGGCGTCTGGGTTTGACCCCAGCTTCTCCGCCGTGGCGAACGGTCCCTTGGAGTCCAGCAGTTCGCTGAACTCCAGCCAGTCCCAGATGGAACGGGCTTGCTCGACGTCGATGCCGAGCAGGGGCAGGATCAGTGTGATCGAACACGTCGGTGCCGCATCCCGAGGCAATTGGTGGTGGTCGAAGTTGAACTTGTCAGGCTCATGTCGACCACCTTGGTCCAGAACGATCAATCTTGGATCGTTAAAATCCGCGTCTAAGGGATCCCGCCGCCAGATGCAATCCGCTTTACCTGCTGCGAGCAGCAGGCAACAGGCAAGGAATTCGTCTCTGTGGGCCTGGCCCAGATGTGTGACGATAGTCTTCATAACTCAATCTCCTTCATGGAAACGGCAGTACCGATTGGCAATGCCTACGAAAAAACCCTCACAGCAACATGCTGTGAGGGCTAAGGTTCCCCTCATATAATAATGACACGAAATCACTGTTTTTTTAGCTATTTCCAGGGGCTAAAAATTGGCGGTCGGACTTCCACCTGACAACCCCCACGCTCACGAAGTCGTGGTGCTCTCGTTCTTAACCGGAGTTATTGACGGCTGGGTTTACCAGCGTTGAGCTACGCCCTGAAGAGAATTGGATTTCCCTTCATCTAATTATAACACCAGAAACGGCTTTTTTTAGCTAGAACGTGTACTCCGTAACCTTGCCATTAGCAGCCAGGCGTACGCGTACTTTCTCTGACCGAAGTAGCTTTTTCAGCCGAGCTTTTTTCTCTTTTCCCATCGAAACGATCTGTTGCTTAGCGGCGTTAATCGTTTGGACTCGCACATTAGCCCTTTTATTGCAACTGCCACAACCAGTCCGCTTTCCGACAGCTCCGCGAGCAACGCTTCGTAAAAACGGGAACTCCCGCACAAAGTTAGGGTTTGTTGCCATTGCCTTGATTACAGATTCTTCCAGAACCAGTAGTTTATGAAAAGCAGATGCCGCCATTATGTATCCTTACACGCTAGTGGATTGTGAAGATGTAGACCCGGGATCCGGCGGGGACGGACACCAGACATCTTCAATAGCTTGAAGAGCCGTGAGCTTCTCCATTGCAGAGACTAAAACACATGCCTCCGCTTGGATCTCTGCCCATATAGAGTCAGCCTGTGTCGCAGATGCAACATCCAGTTCTACGTAGTTTAATCGGTAATATGGCCATTCCATGTCAGGATTTGGAGCTCCAGCCGGGATAGCTGCCATCTGCGGAGGACCGGCAACAGCTTCAAAGTTGTCACAGTCCAGGTCTGTATACGGACTCGGCGGATTCCGCTTGTAAATGAAGATGTTTGCATCCAAATCCGCACCCTCAACGCCAGTCACCTCGATTCGCAATCGATATGCACCGTAGTTGTTGTAATTGATAGTTGTCGCCGCGTATCGCGTTAAGCGTATGCGTCTTGTAGTCATTGAACTACTCCGTGTCCGTTAGAAAGGATCATCCCTGATGGAAGTTTGATAACTTCCGGCTTGTAGCCCCTTTTTTGATGCATGTAATCCGTGAGTTTCTTTACGACTTCCGGGCGAGTTGTTGTCCAGCGGCCTATTATCATCATCCATCTATTGTACAGGTCGCTGTGCTTTACGCTTAGAGAACTTTGAGCTGCTTCCGCGTTCACAAGCAAAGCTTCGGCGATCTCTCGATCACTTTCAAGCTCTGGTACCATCTCCCAGAAAAAAGGGTCGCTCCAAAGCTGCATCACCGTATTGTGATCTAGCGTTATCTCTCGGGATCCCATGGAAACCTCTCTGAATAGCCACGCCGCCCTCCCTGCTCCCGGGAGGGGCACGCAATCAAACTTTTGCCCCTATTCCATTGTTTTATACCATAGCCTGCTTGATGCATCTGTTCGCCAATCGTTATGTCACCGCCGTTGTGACCCAAGCGAGCACAAGGAACATCAGCTTTACGCATCGCAGCTGTCTCCATAGCCCAGCACCAGCCCACAGCAAAGTCTATCACGCTACCGTTGGGTGACTCAACCTTGCCCCCTCGATTGCGAAAGTGCCTGTCACGATACCACTTCGCTGTCTTGAACCATTGATCCGGCTTTCCGCCATTCTTGGCGTAGTGCTTTAGATCGTGGTACAGCAAACTGCCAAACATCCTGAAATTGTAATGGTGGTTAGTGATGATTGTCTGACAAAGATCATTAATCCACTGGGGCTTAACCACCCACGTATCGTCATCGAGCCACAAGAAATAGTTTGTTTCAATGGGCCGCTGCTCGTCGTAAAACATCTCCCGCATGACTGGGTATTTATGTCGGTTCTCACTGTTGATATAGAGCTTTGAGATCGGCAACGATCGCAGGTAGTCGATTGTGGACTGCGGTACCTGGTTAGTTGCCACTCGAATGTCTAGCCGCTCTGCCGGTACAGAGGCCAGCAGGCTGGACAAGCATTTCCTTGCCAATTGCGTGTGCGGGCCATAACAAAGAACAAAAACAGTTAACTTCCCTCCGATAATTGGATCATCCATGCACGCCAGCTTACGCTTGATCGAGGGAGACTCTTCCCGTTTCACCTCGAGGGGGTGGACTTGCTGGTAAGGTTTTTGATCACGTATATCAACCGAGGGTGTTCGAATAATCTCCACAGGTCCTGGCGTCGCGTGAGCCTCTTGTGTCGGAGTAGCCGAGGGGGTTGTTTGCTTTACGGTCTCAGGCGTCACCTTGATGAGCTGCACCCGCGGTACAGCGACCCCGGGCGGCTCCGCCTTAAATTCCGGATTTTGACCGCTGTATTTTCCCGTCGGTGTGCCGATCGGGGGCAGAATTCCTTTTTCGTAATACTCCATAACTGCCTCAACTACGTGATCAGACAAAATTAGGTCCTGGCATCGCGGAACTGCATGGGAGTTCTCCGGGCGAATAGGTTGTCGGCACATTTGATACGACTTCCGCGTCAAATCAGCCGGGTCCAGGGGAACTGTTCGTTTCTTCCAGCAACCCTGAACATCACAACAATCCAGTAACCCAATTGTATGCAAAAATTTGTGCTCCACCTTTACTGGATTCGCATCTTTTCCAAATGCCTGAAAACTGTCAGTGTAAGCTTCGAACCAAGGCTCCTCGCGACCACCCGCGTGCACGACACAAGGTTTATCGAATGCTGCGGCAATGTGCATTGCACCTGTGACGCCGCAAATGACACCCTCTGCGTGCAGGATCATGTTCCACAAGTCTCGTACGTTCTCAGTCTTGCCCACCATGTTTGTAACGCCACGAAGGGGCGGGTGTACGTGGCTAGCGTGCACCGCACCCGCCTGAACGCAATGAATGCCCTGCATTGCAAGCCTATCCACCACCTCTTGATGGCGGTGAGCGTGCCAATGCTTAACCGTCATGTCCATCTTACCGCCGGACACGATAACCCAGTAGCGGCCCTGAATTCGACGCTTACGCTCTTCTGCGTCCAAATGTAGATCAGGGCGAGGATCAGTGACGGGAACCGATAAGCCAGTCTTCTTCTCAAAATCGTAATGGTACCAAGCAAGGATGTGTTTCATTTCCCTGCGACTACCATACTTGGCGTACGCATTCCATTTGATAGCGTCACCCCACTCGACTTTTACCTTGAGCGGGCGAGGAAACCCGGCTTCTTCAAACTTCGTAACGTACGGGTTATTCCACCAAACGTTGGTCCAGTTTGTATCTACTTTGATCTCGTACTTATCGGGATAAGCTCGATGAATATCGCGGACAAGGGCAGTCATAAGCACCGTATCACCCAAGGCCCATCGATGCCTAATGACAATCCGCTGCTTAACCATACGTGCGTTACTCCCTAACAATGCCCAGCTTTGAAACGACTCCCTTCGCATCCTTGTAAACGAGGGCGTCTCTATCAACAGAATAGTATATCGTACCATTAAGAGCGAGTGAGTCAGTTAGCGAGGGCACCGCCAAGCCCTTCCAGGGGACGCCGCCACCGGTAGCCCCTTGTCGTCCCTGAAATCCTCGACTGCCTTGATGTCCCTGCGGACCCTTTGATGTCGAAACCTTTTCGGACAAGTGCTCGACATCAGCTGAAAGCTCGTTAACAGTGTCAAACCACGTGTCTCCGTAGGGGTTAAAGTTCGGATCTAACCGCATCGCAATTTGCGGGACTGGGCCTTGTGGGCCTGGTGGTCCTGGGGGTCCTTGAGGGCCTTCACAACAAGGTCCCTGCGGACCCTGTGAACCTGCTGGACCTTGCGGTCCCTGTGGTCCACCAGTGGATGGTCCTTGAGGACCTTCTGGTCCCTGCGGACCTTGTGGTCCCTGTCCCTGTGGTCCCTGAGGACCTTCTGGACCCTGAGGACCCTGTGGACCCTGCGGACCTTCTGGTCCCTGTGGTCCCTGCGGACCTTCTGGACCCTGAGGACCCTGTGGACCCTGCGGTCCTTCTGGTCCTTGAGGTCCCTGCGGTCCCTGTGGTCCAGTGGATGGTCCTTGAGGACCTTCTGGTCCCTGCGGACCTTGTGGTCCCTGTCCCTGTGGTCCCTGAGGACCTTCTGGTCCTTGAGGGCCTTGAGGTCCCTGGGGTCCCGTTGACGGTCCTTGCGGGCCATCGGGTCCCTGAGGCCCTTGCGGACCTTGTGGTCCCTGTCCCTGTGGTCCCTGAGGACCTTCTGGTCCTTGAGGCCCTTGCGGACCTTGTGGTCCCGTTGATGGTCCCTGTGGTCCTTCTGGTCCTTGAGGCCCTTGCGGACCTTGCGGTCCCATTGATGGTCCCTGTGGCCCTTCTGGTCCTTGAGGTCCCTGTGGTCCCGGCGTCTGTGGCCCCTGCGGTCCTTCTGGTCCTTGAGGTCCCTGCGGTCCCTGTGGTCCAGTGGATGGTCCCTGAGGACCTTCTGGTCCCTGTGGTCCCTGTGGTCCCGGTGTCTGTGGTCCCTGCGGACCTTCTGGACCCTGAGGACCCTGAGGACCCTGTGGTCCCTGCGGACCTTCTGGTCCCTGTGGTCCCTGCGGACCTTCTGGACCCTGTGGTCCCTGCGGACCTTCTGGTCCTTGAGGTCCCTGAGGACCTTCTGGTCCCTGTGGTCCCTGTGGCCCTTCTGGACCCTGTGGTCCCTGTGGACCTTCTGGACCCTGAGGACCTTCTGGTCCCTGTGGTCCCTGAGGACCTTGTGGACCTTCTGGACCCTGTGGTCCTTCTGGTCCCTGCGGTCCTTGAGGACCCTGTGGTCCTTCTGGTCCCTGCGGTCCTTGAGGACCCTGTGGACCTTCTGGTCCCTGTGGTCCCTGTGGTCCTTCTGGTCCCTGCGGTCCTTCTGGACCCTGAGGACCCTGCGGACCTTCTGGTCCCTGTGGTCCTTGAGGACCTTCTGGTCCTTGAGGTCCCTGTGGTCCCTGTGGTCCTTCTGGTCCCTGCGGTCCTTGTGGACCTTCTGGACCCTGTGGTCCCTGAGGACCTTCTGGTCCCTGTGGTCCCTGAGGACCTTGTGGTCCCTGAGGACCTTCTGGACCCTGTGGTCCCTGAGGACCTTCTGGTCCCTGTGGCCCTTGTGGACCTTCTGGACCCTGTGGTCCCTGAGGACCTTCTGGTCCCTGTGGCCCTTGTGGCCCTTGTGGACCTTCTGGTCCCTGTGGTCCCTGTGGTCCCTGCGGCCCTTGTGGTCCTTGGGGACCTTGTGGTCCCTG
>Ga0315336_1001680_pt1 | contig 39921 bp, 35 predicted proteins | sample ASW5metaG_FD_204512 | JGI IMG/M metagenome (GOLD analysis project Ga0315336, IMG submission 204512) | Ammonia-oxidizing marine archaeal communities from Monterey Bay, California, United States - ASW #5 | ecosystem: Environmental > Aquatic > Marine > Intertidal zone | place: USA: California... | reverse complement strand
CTCTTGAGCTTAACTCCTATCTGAACGTCTTGTTTTAATAACTCATCTTTTGTTGATTCCCAAACTTCATAATCAACAATAGTTGGTTTTTTAAGAGGCAATTTCGGAGATTCTGTTTCGTAAGACCATTCGTCTTTGGCAATCTTTCCATCCCTAATGAGTTTCATAAAGCTTCTCCTTGAATGGTTCCATTCCTATCCTACGGTAGGTCTGAAGAAAATTCTCTCCTTGCGTTTTTTTCTCTAAATATATTCCTATGATCTTATCAATCGCATTATAAATTTCTCTTTTAGAGAATGCAGGTCCTGTTCGCTCGCCAATGGAGGCATTTTCATCTGCACTTCCGCCTAAAGTAACTTGATAATATTCTTCACCGCCACGATCGATACCTAAAATACCAATATTACCAACATGGTGATGACCGCAAGCATTGATGCAACCAGAAATTTTTATTCTCAGATTACCGATATTTTTTTCTGATTTGAGATCATGAAAATAGTTACTTAATTGCTGTGCAACGGGTATAGAACGTGCCGTTGCGAGTGCACAGAAATCCATTCCTGGGCAACATATAATATCAGATGCTAGCTCTATATTTGTTGTCGCTAAATTTAATTTTTTTAATTCTTCCCAAATTTGATACAAGTCCACTTTCCTTGTGTATGGGAACACTAGATTTTGTTCGTGTGTTACACGAATTTCATCATGGCTATATTTTTTTGTCATATCGGCAACGGTTCTCATTTGTTCTGCATTCAAATCTCCGGGTGGTTGCCCTTTGGGTTTTAGCGAGAGAATCACAATTCTATGATCATCTTTTTTATGAGATCGGGTATTTAAATGATACCATTCAGAAAAACCTGGATCTTCTTCCAGTTTTTGAGTAAACCTCGTTTCTAAATCTTTTGATTCTTTGTATTTTGGATCCAAAAAGAAGCTTTTAAATTTTTTAATCTCATCATCAGTGAGTTTAAGTTTTTCGTTGTTCTTTATATGATTCCATTCTTTTTCAACCAGTGTGGAAAATTTTTCTAAGCCAACTTCTGCCAGGAGAATCTTGATTCTTGCTTTGTGTATATTATCCCTTCTACCAAGTTGATTATATACTCTTGTGATGGCCTCTATATAAGAGAGTAAATGTTCTTTGGGTAAAAAATCACGGATTACTTGTCCAATGTAAGGTATTCTTCCTTGGCCACCACCGACTAAAACCTTAAACCCGATTTCATCCTTTTCATTCTTTTGGATCGCGAGTCCGATATCGTGTACTTTAATTGCTGCACGATCTTTTTTTGATCCTGTGATTGCAATTTTATATTTTCTTGGCAGGAAGGTAAATTCGGGGTGTAATGTAGCCCATTGTCTTACTATTTCACAATAGGGCCTAGGGTCTTCAATCTCATCTGGAGTGACTCCCGCATATTGATCCGTTGTAGTATTTCTAAAAGAGTTACCGCTTGTTTGGATTCCGTGCATTTGGACTGTGGCTAAATCAGCTAAAATATCGGGGGCTTCTTCAAGCTTTATCCAATTGAACTGAATATTTTGTCGTGTCGTAAAATGGCCATAATTCTTGTCATATTTTTTTGCAATATCAGCTAATTTGTGCAGTTGCTTTGAGGAGAGTATGCCATAAGGTATGCATATCCTGAACATATAGGCGTGAAGCTGCAAATACAGTCCGTTGAGTAATCTGAAAGGCTTGAACTCATCTTCGCTCAATTTACCTTTCAGGCGTCGATTTACTTGATCACGGAATTGATCAACTCTTTCGTTGACTAGTTGTTGATCAAATTCATCGTAAAAATACATTTAATTGTCCCTATCGATTAATTGTTTTTTTTCAGCTTAGGATCTGTAGTTGGTCCTTTTGCTCTGATCAATTCCCTGTAGCGAGTAGGCACTATGTTTCCGTTTTTTTGAATCACTTCGATCAGATATGGATCGATAACTACCTGAGTTTCCACAGATTTTTTTGCTTTTTCTTCTAGCTTCTTTTCTTCTTTTTCGCTTGAAGATACAGCACTGTCATTTATCCGTTCCGACCATTTTTCAGCAGATAGATAAACTACTGCTCCATTTTTGACTTTATTGGCCGTTATTATTTTAAGAGCCATTTTCTTTTCCTACGGTTCATTCTGTATCTATAGAATACCCTATATTCCGCGACTAGTGAATATATTATGTCAATAAATTATGTATAATAAATTATTCTACATTATTAAAATGTGATTTACATCATTTATTTATGAATTTTTTTTCATTTTTATCTATATTACCCTTGTATCTATATGTCAGTTTTAGATTTAAAAGAATTTAAGAATATTTCCGCATGGCCCTTTCAAGAGGCTGTTAAACTTGTGGAGCGGTTTGGTAATAAAATTCCAGACAAAGGTCATGTTCTTTTCGCTACAGGCTATGGTCCCTCGGGCTTACCTCATATTGGAACTTTCGGAGAAATTGTCAGAACTACTATGGTACGACAGGCCTTTAATCATCTTTGTAAGATCCCTACAAAACTATTCGCTTTTTCTGACGATATGGATGCTTTACGAAAAGTGCCTGATAATATCCCAAATCAGTCAATGCTCAAAGAACATTTAGGAAAGTCTCTGACCACAATACCCGATCCTTTTGGAAAATTTAATAGTTTTGGAGAACATAACAATGCTTTATTAAGATCTTTTCTAGATAGATTTGGTTTTGAGTATGAATTTAAGAGCGCTACTGAATTATATAAAAGCGGTGTCTTTGATAATGCTCTGTTAAATATTTTAGGAAATTATGAAAAGATTAGAAATATTATCTTACCGACATTGGGTAATGAAAGGAAAGAAACCTATAGCCCTTTTCTTCCGATATGTCCTAGCACAGGAAAGGTTTTGCAGGTTAAGGTCGTTAATGTTGATTTGAAATCGGGATCTATATCTTATATAGACGAGCAAAGTGGTGACGAGGTAAATTCTTCAGTAACAGGCGGGAAATGCAAATTACAATGGAAAGCGGATTGGGCAATGCGGTGGCTTGCTCTTGGTGTAGATTATGAAATGTTGGGAAAAGATTTGATTGATTCGCTTAAGCTTTCAAGCAAGATATGCAGAACAATTGGCGGAATTCCTCCGCAAACTTTTATATATGAATTGTTTTTGGATGAAAACGGAGAAAAAATTTCCAAGTCAAAAGGAAATGGTCTTTCTTTGGAAGAGTGGTTAAGGTATGCCCCGCGCGAGAGTCTCTCTTTGTATATGTATAAGAATCCTCAGCGAGCAAAAAGACTATATTTTGACATCATTCCAAAAAGTGTTGACGAATATGCAGATCATTTAGAAAAGTTTAATGCCACTAAAGGCAAAGAGGATCTGGAAAACCCTGTTTGGCATATTCACAATGGTTTGCCCCCTAAAAGTAAAATAGGAATCAATTTTAGCATGCTCCTTAATTTAGTGAGTGTTTGCCATACTGAGGATAGAAATGTTCTTCTAGGATTTATTAATCGTTATTTGCCTAATTTACCCAAAGAAAAAGATACTATAATTACTCAACTATTAGATTGTGCAATTGCTTACTACCAAGATTTTGTAAAGCCGAATAAAAGATTCAAAGAGCCTAATGAGAAGGAAAAGAAGGCTTTAACTGAGTTGGAAAAAAAATTAACAACACTCAAGGAAGGTACCGAGGCTGAAGAAATTCAAACTATTGTTTATGATGTCGGAAAATCTCATTTTGATGATTTGAGGGGATGGTTTAAAAGTATTTATCAGATTCTATTTGGTCAAGAAGCTGGTCCAAGAATGGGATCTTTTATCGTTCTTTATGGAATCCAGGAAACATGCGAGTTAATAAACTCTGCACTAAAAAGGAAGAATTGATGATGATTTACGTTTTTATAGGTAGTGAATAGTGAAATATGAAGATTTCTTTAAAAAATTAGTTCATTTGTTTTCGCCAGAAATTGCTCATAATCTGGCTATTTTTCTACTGAAGAAAAATTTTTTTCATTTTACTCAAGAAGCGAATCATCCAATCCTTTCGAGCACTCTATGGAATTTGCATTTCAATAATCCTTTGGGGATTTCGGCAGGCTTTGATAAAAATGCTGAAGTTATTATCCCTTTGTCAAGACTAGGATTTGGTTTTATTGAGGTCGGAACTGTAACCCCATTGTCACAAGCGGGAAACCCGAAACCTAGGATTTTTAGATTATCGGAAGATAATGCAATTATTAATCACTTGGGATTTAACAATAAGGGCTTGGATGTTTTTGTCGATAATTTGAAATCTTTTAAATCATCGATCTATTTTCCAAATACAGTTTTAGGTATTAACGTTGGCTATAATAAGCTCAGTACAGATCCTGTCGAGGACTATAAAAAATGTATTATAGCGTGTGCACCTTTTTGTAACTACTTTGTTTTAAATGTTTCGTCGCCAAATACACCGGGCCTTAGGGACTTTCAAAGACCAGAAAATTTACGGACACTGATTAGGGCATGTTTAAAGGTAAAAAATAAAATATCGAGAAAAAATAAAAAGAAAAATTTATTATTGGTCAAAATAGCACCCGATTTGTCCCCAGATCAGTGTAAGGACATCGCAAATATTTCATTGGAGGAAAGAATTGATGGTTTAATTATTGCAAACACGACTATTGATCGACCTAAAAATCTCATTAGCTCTTTCAAAGATGAGGAGGGTGGCATGTCTGGAAGGCCATTATTTCAAACCTCAACAAAATTACTTGCGCGTTTTTATAGTATTACGCGCGGAAGAATACCGCTAATTGGTGTAGGTGGAATTTTTAGTGCAGCTGATGCTTATAAAAAGATTCGTGCTGGGGCTTCATTATTGCAGATTTATACAGGTTTTGTTTATAAAGGTCCCGATTTCATTAATAAGCTGAATACAGACCTAGCAACACTTTTAATGAAAGATGGATTCAAGTCATTATCGGAAGCAATAGGGTTTGATGTTAGAAAATAAGAAACAAATCCCAGATTTTTTCTCCGGTATATCTAAGGTTCAGGAAAGATATGATGGTTATATTTTGGATTTATGGGGTGTCGTCCATGATGGCTTTCATGCTTTCGACGAATCAGTGAAATGCATGAGAGAAATTAAAAAAAGAGGAAAAAAAATAGTACTTTTATCTAATGCCCCGAGAAGAACATCCACTCTTAGAAGACAGTTAAAAGATTTGGGTGTGTTCGAAGATTTGTACGACGATATCGTTTCCTCTGGCCAAGAAACCTATGATCATTTAGTTGAGAGAAAAGACGAATGGTATAAAAAGTTAGGTTTCAATTGCTTTCATATAGGCCCTGAAAGAGATAACAATTTATTAGAAATTGTTAATTTGAAGATTGTCAATAAATTGTCTGATGCTGATTTTATTCTTAATACTGGGCCGTGGGAAGAAGGAGCGACTGTAGATGATTACGTAGAGATTCTGAAGGAAGGTGCAACACATAACATTCCCATGATATGCGCGAACCCCGATGAGATCGTAATTCGTGGAGGAAAAAGAATGATTTGTGCCGGTAAATTAGCGGCCAAATATGAAAATCTGGGAGGGTTTGTAAAATACCATGGAAAACCAGGAATTTCTGTTTACAAAAAATGTTTTTTATCCTTAAAGGCTAAAAAAATAAATAGAGTTGTTGCAATTGGCGATTCTCTAGATAATGATATTGCCGGTGCTTCTAAAGCTGGCATTGAATCAATTTTAATATTAGATGGTATTCATGGAGATTTATTTGGTTCAAAGACGAATCAAAAACCAGATAATGAAAGGTTGCTTAATTTTTTAAGTAATTATAAATACTTTCCCACTCGAATAATGCGAAAGTTTTGTTGGTGAGCAAGTTATAATTCTTTTTTGGATATAATTATGAAAAAATCTTCTTTTAATGATTGGAAAAAGTTAGTTCGCAAAGAAACAAAAGGCGGAAAGTTTGAAGATCTTATTTGGGATACTCCGGAGGGAATAAAAATCAAACCCTTGTATACTCATGAAGATATAAAGAATTTCAAGTATCAAGATAGCCCTCCCGGGACATTCCCATTTTTACGAGGTCCTAGAGCGACGATGTATACAAATAAACCATGGACAATCAGACAGTATGCTGGTTTCTCAACCGCAAAGGAGTCCAACCGCTTTTATAAACAAGCTTTAAAAAATGGACAAATGGGGCTGTCTGTAGCTTTTGATTTGGCAACACACAGAGGTTACGATTCTGATCATGCAAGAGTAGTTGCTGATGTTGGGGCTACAGGAGTTGCTATTGATTCTGTTGAAGATATGAAGATCTTATTTAAAGATATTCCCCTCGAAAAGATGAGCGTTTCTATGACGATGAACGGAGCAGTGTTGCCTATCTTGGCTTGTTTTATTGTTACGGCCGAGGAACAAGGAGTTGCGCAAAAGAAGATATCCGGAACGATTCAAAACGATATCCTTAAAGAATTTATGGTAAGGAATACATTCGTTTACCCTCCTAAGCCTAGTATGAGAATCGTTGCAGATATTATTGCTTACGCTTCAAAGAAAATGCCAAAATTTAACTCTATTTCCATTTCGGGCTATCATATGCAGGAAGCGGGCGCTAATCAGGTTCAGGAATTGGCCTATACATTGGGCGACGGCTTGGAATATGTTCGCGCTGCACTAAATCGTGGATTAAAGATAGATGATTTTGCTCCTCGACTTTCTTTCTTTTTTTCGATAGGTATGAATTTTTTTATGGAAATTGCTAAATTGCGCGCAGCTCGTGTCTTGTGGTCGGAGATTATTAGTCAGTTTAAACCCAAGAATCCTATGAGTTTAGCATTAAGGACGCATTGCCAGACATCCGGGGTGAGCCTTACTGAGCAGGATCCGTATAACAATATAGTAAGAACAACTATAGAGGCTATGGCGGCTGTGTTTGGGGGCACGCAATCGCTACATACAAATTCCTTTGACGAGGCTCTTGCATTGCCAACCGATTTTTCGTCTCGAATTGCTAGAAATACTCAATTAATTCTTGCTGAAGAAAGCGGTATATCTAAGGTTGTTGATCCACTTGGTGGATCATATTTTCTAGAAAATTTAACAAATAGCTTAATTACTCAATCAAAGAAATTGCTTAGGGAAGTTGAGAATGTGGGAGGCATGACTAAGGCTGTAGAAAAAGGGATACCGAAAATGAGAATTGAAGAATCTGCAGCAAAACATCAGGCCCGTGTTGATAATAATCAACAAACTATTGTTGGAGTTAATAAATATAAACTAGAGAACGAGCCAGATGTTAATATAATGAGTATAGACAATAAGAAGATTCGAAAAGAACAACTTAAAAGACTGCAACAGGTCCGCAGAAATAGAGATGAGGAAAAGTGTCAAAAATATTTGAATGAATTAACTTTAGCGGCAAAAGAAGAGAAAAGGAATCTTTTAGAATTATCGATAAAGGCTGCTAAACATAGAGCAACAATAGGAGAAATCTCTTATGCATTGGAAAAAATTTATGGAAGGTACAAGCCTATGAGTAAAACTGTAAGTGGTGTTTATGGTAGTAGTCTGGGTAATACGAAAGAATTACGTTCGATCCAAAAACAAATTGAAGATTTTAAAATAGCAGAAGGAAGAAGACCCAGAATGTTGGTGGTGAAGATAGGGCAAGACGGTCATGATAGAGGTGCGAAGCTTATTGCAAGTTCTTTTGCTGATTTAGGGTTTGATGTTGACATGGGTCCATTATTCCAGACACCTTTGGAGGTAGTTAAACAAGCAGTGGAAAATGATGTCCATGTTATTGGTGTTTCTACACAGGCCGCTGGACACAAAACTACAATCCCTTTGCTTATGAAAGAATTAAAAAAACAAGGCGGAGGGAACGTTAAAGTAATTTGTGGTGGTGTGATTCCGCCTAAGGATTATACTTTTTTAAAAAAACACGGAGTTGCTGACATATTTGGTCCAGGTACCAATATAGCATTGGCTGCTTCAAAAATTTTACGCTTGATAAGTTAACAACGTTTTTAGCGCTAATTGCAGTTTAGTATTTGTATAGACTCGAGAGCTGAGGGGTAAAAGAAAATTGGTTAAGTCTAAAACTTCCTTTGATATAAAAACTCTCCTTAAAGGGCTTGTTTCGGGTAAAAGGAGTACTCTAGCAAGGGCAATAACTTTGGTAGAGTCGACCAGGAAAGATCATCAGATATTCGCACAACAGTTGTTGGAAAAGGTGCTTTCTAAAACTGGAAGTTCTATAAGAATTGGTATTTCCGGTGTTCCTGGAGTTGGTAAATCCACGTTTATTGAAAACTTTGGTCTCTTTATGGTTAACAGAGGATACAAAGTTGCTGTTTTAGCTGTAGATCCTTCATCAAAAAGAGCTGGCGGATCAATTTTAGGAGATAAGATTCGCATGGAAGAACTATCGCGATCAAATTTCGCTTTTATCAGACCATCTCCTACAGGCGGAAGTTTAGGTGGTGTCGCGCGAAGAACACGAGAATCTATGCTGTTATGCGAAGCTGCTAGTTATGATGTTATTATTGTTGAGACGGTAGGGGTTGGTCAATCCGAGACTAGTGTTGCTGACATGGTTGATATGTTTATTTTGCTTCTTTTACCTGGTGGCGGAGATGAGATACAAGGCCTTAAAAAGGGAATTATTGAATTATCTGATTTATTAATTGTCAATAAAGCTGATGGTGACTTAGAAAATTCAGCAAAAATAACTGCTCAGCATTATCGGCAGGCAATACATTTTGTTCAACCCAGTTATCCTGAGTGGGATCCAAAAGTAATTACTTGTTCATCTTTGGATACGAAAAACATGAAAGAAATTTGGAGTCATATCGGTGCTTTTCAGAAAATTCGCAAAAAAAATAGGAATTTTTCTAAGCATAGAAAAAACCAAGCCAGTATTTGGATGTGGAGTGAAATAAATGAATCTTTAAATGATGCGTTTCGTGGAGATCAACGAGTAAAAAAGATTTTAAAAAAGATCGAACTAAATGTCATGTCCGGTAAAATGACCCCAAGATCTGGCGTAAAAAAGTTATTAGAAGTTTTTCTTAAGTAGTTTTTTTATTTCTCGCTTGATTTCTGGATTCTTCTCATTTACAAGCTCTATTTTAGGGTATTATTTTAATTTAGATAGATTGATGTCGAATCGTTGTTCATTGACAGGTAAGAGAGTGATGTCTGGTAATAATGTGAGTCATGCTCATAACAAGACTCGTCGTCGTTTTTATCCAAATCTTCAGCAGGCCTCTCTTTTTTCTGAAGCGCTCAATTCAGTCGTTAGACTAAAAGTTAGTAGGGATACAATTAGAACAGTAGAAAAAAGAGGAGGTATAGATAAATTCCTTCTTGATCTTCCAGACTCTTCTTTAACTAAAGAGATAAGGAGGTTGAAAGCGAGAATTAAGAAAAGAATAAAAGCAAAGTCCAATTAACTATTTTTCCAGTTTTTTATGGAAAGTATTTTTTTCGAGCATCAGGAATCAAACAATTCGATCAGCTCTTCAGTCATTGTTTTTGCTAGTTTTTCTACATCGTTAATCGTGACAGCTTTCTCGTAGTAATTAGTAACATCATGACCTATGCCGATAGCCAAAAGTTCAATCGGTGAGTTAGATTCAATCCAAGATATTGTCTCTTTTAAGTGGTTTTCTAATATATTAGTGGAATTTGAGGCAAGTGTTGAATCGTCAACTGGAGCGCCATCAGAGATTACCATAAGAATTCTTCTATTTTCAGATCTTAACAGTAATCTTTTGCAAGCCCATATTATGGCCTCTCCATCAACGTTTTCTTTTAATAGGCCTTCTTGCAGCATGGCCCCTAAATTATTACTTATTCTTCTCCAAGGCACATCTGCACTTTTATAAATAATGTGTCTTAAATCATTTAAGCGACCTGGTGATTCAGGTTTATCGTCAGCAACCCATTTTTCACGGCATTTTCCTCCTTTCCAATTTTTTGTGGTAAAGCCAAGAATTTCAACCTTAACACCACATCTCTCTAAGGTTCTTGATAAAATATCCGCACAAATCGCAGCTATTGTGATAGGTCTTCCTCTCATTGATCCTGAGTTATCGATAAGCAAGGAAACAACCGTATCTTTAAAATCAGATTCCTTTTCTTTTTTGTAGATATTACTGTTTGAGGGATTTGCAATAAATTGTGCAAACTTTTGTGTATCTAAGTAACCAAACTCTAGTCCGTATTCCCAAGACCTTTCTTGTTTTGCTAGCAGTCTTCTTTGCAGTTTATTAGCTAGGCGTGTAATAATTTTCTTTAATTCTGCTATTTGGTTGTCCAATTTTTTTCGTAATTCAATTAGATCATTTTGTGATGTCAATTGATCTGCGGAAACAATTTCGTCAAATTTTTTAGTATAGACCTTGTAATTATTAATTTTATCTAAGTGTGCGATTCCTGATTGATTAGTATTTCTTTCTTTTAAGTTCAGATACCCAAATTCTTTGATTTTATTTCCAAGATCCTTTTTTGAATTATCTTCTCCTGGAAGCCCCATGGCTTCGGTCTTTTCCTTAAGCGACATTGTTTTTCCAGCGCTAGAGTCCAATGTTTGCTTCTTGCTGCCCGGATCCTCTCTATCTTGATTAATTGCTTTAGTTTTAATTTCTGAAAATTTATTGGCATAGTCCTTAGATAATTTTAAAGAACTTATAAGCTTTTTAATTATTTGCGAAAAGATTTCTTGATCTAAAATATGTTCTTTCAAAGAAAGAATTTCATCCTTTTCCGACAGCGAGAGTTTTCCTTCCCATTTATTTATTAGAGCTATAATTTTTTCAGGAAAATTTATTTCAACTAAATTTTTTAACACCATCAGATAGAGGACTATATCCAGCGTTATTTCTTTTCTCTTTTTTGTCAGAAGACTATTTTTTAGCAAAAACTTCCTTATTGCGGCGATTAAGTTTCTCTTTAAACCAGGAAATTCTGTTATGCCAATAGAATCGACCCTTGCCTTTTCAGCTGCAGAGAATATTTTTGCTTCTTGAGGTGATTGGGGCTTTAATTTTGTATGCAAAATATCATCATGGTGACAAATGTTCATTGCAAGTGAGTCTGCACGGCCCCTTAGAAAATCTACGTTTCTTATTTTTGTCATTTTGTCAGGAGAGGGTAGTTTTAATGATTTGCTGAGAGTGAGATTGTTAAAATTATGATCGGCAATTTTTTCAAATTCAAAATGATGATTCTTTTTCGTCAACGATCTCAACAATGCCGCGGTGACTATATTGAAGTTCTTTTTTATATTTTTTTCTTGATTATTTGACATGATTGATAAAAAAAATCTCTGTCCTTTTACGATTTTTTCGGAAGGATAGACTCTTTTAATTCTTCGTCAAAACATCTCTGGTAGTACTCGGCTATGATTGATCTTTCAGTTTCATCACATCTGTTTAGGAATGTTAAGCGGAATGCCGCTTGAATGTTTCCTAAAGATACAGCATTTTCTGCCCACATAATAACAGTTCTTGGTGACATAACGGTTGAAATGTCTCCGGCTGAGAATCCATTCCTTGTTAAATTTGCTAACGTAACCATTAATTTAACAATTTTTTTATTTTTGATCCTTAAAAATTTTGGAACTTTTGCCAAGACAATCTCTACTTCCTTTTCTGGAGGTAAATAATTGAGACAAGTAATGATATTCCATCTGTCCATTTGACCTTGATTGATCTGCTGTGTTCCATGATATAGACCGCTTGTATCCCCAAGTCCTATCGTGTTGGTTGTGGAAAAGAGCCTGAATGAAGGATGCGGCTCAATAAATTTATTTTGATCAAGCAATGTCAATTTGCCTTCGCTTTCTAAAATTCTTTGTATTACAAACATTACATCGGGTCTACCCGCATCATATTCGTCAAAAACTAGTGCGGTAGGTCGTTGCAGCGCCCATGGCAAAACACCTTCTTGGAAGCTAGTTGTTTGTTTTCCATTTTCTAGAACTATTGTATCCCTTCCAATCAAATCCATTCTATTGATCTGACTATCTAGATTAACCCTAACGCATGGCCAGTTTAATCGTGCAGCAACTTGTTCAATATGTGTTGATTTTCCTGTTCCGTGATATCCTTGTATCATTACTCTTTTGTTAAAAGCAAAGCCGTTAAGTATTGCTATTGTTGTATCTTGATCAAACTTATAAGCATCGTCTATTTTTGGCACATATTCATTTTTTTTACTGAATGCGGGACATTTGAATCCAGAATCGATGCCAAATAACTGTTTTGCTGAAACAGTAATGTCAGGAGAAGATGTTGATATATTATCTTTTTTATTCATTTGAACTGTATAAAGTCTTAATTAATTTTTATCAAACAATAATATCAGTTTTTAAAACAACATATGCTTGGTTGATCATTTTTAGTTTTTCTTCGTATTTTTTGCTCCCTTTATTGAGATCGGGATGATACATCTTAACCAATTTCTTATATTTTTCTTTTAATTTTTTATATGTAAAGTCTTCCTTTAGACCCAGAAGATTCATAGCCTCTCTCTTCTTTGATGTTACCCGATGTTTGGAATATCTATTTTTATTTTCCTTACCGTTTTCTTCATTATACCAGTCAAAAGCATCGAAAATCTTTTCAGTATTCTTAAAAAATTTTGATTTTTGACTTCCCAAAGGCCAGCTGGGTCTTCGACCAATAACATCTAATTTTATACATTGTTCTATTTCTTCTTGGGACATCCTTGAAAAGAAGTTCCACGATCTATTGTGTTCCTTTATATGCTCTTTGCAGAGCCATATAATTTCCCTAATTTTTTTTGGACTTTTTGGGGCCGGAAATTTTGCTTCCATCGAGCAGTCTTTGTGGAAGCATTTTTTTAACTTCGTTTTTTTTTCCCATGGGAACGGATCTAGCTCAATTTTCTTTTTTTTCATATCTGAAATAGGGAAATTTTTTCTTAAGACAGGCTTAGCCGCCGTAACCTGTTCCAAAGATGAATTCTTCTTTTTGCTGTATGTCTTTTTTTAATTCTTTCTGGACGAAAGAATATAGATCACGAATTGATACTATGCCCACAATACGGCTTTGATCAATAACCGGTAAATGACGGAATCCTAATCTCTTCATTTTTCTTAAGGCACTTCTGGGGCTATCTTTTGGGCTTATGGTATGTAAATTTGTTGTCATAATTTCCTCAACCCGGGTCTTTTTCGGATCCAAATTTTTAGCTATGACTTTCGTGGTAAGATCTCTTTCTGTCACTATGCCTACGAGCTTATAAGGTTCGCTAACAACTAAAACTCCTCCGATCTTCTTCTCAGACATAAGCTGCGCTGCCTCAAAAACGCTTGCGTCTTTTGAAGTGCTCCAGATGGTTTGGTTGTTTATAACGTCTGGTACAATTTTTTTGTCCATTTCTCTGAATCAATGAAATTATCCACCCGCCATAATTGTCGGATATGCGATACCATTTGGTCAAGGATAAAAAGAAAAAAGATTATATCTTCGATGTATTTTGCTCTTTGGGGGGTGTTATTTTGATAGATTTTATCTGATTATGTTTTTTTTCAAGAATCTCAAAACGAAAATTTTCAAAACTAAATATTTGCCCAATTTCTGGTATTGAGCGGGTCTCATTTATGATATGTCCAGCAACTGTGGTTGCCTTATTGATGGGAAATGACCAGGATAATAGCCTATTTAGGTCTCTTAGTGTTGTTTCTCCATTCACCAGATATGATCCGTTCTTTTCTTCTATTGAATTTAGCTCCGTCGTGTCAAATTCATCACTAATTTCTCCTACAATTTCCTCCAGTATGTCTTCTAACGTCACAACCCCCATAAGTGTTCCATACTCATCGACTACTAACGCAAAATGTTCATGTCTGTATCTAAACATTTGTAATTGTTTTAATAATGAGGTTGATTCCGGAATAAACCAAGGCTTGGAAGAGAGTTTTGTAAAGTCGAGAGCCTTTATATCCTTATTAGATTTTTCAAACTCGGCTAAAATATTTTTTACATGCAATACACCTATAATGTTTTCTTGTTTGTTTTTCCATAGAGGGATTCTTGTGTAAGGACTCTCTATTACTTTTTTCATGATTTTTTCTGCGGATAAATTGCAATTGATCATAAAAATTTCTTTTCGATGAACCATAATTTCACCAACCTCAACATTTTCCAGCTCTAGGATACTTTTTAGCATTTCTTTTTCTTGGGAATCTTTATTTTGATCACTAGCGTGCAGATCAATTGTTCCTAGTAGTTCTTGTTTTTTTTCCTTGGCGTCAATGCTGCTTGGAACCCGGAGGGGGTTTAAAATAAATTTAACGATAAGTTGAATAGCATTAGTGATAGGAGAAAAGACCACTACCAAAAAACGTATTAATGGAGCCACGAATATAGCCGCTCTATTCGCTTTATTTATTGCGTATGTTTTAGGTAAAACTTCAGCAAAGATCAGAATCAGTAACGTCATTGTGGCGGTTGCGTAACCTATTCCAGCGTTTCCAAACATACCAATTAATATACTTGTTGCTAAAGCTGCAGCTAGAATGTTTACAAGGTTATTGGCTAAAAGAATAGTTCCAATCAAATGTTCTCTTTTGGAATTAAGTTTTTCCACGATCTTTGCATTTTTATTTCCTTCTTTGGAGAGCTGATGAATTCTGGCACGCGAAGCTGCTGTCAATGCAGTTTCAGATCCAGAGAAGAATGCAGAAAGAAGTAATAGTAGAATTATACTTCCAACCGATATCCATATTTCAGATAACATAATTAATATCTATTATAATTTGTATCAAGAGCATTAGAAATGAAAAAGTTATAAATAAGTCGTGATAAATTTCTCCAGATCTTTTCTTGAGATTTTATCATTTAAAAAAGCATCTCCAATTTTTTTAATAAGAACAAAATTGATCTTATTATTTCTTACTTTCTTGTCTCGAAACATTATATCAAGCAGAGCATTCTTCGCCGCCTTTTTTGGTTTCGGTTGTATAGGAAGACCAATTTTAATTAGATGATTCTTTACTCTATTTGCTTCTTCTAAATTACAAAACTTTCTATTGACGGATAGATCCACTGCCATCCTCATCCCAATTGATACAGCTTCTCCATGCAAGAGTTTATACCCTGAATAATTTTCAAGCGCATGACCAAATGTGTGGCCTAAATTTAGCAAAGACCGAATTCCTGCCTCCTTCTCGTCAGCCGAAACAATTTTAGACTTATTTTGACAACTTACTTTAATGGCACGAAGTAATTTAGCTTTATTATGATTAATTACTTCTGACCCATTATTTTCCAACCAGGAAAAGAACCTCCTGTCAGCCATTATCCCATACTTCACTATCTCTGAATATCCGCTGATCATTTGTCTTTTTGGCAGAGTTTTAAGAGTGCTTATGTCAGCGATTACTAGTTGAGGTTGGAAGAAACTACCGACCAGATTCTTTCCATATCTTGAATTAATTCCTGTTTTTCCACCTACGGAGCTATCTACTTGAGATAGCAGGGTGGTTGGTATTTGGATGTAATTTATTCCCCTTAAGATTATACTTGAAGCAAAACCAGCTAGATCACCAATAGCACCACCTCCCAGGGCAACTACCGTTGATTGTCTTGTAATTTTTAACTTCAGCATTCTATCCAAAACTTTCTCAAGATACTGGAAGCTCTTTATTTTTTCCCCTGATGGTAAAATTATTCTGTTATGAATAATCTTTTGTTTGCTCAGGGATCTCTGAACTTTCTTTAGATAAATATTTGGCACTTTATTTTCGGTAAGAATAAGAACATCTCCCATTTGCGTAATGGGCTTTATTAATTTTCCACAAATATCGAGCAGATCAGATCCTATTAGAATATTATAACTTCTGGATCCAAGGCCGACTTTAACTTTATCAATTTTTTTCATTATTCTTTCTAATACAGAAATTTTTCTTGTAAGATCTTCTCATCTACTATCTCTTTCCAGTTATCAGATCCCATAATACTAATTTTCTGGCAAATGTTTTTTACAATATTTTCTGGCGTACTATTAGAATCTATGACGATCTTCGCTTGTTTGTAGAATGGATAACGATTTTTTACTAACTCTTCTATTTTTTCTTTTGTGTCTACGTTGTTTAATAAAGGTCTTTTTTTAGAGTATTTAATTCTTTCAACCAAACTTTTAGTCTTTACTTTTAGCCAAATAGAAATACTGCTTTTTAGAATAATTTTTCTTATGCGGGTACTAACAAATGTGCCGCCTCCTGTAGCTATTATTTTTGGCTTTGGATCTAGAAATTTTAATAGAGTCTTTTCCTCTACTTTCCTAAAAAAGCCTTCATTTTTTTCTTCAAATATTTTTTTAATTGTTCTTTTTTCTATTTTTTCTACTTCCTGATCGAGATCTACAAAAGGCAAGGATATTTTTTTGGATAATAGTTTTCCTATTAAAGTTTTTCCAGATCCCATCATTCCGACAAGCACAATAGGCTTTGTTAAATTAAAAATATTATTTTGTTGCATTTTAGTTTAAATTTACTAGTTCGTGTTAGAAACAATTAGTAATCTCTATCAAGTATAAAATAAAGAAATAAAAATTGTCTTATTGTTAACATATTCTAATATTACATTCTCATTTATTGCTTTTTTTAATTTATTTTTTGAAAATTATTTGATGAAGAAAATTACCATTTTTTTAATTATTTTTTTAGCTTTAATCTTTGCTTCTTCGATGATTTTTTTGACGATTTGGGAAATACCGGCACCGAAAAAGAAGATTGAAGTAATTTTACAAGAGCAGGACTTTTTACAGTAGAAACAGATGAAAATTTTTTCTGGAAAATTAAAATTAGAAGCTATTTTCATTTGTTTTCTATTACTTTTTGGAACCAGTATTTCTCCAATTCTTGCTGCTGATGGATCTAAAGATGGTGCCTATAGTGACAGTATATTGATTGATAATCTCGAAGATATTGGAACAGAGTCGATAGGTATTATAAACGATGAGCAGGGAGGGTTAGGAATTAATCTTTGGCAGAGCAGCAGTAGAGAATTAGTGATAAACCTTTTGGGTTTACTTCCCGAGAAATATTCTTCCCAAGTCTTAAGAAATTTAGCTACCCGGTTATTGCTTACCAACGCTATTGCTCCCACAAAATCGGGCATTGGTAGAAATGATCCAAATGCCGATTTAAATTATCTTAGAGCGCTTAAGCTTTTTGGAATGGGGGAAGTAGATTTAACTATAGAGTTTACTAACTTGGCACTTCCTGGGTCGGAGAACTTATTATTCTCTATATTATACTTGGATAGTTTATTTCTAGTAAACGATCTCCATAGAGCCTGCAATGCGGTAGAGAAATTTTCTTTAACATTGGAAGATCTCTATTTGAAGAAATCTTTAGTTTTTTGTCAAATTATGGCAGGTGATAAAGATCTAGCTAGATTAGGAATCGAGCTTCTGAGAGAAGATAATAAAGATGAAGATTTTTTTAATATTGCCAATATTTTAATTAGCGAAGAATCTAGAGAAATCAATTTATCTGATCCCTTAGATCCTTTAAAATTTTCTATGATGCGTACTGGAAATATCCCAATCACATCAGATAGTTTAACGGATCCCAAACTTTCCATGTTGAGAATGATATCCATGAGTCCTAATGTTGAACTCAAAGATCGTATTACGGCTGCGGAAAGAGCGGCAATGTCTGGGGCACTATCACCAGAGGAGTTGTTGGAAATTTACAGCGGAATTAATTTAACTAGCGAGGATCTGGATAATGTTTCGATAATTTCGGAAAACGAAAATGATTATAGAAATAAGGCGATCTTATTAATAGCTGCTCAAAACAATGAGTCGACGATGGCTAAAGCGGAAATACTGTCTTCATTCTTTTCAAAGGCCCGCAAGGATGGATTCTATCTATTATCAGCGCAAATGTCTAAATCGGAGTTACTAAAAATAGAACCATCGACTGATTTAATTTGGTTCGCAGATCAGGCTTTTAGTGCTCTCTTAGTGAGCGGTGAAAACGCGGAGGCTGTGAGATGGTTAAGGTTCTTGGAAAGTCATCTGAGCGATCCTGTAGCATACCGAACTTTTCTAAAAATTTGGCCCTTAGCGAAAATTAGTGGAGATAAAAATTTATACGTGGATGGTAATCTTTTGAAAGAATGGATAGAGTCTACATTAAATTTAACTGCACCTCTAATCTCAGAAGAGAGCGGAGACAAAAAAATGCACAAAAATTTAGCAAGAAAAGTCAATCTTGTTTTAGTGTTACTAGATGCTTTGGGTGAAAGCGCGGATGAAGAATTATGGCAAATTCTTTTTAGAGATTTTCAATTGCAAAGTCCTGACTTATATCAGGAAGAGTCATCTCCTAATATAGGAATTATCAATTCACTTAGAAAATCAGCGCAAAATTCTAAATTGGGCGAAACAGTGCTCTTTGCGGTTTTGTCTTCGGGGAGCGGAGATTTTAGAACTCTAAATCGGTATGCCATTGCTGAGTTGATTTACAGCTTGACTTTGATTGGGCTCGATCTAGATGCACGGAAGCTAGCCATAGAGATTGCAACACAATCTGGTGTTTAACTTATCATGAATCCTAATGAAAAACGAAAATTTTCAGACCTTGAGTTAGAAGAAATTTTTATTGATATGTTGACTGTTGAAAGAGGTCTGTCACTTAACACTAGGCTTGCGTATCGTAACGATCTTAAGGAAATAAGCCTATTCTTAAAAAGCCATGCAAATAGTTTGCTAACGGCAGAGGAGAGGGATATTAGAGATTTTATTTCACAATTACATTTTAGCGGTGTATCAGCTAAAACGATTGCAAGGAAGATTTCATCAATAAAGCAATTCTTTAGATTTTTAGTCTCAGAAAATATTAAAAGTAAGAATCCTAGCCTTAATTTAGATAGGCCAAAAGGAGAGAGCAAGATCCCACAGGTTTTGTCGGAGAGTGAGGTAAGTCTGCTTCTGGAAAAGAGTATGGAAAACAGCAGTCCTGGAGGTAAAAGATTGTATTGTCTTCTTGAAATTCTTTATGCTACCGGCATGAGGGTGTCTGAACTAGTGGGGCTTCCTTTATCATCTCTGGGTAAGAATTTTTCGCATATCATTGTAAGTGGAAAGGGCGATCGTGAGCGATTTGTTCCATTAAATGATACTGCAAAAAAAGCATTAGAAGATTATTTGGCAGTTAGGGATCAATTTTTGATAAAATCAAAAAAGAAAATACCTTCAGCTAACGTGCAATTGAAGTGGCTTTTTCCGTCTAGCTCAAAAAATGGATATGTTACTAGGGTTCGTTTTTTTCAAGAGTTGAAGCGTCTTGCGGTAGAATGTAATTTAGATCCAAAAAAAATTTCCCCTCACGTTTTACGACATAGTTTTGCGACACATCTTTTAGAAAGGGGCGCGGACTTAAAAACGATTCAGCAACTTCTTGGTCATGCGGATATTTCCACTGTACAGATATATACACGTGTGCAAAACAAACATTTGAAGAGGATGGTTGAGAAAAAACACCCTCTTTCTGCAATTAAAGCTGGTGTTGGCAAAAACTAACATTGACATTTAAAGTAAGCTGAACCATTTTGCGTAGTTAGCATTTATTTAAATTAATGGCTAACAAAAGAATAGAAAAAATTTTATAAATGAGGTTGTTATGAGTTTTCATATTGTTGAGCAAGCAAATGCGCATCTTAATAGAAGTGAATTGGCTGTCCCTGGAAGTAAACCCGAATTGTTCGAGAAGGCTGCTTCTTCAAGCGTCGATGTAATCTTTCTTGATCTAGAGGATTCTGTTGCGCCTGATCAAAAAGAGCAGGCCAGAAAAAATATTATTCAAGCCTTAAACGACGTAGACTGGAAGGGAAAAATAATGTCTATCCGTATAAATGGATTAGATACCCATTATATGTATCACGACGTTGTTGATATTATAGAGAAGGCTGGGGATAAATTAGATTTAATTATGATTCCAAAGGCTGGAACTGCTTCTGATATTTACGCGGTAGATATGCTTGTTACTCAAGTTGAAATGTCTACAAAAATTAAGAAAAGAATTGGCTTTGAAATGATTATAGAAACGGCATTGGGAATGCAAAATGTTCATGAAATTGCTGCTGCCAGTAAGAGGAACGAGTCCCTGCATTTTGGTGTTGCTGATTATGCTGCATCAACTAAGGCCAAAACTACTGTTATTGGTGGCCCAAATCCTAATTATCACGTCTTGACTGATCCTGATAAGAAAGGGAATCGAGAGGTACATTGGGGAGATATGTGGCACTATGCTGTTGCAAGAATGGTCGTAGCGGCTCGTGCAAATGGATTAAGACCCATCGACGGTCCTTTTGGTGATTTTAATGATCCCGATGGTTACCGGGCTCAAGCAAACCGTTCAGCGACTTTGGGTTGTGAAGGAAAATGGGCGATCCATCCGAGCCAAATTGATCTTGCTAATGAAGTATTTAGCCCCACCGATGAGGAGATTAAGCAGGCTCGAAGAATACTTGATGCGATGGCCGAAGCCACCAAAGAGGGAAAGGGCGCTGTCACTTTGGATGGAAGATTAATTGATATAGCTTCTATAAAACAAGCTGAGGTTATGGTTCAAAAAGCTGAACAGATTGCTTCGACCAAATGAACTTTTATGAAAAAATTTTTAGAATTTGAAGAACATCTTTCTGATATCGAAAATAAAATTGAGAATCTGAAGAATTCTGCTCAAAAAGATGCAAATATTCTCAATAAAATCTCAAATCTACAGAAAGATTTTGATTCAAATTTAAAAAAGACTTACTCATCCTTAAGCCCTTGGCAGAAAGTTTTGGTTGCACGACACTCTGACAGACCACATGCTAGTGATTACCTGGAAGGTCTTTTAAAAAACTTTATACCTCTTTCGGGAGATAGATTATTCGGCGAGGATTCTGCGATTATTGGTGGTATTGGTCGTTTTAAAGATTTTTCAATTCTGTTTATTGGCCAAGAAAAAGGAAGAGACACTAAGGAAAAAGTAAAAAGAAATTTTGGTATGGCTAAACCAGAAGGCTATAGAAAATCAATAAGGTTAATGAAATTTGCAGAACATTTTCAACTACCAATACTAACTTTGGTCGATACACCTGGAGCCTATCCTGGAATAGGTGCTGAAGAAAGAGGACAGGCGGAGGCTATAGCTCGTTCGATCCAAACTTGTTTGTCGATAAAAGTTCCTCTGATTAGTATAATAATCGGGGAAGGAGGTTCGGGAGGAGCAATCGCTTTAGCTTCAGCAAATCATGTATTGATGTTGGAGCATTCTGTATACTCTGTAATTTCTCCCGAAGGGTGCGCTTCTATTTTATGGCGTGATACTAACAAAGCACAAGATGCTGCTGAGGCTATGAGAATCACAGCTGAAGACATGTTACGGTTAGGTATCATAGATACAATAATTCCGGAACCTATTGGAGGTGCTCATAGAGATAAAGCGCAAGCAATTGAAAACTTGGGTGATAGTATCGAAGAAAAGCTGAAAACTTTAATTAGTCTTGATGGAAATGAAATTATGAAACGAAGAAGAGAAAAATTTATGAAAATTGGTAATAATTTTCTCTAACATTTTCTGTTTCTACGCAATACTACCGCAACATCTTTTAAATTTCTTTCCCGTCGCTTCGCACTTTTGGTTTCTAGGTATTTTTTGGTTTGGATATTTATTCATTAAACAATTTGGATCATTGCTATATTGTTTATTTGGGTGCGCGGAACTATTCTGAGAAGCCTGATTACCATTTAATCCATTCTTAATTGGCTCTTGATGACTTTCGCTAGTACCCGTTATCCCCCGTTGTTGTTTATTATCCACATTTTCGGGTGTGTGAATTTCTAAATGACAAAGCACACCGGTGATACCTTCTTTTACCTTGTCTAGCATATTTTTAAACATTTCAAATGATTCTATTTTGTACTCATTGAGAGGATCTTTTTGCCCGTAAGCTCTCAAGCCAATCCCTTGTTTTACATGATCTAGTGATAATAAATGATCTTTCCAAAGCTGATCTAGTATTTGTAAAAGCAAATTTTTTTCCGCGATATTCATTAATTCCAAAGAATACAGTTTGTCTTTTTCTTTTAATTTCTTATCAACCGAACCCGAAACTCTTTCTTCTATTATTTCTCTCGTGATTCCTTCTTCTTTCACCCATTTTTTGATTGGTAGATCAAGATTGAATATTCTTAGAATTTCAGCGTGGATTGCTTTCTCACCCCATTGCTCCGGGTAGGTTTTTTTAGGAATAAATCTTTCTAATATTCCTGCCAAAACATCTGCCCTCATACTTTCTATCGTTTCCCTTATAGTCTTAGAAGCCATTACCTCTTTTCTTTGTTGGTAAATAACTTTTCTTTGATCATTCATTACATCATCAAATTTAAGCAAGCTCTTCCTAATTTCAAAATTTCTACCTTCTACTTTTTTTTGTGCTTTTTCTAAAGCCTTATTAATCCAGGGATGGATTATAGCTTCGTTCTCTTTTATCCCAAGTTTTTGTAACATAGTGTCTAGGCGATCTGATCCAAAAATACGCATTAAATCATCTTCTAATGAAAGAAAAAATTTTGATTTACCAGAGTCTCCTTGTCTTCCAGATCGACCTCTTAACTGATTGTCTATTCTTCTAGATTCGTGCCTCTCTGTTCCTATTACGTAGAGTCCGCCAGCTGTAATAGCTTTTTGCCGTAGATTTTTATGCCCTTCTCTGATTCTTTTTTCTAGCCCTGGTTTCTCGCTTTCTTTAGTAGCTGCAGACAATTCAGATTCTAATTTAAGAGATAAATTTCCTCCCATCTGAATATCAACTCCTCGTCCAGCCATGTTTGTTGCAATTGTGACCGATCCTGGCACGCCAGCCTGAGCGATTATTTCTGCTTCTTGCTCATGATAGCGGGCATTTAGCACATTGTGGGGAACGTTTTCTTTCTTTAATATTTCTGATAAACGCTCGGACTTCTCAATAGTAATTGTGCCAACTAAAACTGGTTGTTTATTTTTGTGGCAGTTTTTAATCAAAACGGCTATTGCTTTCTCTTTTTCTTTTGTTGTTCTATAAATTTCATCGTCTCCATCGATTCTTTTAATGGAAACATTGGTGGGTATTTCAACAACATCTAGCTTATAGATGTCAGAAAACTCCCCTGCTTCAGTAATTGCTGTTCCTGTCATTCCTGCTATTTTTGGATATAAACGGAAATAATTTTGGAAGGTAATCGAAGCTAATGTTTGGTTTTCTATCTGTATTTTTACACCTTCTTTTGCTTCAAGGGCCTGGTGCAATCCATCAGAAAACCTTCTCCCTTCCATCATGCGTCCTGTAAATTCGTCCACGATTACTACTTTTTCATCCTTTACTAAATAGTCCTTGTCTTTCTCAAATATTTGATGAGCTTTTAAGGCTTGGTTAACGTGATGTACAAGCCCTACATTTTGAATGTCATATAGCTTTCCTTCCTTAAGAAGAGATGCGCCGATTAACAGTTCCTCTACTTTTTTAGTTCCTTCATCAGTGAGTGTTACTGAGCGAATCTTTTCGTCCTTATCGAAATCTTTGGCTGATAGAGTTTTTATAAGATTATCAACTTCTCCATATAAGTTTGAAGAGTCTTCAGATGGTCCCGAGATTACCAGAGGAGTCCTCGCCTCATCGATTAAAATACTATCCACTTCGTCCACGATAGCAAAATTGAATGGTCTTTGTGTTAGTTGAGCGGTCTCAAATTTCATATTATCACGAAGGTAATCAAAGCCCAATTCATTGTTAGTGCCGTAAGTTATATCTGCGTTATATGCTTCCTTTCTTTCACCATCATTCATTCCATGAACTATACAGCCGACCGTTAAACCCAAAAATTTATAAACTTTACCCATCCACTCACTATCTCTCTTTGCCAGATAATCATTTACTGTAACTATATGCACTCCCTTCCCAGTTAATGCATTGAGATAGGCGGGTAGAGTGGAAACCAAAGTTTTTCCTTCACCAGTCTTCATTTCAGATATCATGCCTCGATGAAGAACAATTCCTCCTATTAGTTGAACGTCATAGTGCTTTTCACCAAGTGTTCTTTTTGCGGCCTCCCTCACTGTTGCAAAGGCTTCTACAAGGATTTTGTCAAGATCTTCTCCTTTTTTAATTCTTTCCTTAAATAATAGTGTTTTGGCTTTCAGATCTTTATCGGCGAGCTTTGAATATGCTTCATCTAGTTTATTAATTGCATCAACGTCGGGCTTAAGTTTTTTTACAAATCTTTCATTAGCAGTCCCAAAAATTTTTTTTGCAAATTTTAAAAGCATTTAATGATCCAGCTGAATTAATTTTCTATAGTAATATATGGGACTTAATCTCGAGCATTTAAATATGTACAAGCTTTTTTTTCGCGTTCTATTATAACTATTTTATTTCAGAGACGTAAATAATGCTATTTTCAATAAGAAATTTTGCTTATACAAGGTAAAGTGACGTCAAAATGAGAAAATACAAGTATAAAAAAATATATTTAGCCAAAGGAATAAAAGTTGCTGCTGTGAGTTGTGGCTTAGGATCAAGAAAAAGACTTGATTTGATGTTAACAGAACTGAAGCCAGGATCGAAAATATCCGCTCTTTTTACAAAATCATCCGTTCTGGCTGCTCCCGTTCAGTGGTCCAAGTCCATTATTTCTAAGGGCAATGTACGATATATTCTGGCTAATTCAGCTTGTGCTAATGCCTGCACCGGAAAACCAGGATCTTATGCGGTTAGTAAGATTGCCAATAGTATTTTGAATTTTTCTAACTGTAAAAAGAATGAGATATTTTTTGCATCAACTGGCCTTATAGGAGAGAAACTAGAATATGGAAAAATCATAAACTCTCTCCCGAGATTATTTAGAGAATTAGACTCTTCAGAAGATTCATGGCGCAAAGCTGCTCAATCTATTTTAACCACCGATACGTGTGCAAAGATTTCCTCAACTACGGTTAAGGTTGGATCGAGGGTTGCAAGAATAAGTGCTTTTGCCAAAGGTGCCGGAATGATCCAGCCGAATTTAGCCACAATGCTGGCTTTTATTTATACGGATCTGGCAATCCCCTTGCCAATTTTAAGAAAGTTATTGAAGGACGCATGCGATCAATCCTTTAACTTAATTACAGTTGATGGAGATATGTCAACCAATGATACGGTATTTTTATCCTCTACTGGTGTGGTTGCACCACAGAAAAAAATTAGAAGCTATGATGATCCAAACCTTTCTGACTTTAAAGATAAGCTTAAGAAAATAACCTTAGATTTGGCGAAAAAGATTATTCTTGATGGGGAAGGGGCCAAGAAATTTGTCACCATTAATGTCGGCGGTGGATTGACAAGAGATTCGGCAAAAAAAGTAGCTCTTTCTATCGCAAATTCTTCTTTGGTAAAAACCGCAATAGCGGGAGGAGATCCAAACTGGGGAAGGATTATGATGGCAATAGGTAAATCGGGCGAGAAAATAAATAATAGTAAAGTAAAAATTCACATCGGTAAGATTCTTTTAGTTAAGAACAGCGAAGGAGTTAACAATAAGAAAATTAAATTAGTAGAAAAATATATGAAAGGAAAAGAAATTAATATTGATGTAGATATTGGAGCAGGAAAAGCAAAGTCAACCATTTGGACTTGCGACTTGACGACAGGTTATGTTCGAATTAATGCGGACTACAAAACCTAAAAGAAGGAAATCTGTATTTGTATCTGTCTTGGCTTTGCAAGGATCTCAAGAAAAAATTCTACTATCAAAAAGACTTAAGGGAAAAACTTTTTATTCTTTTTGGGAGTTTCCTGGAGGAAAGATTGAAAATGGAGAAACTGCAAAAAGTGCTTTGAGGCGTGAGGTTTATGAGGAATTAAATATTAGAATTGAAAATACAAGTTTAATTCCTGTGGCTTATAGTTCGTATGATCATAAGGAGACCCGGTTATTTATAATTTTATATTTTTGCGATCGATTTAAAGGCCAACCGAAATCCTGCGAGGGTCAGAAAATTCAGTGGATTCACTTGATGAAAATTAAAAATTTATTAATGCCACCGGCTAATAAGGTTCTCACCAATGCTTTAGAAAATTTTCTGATTCTAAAAAAACCATCTACCAGGCGGTAATATTTAATATTTCAATTGTTGCGTTAATTTGATTATCATTGGACATAAAATTTTTTTTATAAATTTTTTCCAACTCATAAAAAGTTTCTTTTCTTGTAAAAGTAGTTTTCCTTTTGTTGAGGGTATTTGTTTCCCCAATTCTTCTTATTGTTTGCATTAAATCATTTACACTATGGAATTTGATAGCAAGGTTATCTTTATCTACTACTGGATTTGAGAATCCGGCTCTTTGTAGTAATGACCCAGCTTGGCGAATATCAACAAACGGGGAAACTCTTTTAGTTATTTTACTTTCAATTTTTTTTTCTGCTTCAGCGATTGATTGTTTGAGCTCCATTAAAGTTTCGCCACCAAAGAACGAAGCAAAAAAGAAACCATTTGGCTTTAGTGTTCTTTTGATTTGCAGTAAAGCTCCGGGAAGATCGTTAATCCAGTGCAAGGTAAAAAAATCTATAATGACATCAAATGATTCTTCTGAGAACGGAAGCCATTCTTCGTCAGCAATTATTTTTAGGGATTGTTTATCTTCTAACGCGTCTTCTGTAATTGCTTTTTTAATCATTTTTTCAGCAATATCGGTTTGCACCACTAATTTAACATTTAAAAATTTTTTTAAAAGTTTTGCAACAACGCTGTTGTAACCAATTACTAGAATACTTGAAAAACCTACCTTTAGTTCATCAAGTCGGGAAATCAAATTATTAGCTGCGTTATAAATTATAGCGTTGTCATTGGGAAAATGCAGAGCAGCCCTATTTCTTTTTAGAACGTGGGTATCACGATCAAACATGATAAGATCTTCAGACATAAGCCCTTTTCATATTGTCTTGTTTTTTGTAATTACTATTTTACAATCGAGAATATGTTTAAAGTTGCCTGTGTTCAAACTAATTCAGCTTCTAATATTGATGAAAACATAGAGAGAGTATCTTCGTTAATTACCGATTCTGCTAAAGCTGGAGCAAATTTAGTTCTAGTTCCCGAGAATGTAACAATGATGGAGGCAAAAAATAGTAATGCTTTCATTAAATCCAAATTAGAAAAAGATCATCCTGCTGTACCTATTTTTAAACAACTAGCAAGAAGACTAAAAATTTTTTTATTAATTGGATCCTTGGCTATCAAAAAATCTTCAAGATCAAAAATGATTTTTAATAGATCAATGTTTATTAATGACAAGGGAGAAATTATAGCTCGGTACGATAAAATCCATATGTTTGACGTTCAATTAAAAAATAATGAAAGTTATTCTGAATCTAAGATTTATCAAGCAGGAAATGATGCAGTTTTGGCTAGGACGCCTTGGGGTGTTTTAGGTATGACCATCTGTTACGATCTTCGTTTTCCCGTTTTATACAGAAAATTAGCACAACGTGGTGCTTATTTCTTTTCCGTCCCCTCTGCATTTACTCAATTTACCGGTAAAGATCATTGGCATGTTTTGCTGAGAGCAAGGGCGATAGAGAATGGATGTTTTATTTTTGCGCCCGCACAATGTGGTAAACATCCGGGAAATAGAAAGACATTTGGTCATTCACTTATTGTAGATCCGTGGGGCAAAATCATTGCTGAAGCAAAGAATGGTGTGGGCTATATTTTGGCTAACATAGATACTAGATTAGTTGTCAAAGCTCGCTCAATGATTCCGTCGTTACAAAAAAATGCAAAATTTAATATTCAAAAAATGAGTAAATTTTAATGTAGATGATCAATAAATTTTTGGGATTTGCTTTTTATAATTTTTTTGCGCATATCCTTTGCACAACTGCTTTTTTTGGATTCTCTATATAACCTTCCTCAAATGCTATTACGTGTAGTTTTTTTTCTACTATTCTTAGCAACTCTCCTGATTTTAGTAAAAAATTCAAATTTTTTGGGTGTCCATATTTTTCATTACCCTTAGAAAACGTTTCATAAATTAACATACCGTTCTTTTTCAAGTTTCTAATAATTGAGGGAAAGAGTGGTCTAAACAAGTAGTTTGTCACAACTATCAAATTAAATTTTTTTCCTTTAAGTGCTGATGGATGACTCCAGGGATCTGTTTTTTCTATGTCAGCTTCTATTATGGAAATATTACTTCTTGTTTGTAGATCCCTAATTCCTGATATATTTTTATCAACGGAGAATACACTTAATTTTTTTTTTATGAAATAACGTGAATGACGACCACTACCGCACGCTAAATCTAGTACCTTAATTTTTTTTGTAGATTTATATTTTTTTAGGTATATTTCGGAGAATCGTTGTACCCAAGGTGAAATATTTATTTTTTTCATTCTTTATTTTGTGTCCCTATATATAATAATGATGTGACTAAAACTTTATTGGAAAATACCTGCTATGATTTTATTCGATCTTAAGTGTTCTAATGGACATATTTTTGAAGCCTGGTTCTCAGATAGCAAGAACTTTCTTAAACAGAGTAAGAATCGAGCAATATCGTGCCCGTTTTGTCAGAACGATAATATTATTAAAGCTCCTATGGCACCTAATATATCTACTAGGCGCACAAAGGAGAAGAAGGGAATGGGCGTTGATGTAGCGATGCCACTTCGCAAAGGAAACATTACACAGGAAAATTTCTCTGCCAAGGCTAGCAGCAGAAAAGAGGACAGCTTAAAGAAAAGCGAAAAGAAGATCATGAAAAATTTTTCTAAAGAAATGAAAAAACTAAGAGAATTTGTTGAATCTAATTGCACATATGTAGGGAAAGAATTTTCTAAAGAGATTAGGAAAATTCATTATGGCGAAAGCTCTCCTGAGAATATTTATGGAGAAACGTCGGAGAAAGAAACTCAAGAATTGGTGGACGAAGGAATAGAGTTTTATCACTTACCTTGGTTTAATAGACATGATTCTTAATAAATGTTTATTTTTTAATGCAGGCTAGATAGTTCACGTCCAAGTCGTTTGTTAAGTTCCAAGATTTTAATATTGGGTTATAGCGCAAGCCAGTTATATGGGCTACGCGAAAGGCGCTTTTCTTTATTTTTTCTTCCAATTCATTGGGTTGTATAAATTTTTCCCATTTATGCGTTCCTATTGGGAGGAGATGCAGCACATATTCTGCGCCAACTATCGCCATTAAAAACGATTTGATCGTTCTGTTTATTGTAGACAAGAACATTATACCGCCAGGCTTAAGGGATCGAAAACAAGATTCTAGAAAAAAGTCTACGTTGTCTACATGCTCTATGATCTCTGTATTGAGGATTACATCGTAAAGAATATGTTTTGTTAATAAATTTTCGATTGTCGTATTCATGTAGTTAACTTGTAAGTGATTTTCTTTAGCATGTTTTTTTGCAATCGCTATATTCTTTTTCGACGCGTCGATCCCTGTTACCTTTGCCCCAAGTTTTGACATTGGTTCGCATAACAAGCCGCCACCACAACCAACATCAAGCACGGATAGTTTTTTTAGAGGTTTTGATTTTTTTGAGTTAAGACTGAAATGCTCTTCAATTCTTTCCTTAATATAATATAATCTCAATGGATTTAAACTGTGAAGGGGCTCAAAATCACCTTTTGGATTCCACCATTCGCTGGCAATTTTGTTGAAATTTTCAATTTCTTTTTTATTGACAGTTGATCTCATTTGAAAAAAAGTAAGATTATTAAATTGTGATTTCAATGCTAATATAATTATATATATTCCCTATACAAACAGATTTGTGTTTAAAATGAAATGTATTGTACAAAAATTTGGCGGAACCTCACTTGGGACTATAGAGAAGATTCATAATGCTGCCCAGAAGGTGAAGCTAGAGGTTGCTAGAGGTCATAAGATAGCTGTGGTCGTTTCTGCGATGGCTGGCATGACTAATCGATTTATTAAATCCGCGGAAAGTATAAGCAATGCTTCCGATGATTCTGAATACGATGTTGTTGTTTCTGCCGGGGAGCAAATTTCGTCAGGTTTAATGGCGCTTGCATTGCAAAAGATAGGCGTTCCTGCAAGATCGTTTTTGGGATGGCAATTACCTATTTTAACGGATGGGAGCTATAAAAAAGCGCGAGTAAAAAGAGTTATAACAAAGGAAATTTTTAGAGCCTTTGCTAAAAAGAAAGTGGCTGTTATTGCGGGCTTTCAAGGCATAGATGATAATAACAGGATCACTACTTTAGGGCGAGGTGGTTCTGATATTACAGCAGTAGTTTTGGCATCTGCATTGAAGGCAGAAAGATGTGATATTTTTACTGATGTTAAGGGTATTTATACATGTGATCCTAGGATCGTGAAGAGTGCACAAAAATTAGATAAAATAACTTACGAAGAAATGGTAGAGATGTCTTCACTCGGCTCGAAGGTTCTTCAATCGCGTTCGGTTGAGGTTGCTATGAAGAAAAAAGTAAGGTTACATGTTTTATCAAGTTTTAGTAATGAGAAAGGAACAATGGTTGTGGATGAAAGTGAAATATTAGAAAAGCAGGCAGTTAGTGGAATTGCTTGTAATGCCAATGAATCCAAAATAACTTTGGTCGGTATATCTGATAAACCCGGTGTAGCTGCAAAAATTTTTGGGCCACTATCTGATGCTAATATAAATGTTGATATGATTGTACAGAATGTTTCGGCAGATGGCAGCCTAACTGATCTGACTTTTACTGTTGATAAGAGTGATTTGAAAAAAGTTGTTTCTGTATTAAGCAAACGAAAAACAGCTATTAATTTTAAGAAATTAATACCAGATTCGTCTGTGGCAAAAATTTCAATAGTTGGGATTGGGATGAGAAGTTATCCTGGTGTTGCCCAAAATATGTTCAAAACTTTGGCGAAAAATAAAATTAATATATTAGTGATTTCGACTTCTGAGATCAAAATAAGTGTATTGATTGCGCGAAATAAAGCTAAATTGGCGCAAAGATCTCTTCACAAAGCCTTTCGATTACAGAAAAACGATTAATGGAAACAGATCTCGCTAAAAAGAAATTAAATCAACTATTTCGTGAAGGCTCTGATTTTTTAGGATGTAAAACTCCTATAATGGGTGGAGCTATGACATGGGTGTCAGAGCGTAATTTAGTTTCAGCTATTTCAGAAGCTGGTGGTTTTGGGGTTATTGCGTGTGGTTCTATGTCCCCTGAAGATCTTCGTAATGAGATTAAAGCTACCTCGAAACTTACAGATGCTAAATTTGGTATTAACCTCATATTAATTCATCCCGAGTTAGAAAAACTTATCAAAGTTTGTCTTGCAGAACATGTTAGCCATATTATTCTTGCTGGAGGCATACCAAGCAAGAGTCTAGTTTCAAGGTTACGAGACTCTCAAGTTAAGGTGATATGTTTTGCTCCCACATTACCTGTTGCTAAGAAATTAATAAGATCTGGTGCTGATGCTTTGGTTATTGAAGGTATGGAGGCAGGTGGACATATTGGCCCTGTTTCTACAAATGTTTTAGCACAGGAAATGATACCACATATTCACGAGGTTCCGATTTTTGTAGCGGGCGGAATAGGTAGAGGAGAAGCTATGCTTTCATACTTGGAAATGGGTGCTGCTGGTTGTCAGCTAGGAACTAGGTTTGTTTGTGCAACTGAATCAATCGCCCATCCTAATTTTAAAAAAATTTTAATTCACTCGTCAGCTCGAGATGCCAAGCCTTCTGTACAAGTCGATCCACGTTTTCCAGTTATACCTGTTAGAGCTTTAGAAAACTTTGCGTCTAAAAATTTTACTGCATTTCAGAATAAAGTAATCGAAAAATTTGATGCCGGCACAATAACAAAAACGGAGGGTCAGCTTGAAATAGAACATTTCTGGGCCGGCGCTTTAAAAAAAGCAGTAGTTGATGGTGATGTTGAGGACGGCTCTTTAATGGCTGGTCAGAGCGTTGGAATGGTCAACTCTGAACAACCAGTGAGGGAAATAATTAACGAATTATTAGATCAATCACTCGATGTTTTGAAGAAAAGAGAATTCTAAATTATGTTATTTCTGGTTTTTTTAATTTACAATGAAAAAATAGTATAGAAATTAAGATGGACAATCATAATGACAATAATTTAGATACCGATCTTAACCCTGAAGACGAAAAAGAAGGTTTAAAGCGACTTGGATCATCCCTGGCATCTGCAAGAAAAAAACGAAATTTCCATTTGGAGTATATTTCAAAGGAAACTAACATTTCGATCAAACATCTTAAATTCATTGAAGCTGGTCGTTTTGAAGAATTGCCTGGTGAAGCTTATATTACTGGATTTTTGAGAAGCTATGCAAATATCCTGGGGTCAGATCCTAATTTAACGATTAAAAACTATCGAAACTGTAAAGCAATAAAGGTTCAAAGGCCCCTAGCTAAAATTAATTCGTTAACTGAATCAAGTTTTTCAAGGAATATATTTATCTTAATTTCCGTGCTATTTTTCTTTTTAGCTTATGGGATCTGGATAAATTTTTTTTACGACTCAACTAAGGAAAATTTTTCGGATAAAATGATTGATAATAGTACGGAGGTGATTGTGACAGATTATGGTAATGAGAGCTCTTCATCTATTTCCGAGCAAGCGGTAGATAATCAAGATAACAGTAATATTGCTATCGTAGATGCAGAGGAAGAAAGTCATAAAGATCTTGAACGATCCGAGAATTTGGATCAACTAAATGAAGATGACAATTCTTTTTTTTCGGAAACTATTAATCAGATTCCTCAATCTGACTTAGCCTCAATAGAAGAAAAGACAAGTAATACATATTTTTCCTTAAAAGCTATAGAGGATGTTTGGGTAGAATTAATTTCAAAGGAAGAGGTTATTTTTTCTTCTCTAATAGAGAGTGGGAGAAGTTATGAATTTGCTATACTGCCCGATTTAAGGTTGACAGCAAGCGATGCGGCTTCTCTTGAAATTTATGTTGATGGGGTTTCGCAAGGTGAGCTTGGTGAAAAAGGAGAGATTCTTGAAAAGAAAATATTTGAATAGTCAAAAATTAACAATTATTGAAAAATGATGAAAAATTTAGCCAAAGACAAGAGAAAAAGCTTTCTAGTTAAAGTAGGCTCTGTTTGTGTAGGAGGTAATTCTCCTATAGTTGTCCAGTCAATGACTAACACCGATACGGCTGATGTAGCATCTACTGTTCAACAAATTATTGCCTTGTCTTCGTCGGGATCTGAGTTGGTTAGAATCACTGTTGATAGAGATGCTGCCGCTAAGGCGGTTCCAAAAATTAAAGAAAAGCTAATGAGTAAAAATATTACCGTACCTTTGATTGGAGATTTTCATTATATAGGTCACAGGCTTCTTACTGAATATCCTGATTGCGCCAAATCCCTTGATAAGTATCGGATAAACCCCGGTAATGTCGGTTTTGGTAAGAAAAAAGATATGCATTTTTCTAAAATGATTGAGGCGGCAATCAAATACCAGCGCCCAATTCGCATTGGTGTCAATTGGGGCAGCCTAGATCAAGATCTTCTTACTACTATGATGGATAAGAATGCTAAAAAAAGAAGGCCATTGGATGCTGATGAAATTATGAGAGAAACTATTGTACTTTCGGCACTGGAAAGCGCGAAGCGTGCTTTGAAATTGGGGCTCTCGAAAGACAAGATAATATTGTCATGTAAAGTAAGTCGAGTACAAGATTTGATTAAGGTTTATAAGGAGTTGGGAAAAAGATGTCGTTATCCTCTACATTTAGGCTTAACCGAGGCGGGGATGGGATCAAAAGGCATTGTTGCATCAACCGCAGCTTTGTCAGTACTATTACAGGAAGGAATTGGGGATACAATCCGCATATCATTAACCCCTGAACCTGGCGGTGATAGAACCCAGGAAGTAATTGTTGCTCAGGAAATTTTGCAATCTATGGGATTCAGATCTTTTCTTCCGCAAGTTTCAGCCTGCCCAGGTTGTGGGAGAACAACAAGTTCATTTTTCCAAGAATTGGCAGAGAAAATTCAAAAACACGTGAGGAATAAAATTCCTGTTTGGAGGAAGAAGTATCCCGGTGTTGAGACGATGAATTTAGCGGTAATGGGATGTATCGTTAATGGACCAGGAGAAAGCAAACATGCTGATATTGGCATTAGCCTTCCCGGTACTGGTGAAGATCCTGTGGCGCCAGTTTTTATTGATGGCAAGAAGGCAATGACTCTTAGAGGTAAGAATATAGCAGGTGAATTTCATCAAATTATTGATGATTATGTGAGGAGTCACTACAAAGAAAGAAAATAATTTTTTATTTTTTAAATAAACATTAAGTTAGGAATTTCTTTTGTCTAAACTGCAACCAGTTCGTGGGACCAAGGATCTGCTTTTCGAAGAAGCTGAACTTTACAGGAAGATTGTGGAAATAGTAAAGAAGGTTTCTTTGTTATATGGTTTCCAAGAGATTGCCACTCCGATATTTGAGTTTTCAGAAGTCTTTAGCAAAACGTTAGGAGATACATCAGATATCGTTAATAAAGAAATGTATATCTTTAAAGACAGATCTGGGAATGAGTTGGCTTTGAGGCCCGAAGGAACAGCAGGAGTCGCGAGATCTTTTATATCAAATGGTCTCAATCAACAAGTTCCGCTAAAGTTCTTCTACGCTGGCCCCATGTTCAGGTATGAGAGACCACAAAAAGGAAGATTTCGCCAATTCCATCAATTTGGAATCGAAATTATCGGTATTGATTCTTACCATGCTGACCTGGAAGCAATACTCTTAGCTGATCATAGTATAAAGGCATTAGACTTATCAGGAAAAACTATTCTTGAATTAAATACTTTGGGTGATGAGGAGAGTCGGAGAAGATATAAAAAAATTTTGATAGAATATTTTAGCGATTTTAAAGATCAACTGTCATCAGATAGCAAATTAAGATTAAAAAATAATCCACTGAGAATTTTAGATTCTAAAGATAATCAAGATTCTAAAGTTATTCAAAATGTTCCCAAAATGACTGATTGTCTTAATGAAATATCTAAAGATTTTTTTGCAAAATTATTAGAAGATCTAAAATCTTTAGGTATTAAATATCAAATCAATCAGAAACTAGTCAGAGGGCTAGATTATTATAATCATATTATCTTTGAATTTAAAAATAATAGCCTGGGTAGCCAGGATGCTATTTTAGCCGGTGGACGTTATGATAATTTGATTACATCTATGGGAGGACCAAGTGTTTGTGGAGTTGGCTGGGCCGCGGGTATTGATAGATTAACTTTATTGGCAAAATTACCAAAAAATAATAAAAGATCGATTTCATTGATACCAGTTAGTGATCAGGAAAACAAAACTGCCCTAAAGATTTCTCAGACTTTAAGACGCGAAGGCTTAGCAGTAGATATTGCTTTTGGCGGATCTCTTTCGAAGAGACTGAAAAAAGCGAATGCGCTAAATTCTCGTATAGCTGTTATTCTAGGGCTTGAGGAGGTTGAAAAAAATTCCGCTACGGTTCGAGATCTTGATAGCGGAAAACAATCTATTGTTTCAATTAAAGATTTGCTAAAAAAATTAAAAAATTATTAACAGTTTTCGATTATGAATCTGAAAGATTCAATATCCCATCTTGTTGTTATTGGGGCGAATCATCGTTCCAGCTCATTAAAATTCAGAGAAAGAATAACTCTTTCTGGAAGCGAATTACGTATTCTTCTAAAAAAGATAGAATTAAGTGATATTAAAAAGCATCTTTTAATTTCCGAAGACGACAGGATAGAATTTATTTGCTTACATCATTCTCCTAAATATATCTTTAATTTCATCTCATCTTCTTTGGTAGAGATCACAGGTCTTTCTACGAAAGAAGTAGTTAAAAATTTATTTATTCTAGAAAAAAAGAAGGCATTACATCATATTTTTTATCTTACCAGCACTATCGATAATTTAATTTCTGGGGATTTCCAGTTCTTTCTATCAATTAAAAACACCTTTTTAAAAGCCAAAAAACTTCATTCCTTTGATTCGTCGCTTGGAAAGATTATAGAAAGGGCAATTATTACTACGGATGTGATTCAGAAAAAGACTAAATTATTTGAAATACCAATGAGTATTGTGAGGGCTGCGGAACAAATAGCCAAAGAAATACACGGCGATCTTTCTGGTTGTATATCGTTGTTTATTGGACCAGGAAAAATGGCAGAAATGCTCGTTAGACATTTCCAAGATTTAAATTTAGGTAAAATTATTGTAACGTCCGCATCCGCACGATGGATGGAGAAGATTTCCATAAGTTCGGCAAACAAAAAAATTCCTTTTGATAATTTAGAGCAGGCCTTGGCAAAAGTAGATATTTTAATTACGGGCGCAGGAAACGAAAGGATTATTACCGAAGAGATTATTAAATCTGCGCTATTTGGAAGAAAGGCGAAGCCCTTGTTTATTATCGATGGGTCTGTTCCGGGTGATGTTGAGGCTGGTGTTTCCAGATTAGAAGATGTTTTTCTTTATGATTTAAATGATCTGGAGCAGATAGTCATTGATAACAGATTCGAAAATAATATAGCGATAGGTGAGGCTAAAAGACTGATTGAAGAAGAAATCTCTTTGATTCTAACTGATATTGATAAAAACAATTCTCTTTCCAAAGATCAAGAGCAGTTTGATGATTTGGATTTAGAGAAAAGCAAAAGGGATGTTTTGCGTAGAGCAAAAGTTAATGCTAAGCCGGTAGCTATAATTAATGATTTTATCAAAGAATTGAAAAAGCGGAATTTAATAAAGAAAGAAAGAAATAATTAAGATGGATCTAGAACAAAAACTTAAATCAATCATACAGAAGCATGATGAGTTGAGCCAAAAGCTCAACCAAGATTCCCTGGATCCAAAAAAGATCATAGAGATTTCAAAGGAGCTTTCAGATCTATCTCCTGTCGTAGAAAATATCAATTTGTTGTACAAAATTGAATCTGAATATCAGGATCTGGATTCTTTGATGAAAGACACCAATGCTGAAGACGAAGTAAAAAAATTAGCTGATGAAGAAAAAAAAACATTAAGTATCAAAATATCTGAATTAAAAAAAAACGTAACTCTGCGGCTCCTTCCCAAAGAAAAATTTGCTGATAGAAATGTCATTTTAGAAGTTCGTGCTGGTACAGGTGGGGATGAGGCTTCTCTTTTCGCTGTTGAATTATTTCGTATGTATCAAAGATATTCAGAGAATAGGGGCTGGAAATTCGAATATCTGAGCATTAATGATAATGGTATTGGAGGATATAAAGAAGCAATAGCATCAGTTGCCGGTAAGGGTGCTTTTAACCGACTCAAGTACGAATCTGGAACACATAGAGTTCAGCGTGTTCCTGAAACAGAATCTGGTGGTCGAATACATACCTCGGCTGCTACGGTTGCCGTTCTTCCTGAAGCAGAGGAGGTAGATGTAAAAATACATGACAATGATTTGAGAATTGATGTATTTCGATCTAGTGGACCTGGGGGTCAATCGGTCAATACTACTGATAGTGCGGTTAGAATTACACACATTCCATCAGGTATTGTTGTTACTTGTCAGGATGAAAAATCTCAACATAAGAATAAAGCTAAGGCGATGAAAGTGCTTCGCTCACGTCTTTACGAAGAAGAGGAAAGAGCTAAACACAGCGAAAGAGCAGAAAAAAGAAAAAGCATGATTGGTAGTGGAGATCGATCAGAAAGAATTAGAACATATAATTTTCCTCAAGGTCGTGTTACTGATCATAGAATCAATCTGACAGCACACAAGATTGATCAAATCTTATCCGGCGAAAGTTTAGACGAAATCATTGATTCTTTAATGATTCATGACCAAGAAAAAAGGATCGCTAATTTATGAATAAAAGAAAATTATCTGTTAAAGCCGTAACCGATTTGGCTTCGAATCACCTTAAGAAAAGTGGTATTGGGGGATCCGCAGGGGAAGCTCGACTGCTTATTTCCTTAGCAACTGGGATGAGTCGAGAAAGAATTATTGGTTATCCAGAAAGTCACTTACGAAATTCTGAGCTAGAAAAATTAAAAAAATTCTTAAAATTACGATGTAATCGTAAACCGATGTCTCAGATTGTTGGTTTACGAGAGTTCTGGAGTTTGGATTTTTTGATTGATGAGGATGTATTAGATCCTAGACCGGACTCTGAAACTTTGATTGAGACTGCATTAGATTTTTTTCCTAATAGAAAAGCGAAACTAAAAATTCTTGATTTAGGAACTGGAAGCGGATGTCTCCTGTTATCCTTATTGAAGGAGTTTCAAAATGCTGTTGGCATTGGAACTGAGATAAATACGAACTCTTGTTTGGTTGCAGTAGAGAATTCTCGAAGACTCGAGTTATCCTCTAGAGCCTCATTTGTTGTTTGTGATTGGTATAAAAGCTTGGAAGAAAAATTCGATATTATTCTTGCGAATCCACCTTACCTTACTGATCAAGAAATGGTAAATTTGGAACCAGAAGTATTTAAATTTGAACCTCATCGCGCTTTGTCAGGAGGGCTTGACGGTTTAGATTCGTATAAAAAAATTATCCCACATGTACACAAATTTTTGTCAGAAAAGGGTATTCTTTTTTTAGAAATTTCACCAAAACTCTCATCCAGAATAAGAACTATCTTAAAGGAAAGCCAGCTTAGACCATTGGTTGCAAAGAGAGATCTGGCTGATCAGCTGCGATGCTTTGCAGTAACGAGGATCTGATAACAATTTTTGATTTTTTAGTTAGATTTTCTGGCGAGTTCTGGTTCTGCGTTAAGACTTGCTAATTTTTCTTCAATTTCAATAACCTTAGTACGAAAATCTACAAGTTCTCCCTTTTTTAATTTCTTACCTGTAGGTAAACTTACATTCATTGGGTTGACTCTCTTTCCAAACTTCAATATTTCAAAGTGCAAATGGGGTCCAGTCGATCTTCCTGTGGATCCAACATAGCCAATGGTTTGTGCCTGATGTACCTTCCTATTCTTTGCCAATCCTTTAGCAAATTTGCCTAAATGCGCGTATGCTGTTTTGTATACAGAATTATGTTTTATCTCAATGTAATTTCCGTAACTACCATTTTTACCAATTGCCACAATTATTCCAGATCCCGCTGCTTTGACAGATGTCCCTCTAGCTGCTGCAAAATCGACCCCGCGATGCATTTTGCTATAACCCAAAATTGGATGTTTTCTCATTCCAAAATGTGATGAAAGACGCGCTCCGTTAATGGGCGTTTTCATCAAAGATCTTTGAACACTCGATCCGCTTCTATCATAAAAAGCTGGAATATTATCCCCGTTTTCGTATCGGTAAATTTGCATCACATTACCGCTCAGACTTAGTGATCCATAGAGAACTTCCGTTTTTAGCAGCTTCCCCTCGGGGCTAACGGAGGCTTTGTAGAATATCTCAAATTTATCATTTCTTTTTACATCTCTTTGAAAGTCAACGTCATAAGCGAATGCGTCTACCATTTCGTAGAGAGCCATAACTGGGACTCCCTGTTTTGTAGCCGAATCATATAAACTTGATTTTATAAGGCCTGCTTTTACAACTAGTTTTTCCTTTAGGGCAGCTTTCTCTATTTCGGATATTTGGGAAAAAAACGAATTATTTTCTCTCCTTGAAATTACTACGTCTCGCAAATTATCTATCGGCCACGCAATTTTTTGCAAATCTAAAGGTTTTTCAGGGTTTCCGGTGTGGCGAAATCTAAAGATTATTTTTTGACCGCTTTTTAATTTTCTCGGATCATAAACACCTTTGAGGGATGAAATAACCATTTTGGCTTCACTTTCACTAACATCGATTTTTTGAAGTATAGAGGACAAGGTTTCGCCAATAGCGACAAAAACGATGCTTTCTTCGCTATTGTCA
>Ga0315336_1001678_pt1 | contig 39977 bp, 33 predicted proteins | sample ASW5metaG_FD_204512 | JGI IMG/M metagenome (GOLD analysis project Ga0315336, IMG submission 204512) | Ammonia-oxidizing marine archaeal communities from Monterey Bay, California, United States - ASW #5 | ecosystem: Environmental > Aquatic > Marine > Intertidal zone | place: USA: California... | reverse complement strand
AGCAAATGGTGCATCAGGCACGGACATACCCGAGGGTTCTGACGCTGGCATGATCGTCGATACGGCGTTGGCCGGACCATTTCACAAAGACATCCGAACCTGGTCAAACGACCACATCGATTGCTGCATGAATTCGGGGGGGGGGCAATCGTCTCCACTGAATACGAATCCTGCGGGGTTTCATGTGGAGAGTGAGTTCGTCGACCCGATACAACTCCGTGTGAGGGCGACGACCCGACCGTGGTGCCACTTGCTAGTGCTCGAAATCCAAAAAAGCGGTTTTTGTCGTTAGGATCGTGTGGAACTATTGCACCACATGTTGTACTCTGTGGAGCAGGTATCTGGTTGAAAGAGGGAGTATTCTCTCACGGGCTGCGCGCCAAACTCTTTGGTGATTCCCTCTCTGTTCGTGTCGCTCAAAGGCTACATGGAACATTTCCCATTCGATGAACGATTTCTTGCTTTAGACCGGGCCGGTGTATTGCAACGGCTTCGGGCTGTCGCCTGAATCCAACCATGTGCTGTCAATTGGAGAATGATCGATGCGTAAGAGACTTCACGGACTACAACGTCGAGCGGCTTTCACGTACATGGAATTCGTGATCATTGTCGTTGTGTTGATCATCCTGGCGACACTGCTGATCCCGGCCGTACAGAGCGCTCAATCGGCGGCACGCACATTGACGTGCCTGAACAATCTCAAGCAAATCGGTGTCGCGATGCAGAACTATCACGACACGCACAATACATTCCCGATGCCCTACACTGCTGACTGGAGTTTTGACGGCTTCGATGCCCCCAGCGACAACTTGAATGTTCACTCCTGGGGACAGATGCTGCTCCCATTTCTCGGTGAATCGGATGTGTATGACAGTATCGACATGACACACCCGGCGTTCGATTCTGGAACGATCGCCAACATCAACTCGACGCTGGGAACGACGTTGAACCCGGCTGTCGGCCAGGGAAATGTCACCGCCATCTCGCTCGAACTGCCGATATTCAATTGCCCGTCCGTTCCCGACGGCCCAAGGGTCGATCCATTCTACATCGAGGGAACCCACCCGGCGCTGGGCCTTCCGTTCAACTTGAACTACGTAACCGCGTCGTCTGACTACTTCACGGCCAACGGAGTGCAATGCGAATTCTACTACGGTTGCGGCTTGGGAATTCCCGGATACTACACCGGGCCACCGCAAGCAAAACGCGATGGGATCATGGCACAGGTCAATGAGGCGAATAGCAAGAGCACCGTCACCGACGGATTGTCGCAAACATTCCTGATCGTCGAGCGTGCCGGCTCGAACGACGTTTACCGACTCGACGTCAAGATTCACGATGGCGGCGACGGGCCGTTTGTAGACGTGGCCAACCAACAGTACCAGGCTGGTGGCGGCTGGGGTGATTTCATCAACGGCGAGTTTTGGCCGTCTGGTTCGCTCGAAGACGGAACGAGCCCGACCGGAAACGGTCCCTGCCTGATCAACTGCACCAACGTTGACACCCGGGGCCTGTACAGTTTCCATCCCAGTGGCGTCAACGTGCTCATGGCAGATGGATCGGCCCACTTTATCAACGAGTCCATTCATACGGACATCGTATGTCAGCTCTTTTCCCGAGCCGGCGGAACCCCGGCCACGGGTTTCTAACGGAGCACGACGTCACAATTTGTCCGTTGAGTTGACATCGCGTTGCCTCAGGAACGCTTGTATCTTCATCTAACGCGATGGAAACATGGCCGACGCGACGACTGACTTGGCATGCGTCGGTCGGCACCAGCCCTCTCACAACGTTGCCCTCTCGCGATGCGGTTGTGATCGTATTTCTCTAGTGCTCGATCCGGACGATTCGTGTCGATCCGGCCGTCATCGAGCGAGTGGCAACAGGTTTATTCTCAGAGGAAATCGGCCCCGGCCGCCGAAGGCGGTTCGGCGCCCGGGACGTAGTGGCATGAGGCGATCGACTGAACGGGCCGGCGAGATTCAGCCGATGACTGCTTTGTCAAAGCGTGCTGTTCGAAACCAATGGGCGGCCGCATTTGCAGTGACGGCGCTGTGCGTCTCGTGCGCCGAGGACGAAGATGCCAAGAGCGGGCCACGACACGAGACGATTCCCGTTCACGGTCAGGTGCTGGTCAACGGAAATCCGATGGCGGGAATTGTTCTTCGGCTCGTTCCTGAAAAGGAACACGAGCAGATTAGTTCCAGCCGCGGTCGGATTGTTACGCAAGCGGTCACCGATGAGGAAGGCAACTTCCGGGCGTTCACGTACAAGACTGGCGATGGAGCCCCTCCCGGCAAGTATAAAGTCCTGCTGTGGTATCGGACTCGGCAAAGATTGTCGGGCGAAAATCGCAAGAGTAACGATCATTTCAAAAACAAATACGCCGACCCCGAGACATCGCAATACTCTGTCGAAGTCAAACCGGACGACGAGGGTCCCATCGTCATGGATACGATCAACCTTGAAGTCACACTCGGCCGGTAGACCAACAAATCGTCGAAGAACGATCCGGAACGTCCGGGCGACTTGGCCAGCATTCGGCGGCTACGTTCTCATATTGCACGGCATTCGATTCGCCGGCGCCCGCTGATCCGAGCTAGACCGTGTCTAGTTTTACTGTAGCGGCTCGAGACGCGATTGAGACAGAAATACGAGCACATGAGTCGCTACAGTTTCGCGGGGCGCGCTTTAGAGCGCATTCGACATAAGTGTAGCGGGTTCTGGCGGCGTAGAGACGGTATTCGAAAGACCAATAATCGTCCGACAGCCGCCACAGTTATCCCGAATGGGATCTAGAAGCCGTCTCAAAACCCGGTTATGTTGGAATTTGACCCTGCAAATCAACGGCGCACGTTACCCATCAGAGGATTTTGGGACCACTTCTGATAATCGCCTTCGCGTGTCAGAAACAGGCACGGCTCAATGAACGACGCCGAGTACGACCTGCTGATTCGAGCCGGACGAATCGTCTGTCCTGCTACCCGAATCGATGGGCCCGGGGCAGTCGGAATACGCAGCCAGAAAATCGTCACCGCAGGTGCCGACATAAGCGGAACGGCTCGGCAGACTCTCGATTTCCCGCAGTCGATGCTGTTGCCGGGGTTCATCGACCTGCATGCCCACCCGGCAGAAAAGGGGTCGAAGTACGGTGTTGATCCCGATGTTCATTTCTTAACGCGCGGCGTGACGACGGTTCTTTCCCAGGGCGACGCCGGCGCGCTGAATTGGCCCGACTATCAGCGGACGACCGTCGACGGCTCACGAACGCGCGTGCGACTGGCGATCAACCTCTCTGCTCCCGGTGAGTCGATGCCGGGCGGGTGCCTCGAACAACTCGAATGGGCCGATGTCGACGCGTGTGTAAACGCCATCGAGCGAGCCGGCGAGGACATCTGGGGCATCGCCGTCAACGTGAGCCGCGTCGCTTGTGGCTCGAACGATCCCCGCGAGCTCGTTCGCCGCGCCCGGATTGTCGCCGAGCGAACGGGCCGCCCGCTGTTGTATGGTGTTCGCGAGCCGAAGGATTGGCCGTTTGACGATCAATTGGCTCAGCTCAAGCCGGGCGACGTGCTCACGTACTGCTTTCGATACGCCGGCTGGAGCATCATCGACGGCACGGACGTTCATCCCGCCGTTCGCGACGCCCGCGAGCGGGGCGTGTTGTTCGACGTGGGGCACGGCATGGCGTCGTTCGACTTTCCAACGGCCGAAGCAGCCATCGCAGCCGACTTTCCGCCCGACACGATCTCGACCGATCAATACGCCCGGCACATTGGCTCGAATCCGCAGCACGACTTGCCGCGCACGATGTCGAAACTACTCGCTGCCGGCATGCCCGAATCAGATGTGTTTGCGGCCGTCACGGTGCGTCCCGCGAGCATCCTGGGGCTCGACTCGGAAACGGGCGCGCTGGCGCCAGGGATGTGTGCTGACTTGACCGTTCTGAACTATAACGACGCGGCAGCGCCGCTCGTCGACACAAACGGCAACACGCGCGGCGGCGGCTGCTGGGAACCGGTCTGCACGGTCCGCGCCGGAGCGGTTGTGTGATCAATCGCCGGAGACTCCTGCATGCCAGTCATGCCCGCACCAGAGGCATTGTTGGGCCAGTGGCGTGGCAACGACGCGCGAGCACTCAGAGCAGCGATTGATGACGATGTCGTCCACACGTTCTTCGAGAATACGATCGCGCACGCGCTTACAAAACGCCTCTTCACCATCCGCGAGCGCCGCGGCTACTTCGGCATTGTCTTTCGTACCGAAGTTTTCATGCAGCTTACGAGAGATCTTGTCGCTCGGTGAATGATCGGCGAACAAGGCCGCCTGCGCAAGCGATTCGAGCGGCGTGAATAGACCAGCGTAATTGTGAAATACATATGACGTCAGTTCGCGGTCGTCGTCATAGGTCGAGGAATCCCAATGCATCAATCACTGTTCTACGCAATCACATCAAACACCGGTTCGCCGCCGTGTGAGATGGGAATCGGTCGGCCCGACAGGTCGTGGATGAGAGTGTGCGGGTCGATGCCCATCAACTGATAGACGGTTGCGACGAAATCGCCGGACGAAACGGCGTGGTCGACGGGGTAGCCGCCGATCTTGTCAGACGTGCCGTGAACCATTCCCCGCTTCACGCCTCCGCCGGTCATCAGAATGAAGCCGCATTGCGGCCAGTGGTCGCGTCCCGCCTTGGCGTTGACGCGTGGCGAGCGACCCATTTCGCCCATCACAATTACGAGCGTCGAATCGAGCAAGCCTCGCTGTTCCAAATCGTCGATCAGCGCCGCGTACATCGCGTCGAGTGTGGGAAGTAGAAACGAACGGAGCATGCCGAAGTTATTCGCGTGCGAATCCCAGTGGCCGGCTCCTTTCGACTCGGTATTCACGGCGACGAATTTGACGCCCGCCTCGACGAGCCGCCGGGCCGTCAGAAGACTCGTGCCGTACAGGTTGTTGCCGTATCGCAAGCGAACTGATTCGGGTTCGGCCGACAGGTCGAAGGCGTTGCGGGTGCGGCTCGATGTGAGCAGTTCGAAGGCCTGTCGCTGAAACTTGCTCATTCCGTCCATCACCCGCGATGACTCGACGGCGGAAACCTGGGCGTCGATCTGATCGAGCAACGAGCGTCGCCGATCGAGCCGTGAGAGCGTCACATCCGGCAGCGCGTCGACAGAGGGAAGCAGCGGATTACCAACGGGCGGAATCGGATTATAGCTTTCCTTATCCTGGTCGAACTCGCGACCGAAGTCGGGTTTGCAGATTGTCATCAGCGGATCGTATTGGCTGCCGAGATAAGCTCCGTATGGCCCTGCTCGCCGCAATGCCTGCGAATAGCCGGGGTGAGCCGGCATGAACACATACGAAGGCACGCCTTGCGAGCGCAGCCCGCAGTGCTGCATCACCGAACCCATGCTGGGGTGATCGGTTCGTTTCGCGAAGTAATTATCGCTATCTTTGCCGCCGGCGTAGCCGGTCAAGACGTTGTACGGGTTGTGGCTGTTGTACGGATGGCTGTGCGTGCGGATGAGCGTCGCACGCTGCATCGCCGCGGCGGTCAGCGGCAACAACTCGCAGATGTGCACTCCGGGAATCGACGTGCTGATCGGCTTGAATTCGCCGCGAACGTTCTCGGGCGCATCGGGCTTCATGTCGAACATGTCCAGATGGCTCGGCCCGCCGAACAGGTTCAACAGAATGACCGCTTTGGCCGGGCCTTCTCGCCCAGGCTGCTGCGACTTGGCATGCAGATAGCGGGGCAGCAACATGCCGCCCAAGAGCGACAGCCCGCCCGCCCGCAGCACATCCCGCCGGGTGGTCCCCTCGCAGGTCCGCGACTCACGCCCCAAGATTCGCAACATAGCGGCTCCCCTTACGCCACTACGGTATCATCTTCACGCCGCGCGTGGCAGGTCAAGACCGAGAAAATGTCTCGTGACTCGATGCCGGGAGCGGCCGTAACGCCGGGAGAAGAGTTGAGCCTGCGATCACCACTCGGCTTGAGTCAACGCGAAGAATTCATTTCGCCCGTTTGTTACGATAGCCCTTGCGCAGAGGCCGAGCAAATCGGATGATGACAGCTTCACAACGCTAAAGTGGAATCGCAACATGAGTGAACTCGAGTTTTCCGGGCGGACGGCGCTCGTGACGGGCGGCGGCAAGGGCATCGGGCGGGCGTGTTGTCGGCTGCTGGCCGAAGCCGGTGCGAACGTCGCGATCAATTATCTGACGAGCGAGTCGGCAGCGGCCGAGACCGCAGAAATGGTTGAAGCTGCCGGCGTCCGGGCGCATTTGTGCCGAGCCGACGTTTCGTCTGAACAAGAAGTATGCGCGATGGTCGACGACGTCATCGGCGCCCTGGGGCCAATCGATCTGCTGGTCAACAACGCGGGCATCTTCGAGTACGTTTCGCATAACGAGACGACGTTCGAGATCTGGAAACGAACACTCGACGTGAATCTCACCAGCGCGTTTCTCGTCTCCTGGGCCGTCAAAGACAGCATGATTGCGCGAGGCTACGGCCGGATCGTGAACATGTCATCGATTTCGGGACTGAGGCCGCGTCCGAATTCAATCGCCTACTCGGCCAGCAAGGCCGGGTTGATTGGTTTCACACGCAGCTTCGCCGAAGCGGTCGCCGCTGAGAACATTCGCGTCAACGCCGTCGCCCCGGGATTGATCGAAACCGAGATCATCGACGGCGTCGACCAGGGTGTTTTGGACAAGCTCGTCGAAGCGACGCCCGTTCGCCGTATTGGGCAGCCGCGCGACATTGCCGAACTCGTGTTGTTCCTACTCTCCGAACGGTCGAGCTTCATGACGGGGCAGACGCTTGTCGCCAGCGGCGGCCGGGTCATGTTGCCGTAACGTCATCTCAGAGTGCCCTAGAAGCCATCCCAAAACCCGGTTGTGGTGGCTTTTGACCCTACAGATCAAAGGTACGCGTTACCCATCAGAGGGTTTTGGGACCAATTCTAGAGCGGCTTGGTCCACCCATCGGCGACCTGTCGGTAAGATGAAACGACATCGGTTTGCCGATAGAATGGGTCTTGGGCCTTCGTTGCTAATCAAGAACACTGTTCACAAGGAGGCGCGCCTGCACCAAACGCTCTGGTGCTTGGGACCGACGCGGACGTTTTCCAATAAGAAAGATAGAAATACAGCCATGGTGTTCGACCCGACGACGCTCGTTCAGCGCCACCGGAAAATCTCCGGAGTTTCGGCGATGTTGCTGCCATACAGCTCGGCCGGTGAGGTCGACTGGCCGTCGTTTCGGGCACATCTCGCACGAACGGCTGAGGCAGGCCTGACGCCGGCCGTCAACATGGACACGGGATACGTCAACTTGCTGGATGATGCCACGAAAGCCGACGTGCTGCGCCACACGCACGAGTTGCTCTCCGGCGCGCCGTTTGTCGCGGGGGCGTTCGTGGCGGATCAGCCGGGTGATCCGTTTGCTGCCGAGACCTACAACAGGCAGATCGAGATGATCCAAGAACACGGGGGAACGCCTGTCATCTTCCAATCGTACGGCCTCATCCAGCGCGATTCTGAGGGAATTTTGGACGCGTATCGGGAGGTGGCTCGCAACTGCGATCGGTTCATCGGATTTGAACTGACGACCGACATTGCACCGTTCGGAGCCGTCTACGACTTGGAAACGTATGCCGGCCTTCTGGATATCCCGCAGTGCATTGGCGCGAAGCACTCGTCGTTTCATCGTGAGCCGGAGTGGCAGAGAATTCTGCTTCGAAACGAGAAACGCCCCGAATTTACGATCTACACGGGCAATGACTACGGCATCGACATGGTGATGTACGGCAGCGACTATCTGTTGGGGCTGAGCACGTTCGCGCCAGATTTATTCGCGAAACGCGACGCCTATTGGGAAACGGGCGACCCGGCGTTCTATGAACTCAACGACTTACTTCAGTACCTGGGGTTCTTCGCCTTTCGAAACCCAGGGGCGGCGTACAAGCATTCGGCCGCCCAGTTCTTGAAGCTTCGCGGCTGGATCACGAGCGACAGGACCCACCCCAATAGCTCCGAGCGCCCCGCAAGCGACGTCGACGTGCTGCGAGAACTGGGCAAAAGGCTGGAGATCATCTAAGGTCGTTTGGTAACCGTGTGAAAACCGGTTCCGAGTCCGCCCGATCGGTGAATTGTGTGCTCAAATGGTCGAGCCGAGGGTCGCTACGGCAGGTTGCTTGAGCAGTGAGTTACGTCGCGCCGATGGCATCGACGAGTTGCCGCACCGTTTCGCGTACCCGGTCGTCGCCGCCGAATTTCATTCCCAGTGCTTCGAGCTTGTCGGTGCTTATTTGGTGTTTCGGCTTGGTGGGCCCACCCGTGATTCCGCTTTTACTACGAGCGAGATGTTTTGCCAGCGTGGCGACTTCGTGATGTGAGATGTAGCCGTCACAGCAGTTGTAAGCCTCGCCGGCGATGCCGTCGGCTTCGAGGAGAATTTCAACGGCCTTGGCAACATCGTCAGCGTGAACCTCTTTACCTCCCCGGTCGCAGTGGACGTCTTCCCCGCGCACGACTGATTGGACAATCTCGTACCACTTGCTCTGTTGAGCAGGGTGGGCCAATCCGTAAACGCCGACCGGCCGGAGCGCACAGATGGGATAACCAACCCCATAACCGTAGGCATGGATGAACTTTTCGAGAGCGGCCTTGTGGGCTCCGTAGAATGTCGTGGGCCACAGGGGATGCGTCTCATCCAGCGCGCGGTCATCGAGGATTTTCTCGTGTACGGCGCAGGTCGAGATGAAGATGATCCTGCTTACGCGATTCGCGCGGGCGGCTTCGAACAGCTCGATCGTCTGGACAACGTTCTTGCGAACGAATTCAGGGAGATCACCTTCACCGCCACGAAAACCTGGCCCGACGCGATACAACGCCGCATGCACGAGCACGTCACATCCGGAAACCAACGACCGAACCGATCCCGCGTTTCCTAACTCACCGGGAACCCACTTGATCTTCTCTTGGTCCGCATCCAGCCCGTCGCGGTCGCTTGTTGGCCGATACCAGCATTTCACTTCGTGACCGGCGGCGGCCAACCGCCGGGCGATGTAACGGCCAATAAAACCTGTGGCTCCTGTCAGGGCGACTCTCATGGCAAATCTGACACGCTAGGAAATAGGAATGACGAACCGGGAATGACGGAGTGAATTATGAATCGGGCCAGCTTTTCATCAGATGGAGTATCATGCACATCAGCAAAGGGTCAAGCGGCGCGTCCGTTGAACCGCGATACACGCCGATCCGATAGCGGCAGCAAGACTCGCGAGTCGCGCGGCGGATGAGAAACGGGGAACTTTCGAGTCTCTCAAACGGCAAAACAAAACCCCCGCGACACACGATGTGATGCGGGGGGATATTATTTGTTTCCGAACAGAATTCGGATTGATCTGGCTGGTAGCATTGCCAACTGACGTACTGACATTGAGGCGATGCGAGCCTCTCGCATTTGTTCGTCCCAGACCAGCGTCGGCATCCGGCGACTCGCGTCCAGCACGCTCTTTAGGCGGCGCCGGGGCAATCGCCGCCGGTCTCGGCCAGGGACTCTTTTTTCTCAGTGATAACTGGGCAGGTAGTCGCCAGTTCGGCATTCAATTCCGTATACCCGGACCACTCCTCCGGCAGATTGTCTTCGTGAAAGATGGCTTCGACGGGGCACTCGGGCACACAGGCTTCACAATCGATGCACTCATCCGGATGGATGTAGAGTAACGACTCGCCTTCGTAAAAACATTCAACGGGGCAGACAACGACACAATCGGTGTACTTACAGTTGAAACACGGCTCGGCAACGACGTGGGTCATGCTGCTTCCTCTCATCCAGAAATCCGACGGTGAACAAACAATTGTCCAGTCACCCGTTGATCGGCTTCCCGTTCAGGTAAACTCAAGGACTTTGAACCAGAAAATGTCCCGCCAGCGAAAATGACGCGGGGGGCACATTTCGTGATGGGTCATGTTGTCGTTCGACTGTCCATTTCGGCTCTCGTTCCCGCACGAAACCTACTGGGAAAAAGGAGATAAGCCAATCCAGACCGCCAAACTTTCGGCGATCTTAATCGCGTCAAACCGAAGTGTCAAGCGACCTCCGCCAGCCGTGATCGCCGGCAAAAACAGGGGGGTTTCGCGCGCCCGCCCGCCCGCTAGGGCGGTCTCGCCGAGATCTGAATTCATATGAACCATCTTGCCTTAAGTCCCGTTTCCAAATACAGTAAATGGAATATCGCCTGGTGTACAACGAGCGGTTTTTTGAGCCGTCTGTCGTCTGAATTCAAGTGGAGCAACATGGGACCGTGGCACTGACCGAAATCGATCGGAACTTGCTCACGAGATGCCTGTCTGGCGAACAGGGTGCGTGGAACGACTTTGTCGACCGGTTCATTGGCTTGTTTATACACGTCATCAATCATACTGCTCATGCGCGCAGTGCCCGCGTTTCGGCCCACGATGTCGACGACTTGGCGGCCGAAGTCTTCCTGACGGTATTGAGCGATGACTTCAAGGTGCTCAGAAAATTCCAGGGAAAGAGTTCTCTGGCGACCTATCTCACGGTGATTGCCCGTCGCGTCGTAGTTCGTGAACTCGCCAATAAACGCATGGCGGAAGCTCTTGGACACGTGAATTCCCACACGAAAGGCGCACCGGGAAAAACGGCTGCGACGCCTCAGGAACAACAACGCATTGACGACCGTGAAGAAATCAGCCGGATGCTGGACGGACTCGCCGACTCAGATGCAGAAGTGGTCAAGCAGTTCCACCTCGAAGGGAAATCGTATCGGGAGATTAGCATGGGGCTCGGAATTCCGCAAAATTCGATCGGCCCGACGCTCACGCGCGCCAGAGAACGCATGCGACAAGGCAAGGTGCAGTCGTAGTTTCATTTGCCCGCGTCTGCAGACATGACACAACCGGTCTGCTTCGTGTTTTCCGTCCCGCGGCCAGTCGCACCACCAGCGACCCAACAATCGCCGCCGGCGGTGGCGGGAAGGACGTTGACAGCGTACACCGAGAACGGTCAACTGTCAGTAGATAAGCCGATTGGGTTGAACCATCGATGTGTTCGAACCGCTGGCGTCGGTCCCGCCTCGGGACGGTTTTCGGACGATTCGTCGCGCGTTAACTGGGTGAAGCTTCGTAAGAAGCCGCGTAGAGAAGTGGTCGCGAAACCCTCTTGTGGACAACATGTGTCCCATTTTTCAACGGTCGAAACCGACCATACTGAGTTGCAGAACGGCCTCGACTAGGAATCAACACCATGAGACGGACGCTCTCTCTGCGGCGCATCATCGCGCTGCCGGCCCTCGTGTTGGCAGTCTTCATCGGCAACGCGGTCGGGTTTGCGGCCGATGAGCGTTCCGGCTTCGTCGATCACGTCTATACCGACGAGCAGGGCGACCACAAATATGTCGTCTTCGTGCCCGACAATTATGCACCCGATAAGAAGTGGCCCGTCGTCCTATTTCTGCACGGCGCAGGCGAACGTGGAACCGACGGGCGCAAGCAACTTTCCGTGGGACTGGGTGCGGTTGTCGCAGCGCAATCGCCCGGCGTCGGCTACTTGATCGTGTTTCCACAATGTGAGGATACCGAGGGTCGCATTCTCACGGCGTGGGATGCGAATCGCGCCGACGGTCAGCGGGCATTGTCGATTCTCAATCACGTCGAGCAGACGTATAACGTCGACTCGAATCAGCGGATTCTCACCGGTTGGTCGATGGGAGGCTATGGGGCGTGGAGCCTGGCCGCGGCAATGCCGGAACACTGGTCGGCCGTCGTTCCCGTCTCGGGTGGCGGACAACCCCAGTGGGGGCCGAAACTCAAAGACGTTCCAATTTGGGCATTCCACGGTGCCGATGACGCCGTCGTCCGAGCAGACGAATCGCGGACGATGATCGAAGCAGTGCGAGCGGCCGGTGGCAAACCTCGCTACACCGAGGTCACCGGAAGTGGACACCACGTGTGGACGTTAGCTTATCGACACGAACCTTTGAAACGGTGGATGCTGAATCCCTCGGTTGGCGATTCGCTCGACACGATTTTTCGCGCAAAACCGGGAACGCGACCGCCCTCGTCCGCCGACGATCAACTGCCCTTTGTCGCCGCTGTTGAGATTCCCAACGCAGCGCACGTCCGGCTGGGAAACGAAATGCTCGAAGCGTTGGCGTATTCGATTCCCCAACGTGTGCCCGCGGACCTGTTGGTCGGTCGAATCGGTGATATCAACGAGTCGACAACGGCATCGGGGCGATCGTTTCGGGTACGGTTTACCGACGTCACGTACTCAGGACGAGTGGCCCGCGCTCGCATACATGCGTACCGAGCCGATCGCCTCAACATTCAGCTAGGTCTGCAGGATGTCAGGTTGAGAATTGGAACGACCTATCTAGTGGGCAGTGGACGGTCTGCCGTTGCGGGGCCAATTCACATTACGATCGGGCACCGCCGCCCGGTTTGGCTGAGCCTGGCACTGGAACCCTATGTTGAAAATCGCCGGCTTCGCACAAAGCTGATCGCCAGCCGCTTCGACATTCCCAACGACAACTGGCGCGTGGCGCCACCGGCAGGTGTCTCAGCCAGCGGGCTGGGAATGACGCGCGAACGCGTCTCAAACGGGCTTGTCAGCGGCATCTATGCCAAAAAGGGGCGGATCGAACGCGAGGTCGGTGCCATCGTCCCTTCGATTCTCGAACGACTCGAGGAGAATCTCGAACTGAATGACGTCACCGACGTCATCACCGCGTTCTGGCCGTTGCCCGTCTATCGTCCTCGTCTACGGGCTTGGCCTCAAGACGTTTCGACGGATGACAAGGGCGTGTCGATTTCGTTTGGAGTCTCCGCAGCCGCTCTCGAACCCGGCAGCGCGCCCCAGACGCCGGTGATTGTGGAACCAGCCGGGTTGCCACTCTCCGACGTCGAGCAGAGCACGGCCCTTGAAGTCGGATTGTCGCCGAACGTGTTAGAGCCGCTCACTGACATGCTCATTGACGCCGGCATCGCGCGAATTCACGTACAAGATATTCCCGGAACGAGTTTCTCCCCACTGGGTGAGCTGAGTTCGCTCGCCGAGGCCATTCCCGATCTGAAACGTTACGCTGTCGGAACAGAAATCTGGTCAGAACTGGTGTTGGTCGACCCGATGCAAATTCTTGATCGCCCAGAAGTAGCACCCCTCTCGACAGATACCTTCGAGCCGATCGGACAACAGACTCGGCAATCCGGCACGTTCATCCGCAATGTCCGTGGGACGTTCGCGCAGAACGACGCCAATGTTGAACCGCCGGCTGAGTCACTTCCGGCCGACGATGCGTCGGCGGCGAACGCGCCCGGTCAGGGCGGCTTTCGCATCGACGCGCCGCGGGCCATTATCTCCATTGCCGTTCGTGAGCCGAACGGTGGTTCCGATTGGACGCCGCTTGCCGAATTCGAATTCGCCATCCGGCAGAATGCCACGGCCCGTGCTATCGGTTCCGAACGAGCGCAGCCTAGCTTGCGTCTGGATTGGTCGGGCGATCCTGAGATTCTGGCGACCGGTCGGTTTGCGCCGGGCTACGAGCCTCAAGACCCGACGCTCCGCGTGGAGAAGATTCGGGAGATGTTTCTCGCGGGCTGGCGAGGCTGGACACAAGCGGGCCCGGCTTCGGAAGTCGCTATTCCCGACGTCGACTTCGGGGCCTCGAAATTGCGACTCTCAGGCGTCGAGTGGCGGCCGCCAAGACTGGCGGTTCGATTCGCACCGCCGGAGTTGGAGATTGCCAACAGTTTCAGTGAGCCGCTGGTCTACGAGACAAAGAGCCCCTACAGCCGCTGGGGAGGACCGTACACGCTTTCCCCAGGCAAATCGCACCGATATCGGGTTCCCTACCCGCTCATCTATCGCCGCAATGTCGCCGGGCAATACGAGATGTTCACACTTCCGGCCGGCTCGCGTTCCGAATTTCGTGTCCCGAGTTCGGCCACCGTGCCCGGTCTCTACCGGCTGCGCGAGCCGATTTCAGAGCCGCCTCAAGCACACGTCGGGCCGGGTACGGGGGCTGCCGGCGACGACGGCTCATAGCGAGCTTCAAAGACGGGGCGCTTGATTCCCCCTGGGCTGAGTGTCAGAATACTTCAGTCGGGGATCATCCCGCGTTCGTCCGGGCAACAGCCGGGGCGAATTCTCTGTCGACGCATCCACTAGAAGTAGTCCTGAAACCCTCTGTTGGCTCGAAAGCACTCTTGTTATCCCGTGTCGATTTCGCCCACAACCGGGTTTCAGGATGGGTTCTAAGACAACTCGGCAATGGGCGGAATCTGCCCGCAGCAAGAAGATCCAATAAGGCGCAACTATGGAATCAAAGTTTCTTGAAGGTCAAACAGTCGGTATCGATCTGGGGACGACGTACTCCGCGATTGCTCAACTTGATAATGACGGCAACCCGCAAGTGATCCCCAACGTCGACGACCGTACGATTACTCCGTCGGTCGTGCTGCTTGGTGATGACGGCCATGTGCTCGTCGGTCCTTCCTACGAGCGGATTTCGATCGAAGATCCCGGGAAGATCATCGAAGCCATTAAGCGAGAAATGGGCAACAAGGACTTCTTCGTCGTCTACCAAGACAAGAAACTCACGCCCGAGTTCATTTCCGCGCTCATCATGAAAAAGCTGAAGCAGGATGGCGAACAACGAGTCGGTACGATCGCGAACGCCGTCATCACCGTTCCGTACTATTTCAATGACGTGCGGCGGAAGGCCACGCAAGACGCGGGGCGAATTGCCGGGCTGAACGTCATCGACATTATCAACGAACCGACCGCTGCGACGCTTTCTTACGCCTGGATGAAGGGCGAACTGGGCCGCACCGACATCGACGCCAAAGAACGCACGATTCTGGTTTACGATCTGGGTGGCGGTACGTTCGACGTGACCGTTGTCCGGTACACGCCGACGCACTTCCGTGTCCTGGCGACCGACGGCGACGTCATGCTGGGCGGGTTGGACTGGAGCCAAAGGCTCGTCGACCATCTCGCCGAACAATTCAAATCCAAGTTCGGCGAAGATCCGCGCGATGATCCCGAGGCGCTGCGCAGCTTCACCCAAGAGTGTGAGGATGGAAAACGACAACTCAGTAAAAAGTCGCAGTTCCCCATTAGTTTGTATTACAAGGGCAAGACGCTGACGGTCTCGCTCACCCGCGCCGACTTCGAGCGGATGACCGGCGACCTGCTGCAACGAACCCGAGACACGACCGAACTGGTCATGGAGCAATCCGACGTCAAAGCCGACGATCTCGACGAACTTCTGCTAGTCGGCGGCTCAACCTACATGCCGGTGGTCGAACAGATGATGCGGGATGTTTGCGGCCGCGAACCGTCGCGCGAACTGGTCCCCGAGGAAGCCGTCTCGCAAGGGGCCGCCATTCACGCTGCGATTCTCGAAGCCAAAGCAACCGAGGGCGAAACGCGTTTGGCCAAGGCGGTCATCAGTCGTCTGCTCTCGGTCAGCACCTCAGACGTAAACTCCCATTCATTGGGCGTCAAGGTGACCGACCCCGAAAACGACAACCGTAAGATCAATCACATCATGATCCCCAGGAATACACAGATTCCTCAGAACGTGACGCAACGATTCGTGACGAACTCTGCAAATCAACAGCGGGTACATGTACATATTCTCGAGGGTGAAGTTTCTGATCCCGAAGCCTGCACGCAAATTGGCGATTTCCGCGTAGTCGACCTGCCTCCCAATCTCCCGGCAGGATCGCCGGTCGAAGTCACGTACGCCTACGATTCGAGCGGGCGGATTCAGGCCACGGCAAAAGAGGTCACCGGCAATAAGATCGCCGCAATGGAAATTGTGCGCGATTCCGGGCTCGATGATCGGGGGGTGGACGCGTTCATGAAAATGGCTGATCAGTATCATGTGGAGTAGATCAATCGCCACAGCCATGACGCAGCGCTAGAACGCTCGCGAGACCTATTCTCGCCACAGGCGTCCCGAGACCGGAATCATGTCAACGGGCGCGTCGGATCTGCCGGCTCGCCACAGCTGCCAATGCGACAAAGGAAGTGGTCGACGCGTGGGAATTGACGTCTACAAGGAATGGCTGGGCATCGCCGAGGGGCCGCGGCCACCCGATCACTACGAACTGTTGCGTCTGGTTCAGTTCGACGACGACACCGAGAGAATTCGCAAGAATTACCGCAAGCTCAACGCGCACGTTCGCCGTTACGCATCCGGGCAATACTCGATCGAGTCTCAAGACCTGTTGAACGAGCTGGCCAAGGCCATGCTCTGCCTAGTCGACCTCGACCGCAAAAAGGAATACGACGAAGGCCTGGGCCGCGTGTTCCCTGAAGGAACCGATGATTTCGGTCGCCGGCCGATCGAAAACATTCTCATCGATCAAGAACATCTCACAAAAGATCAAGCCAAACAAGCCGAGCAGTTCGCCGAATCCTGTGGATTGACGATGCGTGACGCATTGGTCCAGATGGAGTTCGTCGACACCGAAACTGCGGCAATGGCGCTGGCCACGTCGATAAATCGATCGTTCGTCGACCTCGCGGAGGTCGTACCCGACGACAACATTCTCGACAAGCTTTCGCGCGCCTTCGTGAAACGCAACAGCTGCATTCCTTTGTTTACTGACGAAGGTGTGTTGTTGGTGGCTTGTATCATCGATCTCGATCCGAATGTGGAAGAGGAATTGCGGCTGCGTTACGGCGTGCCCGCCCGGGCAGTTATTGCGACGCCGCTGGATGTCAATCAAGCGATCACAAAGTATTATGCTCCCGGCATGCGCGATGAAGCCATGCTCGACGAAGAGGCCCAGGAGCGGATCGACGGAAACGGCAAGAAGCCGAAGAAAAAGAAGAAATCAAAAGACCAGCAGAAGGCCGCCAAGAAAGCGAAAGCCGAACGGCCCACAATGGAGAGCATGACGCCGGATGAAGTCCAGTTTCGCAAGCAGTTTGGCATACTCCTGATGCTCTGGGGGGCAATCGGGCCCATCCTACTCGACCATTTCTATCTGATTCCCCGTTTCTGGCCCAATTCGCCATTACCATTCGTGAGCGCCTTCGCCATCGCTCCCGCCACCATCTGGTACGTGTTGAAGGTCTTCTGGAGATAGCCGCTAAATTGAATAGTCATTCGATAACGCGACTCCGCTGCTATTCACCGACGCCAACCACAGTGGAAGCGTCGCCTGTCTCGGTCGATCAGAGCCTGTTGTCAATCTTCATCGGCTGACTGGCGGAGAAGGCCCGCCGAACACTTCTCAGCATTATGACATCGACCCCTAACGCTCATCGGACGAAGCGACATTTTCTCTTTCCGAAGACCGGCGGCCCGCCGAACAGATCCTGCACGAATGGTTTGAGAGGATCGAAGAACTCGATCCTATTCAGTTTCGCGATCAGAAACGGGTGATCGTTCGCTTCCACGTGTTTCGTGTCGCCAGTCTCAAGAATTTGCGAATGATCCGTCCCGTGGCGAAATGCGGTTCGCCATACGTGACTTCCGTGCGATACTTGGCGATCGACGTAACAACACTTCCCGGCAAGCACAGGTGATATGTCGTGCCAAGGCGAACGCGCTACGGCATCACCGCGTCACATCGGGGTCGTGGCACTCCGCCGAGACCTGTGGCACAGAGAGATCTGCCACCTCGATTTTTCTTGAACGTCACTTCTGTAGGGATTACTCTAAGTTCACAGCCGTTCGCGGCGATCGTCGTCAGAGACGTTCGTTGCCCAATCTGAAACGATGAGGAACCGACGATGTCCGAAGACGTTGCAAATCGGGAACACTTTCGGCCGGGCGCGGGGATGAATTGGAATCTGCTGCCGCTTTTGATCGCCGGACCAATGGCCGCCGCCGTAGGGGCCGCGGCGTTATTGAATGTCGCCTTCGAGCAGGGATTCTATTTCGTACTCATCGCACCCGTGTTCGCCGGCCTCGTGTTGGCCGGTGTGACCTATTTCTTTGTCGGAGGGTGCCACTGCACGAAACCCATTCTCGCAGCCATTCTGGGATTGAGCGTCGGTCTTGTCGGATACTTGGGGCACTACCAGTTTGGATTGTTGCGGCTTCTGGACGGGCTGCCTGTTGGGAAAGTCGACAGTCTGGAACTGCTTCCCAGTTATATTGTCGGCCGCATGCAGACCGACGTAAAGGTCGATGCCGATCATCCCGCTGATGAGCAACAGGTGCCACGAATGCCCGGAACGACCGATGTTCTGTTCAATTGGTTGTTCTTCGCTCTCGAACTGGCCCTCGTTGCGTGCTGTACGACAGGCACGGCGTGGAGCCGCGCAAGCCGCGCCTATTGCGTTGAGTTGCACCAATGGATGGTACGTGAGCAGATCCATCTCAAGCCGGGCCACGGGAGGCGGCTACGAGAGGCCTTCGAATCAGGCAACCTTGACCGCTTCGTGCAGATCGTGAACTCATCACGAGTAAATGAAAAGAGTTCATGCACATGCATGCTCGAGTATGCCAAACCCATCGAAGGGTCGCCGTTGGAATATCCAGTTTTCCTGTCTGTCGCCGACTCACAACCTTTTCGACCGCTAATCGAGGCATTTCCGGGGATGCGTTCGCCGTTCCGCCAAGTATTGCTCCATACATCAGAAGCCCTGGCATTGAGGCCGCTCTTCGCGGCACTGGCATCCACTTTGGACGGCGCGCATCCGGAACTGCGAAGCGCACCCGACGTCGAGAAAGCGATTGCCCCCGACATGACGGCGACGGACAGTGCTGAAATCGCGCCCGTTCCAGAGCCGTATGGCGGCCGTGTCTTTACGCGGGGCCATGTGATCATGACAAACGTTGTATCCTTGATTCCGCTGGTTGGCTTTTTTGGGGGCGGCGGTTCGATATGGTATGCGATTCACCTCCTCGACAGTGGCGTTGACTGGATGGTGACAATACCCCTGTTTCTCTTTGCTGCGATCGGCATTCCCGTCGGTATCGCATTTGCCTTCTGGTATCAGCTTTATCCGGAGTGCATGTATTCACTCGTGAAGCTACGCCGGGCCATCCGGGAACGGCCGGACTCGGTCGTGGACGCCGACGACCCCGAGGCCGCCGCCGTGGGTATTACGCCCCGCGAAAACTGGAGTGCCGTCAAACTCGAAGTTGCCAGCGATGTAGGTCTGCTAAAACTCGACCACGCTCGGGCAGAAGTGCTCATCGAAGCTGACCACGAACGCTTTCGTGTACCGGCGGGCTCGCTGCTCGTCTGCGAACCGGAGTGCTTCTTTCATCGTATGGATCGAAAGAAGGAGTGGTGGCTCGTGCGGCTTGTTGTTCGTATCGAAGAGGGTACGCGAGAGATCTTATTCGGCCTCAGCCATACCGACCTCAAGCCCCGTACAAATTCCATTCGTCGCGCTTTGGCTGCCGATTTGTGCCAACGCATCCGTTCGATGGATTCGATGGATTCGATGGATTCGTTGAAGGAGTTAGATGAGTTGGATGAGTTGGATGAGTTGGACACGTTTGATTTGTTGGATTCGTGAAAGAGTCTTGCGTGAGCTTCATTTCATCGCTTTGTACGGGCTCTGGGACGGAACCTTCGTCCGCGGTCGCGCCAATTGATTCCCAAGCCGGCTTCCGCTACACCGCAAACGCACGACGAACCCCTCCAACGGCTGGATGACAGAATGGGGCGGCTGGTTCACTTCATAGTCTGAACGATGTGAGTTAAGATTGCCCCTCGCCTTACGCCGCTCCCGCATTCGGTACGCGCGTCATCCTCGTCTTGCAATAGAAAACCACCCATGACAGAAGTACGGACCCGCTTTGCTCCCAGTCCGACCGGTTACATGCATATCGGAGGCATGCGGACGGCGTTGTTTAACTGGCTCTGGGCGCGACACAACGGTGGAAAATTCATCCTGCGAATCGATGACACCGACCGTGAGCGAAACGTCGAAGCGGCCCTCGAGCCGATCTTCGCTGCCTTTCGTTGGTTGGAACTCGACTGGGACGAAGGCCCCGACGTGGGCGGTCCGCACGGGCCCTATTATCAGTCGCAGCGTGGCGAACTGTACCACGCGGCGGTCAAACAATTGCTGGCCGAAAACAAAGCCTACCGCTGCTACGACACACCGGAACAGATCCAAGCCGATCGGCAGCAAGCCGAGCAAGACAAGCGTCCCTACCTCAACACACGGCGGTCGCTCGAGCTTTCCGAGTCACAGCGCGCACAACACGAAGCCGACGGAAACCCCGGCGTCGTTCGTCTGTTGGTGCCCCGCGACCAGAAGGTCATCATCGAAGATGCGGTTCGCGGTCGCGTGGAATGGGATTGTGGACTGATTTCTGATCCCGTGATCGTGCGGGCCAACGGCTCTCCGCTGTATAACTTTGCCACCGTTGTCGACGACGCGCAGCTCGAAATCACGCACGTCATCCGAGCCGAAGAACACCTTTCCAACACGCCGACGCAAGTCTTGCTGTACGAAGCCCTCGGCTACACGCAACCGGTCTTCGCGCACATCTCGTTTGTGACGGCTCCCGGAACGAGCAAGAAGCTCAGCAAGCGGGATATCAGCAAGTATCGCAACAACCCCGCGTTTCGAAAAATGTTCGAAGCGGCTGACAACGTCTTCCCGGCGATCGGGTTGGGCGATTCGGATACGCTCAATCCCGTGATGGTCGAATACTACGAAAAAATCGGCTACCTGCCGGAGGCGGTCTTTAACGGCCTTTCGCGATTTGGCTGGTCGCTGGACGACAAGACCGAGATCATGTCCCGCGAGACGATCATCGACAGCTTCACACTCGATCGGGTCGTCAAGAGCCCCGCCGGTTTCGATCCCGATAAGCTGCTCAGCTACCAGGTTCATTGGATGAACCAACGGTCGCTTGACGAGAAGATCGACGGCTGCCTGCCCTATTTGATAAAAGCAAGCTTAGTCGACGAAGCTGTCGACGCGTCGACCCGCGAGTTTGTCGGCCGGTTGATCACCGTGCTCGACGATCGGATCAAGGTGTTCAGCGACATTCTCGAACATGCCGACTTCTTCGCCGCCGAAGACGAACTGCCCTACGACGACAAGGCATTCGATAAGCGCGTTCGAAAAGAGGGTGCCGCCGAGCTGTTGGTCAAGTTTCGAAGCCAACTGGCGGACGCCGAACAGTTCGACGCCGCGTCACTCGACGCGCTCATGCACAGCTTCGTCGATGCAGAGGGCATCAAGATCGGCGAAATTATCCACGCCGTCCGCGTGGCCGTCACCGGCAAAGCAAAAGGCCCCGGGCTGTTCGATTGCCTGGAGTTGTTGGGCAAGGACCGTGCGCTCCGCCGATTCGACCGAGCGCTTGAGAAACTGTGAGCCCAGGCTTCGAGTCATTGCGTCATGTATGTGAATGAAAGCGGCATCACGCGTCACGCACAGAAGCCGTATTTACGGCGAAATCTTGGATCGCTCACGTCGATCTGATAGACTTAGACTGGATCGTCGTACGGCCCAAAGCCGGCTAAGAATACGATTGGCGGCGATCGACGCACTCGAAACGCGGGCTCGGCTTCGCTGCCCAGACGATTCTCGGAGATCATCAGATGCTCCACCGGCGTGATGCAATGATTCGGCTCGGGCAAGTCGGTGTGGGAGCACTTTCGCTGCCGCGTCTGCTCGAAGCCGAGCAGACGGCGCCGGTGAGTATCGCGGGCAGCGGGACGGCGAAGTCCTGCATTCTGCTGTACCTGTGGGGCGGTCCGCCTCAACAAGACATGTGGGACATGAAGCCGGAGGCTCCCGCCGGCATTCGCAGTCTGTTCGAGCCGATCGACACCGCGGTGCCGGGCATCCAGGTCAGCGATCAATTGCCGTTGATGGCTCGGCATACCGACAAGATGGCCATCGTGCGGTCGTACAGTCATCCCAGCAACCAGCATGAAGTCGGCGTCTACCACACGCTGACGGGAAAAATCGACAACACGCTGGCGGTGCCGCGCAACCAGCGTAACCGACGCGATTTTCCCAACGTCGGCTCGGTCGTTTCGTATTTCAGCCCACCGGGAGTCCTGCCGGCCAGCGTGACGATTCCGCGGCCGATCGGGCACGACGGTGTGACCTACACCGGCACTTATGCCGGTTTTCTCGGCCCGCGCTACGACCCAATGGAGCTACTCACGCCGGGTGAAGTAAGCGGGCCGCCACCGCACAGCCTCGAACTGCCGGCGGGAATCGACGCACACCGAATGCAGTCGCGATATGGGTTGCTCAAAACGCTCGAACACTACGATCATCTCTCGCAAAGTCGCGCCGCAGCCGTCCAGGGGCACAATCGCTTCAGCGAACAGGCCTTTCGCATGATGATGGCGCCCGAAGCCAAGGGCGCCTTCAACCTCGACGGCGAGCCGGACGCCATGCGCGATCGCTACGGGCGCAACGAGTACGGAGAGAGTTTTCTGCTCGCGCGGCGACTGATTGGCGCCGGCGTTCGGCTGGTGACAGTCGTCTGGTATTACATCGCCAAAGACGGCAACGTACTCAACGTGTGGGACAATCATGGCGGCACGGCTTCGCTGAACAAGGTGACCGGCTACGAAATGCTCAAAGCCGATTACTGCCTTCCGTCGCTCGACCGGGCCTATTCGGCGCTATTGGACGATCTGTCGCAGCGCGGGTTGTTGGATGAGACGCTGGTGGTCGCGTTGGGTGAATTCGGAAGAACACCGAAGATCAACAAAAACGCCGGCCGCGACCATTGGGGCGCCTGCCAGTCAATCGTGCTCGCTGGGGGCGGCATTCGGGGTGGCCAGGTTTACGGTGAAAGCGACAAGATCGCCGCGTATCCCACCAAAAACCGCGTTTCGCCGGAAGATACGATCGCCACAATCTACCAGGCGATGGGGCTGGCGCCCGACAGCGTCATCCGCGATCCTGGGGGGCGTCCGAACCACATCTGCGACGGGACGCCGATCGCCGCCCTGTTCTGATCGGCTCAGAAGCAGAGGCGGCGACGTGTGGCGAAATGCCTCGCTCGCGAATTGGGTGTGGCTCCCAAACTCGTTACGGCGCGCGTGACGCCGCTGAGCGCAGGTAGCGACGCGGCTCTTGCTGCTCGTCACTGCGAATGCGTCGAACGAGCCGAGTGGGCTTGGGCCGGCTGCGCTTGGTTTTCGGTTGATCGTATTCGACGCGAGCCATTGTCGGCTGGGGTTGGGATTTCATTTCACCGTTGAGGTAGTTGATGAACTTGGCGCTGGCTCGATTGATGATCACGACCTTGCTCGCCGCCTGTGCATCGTCCAGGGGCCGAATGATGCAGATGACTTCTGCTTCGCCCGCTTGATCGAGCGCTTGTGCCACGGCGGCAGTGCGGGCCAATTGGTTTGAAGCCAGTTGTTTCGAGCGACGTGCAGCCGGCTCCGCCGGGGGTTGGGCGTCTTGCTGCGCTAGTTGGTGATCGACTTCTTCAAACGCCGAGTTCGCGTTATCGCCTGCCCCGGTCGACTCGTAGAGATACGCGAGGCCAGCCGTGTTCAATACCTGATGCACGGCTTTTAGGCCGGCATACAGGCCTCGGCTTTCCTTGGGATCAGCGGCAATGCAAACACCGACGATGTTCCCCTCGCTATTGAACAATCCGCCACCGGACCGTCCTTGATCGGGTACGCCAGTACACTCGATGTTGTCGGGGCCTCGATACCGATTGAGGGCTGTAATACGCAGATTCTGACGAGAGGGATTTTGTCCTCCGCCGCAACCCACGCTTTGAACCATGTCGCCCTGGGCGATCGGAGTCTCGGGGAGTGCGATCTTGGAAACAGCCAGGTCGGTCTGAGTGCGAATGGCAATGAGACCAACGTCGGCGTCAATGTCGTACTTGAGAACCTTGCCGTTGAATCGTTGGACCTTGCTGCGCGTGAACACGTCAACTTCGATTTCCGCGTCGGCTCCGAAATCCCGGAAGATGTGGCCGCATGTCAGAATGATCGTACGGCCGTTCTCGCTTTCGACAACGGTTCCCGAGCCGAAGTTGATACCTTCGCCGTCCTTGACCTGAATGCGAACGCTTGACGATGCCAATTGATCGTCCACTCCGGAGACAGGTTCGTTGCTGCGGGAGTCAGCGTCCAGAGTGCCGTTGTTGTTGGCGCGTACGGTTGGTTGATCGAACATTGGCGAGTCGATCTGAACTTCTTGGCTTTCCTTTTTGCGAAACGGGTTTTTGAGGAATCCACTCTTTTTCTTTCGTCCTCCGTCGTTGACCGCAATGACGGGCACCGTGTTCTTCTTTTTTCGTTTCAGCTTAAACCCGTCCAGCAAACCTCGCTTCGGTGCGTCGGCAACCAATTTCGTTTTAGGTGCGGCTGGTGCGGGCTTTGTCGGTATCTGGGCGAGCAGACGTTTCAACTGGCCCTGGGACGTGCTGCCCACAATCCGGTTCACTTCGCGGCCATTCACGACGAGAACAAAACTGGGAATGCTTTTGATGCCGTATTTCTTGGCCAAACCCGGTTGGCGATCCACATCAACCTTGTGGATCGGGTAGCCCTGCATTTTGAGACGGTCGATCGCGGGGCTCATCTGTTGACACGGCTTACACCAAGCGGCGGTGAAATCGAGCAGAACGCCTTGTGGCTGGGCACCTGCGGCGGCGAAGGAAAGTAGGAGAAAGGGAACTGCTGGCATCGTTCAACTCCGGGACCTGCGGGAGGGAGGGGGAGAGGTGGCAAAACGCGAGGGGAATCCGGCCACCAACCAATCGAGGGTTGGCAAGTCGCCCGCGGCTAGCCAAGCAAGAAGTGCGAGGAGGTCCAAGTCGTTCGAGAACGTTGCCGACCGGGTCAATTGGGTCAATCATTCCCTGTGGGGAACTCTGAACCCGATCGCGGTTCTGAAGAGAGCATCGATTCGAAGCGCGGTGCCCGGAACTCGCACGAATCCCCGTGGGATACGTACTCCCGTGAGAATGCGCGATCCGAGCATTCTCTCTTGGCACATCACGACTTAGTCGAGATCTCACCGAGCAGGCCTCCTTGCCTGATCATGTAAATTTGACAAATTCAAGGGCGATTGTTACACGCGGACGGTTCGATTCCCTTCGCAGCCGTCCAGAAGTGATCTCATGAAATGCTTTCAGAGAAAGGGATTACGTCGAACAGAATGTTCTAGGTCGTCCCGATCGCTCGAAGTTGTCGTTGCGATTTCTCAATCAATGCATCGTGCGTGCCAGAATTGATTAAAGTATCGAATTGCTTCAACCGACGAGGCGGTCGCGATCGACCCGAGACAGATGGATTGAAGCCCCGCCCTAAGTGCATTTGAATTCACGTGTGTGATACGATTGACACACGCATTGATATCCGGGTGCATGTTCTGGTTGACGAGAGCTCGGTTGGGCGCAGTGTTGACGTATGGACGTTATCGTTTGGTTTAGAGAAGAGGTCACTCGTGGTTCGACGACTCCACATCATGGTTACACCGTTTGCTGCCAGTCTGCTATGGGCAACGTGCATCGCCGGCGCGGCTGAACCGACTGTCAGTCAGCGCGAAGCAGAGCATCTGGGAAATATCCGGCAAGTCACGTCGGGGCTGCCCCGAGCCGGCGAAGGTTACTTTTCGCCCGACGGCACTCACATCGTTTATCAGGCCTACCCGATCGGGTATCCCTTCTATCAAATCTACGTGCAGAAGTTCGGTGAGAACATTCCGCGGCGGATCAGCCCCGGACGCGGGCGCACAACATGCAGCTATTTCACACCCGACGGTAAGCGAATCATGTTTGCGTCGGGGCATACCGATCCGCATGCTGATCTCACCGAAAAGAAAGCTCGGGACGAAGCCGCCAAAGGCGGCCGTCGGCGATATCAATGGGCATTCGACAAGCACATGGACATCTACGTCTGCAACTTCGATGGCACGGACTTAAAGCAACTCACCGATGCCCCCGGTTACGATGCCGAGGGAAGTTACTCCTCAGATGGTCGGCAGATCGTTTTCACTTCGAGCCGCGATGGCGACCCAGACTTGTACATCATGAACGCTGACGGTTCGGAGGTCCGCCAGTTGACGGATGCCCCCGGCTATGACGGCGGCCCATTCTTTTCACCAGACAACAAGTGGGTCATCTTTCGCAGCGACCGGCACAAGGAGCACATGCTACAACTGTTCGCGATTTCCGCCGATGGCCAACATGAGATTCAGCTCACCGAAAACCTGAACGAAGTGAATTGGTGCCCGTATTTTCATGCCAGCGGCAAGTACATTGTCTGGTCGGGCGCCGACTATTCTCGCGGCCCGCGCGGCGCGGCGTTCAACTTGTTCACAATGGATATCGACTACGACGACGCGTCGTTTCGAGGCGGTGAGGTGACACAGATCACGTCACACGAAAAGGCCGACGTTCTGCCCGTTTTCAGCCCCAATGGGAAGATGCTGATGTGGACGTCGACCCGAACCGATGGTGGAACGAGTCAGCTTTGGATCGCCGACTGGCTGCGCGCTGCCGAGTGAGCCGTATTCACGATACGCACGAGAGCACGTTTTCCCGGACTCGGTGAATTGGAATCGCTTCGTACTCACATTGTCAGCGGCGTCGCTTCATCGATCGGAAAACAGCCGGCCGTTGATGGATTTCACCGGCTCACCGGGAGCGGCCACGGGAAGGTTTTTCCCTTCCAACGTGAGCGTCATCGGTCGCAAGCAGGTTTGATCGTTGCAAGCCTGGTAACGAATGAGCAAGTCGAGTGACTCGCGACGCCCCGGAACATCGCGGGGGATTTCAAGTTCCCCGTAGATGGCGATGCGACCTTCGTAGTAGGTCTGCTTTTCCTTCAGGCCGGGAACCTCGACCTGCTTGCCCTCTGGATACTTAACGTCGATAAGTTGAGTGCCTTGCTCTGACTTGACCTTGAATGTCGTGGCCCTGAGGTATTTTGGTTGTGCGGGATTGGTGTTGATGTGCCAGTTCTCGTCGACGTCGACGAAGACGACAATCCGGCATTTTCCCCCAGCCGGGAGCTTGTCAACCGACAAAAACGCGCGGGCAATGACCTTGTGCTTGCGTTTCTTCTTTTTCTTCGCCTGGGGTTCTTCCCCGCCGGTTTGTACAACTTCCGGCTCATCGCCGGCAGACTCCTTGAGCGACTTCTCCAGTGGCCCACCGTCAGACCGGGGTGGAGGACGCAACGTCTGTGGAGTTTTCGATTCGCGCGGCTGGGTCGCCTTGAAATCTGGGGCGTCGAGAAACTCGCTCATCGCCAATGCCATGTTGGCCATGCCTCGCGGCCCAGATTCCAAGTCGGCCGCGAAGGCTCTCAGTGTCTGTTCGGCATGCTCTCGGTATTTCGGCTTTTCGCTTAGCGAAGCGAGACGGATGAGGTTGCGGACGCTGACGCTGTTTCCAGACGGAAGCACCGCGTCGCGGGCGACCTTGGTGCGGGCGATGAGTTCTTCGTGGTGATGGGGCGTAAAGAAGAACCCGTTGCCATTTTCGTCCCAGAAAGAAGCGATCTGGTCGTCGGTGAGCCGACGCGCGGCGTTGAGCCATTTCGTCTCCCCAGTCGCCTCGTAGAGTGCCAGCAGCCCCTCCACCAGAAAAGCGTAGTCATCCACATAGGCGTTCAACTTGGCTTGTTTTGTTCGCCACGTGCGGTGCAGCCGGCCCTGTTTGTCTCGCACTTCGGCGAGCAGAAACAGGGCCGTTTTTTCGGCCCGCTTCACGTAATCGTCGCGTCCGAACGCGATACCGGCATGCGCCAAGGCGCGGATGGCCAACCCGTTCCATCCCGTGAGAATCTTGTCGTCCCGAGCCGGCATTTCCCGTCGGCTGCGCGCATCGAGCAGCTTGTCGCGCAGAGGTGCAAGTCGTTGCTCGAGTTCAGCCGGCGACATCGCGAGGTCTTTTGCAATCTGTTCCAACGGCTTGGGCAGATGTAGCACGAAACCCGGTTCGAATCGCTGGGGATTTTCGAAACCATACACACGTCCGAATAGCTTCGCATCGTCCTTTCCCAACAAGGTTTCGAGCTCATCGGGTGACCAGACATAGTACAAGCCTTCGACTGCATCAGTTTCCGCATCGATGGCCGAGAAAAAACCGCCGGCAGGGTCGGTCATGTCGCGGGCCAAGTAGCGGAAGATTCCTTCGGCGACATCGCGATAGCGAGGCTTGTTCGTCCGCCGGTACGCTTCGACGTACACGTCGGCCAGTTGAACCTGATCGTAGAGCATCTTCTCGAAGTGAGGGACGTGCCAAAAACGATCGGTACTGTAGCGGTGAAAGCCCCCACCTAAGTGATCGTGAATGCCGCCGTTGGCGATACGGTCGAGCGTATCGTACAGAGCCTTGGCCGCCTTTTCGTTTCCGTGCCGGCGCACTTCGTACTGCAAGAGCGCCAGCTTAGCCGGCACGGGGAATTTCGGGCGATCGGGCGCGCGGGGGTTGAAACCGAATCCGCCGTATTCGGCGTCGTAGGTTTCGAGCAATGCCTTTGCCGCGGCGGCCGCCAGTTCCCGGGACGGCTCAACGGTCTTCGTGGCGAGGCGAGGCTTCATGTTGCGCCGCACTTCGCGAGTGAGGATATCGGCGTTCTTGAGCACGGCCTCTTGGTCCTTCGTCCAGGCCATGTCGACGCGGGACATGAACGTCGGGAACCCCATTCGGCCCTGTGCGTCATCCGGGGGGAAGTAGGTTCCGCCGGCGATCGGCTTTCCCTCGGGCGTCAAGAACATCGAAAGCGGCCAACCGCCCGACTGCCGCGAGCCGATCATATGCAGGTACACAATCAGAGATGTCATGTAGATGTCGTCGAGGTCCGGCCGTTCCTCACGGTCGACTTTCACGTTCACAAAATGCTCGTTCATGTACCGCGCGATGTCGTCATTCGAGAAGACGAGGCGTTCCATCACGTGGCACCAAAAACAACTGCTGTAGCCGATCGATAGGAAGATCGGCTTGTTATCACGCTTCGCTTTCTCGAAGGCTTCCGGCCCCCAGGGGTACCAGTCGACCGGATTGTGAGCATGTAACAGCAGGTAGGGACTCGTCTCGTGAGCTAGCCGGTTTGGCTTCGCTCGCTTCGGCGTCTTTTGATCGTCGGTCTCGGCCTGTTGGGCGCGGCCTGCGTCGCACGAAACCACAAACAGGGCCAGCACAGCGAACATCGGCGGTGCGAACAGGCGAAAGGTGTGCCGCAGGCGTATGCACCCAGAGAAGCCCAACGTCATGACGTTCTCCGTGATCCGGGACCGATTGTGATCCGACGGATGATACCGTGATACGAAGACGAATCCGGACCGCGTCGGTCGATCGGCAAATCCATTGCGCAGTTTCGAATCATTCATCGCCCTGGTTCAACTGGGTACGCGCGTCTGTTGCAATATTTGATTGATAACTCCCGTGGCGCGCTGGCGTTGGCTTTCGCGCATTAACCCGCCGCAGACCACGCGGTGTGACAGAACGGGCACCGCCAAAACCTTGACGTCGTCGGGGATGACAAAGCCTCGCCCCTCGATAAGAGCCAGGCTTTGAGCGGCGCGGTACAGCGTTAACGCTCCCCGTGTGCTGACGCCCAGTTGCAATTCGTCATGAGAGCGAGTCGCTTCCACGATATCGAGCAGGTACTCGTTGATCGACGTTTCAACGGCAACATCGCGGACCGCCGCCTGAAGGCATTGCAACCGCTCGGTGGAGAGTACCGGCGTGAGATGATCGACGGATTCACCGTTGCGATGGCTGGTGAGAACTTCCAACTCGGTATTGCGTTCGGGGTAACCAATGTCGGTGCACAGCATGAAGCGATCGAGTTGGTTTTCAGGCAGCGGGTAGGTGCCCTCGAACTCGAATGGGTTTTGAGTGGCCATTACGAAGAACGGATCAGCCAGCGTGTGCGTCTGACCCTCGATCGAAACCTGACCTTCGCTCATCGCCTCCAGCAGGGCGCTCTGCGTGCGGGGAGTCGTTCGATTGATTTCGTCGGCGAGCAAGACGTTGGTGAAAATCGGCCCTTGGCGAAACTCGAAGTCACCCAGGTTAGGCAAGTAAACGCTCGATCCGAGGATGTCGCTGGGCAGCATGTCCGGCGTAAATTGCAGCCGTGTGAATTCACAATTCAAACTGCGGGCCATGGCTTTTGCCAACGACGTCTTCCCGACTCCGGGCGCATCTTCGATCAGAATATGCCCCCCGGCTAACAGGGCAACCACCGTGAGCCGAATGGGGTCGGGTTTTCCCAACAACACGGTCGCGATGTTGTCCTCCAGCGCCCTGATATCGTGTTGCCATTCACCGTTTGGCCGGTTGAGGGTGCCGTCTGTTCCGGCACGAACGGGAGTGCTCGAAAGTTCTTGATGTTGGTCGGTTGAGGCCATAGAAACTTCGTTTCTCCCGGCAAGGACACTCAGATGCCTTAACAAAACGCAAGATCGCGGCTTCGGCGCGGACCAGCATTATAGCGCAGTCGACCGAATTGATGCAGCCAAAAACGCAACAATTGGCAAACTCTGGGTACGCCGAGGAAATGCGCTCCACGCCAACCGCTCAAATAAGCTGTACTGATCGGCAATGCAGGCTGGACACTCAACGAATTTCGGCGGCCGAATGCTCTGGGGGCATTCTGTCAGATCACGTCGAGATGTTTCGAACGACATCCAAAATCTTCCCGAGATCGTTCTCAACCACGATCGGCCGATTGGCATGTTGCGTCTGCGTGACACCGTGACTGGTAAGGCTTTCGTCCAGTTTGCCGCCTTCGCCGGAATGATAGGCGACGGTCGCGGACGGGTCCTTGAGGCCGTGGCCTGTCAGGATACACACAACGCGGTCACTCGGCGCGATGACGCCTTCGGCTCGCAACAATTTCGCACCGGCAACACTCGCGGCACTGGCCGGCTCACAACCGAATCCCCCGGCACCGACCATCGCCTTGGCGTCGAGAATTGCCTGGTCGTCAACCTGTCGAACGACGCCGTCGCACACGTCCAGCGCGCGAAGACACTTAATAAGATTCACCGGCCGGTTGATCTGGATGGCCGAAGCGAGCGTCGACGCGCGATGGTTGTCGGCATCCATCTGGGCGTAAAACCGGTCGATGGCTTCGCGGTCCGGCTGCCCGTTGTTCCACCGCAAGCCTTGCTGTTCGTAAAGTTGATACAACGTGTTCGCGCCGGTGGCGTTAATGACGGCCATCCGCGGCACGCGATCGATCAGCCCCAGATGTTTCAACTCTAAAAACGCCTTGCCGAAGGCGCTGGAATTCCCGAGGTTTCCGCCGGGTACGATGATCCAGTCGGGAACCTCCCAATTGAGCCCTTCGAGCACACGGTACATGATCGACTTCTGACCTTCGAGGCGGAAGGGGTTGACGCTGTTACACAGGTAGATTCCCTCGGCGGCGCACACCTCGCGCACGCGAATCAGCGCATCGTCAAAGTCGCCCTGAATCTGAACCGTCACCGAGCCGAAGTCGAGGGCCTGTGAAAGCTTTCCGTAGGCGATGGTTCCGCTGCCGACGAAGACGACGACCCGCATCTGTTCGGTCGTGCTGGCGAAGATGGCCAACGACGCGCTCGTGTTGCCCGTCGAGGCACATGCGGCCACCTTCGCGCCGACCATGCGCGCGTGAGTCGAGGCGGCCGCCATTCCGTTGTCTTTGAAGCTGCCCGAAGGATTCAGACCTTCGTATTGCAAGAACAGTCCGCCCGGTTTGATGCCCGTGTACTTCGCCAACGCTTCCGACTGCTGCAGGATGGTCTGACCTTCGCCGATCGTGACGATTTGTTCGTCCGGGGCGAAGGGCAACAACCTTCGGAACCGCCACACTCCACTGAAATCCAGAGGATTCCGCCGGTTCATCCAGGCCGACTCGAATTCGCGCAGCGACCCAGGCACCGGCAGCCGGTCCCAGTCGTAGCTCACGTCGAGCAGGCCATCGAGTTCGGGACGCCCCGTAACGACCTGATCGACCGAGAACGATTCCTCGACGTCGGAAGTGATGCAGGTCTGACAGACGAACTCTGTTTTAGTAAGGCTCGAAATCGGTGACTCTCCCAAGAATGCAGCCATGAGGGAGGCAAATCCCCGTAGGAAAATGGCCGTCTCAATACACTCGGCGATGGTGGTCGTCGAGAGCAGGCATGTTCGACATAAGGACTTTGATGTTGTTCATTGTTTCTGCGCGGTCGGCCTGCCGCAACCGATATCGCAACATTCCTGGCCAGCCTGTTGCTCTTGGCGTCGTATGCGGCCATAATCAGGCACAGCGTCGGCTCAGAATCATGTCGAAATTGTTGTTGTTTCACCGCCGCGCTAACATGACGCGAGAAGGATTGCACGGGCTGAGCACGCTTGTGCCGCGTATCGATTGTGCTTTGAGCACTCGATGAGCAGTCTCCCGGGCTGAAAAAGGAGTGGTACCATGTCCGGTGTTTGTGTAACGGCGCGGATCGAAAACTTGCGAGATCTGCAGAAGGCCGGCCAAGGAAACCTTGCCCGTGGAGAGGTTCGCTCGATCGAAGTGACCGATGCGACGATCGACACCAGCCACGCAATGCTGTTGTTGCCCGAACAGGTCATCAAACGGCTCGGGCTGCATGCCGTCATGCTGGCTCGCATGCCGCACGGGGGAAATGAAGAAGAGCGGGAAATGTTCGAATCGGTGCGGGTGACAATCGGGTCGCACAACGTGGCAGCGGCCGCAGCCTTAGGCGACGCCGGACAACCCGTGACAATTGGCCGCGCCCCGCTAGATGGGTTGGGGCTGGAAATCAATGACGCCGGCCAACTCGTCGAGAAGAGCGACGAAAGGGCCGATCCGCCGGAACCTCGCAGCGACACGAGCCGCAAGAAGTAACGGTTCCTCCCAATGAGGACGGCGACATCGCGGCTGTCCTAGAAGTGGTCCCAAAACCCTCTGATGCGTAACGTGTGCCCTTGATTTGTAGGGTCAAATTTCACCGCAACCGGGTTTTGGGACGGCTTCTAGAGCGCATTCGACATAAGCGTCGCGGGTTCTGGCGGCGTAGAGACGATATTCAAAGACCAAAAATCGTCCAATCGCCGCCACAGTCATCCGGAACGGGATCTAGCCTCGCTTATTCAGCGGCACGAATGAGCGTTTTTCTTCGCCGGTATAACGCGAACGCGGACGAATGAGCCGATTGTTCTGCGACTGCTCGATGGCGTGCGCTGCCCAACCTACAACGCGGCTGGCAACAAATAGCGGCGTATACAGCGGGACAGCCAAGCCGAGATAGTGGTACAGCCGAGCGCTGGGCCAATCGAGATTCGGAGGCAGGCCTTTTTCCTTCCCGACGATCGTTTCGATCGTGTCGGCGATCTGTTCAAGTTCCGCGCCGCCGGATTCTTCAGCAAGTTCGACGCAATACTTACGCAGTATCTTTGCGCGAGGATCGCCAAGCTTGTACACGCGGTGACCGAAACCCATAATTCGCCGCTTGTTTTCGAGCGCGTGACGGACCCAACGTTCTGCATTTTCGGCCGTGCCCACCTCTTCGAGCACTTCCATCACGCGTTCATTTGCACCGCCGTGTAACGAGCCCTTCAGTGCCCCCACCGCAGCGGTGATGGCCGAAAAAAGGTCCGACTGTGTCGACGTCACGACCCGCGTCGTAAATGTCGAAGCATTGAACTCGTGCTCGGCGTACAGAACGAGTGAAACATCCATCGCCCTCTCATGCAGCGCCGAAGGCTCCTTACCGGTGATCAGGTATAGCAGATTGCCGGCGTAGCTTAGTTCTGGGTTGGGTTTTAGCAGCGGCATGCCGCGACACAAGCGGTAGCGTGTCGCAATCAGCACCGGAATCTGTCCGAGCAGCCGGATTGTCTTGTTGATATTGGCTTCGGGACCGTCTTCATCGAGCTGGGGATCAAAGTGAGAAATAGCGCTGATCCCCGTTCGCAACACGTCCATGTCGCCGACGTGCATCGGGATTTCACCGACCAGCCGAATGACCGATTCGTCGACTTCCGATGACTCCGCCAAAATCGAGCGAAAGTCGGCCAGCGATTCTTGATTCGGCAGCTCGCCGCGCAACAGCAGGTAAGCGGTTTCAAGAAACGTGGCCCCTGCCGCGAGCTCCTCGATGGGGTAGCCCCGGTAGAGCAGTCCCCCTTCGACGGTCGAGAGTGCGGTTTCGCCGGCAATGATGCCTTCTAAACCGGGGTAGTATTGGTCATCTGTCATGAGAACGCGCTCGACCAGTTTTTGAAGACCCGCGATGAAGAGGGTGAGATTCTCGGGGCTGTGCCGCATTCCATTCACACGTTTGCGAACTCCGTTTTCGCATCGCGCGCCAGGCGTTCCCCGACGAATGTGCATCATGGCACACTCGAAGCCGCCTCAAAACCCTCTCTCAGGCGACGCTGACTCTCGTTGTGTCGAGCCAACAATCACTGCGGGCAGGGTTCCAAAATGGCTTCATGCACGATGTGTCGGCCAGAAACGGCAGCCGTGCCGATCCTTATCACCGACGGCGACGATTGTAGCCAAACCACTCGGCACATGGAAAGGACACGCCACAATCGGGTCACAACGCCTTTTACCACAACAGCTTATCCGTATGAAGATATGTGGTTTCGGCGGGAAGGCTCTGTCATTTCCTTCTAAGCCGTGACAATGTCGCTCCACGTTCCTTCTCCCCCTGGGAGAAGGTTAGGATGAGGGCCGAATGACCAACCGACGCCCCTCACCCCAGCCCTCTCCCGAAGGAGAGGGAGCGAATCAGCGGTTCCACCCGCTCTTCTTGGAATGAGGCAGCGAATACCCGATCATCAGAATTACTGGAAAGTCGTTCGAAGAACCGGCTGGCCGCGATAGAAGATTTCGACTTCCAGGCTTGGCGGTGTCGTCCAATCGGTCTTCGGACCGTCGTTAGTAATGTGGCGGACGTTCCGCCTCAATATCGCGGACCTCAGGCTCGGCGTCGGCTTTGTCCATTCGGGCCAGCAGCTTTTCGAGCAACTGTTTGAGGTCGTCCAGCTCTCGCTGTTGGCGCAGGACGACCTCGTTGATCTGGTCAAAATCGTGCTGCAAATGCGCGATCGACGACTCGAACTGAACGAGCCGCTCTGCGGCGTCATCAGGCTTATCAGATTCGGGCATGATGGCTCCGGTGAATTGATTATTCTGCGACGCGATTGACCGTGTCGCTATTCGAGCAGTTTCGCTGGTCTCTCAAGGGCTGTCGGTCACTTCTCGAAGATCTTGCATTGCCGTCTGGTCACCTTGGACCGCGGCGATTGTGAGCCAGAGCACTGCCTTGCTCTTGTTTTTCCTGACGCCGTTTCCGTCGCGGTATGCGGCTCCGAGTGCGACCTGGGCGGGAATCGTACCAGCGGAAGCAGCGCGTCGATACCATCTCACTGCCGCCCGTTGGTCTTGCTTGACGCCTTCGCCTCGCTCATAAGCCAGCCCGACGTCATACGCGGAATCGGCATCGCCGTTCAATGCCGCCTGGCGATACCAATGTAGCGACTTTTTTAGGTCTTTCTTCGTCCCATTCCCCTCATAATACAACCCGGCCAGGTTAATTTGAGCATCGGTATCTTTGTTTTCCGCCGCCTTGATGTACCAACGAACTGCTTCGGAATAGTTTTTCCGAACGCCTTCTCCGTGTTGGCAACACACGGCCAAGTCATATTGCGCTTCGGGCAATCCGGCGTCTGCTGCGATGCGGAGCCACTGAACGGCTTTCTTGAGGTCCTTTCTGACTCCTTCTCCGTGCAAGTAGATTACTCCAAGCTCATACGCTGCCTCTGCATGGCAGGACTGCGGCGCCATCCGAAGCAAACGAATTGCCTGTTGCTCATTCTGCTTGACCGCAAGACCGTACGAATAACAAAAACCCAAGCCGAACTTGCAATCTAAGTCGCCGTGTTCCGCTCCTCGTTCGACCAATGCAAATTTTCGTTTCTCAGAGTTTTCATCCGACGCGAATTGATTGAACCAGTCTGCTGCTTCAAAAAACACGCCCGGGTGATCCGACAAAGGTAACTGCTTAACAAGCTTCCGGCATTCTGCCAGAGTCACCTCATCCGATTCCGGTTGAGGTTTTGAAGACGGGGATGTGCTTTGAGTCATTTCAAGTTCCGTTTGAACGCCCACATGAGAGGTGGGCCACAGGCTCTGACGTATCCGGCCCTAAATGGCCGATCCGGATGTCGCCTATGATAACGACATAACCTGTTGGCGTCGTGCCGATGTTCCCCGTCGATGGTTCGATCAGCAATCATACAGAACGCATACCTCTCCCGCGAAGAATCTTTTTGACGGCAAATGCCTCGGCGCCAATCGCGAACCGCTGATCGATTCTGGTGATGCGGATGACGCCGTGGCGAATGCGTTCGATAACGTCGCATAACGACTGCCGCCCCGATGCAGTCAAGCGTTTGCCTCCCGGCCGTGTAGCATCTACGATGGCTGCCACACGAGTAGGAAAATGTGGCGACACAAGAAAACGAGCGGACAATGAACATGACGCGTAGGCAAATCGCGAAAAGACCATGCAGCGGCAATAGATCGCGTAGCAAATCTGTGTCGCGGGGATTCCATTGCGACGATTCAATGGTCGCCCCAACCGTCCTGAACGTTGGCCGCCATCATTGGCGATTCGCCTTGGCCGCGATGTTGTTGGCCATCGCGCCGGCCGCCGCCCGTGCCTCCGATTGGACGTTTCCAGTCGAGTATTCAAAAGACGTGCATACCGGGCCGTTTAGCGGGCGGGTTTGCATTCTGTTTAGCAAGATGCGGCGGGAGCCTCGCACCGGGCCGGGTTGGTTTAAGCCGGAATTGTTTGTGTCGCGGGACGTCGAGAACTGGATGCCCGGCGAGACGATCACGTTTACCAGCCGGCAGCCGGATGGAATGCTCGCGCATCCGGTTCCCCTGGAGAAGATGAAACTCGCCGGATATCGCGCACAAGCCGTCGCTCGGTTTAATCCGCATGTGCGGAACGTTGGGACCGGTGCCGGAAATGGTTACAGCCAGGTCGTTCGCGTTGAGAGTTCTTCGGCCGGCGCGTCCGCGCCGACATTAGTGATCGATCAGCTCGTTGAACCAAAGCAGTTTTCCGAAACAAAATGGACGAAGCTGCTCGACATTCGGTCTGAGAAACTCAGCGAGTTTCACGGACGTGACGTCGAATTGCGGGCGGCGGTCACGCTTCCGGCGAGTTACTACGATCAACCCGAGCGGCGGTATCCGGTCATCTTCAACGTTCCCGGCTTTGGCGGAACGCATTTTCATGGCATCGCCAAACAGCCCGTGCCCGAGCGGAACGCCGAAGGGGTCGAGTTCCTGCGAGTGATGCTCGACCCCAGTTGCCCGCGGGGGCATCACGTGTTTGCCGACTCGGCCAACAACGGCCCGGTGGGAACAGCATTCATCGAAGAGTTTCTGCCGGCATTTGACGAGGCGTATCGCAGCGTCGCGGCACCGACGGCGCGGTTTTTGACCGGCCATTCCTCCGGAGGCTGGAGCAGCCTCTGGTTGCAAGTGACATACCCCGAATCGTTCGGCGGAACCTGGAGCACGGCTCCTGATCCGGTCGACTTCCGCGACTTTCAACTGATCAATCTTTATCGACCTGACGAAAATATGTACGTCGATGCGGCCGGCGAGCGACGTCCCTTGGCTCGGCGCAACGGAAAAGTGCTGCTGTGGTATCAAGACTTTGCCGAGATGGAGTGGACGCTCGGTTACGGCGGGCAGCTACACAGTTTCGAAGCCGCCTTCAGCCACCGCATGCCGGACGGTAAGCCGGCACTCATGTGGGATCGCACCACGGGCCGAGTGGATACCGACGTCGCACGCACTTGGGAAACGTACGACATTCGCCTCGTTCTTGAACGGAATTGGAAGACGCTCGGCCCGAAGCTCGCCGGCAAACTGCATGTCTTCATGGGCGACGCCGACACGTTCTACCTCGACGGGGCAACGAAACGACTCGCCGCATCGCTGCGCGAACTCGGCAGCGATGCCGTCGTCGAAATCCATCCTGGCAAGGACCACGGCTCGCTGCTCGATCGACCGATGCGCGATCGCATCAGGCACGAAATGGTCGAGGCGTATCTGAAGCATCACACGTCGGCAGGCGACGCGCGCTAAGCTAGCGCGTCGCCCATCGCTTACGGCTGTGTTCACGCCAGCCGATCTCAGAATCGACCGACGCCAATCTCATTTCCCACCGCCTTGGGCATCAATAGTGCCAGTGGTGGTGATGTCCGTGATGATGGTGGCCGTAATGGCCGTAGCCTCCGTGGCCGAAGTACCCTGCCCCGGAGTAAAAGCTCACGCGAGGACGGTAGGAGCCGTAGTAAGCGCCGTATGATGGCCTAGCGTAGAATCCCGGCGAGTAGCCGACGGAATAGTAGCTCGGCGCATAGTACGCGCCGTATCCATATCCACCATACCCGCCGTATCCATACCCTCCGTATCCGCACCAGTGATCGGCTTGAGCCGAGCCGCTCATGCCGATGAGAGCGATTCCGACCAGAAACGTCGCAACGATCAAACCCCTTCGCATTTTCGATCCTCCTTAAACTATCGCTGGGAGAAAGACGGCTTTTCGCATCACCGCGTCTCCCAAAACGGGCCAAACACGTTGATCGGGACGCATCCCGCAACTGCGATTACTGTATCCATTATTTGAAACCCGCACGTCGTTCGCAAGTAGGAATCGACGTGCGGCAAACATATGAAAAGTCTCTAATGCGTGCTGCCGACATAGAGTCTCTGACCGGCAAACTGGCCACAAGCTCTGCTGTCTGTGAGTCGGCCAGCTTGGAACAATGACGGGTCTCTGCCAAGTGCAAGCGACCGAAGCCATTTCGGTTGCCAATGTTACGTTCGGCGACGGCACAAGGTACCGGCATGCTCTGCCCATGCGAGCGTCTCGAATGGGCTCTCCTCGACGTGCATGATTAGGCGTACGCGTTGTCGAGGGGCCGATAGTCGAGCCACCGGCGGCCTTCGTCTAGACTCCACGGCATTTCGCTGTTCGCCGACATTCCGTTGACGACGACGCAGCCGCTCGGCCAGGTATTGCCATCGGCGAAGATCGCTTTCTCGAACAACTGGACGAAATCGCGGTTCGATAGCCACATGCTCTTAAACCACTGGTCGGTCACGGCAAAGTCATCGCCGGTCGATGACGGAGACGAGGCCGTCTGAGTTGGGGTTCCGGCTGCCGACAACGTGGCTGGTTGATTTTCACCCGGCTGGCACCAACCGATGCGGAGACAGGCAAATTGAGTTCGCGCCTGCGAACGCGCCGCCAGCACATGGCAAATCCGCTCCCCGCTGCTTTTCGCCACTGCGTAGACCGTTGAATCCATCTGTCGATCTCCCGTGTGCCACAGCGTGCCAACCGCATGAGAAAGGTCCGTGGTCAATCTCCCCGGGCCGATCGTGCCGGCCAGCGGATCATCCTTGTAGCGTCCCATGACATGATTCGACGAAGCAAACACGAATCGATCACAGCCGGCATCAACGGCTGCCAGCGCGATGTTCATCGTCATGTCCAACGAAGCGTTGGCGTCATCCCAGCTCGCTTCGGGATACGGGTTTTTGGCGGCAAAATGGACGACGACGTCGCATTGGTCGATCTCGTCCCGCCACCGCCGGTCGTTGATATCGGCCAGGTCACAGGCCACGAATTCGATGTCCGCCGAGCCGTTTGTTTGCCCCTTCAACTCGGCGAGCTGTGGTGGTTTGGGTGTGTGGAGATCCAATCCTACGACGCGCGCGATGCTCTCGTTTGACATCAGATGCTGGCAGAGTTTCCAGCCGAGGTTTCCCATCGCGCCGGTGATCACCACACGCTTCATCATTTGATTTCCGTCAATCGTCGGTCATCGCGTCATAGCAATGTTGCCGAAACACTTTCTTACCGAAACAGAGGCTCGATCATCTGTCCGTTGAGGTCTTCCCACACGCTCATGAGTTCGGCCCGCTTTTGAGGCTGCGACGGGGCGAGATCGCGC